>Ga0157370_10000300_pt1 | contig 62888 bp, 57 predicted proteins | sample C35metaG_FD_113463 | JGI IMG/M metagenome (GOLD analysis project Ga0157370, IMG submission 113463) | Corn rhizosphere microbial communities from Kellogg Biological Station, Michigan, USA - C3-5 metaG | ecosystem: Host-associated > Plants > Roots > Rhizosphere > Soil | place: USA: Michigan...
GAACGGCATACCAAGCACAGCCATCGATACGGCGACGCGGCGCACGAACGGGGAATCCATCATGCCAATCAATTGCATCGATGCCTCTCTTCTGCTTTAGCGGGTGGGCAGGAACAAACGGTTGGGACGCATTAGGCGTTAGTTTGCCGTCACGCACGTCCTTGCCGCAAGCCGGCTATCGCCAATTGGCAGAAAAAGAAGGGCGTAACCCTTGCTGTCGCGAAGCACGATGCGCTGGCAACGCTGAAGGTTTCGCTTTGAAAGATTTCGTGCGACGCTAGCGGCAACGGTACATCAAACGACCATGCAGCTTCGATGCAGGAGGCCACTCATGACGAACACTACATCATGGCTCGGTTCATGCGCCGTCGCGCTAGCAACGGCGAGCGCCATCACCACGGCCTGTACCCCCCTCTCGTCGGACTATGCTTACTCCACGACGGTCCGCTTACCCGATGGAAAAACCGTGCACTGCGAGGTCAATGAGTCGCCGCCGAGCACCGCCGCGGAACACAACGGCCTGACCGTGACGGAGGAACGTCAAGCGGAAGTGCTCGCCACGCAACGGCTACGCGTACTAAGCGGCCCGTATTCCCCGTATCCGAGCCCGTATACGGCGCCGATCGTAAATTGTCGACCGGTCATGTGAAGGCCAAGCGCCTACCAAGTCAGCCGCGCTCCGGCCGGCTCCGCGCCGGAGCGTACGAGCAGTGCGTTGTCCTCGGCAAATCGCATGACGAATTCGAATGCCTCGGGGCAGACGTCGGCAAGTTCCTCCGAGACGGTCAGACACTTGATACTGCCATCGACGAACGGCACGGCGAGCCACGTCGATGCGACGCAGCGCGCGGGTCGCCGCTCCTTGACGAACAGCGTGATGACGCCTGCGAGGCGTTCAGCCCAATCGCCGGGGCGAAAGACCTTACCGCCGTGAGTGATGCCGAGAATCCGATGCTCGTTCGTTCGATGCGCTTCTATAGTCATGCGTGAAGGTGAGCGTGCGTCGTCGGCACGCCTGGCGATGAGGAAAGACGAATGGCCGGAAAGCGCTCCTGCTCCCGAAGCCTGAATGCGGCCGCTGTCTCGTCCAGCATGCGCGCCTGCTCTTCCAGCGAAGCCGCGGCTGACGCGGCTTGTTCGACGAGCGCGGCATTTTGCTGCGTGGTGCGATCCATATGCGATACGGCGCGGTTGATCTCTTCGATGCCGCGCGATTGATGATCGGACGCCGCGCTGATCTGAGCGACGATGTCCGTTACCTGCCGCGCGCCCTGAACGATGTCTTCCATCGCGGCATGGGCGCGCCGGGCAAGCGCGTTACCGCTTTCCACCTTCCCCACCGACGCGGTCATGAGTTCGCGAATCTCCTTGGCCGCGGCGGCGGAGCGCTGCGCGAGCGCGCGCACCTCGCCCGCGACGACGGCGAACCCACGGCCCTCCTCACCCGCGCGCGCAGCCTCGACCGCCGCATTGAGCGCGAGGATGTTGGTTTGAAATGCAATGCCTTCGATTGCGCCGATGATGTCGACGATCTTGCTCGAGTCGGCCGACATGTCCGCGATCGCCTCCACGACCTCGCTCACCGCTTGGCCGCCGCGCCGCGCCGTGGCACAGGCGCTCTCCGCGAGCGTACTCGCATGCCGCGCATGGTCGGCGTTCTGACCGACGGTCGAGGTCAGCTCTTCGAGGCTCGAGGCTGTCTGCTCGAGTGCGGCGGCCTGCTGCTCGGTGCGCTCGGAAAGGTCGGCGTTACCGCTAGCGATGTCGTGCACGCCATGCTTGATTTGCGCCGTGCCGTCGCGCACGCGCATCACGGCCGCAGCCAGGCTTGCCTGCATACGTGCGAGCGCGGCCATCAGTCGGCCCATCTCGCCCCTGCGCGACGTATCGATACGGGCCGTTAGATCGCCCGCGGCGATGCGTTCGAAATGCTCGATGACGACCGCGATCGGCTTGACGATCGATGCGCTGAGCACGCCGCGCGCGAGCAGCGAAAGCACGAGCGACCCTATGCCGACGATGGCAAACAGCCCAAGCAACCAATGAAAGCGTTTTTGCGCGGCTTCGAAGTGCGCTTTTTGCGCTTGAACCTGAAAATTCTCGAGTGCCTGCGCGGCCTTCTTGTAATCGGCGAACAGCGCTTCCGGCGCTTGCCGCTCGATCATTCGAAACGAGGCGAAATCGTCTTGGTCGAGCGCCGACACTTCCGGTGCGATCGCCTGCTTCATCAGCTTCTCGCGCGCCGCACGCAGGTGGGTCGCGAGCGATTCCTCCGTCTCGTTCGACGTGAGCTGCGCGCCGTAGCTCGCCAACTCCCGCTCGCTGACGCTCAGCGCGGCGTGAACGCTTGCGAGCGTCGGGCCCGTTTCCTTGCCCTGCGCGACGAGCGTCTCGTAAGCGCCCAGATCGACGCGCGCCTGCAAAAGGTTTTCGGTGCTGGCCGCAAGATGTGTCAGCGCGGCCGTCTCCCCGCTATACATCGTTTCGAGCGCGGTGTTGGCGGACTTGAGCCCCCCGACCGACGCCGCAATCACGAGCATGAGCGCACCCGTGTAGGCGAGGACCGTCGCGCTCAGCGCGGCACGAATGTTAGTAATCCCTACCATGCTGTCTACTCCCTAAAAAAAGGCGGCGAGCGAACCTGTTCGCTGCCGCCTCAAGCCGCCGAAGCGGCTACTCGTCTCGGAGTACGGAGGGAATCAGATCAGAAGCGCGTGCGAATACCCGTGGTCAACTCGAGCTGGTTGGTTGCGCCGAACGTCGTGCCGACCGTGTAGCCACCATGCAGCCTCATATAGTCGCCGGCCAGGTAAAGCTCGGTGCGCTTGGACAGATGATAGAACGCCGAGCCGTACAGCGTTTCTTTGAACCCGTTGTGCACGCCGCCGGACAGATTGAATGCAGCGCCCGTGTTGGCGTTCAGAATGTCGCCATCCGCGTTGTATGCCGCGTTATGCACGCGCATTTGCTGGTAGCCGACCTCATAGTCGAGCGGGCCCTTCGGCGCGAGCTTGAACGACACCGTCCAGGCATTGTCTTGACGTTCGCCGAGCGAACCTTGGTTGCCGAGATAGCGGAAGTAGCCCGCGTTGATACGCGCAATCCCGAACGTATAGTTGCCGCCCACGGACCACGTCTGGTTCAGATTGCCGGAATTGTTCACGTGGTTATAGAAACCGGCCACGTTGAACGGCCCGCCGTTGTAGCCGAGCGCAGCCTGATACGTGCTGCCCGTAGCGAATGCCGTCGAGTTGCTGAAAGCGTAACCCGCACTTGCGAATATCCCGTTGCTGAACAACTTCTTCCATGCGAGGCCGTTGTTGTAACGGGTACCCGTCGCAGCAGCCGCGTAGAAAATCATCTGCTTGAAGTTGTTGGAGTTGGTCCAGCCGCCCTCTTCATAGCGCAGCTTGGCGCTGCCGTACGGATCGCCATAGATCGCGGAGGCGTCACGGGCGATCGTATTCTGGAAGCCCGCCGTGAACTTGCCGATGGTGTCGTTCTCGAGCCCGACCCATGCATCACGATCGAAAATCTGGCCGGGATCTTCCATGTTCCCGTTAGCGACGACGTACTCGCTCTCCAACGTGAAAATGATCTTGTTGCCGCCCCCGATGTCCTCGGCACCGCGTACGCCCCAGCGGCTACCGCTGAACCAGGGCTCGCCCCCGATGCCCATACCAACCACATGATCACCGTTTGCATTGGCGTGCGTTTGATAGGTCGGAACACTCAAGTCCATCAAACCATAGAGCTGAACGCTCGATTGCGCATGCGCGCCGCTTGCCACCAAAGCGCCAGCCGTCAGCGCCAATGTGCGATACGTCTTTCTCAAGATCGTCTCCTCTGTTACTGCGTTGAAATTATTAATTGCGCGTCGCACGCACCACCTACGTGCTTTTTCTTACGCATCGCCGCAATGGAGACCATCCTATTCGTCCGTATCCTTCGCGCTCCTTTCGTGTATCGTTAGTACAACTAAGTACTTTCACTTAAGCGGAATTACCTTTGCATCTTTCAATTGGACGCAACCTACGATCCGTCCTTCGCGCGCAAGACATAGCCGAGCCCGCGCAGCGTCATGATTTGTGCCGTGGAATGCGCCAAATGCTTACGTAAGCGATGAATGTAGATGTCGATCGCATCGGCGCTCGGCTCATCTTCCAGGCTATAGACGCTATCCATCAGCGCCGTCTTCGATACCGTCTTCCCTTGCTTGAGCATCAACGCCTCGAGGATCGCGTGCTCGCGCCGCCGCAACGCGAGCGGTGAATCCTGATGACTGAACTCGCGCGTATTCGCGTTGTAGTGCAAATCTCCACACACTAGCGAAGTCGATTTGCCGCCCGCCTGCCGCCGTATCAACGCCTTGATTCGAGCAATGAGTTCTCGTGCGTCGAACGGCTTGACGACGTAATCATCGGCACCCGCGCTGAAGCAATCCACCTTGTCGTCGATCGAGCCATGCGCCGTGAGCATGAGCACCGGCGCGTTGTCGCCGCGCCGGCGCAGCCGCGCGAGGACGTCCTTGCCGCTCATACGCGGCAGCCGCATATCGAGCAGAATGACGTCGTAGCGCTCTGTGAGCAGCACGGCGTCGGCCGCTTCGCCGTCGGGAACGCAATCGACGGCAAAATTCTCGCCTTGCAGAAAATTGACGATCCAATGCGAGAGTTCGGCATTGTCTTCCACGAGGAGTAGTTTCATAGCGTCAATCCTTTTCTTTCCAAGCTGGCAAGCGCACAGTGGCAATCAGCCCGATCCGCCCGTCCCCCGGCTTGACTCCGACCATGCCGCCATGCGACTGCGCAATGCGCTGGACAATCGAAAGGCCAAGCCCGGTCCCCTCGACGGTGGTCCTACCACGGTAGAAGCGCTCGAACACATGCGCGCGCATCTCAGCGGGAATCCCCGGCCCGTTATCGACGACTTCGAGCACGATCTCTTCGCCCTCGCGACGGCATCGCGCGGTAACGGTGCCGCCTTCCTGCGTGTATCGAATCGCGTTGTCGACTAGATTCGCAACGAGCGCCGTCAAGAGTTGATCGCTGCCGGCGACCCGCACGTCGCCGTCGAACTCCGCGCCGAGATCGATCTCGCGGCGCTGCGCAGCCAAAATCAGATCCTCCAACACCGACGACACCACCTGCATCATATCGACAGGCACGTTCGGCGACGGCGCCGACTCGGCACGCGCGAGCATCAGCAATTGATTCGTGATTTCGGTCATCTTGCGGCTCGTGCGGTGAATGCCCGTGAGCGCATTGGAAAGTGCCGAAGGGTCATCGACACACTGACGCGCGACCTGAACCTGTGTGTCCAACAGTGTCAGGGGCGTGCGCAGTTGATGCGCGGCGTCGGCAATGAATTGCCGCTGCGTGCCCGTATGAAGTTTGAGCCGCGCGATGCATTGGTTGATCGCATCGACGATCGGGAGCAGTTCCGACGGCAGGCTATCGACGCGCACAGGCTCGAGTTCCATCGGATCGCGATCGGCCACGTCGTCCTTCAATCTCATGAGCGGCCGCAGCTCGCTCGTGAGGCCGATCAGCACGAACAGCACCGCGAGCACCAGCATCGAGCCTTGCCGAACCAATTGCGGATGCCACAGATCCGCAAGCATGCCTTCGCGCGATGCTTGTGTCTTGCCGACGACTACGACGACGGAAAGCGACTCTCCCGAATCGTAAAGCTGACGCCGATAGGCGACTGCACGAATCGATTGTCCATCGAGCGTCGTATCGTAAAAAATGGGATAGGCCGCATTGGTATTCGCGGGGGCTGCAAGATCGGGCGTGCCGCCGAGCAGCCGGTCGCCGCCGGCTACGACCTTATAAAACACGTGGTCTTGGTACGGCGACTCGAACATTTCGAGCGCAGCGGGCGGAATGTCCGCCCGCAAATCGCCGTTGTTCCATTGGATGTCCTCGCCGATCGTGCGCGCCGAGGCCAGCAGTGAATTGTCTTGCAGGAGATCGGCCGTCTGGCGCGCCGCGTCGTACGCCATCACGCCGGCCACGAGCATGAAGGCGGTCAGCGGCAACAGCACCCACCATAGCAAGCGGGCGCGCAAACTGTGCATCATCGATCGACGCCCCGTATGGATGGTTTAAGTGCGTGCCCGTCCGGCACGCAGGGCGCCGGACGGGCACGAGTAGATCGGGTCGAGTGCGCCTTACCGGCGCCAACCGCTTATTAGAACGCGGCGGGCCTCCATTTGAGCAGCCGCTTTTCCAACCTAGTCAGCAAAAAGTCCATCGTCAACGCCACGACGGCCAGCACGATCATCGCCGCAAACACGCCGCTCGAGTTGAATGCGCCCTGCGCCGTCGAGATCAAGAGCCCGATGCCCTGCTTCGAGCCGAGGAACTCGCCGACAACCGCGCCGACGAGCGCGAAACCGAAGCTCACGTGCAAGCTCGCCAGGATCCACGACAACGCCGACGGAATAACGACGGCCGTCGTCAACTGCCGCTTCGACGCGCCGAGGATCTGCGCATTGGCGATCATATAGCGGTCGGCTTCGCGCACGCCTTGGAACGCGTTGCCGAAGACGACGAAGAACACCATCACGACGGCAAGTGCGACCTTTGAGGCCATGCCGAGGCCGAGCGCGATGACGAACACGGAACCGAGCACGACGCGCGGGATAGAGTTCGCAATCTGAATATAGAGGCTAAAGACGTCGGACAGCAGCTTATTGCGCCCGAGTATGACGCCGCAGATCACGCCGCCCACGGCGCCGATCGCGAAACCGATCGCCGTCTCCTCCAGCGTCACCCATACCTGCACGAGCAGCGGCCCCTGCGAGGTGCCGTTCACGAACCAATCGATGATTTGCGTGAAGATCAGCGACGGCATCGAGAAGAAGAACGGATCGATCCACTTCAATCGTCCCGCCAACTCCCAGCCGCCGAGCCATACGACCAGCACGAGCACGCGCAGGCCGATAATCAATGCGCGGCGCTGGCGCAGCCGGCGCTGCGCCGCCTTTTCCACTTCGGCGAGCGCCGGATCGACCAAGCTCGCGTTAGGTTGTTCGAAGGTAGTAGCCATGGTAGCCATTCTCAAATCTTTCCGGTGTTCGGGGTCAAGCAATCTGCACTTCTTCGCGCAGGTCGTGCCAAATGTCGCGCGAGAGCTCGATGAATCGCGGCTCGTAGCGAATCTCGGACGTGACGCGCGGGCGCGGCAGGTCGATTTCGTAGACCTTTTTCAGCGTTGCGGGGCGCGCGGTCAGCACGAACACGCGATCCGCGAGCGCAATCGCCTCTTCGAGATCGTGCGTCACGAATACCACCGAGCCTTTGTTCGCCGACCACAGTTGCAAGAGTTCGTCTTGCATCAAGGTGCGCGTTTGCATGTCGAGCGCCGAGAACGGTTCGTCCATCAGCAGAATCTCGGGCTTGTTGATGAACGTCTGTGCCAGTGCGACGCGCTTGCGCATCCCGCCCGACAATTGGTGCGGATAGTGATTGCCGAATTTTTCGAGGCCGACGCGGCGCAGCCATTCCTTGGCCTCTTCGTATGCCGCGGCCTTCGAGCGGCCACGGAACATCGGGCCGGCGGCCACGTTCTCGAGCACGGTTCGCCACGGAAACACCGCATCGGCTTGAAACACGAAGCCGATCCGCGGATCGATACCCGCGACGGGATTGCCCATGACGCGCACGCTGCCGGTCGTCGGCTTGAGCAGACCCGTGATCATGCTGAGCGTCGTCGACTTGCCGCAGCCCGTCGGGCCGACGATGGCGATGAATTCGCCCTTGGCGACGGACATGCTGAAATCGCGCAGCGCGACCGTCGCTTTACCGTCGGGAGAAATGAAGCGGCACGATACCGAATCGAATTCGATGACCGGCACGTCGTGGGTAGCAGCGTGGTTCATTAAAGCATCCAAGCGTTTTGGGGGCGGGCGCCCGAACTGCGGCGCCCTGGGTACAGCAGGAGAAAGTACTCCCGATCGCTCCGACCCGCACAGTCCTTCATAGCGTACGGTTCGGGGCAATCGGCCAACTGTTGATCAACTGACTTCTACTTCGCGGCAACGAACTCGTTCGTGTACGTCTTCGACAGATCGACGTGCTTGCCCTTGACGGCCGGATTAAAGCCCGACAGGACCTTGAGCACCGTTTCCGGGCCGTCCGCCGGCATCTTGCCGTCCGCCGTATACATCGGCAGCGACGCCTTCAATGCACTGACGTAAAGCGCCTTGTCCTTCTGATAATCGGCCGGCATCTTCGCCGCAATCTCGTCCGCGCTGTGCGTGTGGATGAACTGCATCGTACGCACGAACGCATGCGCGAGCTTCGCCGCTTCGGCCTTATGCCCATCGACCCAGGCCGATTGCACGTACAGGCTCGACGCGGGATACGTGCCGCCGAGCGCCGCTTTCGTCCCTTCGACCGAACGCATATCGACGAGCACCTTCGCATCGCCGGTCTGCAACAGCTTGGATACCGTCGGCTCCGTCGTCATACCCGCATCGATGCGCGACTGCTTGATCGCCGCCATAAAGCTAGCGTCGGCGCCGACCGGCAGCATCGTGTACTGCGACGACGGAATGCCGTGCTGGCTCGCGAGATATTGCGTGAGGAAGCTCGTCGACGAGCCGAGCCCCGTCACGCCGAGCGTCTTGCCTTTGACATCGCCCATCGACTTGAGTGTCTCGGCCGCTTTGGTCGACACCATCTCGACTTCGCCGGGCACTTGGCCGAACACGACGATCGCCTTGACGTCCTTGCCCTTCGTCTGCAGGTCGATGGTGTGATCGTAGAAGCCGACAACGGCCTGCACGGCGCCCGCCAGCAGTTCGTTCTCGGCGTCGACGCCGGCCGGCTGCGAGAGCAACTCGACGTCGAGCCCTTCGTCCTTGAAATAGCCAAGCTGCTCGGTCAGTTTCGCCGGCAGGTAAATCAGCTTGGTGATGCCCCCGACCATGATCGTGATCTTACCGCTATCGGCGGCCATCGCACCTTGCGAAGCCATGCCGAACAGGACGGCGGAAGCGAGAGCGAAACTGCGGATTTTCCGCGACGTCTGGTGCATGCGACTGTCTCCTCATTTTTTAGGCGACCATTCGGTTCGCCGGGTTTGCATCGGTGGAAGCGATTCTAGGTGGGGCAATCCTTCCCGATCCTTTCACCGCACCGGGCAACCTATGCGGGATTACCATGACGGATCGCCGCTTGACGATGTTTGCCGGTGTCGGCGCGGTTCGAGCACGCGCAGACGCGCGTCAAGGCGCTGTGCCGACTCATTCGGCAGTATAACGACCCCCATGCGACGCCACAGCGTCGGCCTACGAGGATTCGGAGAGGAGATGAAGGCACCCACCAACACGAGCGACCAGCCAGCGCGTCGCGGGCCAGTCCACGGCCGTCTTACGGTGCTTCAGGGGGCGGCGCTCTATGTCGGCGCCGTGCTCGGCACCGGTGTCATCGCCCTGCCTGCTTTGGCCGCGCAGGTCGCGGGCCCCGCCTCGCTGCTCGCTTGGCTTGCGCTCGTCCTGCTCTCCGCCCCGCTTGCAGCCACGTTCGCCGCGCTCGGCGCCCGCTACCCCGATGCGGGCGGCGTCGCCACTTATGCACGGCAAGCATTCGGTGCGCGCGCCTCGGCCATCGTCGGCTGGTGCTTCTATTTCGCCGTGCCGGCCGGGGCGCCGGCGGCGGCGCTATTCGCGGGCGCGTATGTTGCCGCGGCCGTCGGCGGCGGCGAGCAAACCGTGTGGTTGACGAGCGCCGCGCTGCTGGTTGCCGTGACGGCGGCCAATGCATTCGGCGTCACCATTTCCGGCCGCATGCAGGTCGTGCTCTCGACCCTGCTCGTGGCGCTTTTGCTGACGGCCGTCATCGCTTCGGCGCCACATGCGCATGCCGGCAATCTGCGCCCGTTCGCGCCGCATGGCTGGTTTGCCGTGGTCCCGGCAGCCGCTCTGCTCGTCTGGAGCTTCGCCGGATGGGAAGCCATCACGCATTTGGCCGGAGAATTCAAGCACCCGTCGCGCGACTTGCCGCTGGCTTCGGCTATCGCTGTCGTCATCGTGGGCGCGCTTTATCTCGCCGTCGCGCTTGCCGGCGTGGCGGTGCTCGGGCCCAAGGCCGGAGAGGCTTCGGCGCCGCTTGCCGAACTGCTCGTACTCGGCATCGGCGGCAACGTTCGCGTGCTCGCAGCCGCGGCCGCTCTGCTGCTCACGCTCGGCACGATGAACGCGTACTTCGCCGGGGCAGCCAAGCTCGGTGCCGCGCTGGGCCGAGACGGCGCGCTGCCGGCCTGGCTCGCGGCCGGCAGTCGCGCCGGCGATATTCCGCGCCGCAGCCTCGCCGTCATCTCCGGCTTGGCGGCCCTGTGCATGTGCGCCGTCGCGCTGGCCGGCGTCGGACCCAAACCCCTCGTGCTGCTGACGACAGGATCGTTCGTCACGGTGTACGCGCTCGGCTGTGCCGCCGCGCTGCGCTTGCTGCCGCGCGGTACGGCCGCCCATCGCTGCGCGCAATGCGCACTGGTATGCGTCGTCGCGCTCTGCGCCGCGACCGGTTGGTTCCTGCTCTGGCCGTTGGCAATGAGCGGCTGCGCGCTGCTGTACTTGCGGATCAACGGCCGTCGCGCGGATCGAACAGCCGCACGGTGCAAGGTGCCATAGGCGGGCGCCGGCCTGCCGTGCCACGCCGCTTCTAAGCCGCGGCGCCCCCGATCGGCCCGGGCCAGCCCAGCGCGCGAAATGCCGCGGCGCTGCTGCCCACTTTCGTGAAGGCCGGCTGCGCGGCGGCGGGCAACGCATGCGGACAGGGATGAATATCCGCAGCCTTGCGCGGCGCCGACAACGTGAGGATCGATAAAAAGTCGGCCGCACCCGCGAAACGAGGTGTAGCGAGTAAAGGGGCGCTGCCCGGTGGCGCGGGCGGCATGATCCGCGCGAGCGTCTTCGCGATCGACGCATGGTCGTAGAACGCATGATCGATCGTGGCTTGCTTGACGTACGGCGAAACGACGAGCGCGGGCACACGAAACCCGAAGCGGTCGAAGTGGAAGCCGCGCTTGGTGAGTGCCGTGGGCTCGATAGGAGCAAGCGTCGGCATCCCCATAACGTGAGCGGCGTCGGGGATCACATGATCGAAGAAGCCGCCGTGCTCGTCGAAGACGATGAGCAGCAGGCTTTGCTCCCAGTACGGCGATGCGAGGATCGCGTTATACACGCGTTCGACAAGCGCCTCGCCCACGCGCACGTCACCGCATGGGTGCATCGACTCGCCGTTCTCGAAATTGCCGACCGGGTCGTAATGCGGCTCGATGAAGACGAAGCCCGCATCGACGTTGCCGCTAGCCAGCGCCGAAAAGAAATCATCATGTTTGACGAAGCGCGTCGGATGCGCATCGGCGCCCTTGATCGCCCAGGACTGCGGGATGTCGCCGTACGCGACGAGCCATTGCTGCGGCGCGAGTCGCGTCAACAGCGAGTCGTCTCGGCCATTGCCGTACTTGGCGGCTTCGAAGAGGCTCGCTTCGATCGAGCTCAACTCGCTAGGCGAATGATCAAGGCCCCAGGACGTGCCGGCCAAGGCAAAAAAGCGATTGGGCCACGTCGGTCCGGGCACCGACGAAAACCATCGGTCGCACACAGCGAATTGCTGGGCGAGGAAATTAAGCACGGGCAGTTGATCGGGCGTAAAACAGCGCATCGCCGATGCCGCATCGTAGCCGTGCGCCTCCATATCGCGCGCAAAGCCCAGATCGTTCGCACTCGCCGCGCATGCCGGGTAAACGCCGTTCGCCAGCACCGCCGAATCGTCGCGAACGCAGGTCGCGAAGGCGCGGCTGTCGCTGGGCCGGCTGCGCTGGACGAGCGCATCGGAGAACTCGTGCCCCGGATCGAACGCGAGCCGGAACGGTGCGCCCTGGCCCGCCGCATAAGCCACGCCGTTCGCGCCGACATTCGAAAACGGCGGCTTGCCGACGAGACCGTCCGCCTGCGTCGCCGTGCCGTCAGGGGTCCAACCGCGCAAATCCGACCAGCCGAACAAGTTGTCGTAGGAGCGGTTCTCCAACATCAAAACAAACAGCTTCTTGATATTTTCGGCTGCCGGCATAGCGCGCTCCGCTTCTCGATGGACGATATCGCCGTTGCGCTCGCGCGATCACGGCCTTCGAAGCAGCGCCGGTCCGCAGTTGCGGTAGCGATCGGCGCGATCGCGAAATTATGGACCAGCCTGGCCCCTTAGACCAGATACCGGGCGCTCGTCAAGCTGGGGCGAGCGCCCCTCAAGGTTTGGAGTGAGGCGCCGATAAAGAGGCAGGCTCACCAAGCACGATGAGCCATGGCCGCCTCCTTTTTGCTCCATGCTTTCGGAACAACTCAATCCTAGGCGAGTCCCGCACTCGCTGTCTCCCGTCGCGCTAGCCCTGTCGATCTTGTTCACGACCGGCGGATTTTGCGCCGCCGCGGAACCGGGCGCGCCGTCGAGCACTTCTCCGATCGAGTTGGCCTCGATGCCGCTCGAGGCATTGATGCAGGTAAAAGTGAAGACGGCATCGCTCTTCAGCCAATCCGTGGCGGATGCGCCGGCCGCCGTCGTCGTGTTGACGGCCAAAGACATCAAGGCGTTCGGCTGGCGCACGCTAGCCGATGCGCTCGGCTCGCTGCCCGGAGTCTATACGACCTACGACCGGACCTATGCCTATCTCGGCGCGCGCGGTTTTCAGCGCCCGGGCGATTACAACAGCCGCTTCCTGTTGCTCATCGACGGCATGCGCGTCAACGACTCGGTGTACGACCAGGCCCCAATCGGCGACGATTTCCCGCTCGACATGGATCTCGTCGAGCGCATCGAGTATGTGCCCGGCCCCGGTTCGGCCATCTATGGCTCCAACGCCCTGTTCGGCGTCATCAACGTCGTCACGAAGCAAGGCAGCGATATCCACGGCGCGCAGGCGGCCGCATCAGTGGGGAGTTTCGGGGAAAAGCGCGCACGGGCGACGTACGGTTGGCATGGCAACAACGGCGCCGATTTGGTTTTATCGGCGACATCATACGACCGCAGCGGCCAGGACCTGTATTACCCCGAATTCGACACACCCGATCAGAACAACGGCGTTGCACGGGGTCTCGACTACGACCGCGCGCAACTTTTCTTTGCCAAATTCGCTTACTCAGGCTTCAGAATCAGTGCCGGGTACGGCAATCGCACGAAGGGCATGCCGACGGCCGCCTATGGGGCCGTGTTCAATGCGCCGGAAAGCACGACCGATACCCACAGCTTCATCGACGCAACGTACAGCCACTCGGTCATGGATGGGCTCGAGGTCACTTCGCAGATCTATTGGGAGCGATACGACTACTCGAGCTTTGGGATTTTCGGTACACCGCCGCTCCCGAATATCGACGGTGACAAGGCGATTTGGTACGGCGCCGACGTGCACGCCACCCTATCGACGATCCCGCGCAACAAGCTGGTTATCGGCGTGAGCGCGATGCGGGACGCGAGCCGCAATCAATTCAACTACAACACCGACCCCTATCAACTCATTCTCGACGATCGGCGCAGCAGCAATACGGCCGGCATCTATGCCGAAGACGAAATCCGGCTGCCATGGCACTTCACGCTTAATGCAGGCATGCGCGTCGATAAAGAGACCGTCTCGGGCACGAACGTGAGCCCGCGCTTGGCGCTCAACTACAAACCGACCGGCGCCGATACGTTCAAGCTGATCTATGGGCGAGCCTACCGCGCACCGAACGCGTACGAGCTCTACTACACGGTTTCGGGACTGGGCGGCCAGCTCGACAATCCGTCGCTGCGGGCCGAGCACATCACGACGACTGAGTTCGTCTACGATCGCGCGCTCGGCGAGAACGCACACGCGACCGTATCGGTGTTCCGCTATAACGTGCGCGATCTCATCACCGAGACGCCGAATTCGTCGGGGGTCTTTCTCTTCGAGAATATCAATCGGGTTGAAGCGCGCGGCATCGAACTCGCCTATGAGCAAAACGTTTCGTCGTATGCAAAGATCCGAGCCAGCTACTCGTGGCAGCTCGCACGCGACGGCGACACGGGCGCTGCACTGCAAAACTCGCCACGCCATTTAGGCAAGGTTAACGTCACGGTTCCGCTGTTTCACCACAACGCGCGTGTCGGCGCAGAGATGCGCTGCGAATCAGCCCGTTTGGCGGAAACCGGCTCTGCCCCGGGCTATTGCTTGGCCAACGTCACGATCGGCAGCGCGCGCCTGATCTCGCACGCAGACATATCGTTCTCGGTCTATAACGTCACGGATAAGCGGTACGCGGATCCGGCTGGCCCGAACTTCACGCCGAGCGTGATCCCACAACAGAGCAGGACTTTCTTGCTCAAGCTCGTCTACGATTTCTGACATGCGAGCCCCGAGATCTCCCTTGAGTCGCACGGCGGTGCTCGCGTTGGCCGCCTGTGCGTGCACATGCCTGCGCGCGCAAGCCTACGCGCAAGTCGATCTCTATTCGCTCGAAGCCGCCTATATCTATAACTTCACCGAATTTACCGAATGGCCGGCCGCCCAGGCCGGAGGCACGCTGGTTGTCTGCGCGAATCCGCGTACCGAGCTCGGCGCCACGCTCGCAAAGCTGGACGGACACAGCGTGTCGGGCAAGGCGTGGAGCGTCAAGCCCATTCCCGAAGGGGCGGCGGTGGCCGCATGCAATGTCCTGGTCGTCGACGACACCGCATCGAGCGCAGCAACGAAAGCCGCATCGGTGCGCGACGGGCCGATATTGGTCGTGCGCGCGGCCGACGCCGACACGAGCGACTACCCCTGCGTCGTCACGCTCGTGCGCGACGGGGACCGGCTTCGGTTCGACATCGACAACAAGGAAGCGGCGCGCCGCCACCTCGGACTCAGTTCGAAGCTGCTGCGCCTAGCAAGGAACGTGTCATGACGCAGCGCGGACACCGTGGAGCCAGCCCCATGAAGGAAATGGCGCGCGTCAAGCTTGCCGGGTTCGGTGTCGCCTTGCTCGTGTCGGGTTTGGTGCTGCTGATCTACCAAGCGCTGTCGCTGCGCGCGGCGTTGACGGACGACGCCAACATGCAGGCCGACATGATCGCCGACAATGTCTCGGCCGCGCTTATGTTCAACGACGTGCGCTCAGCGCAGGAGGTGCTGCATTCATTGCGCCTGATGCCGTACGTCGCAAGCGCCGGCATCTATACGGTCGAGGGCAAGCGATTCGCGAGCTACGCACGGCCTGGGGCATCGGCGCGCGCGTTGGCCGAAGCGAACCCGGCAAACGTCATAGCGAAAAAGCGGCGGTTGTCGTTCGACGACGTCTTCGTTGCCGCGACGATCGCACAAAACGACAAGACGCTGGGCACGGTTGTCGTCGTCGCCACGACCGAGCAAATGACCAAGGATCTGTTTCATTACGCCGCTTTCATCGGCGGCGCATCGCTTTGTGCGCTTTGGATCGCGTTCGTCGTGACATCGCGAATGAGCGCGCGCATCGCGCAAGCGGAGAAGAAGCTCGAGTATCTGGCATCGACCGATCCGCTGACAGGGCTGCCGAATCGGCGCGCATTCTACGAGGAGTTGAACGAACGCCTGCAGCGCGGCGCACTCGCGTGCTCTCGCGCGGCATTGATTCTCGTCGATCTCGACGATTTCAAGAACGTCAACGACACGCTCGGGCACGGTGCGGGTGACGAGCTACTCAAACATGTCTCCGTCGCATTGCGGCAAAGCGTGCGCATAGCCGACCTCGTAAGCCGCATCGGCGGCGATGAATTCGCTGTACTCGTGGCCATCACAAAGGAGAAATCCGAAGGCATCCATACCGCGGAACGCATTGCGCGTGCGCTTGCGCGCCCGTTCGATTTGCCGCGCGCGAGCATCGTCGCGAGCGCGAGCGTGGGCGTGAGCGTGTTTCCCGACGATGCCGTCGATGTCGCATCACTCGTGAGCAGCGCCGACATTGCGCTTTACGCGGCAAAGAGTGCGGGCAAGAACGCCGCGGTAGAGTTCCATCCGAGCATGACCGTCGAAGCGCGGCGCCGAGCGCGACTCGAAACCGAACTGCGCAAGGCGCTTGAAACCGATGCACTGCATCTCGCCTACCAGCCTCAATTCGAGTGCCGTACGGGGCGCATGATCGGGGCGGAGGCGCTAGTGCGCTGGGCTCATCCAGTCGACGGCGAAATCTCGCCGGCGGAGTTCGTGCCCGTCGCAGAGGACAGCGAGCTGATCGTCGCGCTGGGACAATGGGTGTTGCGCCGCGCATGCCGCGATGCCGCGCGCTGGAATGCGGAACAGGGCAACATCATGCACGTGGCGGTCAATGTGTCGGCACGTCAATTGCGGCAGGTGCAATTCAGTGAAGACGTCAAGGCGGTGCTCGCCGAAAGTGGCCTTTCTCCTCATCTGCTCGAGCTCGAGCTGACAGAGAGCCAACTGATGGCGAACATGACCGCTGGCGTCGAAGCGATGTGCCAACTGCGCGAAGCCGGCATACGCTTGTCGCTCGACGATTTCGGTACAGGCTATTCCTCGCTGTCGTACCTGCAGTCCTTCCCCGTCAACAACCTGAAGATCGATCGCACTTTCGTGAAGCCCTTGCCGCAAGCGGGACAGCCGATCGTCACGGCCATCATCTCGATGGCGCATAGCTTCGGCATTGCCGTCGTCGCCGAAGGCGTCGAAGAACCGGCACAATTGGCATGGCTTGACGATGCAGGCTGCGATATCGTCCAGGGCTACCTATTGGGCAGACCGATGTCGTTCGAAGGGATCACCGACCTTTTGCGCAGCGAATGCGAGGACACGGAGCCGTCGGCTTGAACGTCTATTCTGCTACTGGTCGGGGTTCGCCGCGGTAAACGCGCTGAAGGCCGTATGCGGTGGGTCGATGGCTGACATATCGCCCATGAGGATCCCGTAGGTGTGATCGCCGCTGGTCAAAACGTAGTACATCACCGCCTGAATACCTTCGCTCTTGCGCGCCGCATAAAAGCGCTGCATTTTTTGTTGAATGTAGGCGGCGCGGAATTGCTCGGTTGCCTTCGGGTCCGCGTTCCACTCGGTCACCATGAAAGGCCGGCCGTAGCGCGCTTTGCAGTACGCGGGCAGATTGAAGCCGGGCCCCGCACCGTCGATTCCGATCTCGAAGATGTCGCCGTACGGCTGATAGTTGTGCCAGGTCGTGATGTCCCAACGCATCTTCCGATAGCCGCTCGAGCCGTCCGGCTGCTCGCCGTCCCACAACATGTCCGACGCCCCCATATCCGCAACGGTGAAGTTCACCCCGCACTTCGCGTTCGGCTGCACCGTCTTCACGCCGTCGATCATCCCTTGGATCGCGCCGCGCAGAATCGGCCAGTTCTTATTGTTGAAGTCGTGCGGACCGGTGCCTGCCGACTTGGGATCGAGAATGATCGCACTGTCGCGCGTCAGCTCGTTCCCGCACTCGTACATCGTGACGCCGTGCGGCGCGAGCGCCTGAGCAACGGCTGCGGCGCCGGCGCGATTGGCGAAGTACGCATCGTGCTCGCTCGCATACAAGTTGCGATTGCTGTCGCGCAAACCGTAATTGATCAGCGGCAACAGCGTGAAACCGACCGAGCGGAACGCATCAGCCAACTTAATGACCGGATTCAATTCCGCAGCCCTGGCAGTACACCCGACGCGGTAGCTCGTACAGCCGAGCGACTGCATCGCCGCGATGATCTGCGCGGGTGTCCACGTATAGTCGTAGTGACCGTTGACGCCGTAGAACTGGCCCGAAGGCACCGTCAACGGTAGGCGCGGATCGGTGCACGGAAGCCAGCGGTCGGCCCAACTCAACACGTAGAAGCGGTCGTCCGTGCCGCGTTGATAGATCATGCCGCCATACCAGAGCAAGAGACTCACGTTGTACGAGTCCTTGTCTTTTACGCCGTTTTTGTAAATGAATCCGCTTTTTACCGTCCATACATTACCGCGTCGATCGAAGATCGAACTTGCGGTAGGAATGACCGTCCCCTCAACCGAGGGTGTCGCAACATTGCTTGCTGCGATAGCTTCGTCTGCGCCTAAGCCGCCCAATGCAACGAGTACATGGCCGCCGGCAACGGCAGCCATCTGGCCCAGGAATCGACGTCTCTTCATCATCACGTAGTGCCTCCTTGGTAAGCAAAGTGAATTTCAGGTACGACCCTTGCGAGGTCGGCCGTTCTGACCGCCAACGGTTAAAAAGAGTTCGACTCGATTTCAAACTTTTTAAGATTCTGGCTATTAAGGTCGTACCCCAAACGCCGATGCGTAGGGCGAAAACAGGGCCCGCTACACCTCGCTAGGCGTCAATGGCTCGTCGTTTTAGGCCCCTGCCGGCGCGGTATGAAATCGTGCGCGGCTATCGTCGCGTTAGCCGGCGCTGTGCACGGATGAACTTCGTACTCGCGCGTCTACTTCGGCGCGTCGCGGGACTTCCGCAGCGGACGGTCCCGGTTCTTTGTGAAACGGCTGTCGAATTTCTATGGGATTCACGTCATTGCGCGCGCGTTGCTGCTCGTCGCCGCAGCGCGCCGCCCATGGACGATCGCGGTGGATCGCCGCCCACGCGATGGAGCAATGGAGAGATGGAGTGATGGAGCACGTAAGCCGCATAGGCGATTCGGTCATGCTCGAGTGGACGCCCGGCTCCGCAGCGGTATCATGCGTTGACTGTAGATCGGCTTAGGCATCGGCCCGACAAAGGCGCCGATGCGAACCTCCCACGCTCATGAATCCGCAAGACCTAGAACGCCTCGTGACGCTTGCCATGCCCTTCGGAAAATACAAGGGCAGACTCATTGCCGATTTGCCCGGGCATTACCTCAATTGGTTCGCACGTGAAGGCTTTCCGCCCGGAGAGATCGGCCGGCTGCTCGCACTCATGCAAGAACTCGATCACAACGGCTTGCGGCCACTGCTCGAGCCGCTGCGCAAAAGCCGGCAATAGTGATTGTCGAAACAGATTCGTCGCTTTAACGCCGTCTGCCTCGCTGTCGTAGCGAGGCGACAGGGCGCCATCCCGCTCAGCGCACGCCGAGCGTCCACATCGTCACATGCCGATCGCGCATCGCCGCGATGGCGCAGAGGCGATGCGGCGCGCGCCTTTCAAATCGCCAAAGCTGTCGGCAGCGAATCGGACGGGTGCCGACTCGCCAACCAAGGCACCGCGCGTTCGGCCGCAAGCGCAATGCGCTCGCGCAGCGCCTCGCGCGTCACCTCATAGTCCGTGAAGTCGTGCGTCGATGCGTAGACGCCGATCGGCAGCGTACGCGCCTGAAAGAAGCTGAACAGCGGCCGCAGTTGATGTTCGAGCACAAGCGCGTGACGCTCGCTGCCGCCCGTCGCCGCAAGCAAGACCGGCACGTCCAAAAGCGCGTCTTGGCCGATAAGATCGAACAGATGCTTGAACAGCCCCGTGAACGACGCCCGAAACACCGGGCTGGCGACGATCAGCGCATCGGCCTGTTCGATCGCGCGCAAATGCGATTCGACCTCGACTGAGGCTTGACGGCGATCAAGCGTGACGCCGACATCCCTCGCGATCTCGCTCAATTCGACGATGTGCACGTCCAGCGGCAAGTGATCGGCAAGCTGCGCGATGATGGCCTCGACCAACGCCAGCGTGCGCGACGGACGCTGCAATCCGCCGGATACGGCCACGAGTTTAAGTTTGTCCGACATTGCTAGGATTCCTGTCTAATGACTGCATTCAAAGAGACACCGGATTGCCGGAGCGACCGGCTCAATCGACGAGCGCAGCAGAGCGCGGGATCGGGGCGAGCATCCGCTGCAAGATGCGCTCTTCCGTCTCGGCGACGCAGGCAGTTGCTCGTGCCCTCGGCCGCGCAATGGCGATGGATTCATTCAGCACCACACGACCGTCTTCGATCAGGACCACTCGATCGGACAGCGCCACGGCTTCATGGACGTCATGCGTGACAAGCATCGCAGTGAAGCGATGCGCTTCCCATAAGCGAGTCAGCAGCGCATGCATTTCCAACCGCGTCAGCGCATCGAGGGCACCGAACGGCTCGTCGAGCAATAGCAGCGACGGACGATGCACCAGAGCGCGCGCCAACGCCACACGCTGTCTCTGGCCGCCCGAAAGTTGCGCCGGCCAGTCGCGTTCGCGCCCGCCCAAGCCGACTTCGCGTAGGGCGGCACGCGCCTCGTCGCCTTCGCTGGGCGGGCGTCCCAGCATGACGTTGCCGAGCACTGTCTTCCAAGGCAGCAGGCGCGCGTCTTGGAACATCATGCGCCGTCGGGCCGCTTCAGGCGACGTGCCCGCGGCCTCGCTCGCCCCGTAGACCTCGACCGCGCCGTCATCGGGTGCGTCGAGCCCGGCCACGAGACGCAGCAACGTCGACTTGCCGCAACCGCTGCGGCCGATGATCGAGACGAATGCGCCGTCGGCAATGGACAGGTCCAGACGATCGAGAACCAGGCGTTCGCCGAACTGCTTGGAGATCGATCTCAATTGGACGGCAGGCTGTGCCATCGTTGCGGTCATGCTTTCGCTCCTCGCCACGCGATCGGGCGTTTGAATGCTTTGCGCCAGTAAGCAGCACGCCCCGCGCGCCTGCCGGACGGTTGCCGGGCAAGCTGCCCTGCTCGCCACGGAATGAGCCATGTCTCCAACGCGCGGGCGCCTTGGTCCGCGAACTTGCCGAGCAATGCATAGAGCAAAATCCCCACGACGACGACATCGGTCTGCATGAACTCGCGTGCGTTCATCGTCATATAGCCGATACCCGACTGCGCGGAGAGCGTTTCGGCGACAATCAGCATCACCCACATCAACCCTAGCGCAAAACGCACCCCCACCAGAATCGAGGGCAGCGCGCCGGGCAGCACGACGTGGCGGTACAAGGCGACGCCGCGCACGCCGTAGCTTTTCGCCATTTCGACGAGACCGGCGTCGACCGACCGAATCCCATGGAACGTATTGACGTAGACAGGAAAAAACACGCCTAGCGCCACGAGAAACAGCTTGGCCTCTTCTTCGATGCCGAACCAAAGAATGACGAGTGGGATCATCGCCAATACAGGGATATTGCGGATCATCTGCACCGTCGAATCGAGCAGTGCCTCGAGCGCTTTCGAACAACCCGTCGCAACCGCGAGGAAAAAGCCGATGCCGCCGCCGATCGCGAACCCGCCCAACGCGCGGGCGGCGCTGATCTTCACATCGGCCAACAATTCGCCGCTTTGCAACAGCGCCCACGCGGCTCGCGCGACAGCCCAAGGCTCGGGCAAGACGCGCGCGGAGAGCCATCCCGCTCGCGCACTAGCCTCCCACAGGATCAACCCCAGCGCGGGAACGATCCAAGGCACGATGCGCCCGCCCCAAACAGCTCGTGTCGTCATAGCAGTTCTCCTTCAAAATCGTTGCGCTCTTCCTGATCGGCTCGCCTCGTCTACCCTCTTCAACTTTGCGAGACTTTGGGTAGATAAGCATTGCCGACCACCTCGCCGAACGGCCCCGATAGCGGTGCTTCGATACGCTGTCGGACAGATCCCGGCAGGCGCGGGAACACGAGTTCGGCAAAACGATAGGCTTCCTCGAGATGCGGATAGCCCGACAAAATGAACGTCCCGATTCCGAGGCCCGCGTACTGTTCCATGCGCGCCGCGACTTGTTCGGGGTTGCCGACGAGCGCTGTGCCCGCGCCGCCGCGCACGAGCCCCACACCGGCCCACAGATTCGGATAGATTTCGAGCTCCGCACGCGAGCGGCCCTTTCCGCCATGCAAAGCGGCCATCCGCCGCTGACCTTCCGAGTCCATGCGTGAGAACGCCGATTGCGCGCGAGCGATGGTGGCGTCATCGACGCGGCTAATCAATCGATCGGCTGCCGCCCATGCTTCGTCTTCCGTCTCGCGGACGATGACGTGCAAGCGAATGCCGAAGTTCAGCGCACGCCCTTTCGCCGCTGCCTGGGCCCGCAAGTCGGCAATCTTTTTCTCGACGGCATCGGGCGGCTCGCCCCACGTAAGGTAAGTATCGACATGCGAAGCGGCGATCTCCTGCGCGGCTGCCGACGACCCGCCGAACCACAGCGGCGGATGCGGCGTTTGCACAGGCGGATAGAGCAGCCGGCCGCCCTTCGACTTCAGATAGCGTCCCTCGAAATCGACTGTGCCGGCATCGTGAGCCGCGCTGAGATGCTGGCGCCAAATCGTCAGGAACTCGTCCGTGATGCGATAGCGCGTATCGTGATCGACAAATACGCCGTCGCCTTCCAGTTCCGCTTGGTCGCCACCCGTCACCACGTTGATCAGCAAGCGCCCCTTCGATAGCCGATCGAACGTGGCGGCCATGCGGGCAGACAGCGCCGGCGAACTAAGACCGGGACGCACGGCGACCAAGAATTTCAAGCGCTGGGTGGCGCCGATCAAGCTCGACGCGACGACCCAGGCGTCTTCGCACGAACGGCCCGTCGGCAGCAATACGCCTTCGTAGCCGAGTGCGTCGGCGGCCACTGCAATCTGTTTGAAATAGTCGAAATCGGTTGCGCGCGCGCCTTCGGCCGTGCCGAGATAGCGCGTGTCGCCATGAGTGGGAATAAACCAAAAGACTTTCATGCGATGTCCTCCGCTTCTTTTATGCGAGCCACTGTGCGTCCGCGACAGCGATTTGCTTGGGGATCAGTTTCAGTTCGGTGAACGTATCGGCGATCTTCTGCTGCGCTGCCAACACGTGCTGGGTGACAGGCACGACGCCATAGGACGCGCGGCGCGCAGCGATCTCGATCGTTGCCGCATCGAGCCCTGTGATCGGTGCCAGTTCGCGCGCGATCTCAGCGGGGTGCGTCTTCGCCCACGTATCTATCTGTGCGAGCGAGTCGATGACGGCATGGACGATCTCTGGCGCTGCTTTAGCGAAGCGACGCGAGGCGAGGTAGAACTGAAGGTTATCGACGAAGCCAGTCCCATCCGCGAGGACACGCGCACCTGTTTGCTGCTCGATCGCGGCAAAATACGGATCCCAGATCACCCAGGCATCGATGCTGCCTTGCGTGAATGCGGCACGCGCATCGGCCGGCGCCAGGTAGACGGGATGAATGTCGGAGTAGTCGAGGCCTACATGCTTGAGCGCGCGGACGAGCAAATAATGAACATTCGAGCCGCGATTGAGTGCGACTTTTTTGCCGCGCAGTTGAGCCACCGACGTGAGCGGCGATCGAGGCGGCACGACAATGGCCTCCCCTTTGGGAGCGGGCGGCTCGCTGCCGACGTAGACGAAGTCGACGCCGGCCGCCTGAGCAAAGATCGGCGGCGTTTCGCCGACCGTGCCGAAATCCACGGCACCGGCATTGAGGCCTTCGAGCAACTGCGGCCCCGCGGGAAACTCAAGCCATGACACGCGGACACCCTGCTGCGCGAGACGCTTTTCGAGCGTGCCTCGGGCTCGCAGCAAAGCGAGCGTGCCGTATTTTTGATAACCGATTCGCAGCGTCTTGATGCGTTCTTGAGCGAGCGCTTGCCTGGATCCGATACTCCAGGCGCCCGCTGTCAACGATACGATGCTCCACGCGGCGCACTTGAGCAACCGGCGACGAGCGTGTTCGCGAGCGGTGGTAATCGTTGAAGGCATGACTTCTCCTTGGCGCGCCGGCGCCCTATCTACGGTGGGGTTAGGGGTACGAAACAAAATCGAGGTGAGATTGCGGCGCAGCCGCAACCGGAAGCGTCAGTCTAGAAAAGACGCCTCATCGTGAGAACAATCGATTTGAGCTTTGCTCAGGACGGGTGGAGATATGCGTCGGTAGGCAATCCAGCGGATCCACTGAATCCGCCGCCCGCCCTTTTCAGCGTGTTACAAGCCCCACGCGGTGCGCACGCGCGTGCGAATGTCGGCGAGTCTCGCCACCGGTTCGTTGGCAAAGACGAACCGCAAGTAACGTCCTGCTTCCGGGCCCCACCCCTTCATCGGCGTAGCCGCGACATCGGCCTTCTGAAGCAGCAGGCGCGAGGCTTGATCGGACGCGAGCCCGAGTTGCTGCGTATCGATGAGCAACGACCATCCGCCGTCAGGGCGGATCAACGGCAAATCCCGGAGCTCGGCCAGCAACCCATCGCGCCGAGCCTGCCACTCGATCACTGCCTCGGCCACGCCGTCATGGCTCGAGGTGAGGGCCGCCGTGGCGCCCGGCATCGCAATGCCGACCTGACAGACGACGTTGGAAAGGCTCGTCAATCGAACGTCGGCCATGATCGACGCCGGGCCGACGATCCAGCCCACGCGCCAGCCGATCATGCGAAATTCCTTCGATACCGAGCCGACCGTAATCGTCCTTTCTCGCATGCCCGGCAAGGCCGCCGGCTGGATGATGGGCCGCCCGTCGAATACGATGCGCTCCATCGCGGCGTCGTAGACGAGCCAGGCATCGGCCGCATGACAGTATGCGGCAATCGCTTCCCATTCCTGTGCATTGGCGACGAAGCCGCTGGGCATCGATGGCGACATGATCAGCAGCGCGCGCGTACGTGGACCGACCGCCGCCGCCAGCGAGTCGAGATCGAGCCGCCATCCGTCTGCGCTTGGAATCAAGCGAGCGAATGTGGGCGTGCCGCCCGCGAGCCTGACACGGTTGATGAGCCCCGCATAGGTCGGGTCGGTCAGCACGACTTCGTCACCGGGCTCGAGAATCGACAAAAGCACGTTGAGTATGCCGGCCAGGCCGCCGGCCGAGACGATGCACTCGGTGTGCGGATCGTACGGCAACCCCGTGGATTGCCGCATGCGCCCGACGACCGCTTCCCGCAGCGCGGTTTGACCCGTGAACGGCAGATAACTGTTCGCATCGTCGTTGTCGATCGCCTCGTGCGTGCGCGCGATTGCCTCCGGCGGTGGCCTCAGATCAGTGTCGAGATTTTCGAGCCGTAGAATGTTGCGGTTCTGCGCTGCATCAGCGACATCGCCCATCTTGTCGACGCCGATGCCGGGAATGTCTTTCAGACGCGAGACTGCCATGGGTCCCTCCGCTTCACGTTGTGTTTTAATATATTAAAATGAAGAAGTCGCCGACTGCAAAATTTTTTTCGGAATCGCTGGCTGAGCGCCTGCGCGAACGCATCTTGCGCGGCGAGCTGCCGCCCGGGGCTCAGTTGCGGCAGGACAAGGTCGCGCAGGAGTTCGGTACCAGCCACATACCGGTGCGCGAGGCGTTCGCCCAGCTCGAAGCGCGCGGATTCGTCACGATCATTGCGAACCGGGGGGCGTTCGTGTCGGCGATGACGCGCGACGAAGCGGAGCAATTGCAGGCCATGCGCGTTGCGCTGGAACTGCTTGCGCTCGATACGGCGGTCGATGCGTTCACGGCGCAGGACGCAGCCGCGGCCCGCGCCATTCTCGAATTCGATCGTGCGGCGGGCGATGTCGACCTATGGTCGAAAAACAACTGGGCGTTTCACCGGGCGATCTACACGCCGTGCGGCAAGCGTCACCTGATGGGCGTGCTCGAATCGCTTTGGCAGAAGGCCGATCGCTATTTACGGCTGGTCTGGCAGCTCGCCTCGTGGCAAGACACTTCCTTGGCGGAACATTTACGAATCGTCGATGCCGTGCAGGCGAAGGACAAGCGCCTCGCGAAGCGCCTGACGAAGGAACACATTACGTCTGCCGGGCACGTGATGCTCGAAGCACTAAGCAGTCACCGGGCAGACATCGAAGAGCGTATGAGCGAATGAGGGATTGGCAGCAACGACGAGGCGATGCATCGTGCTATCGGTCGCCGATGCAACCGGCAGCGCAACGGTGGCAAAGCCAACGCGGGGCAACTCGCCGGCGGAACCAGCCTTCGGCGCGAGTTATCCCCACATTCTGTTGGCAATGCTGTGGACAAGCCGCAGATTAGCGGCGTAAGTCATTGATCCCATTAGGAACAGAACACCGTGCCCGCATTTGAGGTGTTCGGTCGCCCGCAAGGATCAAGGCGAATCGCTGTTTTCTTCCGCGTTGCTTTTTTCAGCGCTTTTTTGCTCGGCAGCCTCGGCTTGCGCCTGCTCGCCGGCGGGTTCGGCACTTACCGCATTTGCGGTATTTGCCGTATTTGCCGCTTGTGCTGTATTCGCCGCAGTGGGCGAATTCCCCGCAGCCGCCTTACCGCGCGCTTTTCGCCGCCCGCCCGCACCGCCCTTCGCTTGATTCCGCGCAAAGGCTGCGTCACGGGCCGTCACGACCCCTGCCGGCGCACCGGTTAAATCGACACGCGCCGCGCCGTCGGTCAAGCAAGCCCAATAGCGGCTGCCGCGGCACCAGGTGCTCACCGCTTCGCGAATTTCCGCCTCGGTTAATTGAAGATCGGACGCCTGAGCGATGAGATCGGCAAGAACACCGACCTTCAACGGCACTTTGGGGGCCGGATTCTTCGGAAAAGCCGCCGGAAAACGCTTCTGCAGTTTGCCGATCACGCGAACGACGGGATCGACCGGCGGCGCTTTCTCTTTCTCGCCCGTTCGCCCCCGGCCTTCAGGCCGAACATGACCCCCGCCGGGCCGACCGTTGCCGCCAGGCTGGGCGGGGCGTGCAGGCCGGTCTGCCTTCGCAGCGGGCTTCGCCCTCTGCTGAGTCGCCGGTTCAGCAGCGGGCTCGTCGGCCCGCTCCTGCTGCTGCTTGAACTTCGCTTCTTTCGTCAGCTGCGCTTTAAGCGCGGCCAGTTGCTCGAAACCCATGTCTATCCTGTCACCGCGTGCCTGAATCGGGACGACAATAGTATCAGCGTCCCGGCATCGCTCCTAGTGAACCGGACATCTTAGCGCAACGGTCGTCGCGGAAACGAACCGATGCGTTCGATTCCGACCCTCAGCAGCGGCTGTCACGGCTGCTCGCCGTTCGTCCCTTCGCGCATCGCACGATACTCGCGCCGCACGATTTCCATGAGCTCCGGTACCGAGGTCTGCGCGCTATGCTGCTCGTAAGTGACGCGTCCACGCTGCATCAGCATGATCCGGTCTGCGATATCGAGGGTCTGCGCGTAGTTGTGCATGATCATGACGATCGATAGCCCGCCCTTCTCCTTGAGCCGCAGGATCAAATCGATGATGAGTCCCGCTTCGCGCGCCCCCATGGCCGCCAGCGGCTCGTCGAGCAGCAGGATCCGTGCATTGGAATTGACCGCACGCGCCACGGCGATCGCTTGCCGCTGTCCGCCCGATAGGCGCTCGACCGGCATGGTCACCGACGGCACGTGTACGCCGATGTCGTCGAGGCATTGCGCCGCCCGCTCGCGCATCGCACGATGGTTCAGGAAGCGGATCGGCCCGGGATAGACGATCTCGCGATTCAAGAACATGTTGTGATAAATGCTGAGCGAATTGGCGAGCGCAAGATCTTGGTAGACGCACTCGATACCGAGCGCGCGCGCATGGTCGACCGAGCGCAGCAGTGTCTGTTCGCCATGAATCTGAAGCTCGCCGCTCGTCTGCTGATGAAAACCCGTGAGGATTTTGATCAGCGTCGACTTGCCGGCGCCGTTGTCGCCGAGAATGCCGAGAATTTCGCCTTCCGCCAGTTGCAGCGATACACCATCGAGCGCCGTCACGGCGCCGAACCGCTTGACGATGTTCTGCGCCCGCAATGCCAGACGCGTGTCGTTCGCAACCATCACGATCTCCCGCGCCGGCCAAGCCGCGCCATGTGAATGTTGAAGATCATCGCAGCGAGAATCGCGGCACCCAGGATGATGTTGAAGGTGAAAGCGTTGATGCCGATCAACGTAAAGCCGTCGTTCAGCATACCGAGCACGGCCGCACCGATCAGCCCGCCGATGATCGTGCCCGATCCGCCCGTCAGCGGCGTACCGCCGATCACGGCTGCCGCAACGGCGAGGAACATGATCTGATTGCCGCCCGCCTGGGGATCGATCGAGGTGATCCGCACCCCTTCGAGAATCCCCGTGAAGCCGGCCAGCACCGCCGCCAAAATAAAATTGCCCAGCTTCAAGCGATTCACGTGAATGCCGGCTTCGGACGCACCGAGTGGATTGGCGCCGCTTGCGACCGTATGCAAGCCCCATCGCGTATGCCGCAGCATCGCATGCATGAGCAGCGCGATCACCACGGCCCAGCAAATCTCGCTATAACCCCACCCGCCCATCACGGCGGTAAACAACGGGCCGCCCGGCGTCGAGACGGGCGTGCCGCGCGAGATCGTCAAGGTAATGCCATTGATAAGGAACAGCGTACCGAGCGTCGTGACGAACGACGGCAAGCGCAAGAACACCGTTACCGCGCCGTTCACGAAGCCGACCAAGCCCGCCGCCGCGAGCCCCGCAATCACCGCGAGCCACATCGGTGCGCCGGCAGCGGCCGCGAACGCCATCATGAACGGCGCAAAAGCGAACACCATACCGGCCGACAAATCGATCTCGCCGCCGATCATCAGCATGATTTCGCCGAATGCGATGATCGCCGCGGGCGCAACGAACTGCGACAGATTCTCGAGGCTCGCGCTCGTTAGCAAAAAATCGTGATTGGCGGTTTCGAAGTACGCGGCCACCACCACGGCGACGAGCAGGATCCGCAATTCCGCCGACCACGCGAAGCCCCCGAACCTCGCCCTTGCGGGCGAGGACGAGGGATTAGCACGCGTTTCGTTCACGCTTTCGCTCATGACTTGATAGCACCCAAGCGCGGCACGATCTGCGCCTTCGTGCTCTTGCCTTCATAGCGGGTGGACGTATTCAGATACGGATCGACCGTCGACTTCGTAACAAACTTCAGGCCCGAGTTCACGTCCGCGGGACCGACGAGGCCGCCCGATGCCAGATACGTGAACGCTTCAACGACAGTATAGAAGCCTTGAACGTAAGGTTGCTGATCGATCGTGAAGTCGAGGAAGCCGTCATGAATCAGTTGAACGGTCGTCGGCAGCAAGTCGAAGCCGCCGCCGTGCACGCCCTTCGCCGGCAAGTTCGATTCCTTCATGAGCTGCGCGATGCCTTGCGTACTGCCCGCATCGACGGCGAACATCCCTTTCACATCCTGATGGCCGAGATAGAACGACTTGATCTTCGAGAGCTCCTCGTTGACCGTCGCGCCGGTGGCAATAGTTTGGATCTCGATTTTTTTGCCCGACTTCTTGATCGCGTCGGACGCACCGTCCAGCCGCGGCTGAATGTTGAGCTGCCCCGGCGTGGCAATGAAAAGCCCCACGAGGCCGCTATCGACGAGGCTCACGATGCGCTCGCCCATTTGATAGCCCGACAGATACAAATCTTGTCCGATATACGCGAGCCGCGGGTTCGTACTGCCGCGCGGCGCGTCCGCGTTATAGGCAAATACCGGAATACCGGCGTCGAGCGCCTTCTGAATCGGACCGTTGAATGCCTTTGGATCGACGATCGGCACCGCGATGGCGTCGGCTTTCGCGGCAATCGCCGAATTCATTGCGTTCACCATCTCGCCGACGTCCGCATTCGCCGAGCCGGTCCATTGGTAGTCCATGTTGAACAGGGCGCAGGCATCTTGAATGCCATACTGAGTCGGAACGAAGAACGGATTGGTCGTGACGTGATTGACGAAAACAATCCTCCAGCGCTTGTGCGAGGGGAACGGCGCCTCCGCCGCCTGCGCCGGTGAGATCATTCCGCCCATCATCGCCAAGGCTGCGGCGCCGAGCCCCGCGCCCTGCAGCAGACCGCGCCGCATGCGGCTCGGCGCGCCGTCGTCGATACCCTGCACACGTCCCTCGTCCTGCGCATCGTCTCGCTCGTTCGTCATCTCATTCTCCGTAGTGTTCTTAGGCTGAATGCTTCTTTGCGAAACGGCGCGGGCCTGGACGGCTCGCGCCGGATATCGTTCCGGCGCCCGACACGCGACGTCGACATCCCGAGCGCGCGGTGGCCAATGCATGAACGCAGCCATGCTAGCTTACCGGCACGATGCCCTTAATACATGAATACCCTTAACTAGTCCGACTATTTGGGATATCTGTTAGTTATTTGAATTAAACTGATGAATTAAAGTTCCGCCGCCTATGCACACGGCACAGGTGGAATTCGGCAAGACTTCCGTAAGAATCGGCGTACCTTGTCGCCGCGGCGATTTTGATCGTGACGTTCCCGCAAAGAAGCAGAACAAACAGTAAGACTATATTTGAACCCGATGCGAAGCGATGCCGGGTCGCGCAATCAATAAGTCTCGAGATGCAGGCGCCCTTCGCGCTTGAGCCGCTCCCATAGCGCGGGCCATCGTAAGCCATGAGCATCGGCGATTTCTTGAAGTGCCTGCAATACGCCCTCTTCCATACCGCGCAATCCGCATACGTAAACGTGAGTGTGATCGTCTTTCAACAGTTGCGCTACATCGGCGGCTCGCTCTCGCATTGCATCTTGCACGTACCGCTTCGCTTGGCCGGGCGTGCGCGAGAAAGCCAAATTCGTATCGATAAAATCCTTGGGCAATTTAGTCAAGGGACCGAAATAAGGCAACTCTTCCTTCGTACGTGCCCCGAAGAACAGCATCAGTTTGCCCGTCGCGCCGCTCAGCCGGCGGCGCCTGCGGTATTCGGTCATCGCGCGCATCGGAGCGGCGCCCGTGCCGGTGCAGATCATCAACAAATGCGAGTTCGGGTGATTCGGCATGAGGAACGTACTGCCGAACGGGCCGATCACCGTTACCGTATCGCCCTTTTTCAGATCGCAGAGATAGTTCGAGCAGACGCCGGCGGCGGCGTTGCCTTCGTGATCGTGCGTGACGCGTTTGACCGTCAAGGACAGGTTGTTGTAGCCCGGACGCTCCCCGTTGCGGGGACTGGCAATCGAGTACTGCCGCGCATGATGCCGTTTGCCGTCGTGCGTCGTGCCCGGCGGCAGAATGCCGATCGATTGACCTTCGAGCACCGGGAACGGCATCGAGCCGAAATCGAGCACGATGTGGTGAATCGGGGCGGGAGGCGCAGCCCTTGGCGCCGATTCGTCCGTCAGACGATAGTTGCCGACGACCGTCGCCGTCACCGGCGCCTGATGCGTGTAGAGATTGACGTAGGGCCTCGCCGCCGACCACGGCGGCACGATCGAACCGCGCATAAGGGCTTGCGGATCGAAGGCCGGCTCATCGGCGGCACGGGGGGCAATATGCGCGCCTTGCGCCGACACCGAATCCTGGGCCGACGCCAAGCGCGAGGCATCCTCGATGTCGCCGTTGGGCTTTTCCGGCGGCAGTTCGTCCCACGTGAATTGCACATCGATGCTGTACGCTTGCGCTTTGGACATCATGCGCCAATTGTCGATCGCCCCGGTCGGGCACGGCGCAACGCATGCCATACAGCCGTTGCAAACATCGGGCTTCACGACGTAGTTGCTTGCGTCATGCGTAATGGCATCGATCGGACAGGTCTCCTCGCAGGTATTGCAGCGAATACAGATCTCGGGGTCGATCAAGTGCTGCCTGAGCACTTCGAGGGGGGCGGCGGGCATGTTCATGATGACGGACTCGGCCTCGGTGCGCTCGCCCACATGGAGCGAGCGCACTGAAGCGGCTGAAAGCGTTGGGACTTCGTTACAAGCAAGGTCGATCAGTTGAATCGCACGTATTCGAACTCAATCGGCTGACGATTGATGCCCATCGGGGGCGGTGCAATCCAATTGGCGAACTTGCCCGGTTCGACCACCCGCCCCATCAGCGATGCGACGTATGCGCGGTCTTCCGGCGTAGCCAGCCAAGCGGACGCGTTCGCCGTCCATTCCGCCTCGCTCACGACTCGCCCATCGGGTGCGACACGCACACCCGCAAACGTGCCGATCTGGCGATTGAATGCCTTGTGCGGCACGGTCAAGCGCACGCCTATGCCTGCTTTGTCCAACACCTTGTTCCACCGATTGACGCCGGCCACCGAATCCGCGATGTAATCGTCGCGCAGCACTTCATTCATCGCGTTGAGCATCGGCACGTCTCGCTCCACCAGCTTGCCGCCTTCGACATCGAGGAGCTTATAGGTCTGGCCGGTGAGCCGATGATCGTCGTCGCGCTTGGTTTCCTCGTAACGGCCCTTGAGCCCCGAGTTATAGAAGGTCGCCGCGTTCGACGAGTGATCCGCGCCGAACAAGTCGATCGTCACCGAGTAATGGAAATTCAAATAGCGCTGAATCGTCGGCAGATCGATGACGCCTGCCGCGCGAAGTTCGGCAACGTCATCGGTATTGAGTTCGTTCATCACTTGCGCCGTACGCTGTACGATGCGTGAAACACCCGATTCGCCGACGAACATGTGATGCGCTTCTTCCGTCAGCATGAACTTGGTCGTACGCGCGAGCGGATCGAAGCCGGACTCGGCGAGCGCCGACAGTTGGAACTTGCCGTCGCGATCGGTGAAGTACGTGAACATGAAGAACGCCAGCCAGTCGGGCGTGCGCTCGTTAAACGCACCGAGAATGCGAGGATTGTCGTCGTCGCCCGAGCGGCGTTCGAGCAGCGCTTCCGCTTCCTCTCGCCCGTCGCGGCCGAAATACCGATGCAGCAGATAAACCATCGCCCACAGATGGCGGCCTTCTTCGACGTTCACCTGAAACAGATTGCGCAAGTCGTACATCGACGGTGCGGTGAGACCCAGATGGCGCTGCTGCTCCACCGATGCGGGCTCCGTGTCGCCCTGCGTCACGATGATGCGGCGCAGGTTGGCGCGATGCTCACCGGGCACTTCCTGCCAGGCGGCCTCGCCTTTGTGTTCGCCGAAGTGGATCTTGCGCTGTGCGTCGCCCGGCGATAAAAAGATGCCCCAGCGATAATCGGGCATCTTCACGTAATCGAAGTGCGCCCATCCGCCCGGCTCGACGCTCACGGCCGTGCGCAGATAGACGTCGAACCCGTGCGAGCCGTCCGGGCCCATATCGCCCCACCAAGATAGGAAGTTCGGCTGCCATTGCTCGAGCGCGCGCTGCAGCGCGCGGTCGTCGGCCAGGTTGACGTTGTTCGGGATCTTCTCGCTGTAATTAATCGTGGACATGACGGATTCCTCGTGCGAAGTCATTGCGCTCAGACGCGGGCAACGTCGAATTGGGCTTTGCTGCCCTTGCCATAGACCTTGAGCGCGCCCTTCTCGCCCACGGCGTTCGGCCGATTGAAAATCCAGTTCTGCCAGGCGGACAAGCGCCCGAAGATGCGCGTTTCCATCGTCTCGGGCCCGTTAAAGCGCAGGTTGGCTTCGAGGCCGGTCAACGCATCGGGTGACATCGCGGTGCGCTCTTCGAGCGCGATTCGAATCTCGTCGGCCCAATCGATGTCGTCCGGCGATGCGGTGACCAAGCCCAGGCGCTCGGCTTCGGTCGCACGGACGGGCACGCCGATCGTCGCGCGTACGGCCTCGATCGCGGCGGACTCTTCATAGAATCGGCGAGCGAGACGGGACTGATGTGTAACCATCGGATAGAGGCCGAAGTTGACTTCGGACAAGGTGATAGCCGGCTCTTCATCTTCGTTGGAAGGCAAGGCGGCCATGTAAGTGCGGTCCGCCGCAAAGGCGAGCTCGGCGAACGTACCCGCGAAGCACGAACCGGGCTCGATCAACGCGAACAGCGACCGCGACGAGACGTCGATACGCGCGAGCGTGCGACGTAGCATCCCGATCGTCTCTCGCACGAACCAATGCTCGCGGTGCTCCAACAGCGCGGCGTCCGCGGCGAGCACGGCGGACGCATCGCCCGATGTTTTAAAGATCCACGTCCCAACCTCGAGTTCGTTGGTACGCATCGAGAGAATGGCGTCGTCGAGCTCGCGCGCGAATTGCAGCGGCCACCAGTTCGCACCGGCGTCGACGATCGCTTCGATCGTCGACGGCTGCGGGTCGCTGGGCGCTTTGGCGGTAAACGTGGCGCACCGCTTGGCTCGATCGATCGCCACGTCGAGCGTCGCGTAGGCGATGCCGTCTGCGTGATCGCTGCGCTCGATGCGCGTGAGTGCGACGCCCTTCGCGCTGGACGGACGATGGCTTTGCGCTGCGAGTTCCAGCGCGCGTGCCTGCACGGTCTGCTCGAACTGGTTGGGCTTGACGACGTCGTCGACTAGCCGCCATTGCTTAGCGCGTTCGCCGCGAATGCCTTCGATTACCGTGCAAAAGATATCGGCGCGATCGTGGCGCACCTTCCGCTTATCGGTCAGGCGCGTAAGCCCGCCCGTGCCGGGCAAGACACCAAGGAGGGGGACCTCGGGCAGGGCAACGGACGACGAGCGATCGTCGACCAGCAGGATTTCGTCGCAGGCCAGCGCGAGTTCATAGCCGCCGCCGGCGCAAGCGCCGTTGACCGCGGCAATGAATTTGAGCCCTGAATGCCGCGATGCATCCTCGATGCCGTTGCGCGTCTCGTTCGTGAATTTGCAGAAATTGACTTTCCAAGCATGCGTCGACAAACCAAGCATGAAGATGTTCGCGCCCGAACAGAACACGCGGTCCTTCAGGCTCGTGAGAACGACCGTCTTGACTTCGGGATGCTCGAAACGGATGCGCTGCAGGGCATCGTGCAACTCGATATCGACCCCCAAGTCGTACGAATTGAGCTTGAGCTTATAGCCGTCGCGAATACCGCCGTCTTCGGCGATGTCCATGCCGAACGTCGCCACGGGGCCATTGAACGAAAGCTTCCAATGCTTGTACTGCGAAGGGTCGGTGCGATAGTCGACGCGCCGCGCCGCTTTGACGTCCGTCTCGGGTGAGAGCATGCCTTTTCTCCTAATGAGCTGCATCGTTGCATTGAACGATAGTGCATCATCAGAAGCATGTAAAGCACTTTAGTGCATGTTTTGCCAGTGTCGGGGTAAACACGACGTGGGCTGCGACGGCCGCCGGCGCCGCCCGTCGCCCGTCTTCATGCCATCTCGGCTCCGAGCCGCGCCGCGATGCGGTCGCGCAGTTGCAAATAGGCATCGGCCAGCGTCTTATCGCTGGTATCGAAGGCCATGTCCGCCCGGCCGTAAAGCTCGCTGCGCCCGGCGAGGATGCGCTTGAGGTCATCCATTGCCTCCCGGTTACCCGACATCGGCCGCAGATCGCCTTGTGCGAGTACGCGACGCATGTGCTCCTCCGGCGTCGCCTGCAGCCACACGGTGAAGCAATGCGCGAGCAGCATGCTGAAGGTCGAAGGCTCCGAAACCAGCCCGCCCGGCGATGCAATGACGGCGCGCGGATGCTCGGCAATCACCGCTTCGAGCGCGCGATGCTCATAGCGCCGATACGCGCTCGCACCGTAGAGCGAATGAATTTCCGCGGGCGCGCAACCGGCCAGTTGCTCGATGACTCGATTGAGCTCGATGAACGGCACCTTCAATTCCTGCGCGAGCATGCGCCCGAGCGTCGATTTGCCGGCACCGCGCAATCCGATCAGTGCCACGCGTTCGCGCCGGTGCGGATCCGCCGGCGCTTGCTCGAACAACTCCACCAACGCAGCCCGCGCGCGCTGCAGGGCCGACGGATCGCGCCCTTGCAGCAGCTCGCGGATCAGCATCCACTCGGCGGAGGAAGTCGTTACGTCACCGATGATTTCCGCCAGGGGACAATTCAACGTTGCGGCGATTTGACGAAGAACCTGCACTGAAGGGTTCCCCATGCCCGACTCGAGATTGGCCAAGTGTCGCTCGGACAAGCCCGTTTCTCCGGCCAACGCTTTGCGCGTCATGCCGCGGCGCGCGCGCAGCATGCGCACGCGCTCGCCCATCGCCGCAATGAACGGATCGCGCTCGGCGCGTTCCGGCTCGGCGCCCTCGTTTTCCACCTCTTCCGTGGCCGGCGTTCCACGCTTCCCGCCTGGCACGAGAGTGTAATTTTGCTTCATGTTTCGCTCGCAATTTTCTTCATACACGCACTATAGTGCTTGACACATCGGTTCGATACCGCTAATTTTCGCGGAAACGGAGAAGCGCGGCAAACAGTAACGCACCGCCTGCACTACCGTGCACCCCGTCATCCTGCGCAGCGTTGCACAAGGAAGCCCCATGACAGAACGATTAGAGAACTTTGTTGCCGGCCGATGGGTGGCTGGCGACGGCCCCGGAACCGTGCTTACGGACCCCGTCACCGGCGAAGCGCTCGTCAGCGTGTCGAGCGACGGGCTCGATCTCGGTGAGGCTTTCCGCTTTGCTCGTGAAACCGGCGGCGCCCAGCTTCGTACCCGCACCTACGCGGAACGCGCATCCATGCTGAGCGACATCGCCATGCTGCTGCAGCGCAATCGCGAAGACTACTACGCCATCGCGCTGGCCAACTCGGGCACGACGCGCAACGATTCGTCGGTCGATATCGACGGCGGCATTTATACGCTGTCATGGTTCGCCAAGAACGGCGCCTCCCTGGGCAACGCATTCGCACTCGGAGACGGGACAGATGTGTCGTTGTCGAAGGACGAATCGTTCCGGGTCCGACATATTTGGACGCCCACGCGAGGCGTGGCGCTGTTGATCAATGCGTTCAACTTTCCTTCATGGGGACTTTGGGAAAAGGCCGCGCCGGCCCTCCTCTCGGGGGTTCCCGTCATTGTCAAACCCGCGACCGCGACCGCATGGCTCACGCACCGAATGGTGGCGGATGTCGTCGACTCGGGCCTGCTTCCCGCAGGTGCGCTCTCGATCGTCTGCGGCAGCGCGGCGGGCTTACTCGATCAAATCGAGGCGTTCGATGTCGTTTCGTTTACGGGCTCCGCGCAGACAGCCGCCATACTTCGCTCACATGACGCCTTCATTTCCCGAGGGGCACGGCTGAACGTCGAGGCCGATAGTCTTAACAGCGCCATTCTCTGCGGCGACGGCGCCCCCGGTACGGAAGCATTCGATCTGTTTATCCGGGAGGTCGTGCGTGAGATGACGGTGAAGTCGGGGCAGAAGTGTACGGCGATTCGCCGCGCTTTCGTGCCGCAAGCGTGGCTTACGGAAGCTGTCGAAGCACTGTCCGCGCGGCTTGCTAAGGTCACCGTCGGCGATCCGCGCAACGAATCGGTCCGCATGGGCGCACTCGTGAGCCGAGCGCAATGGGACACCGTCAAGGCCGGCATCGCCGCGCTTTCGCAAGAGGCGCGTCTCGTGTTCGACGGGTCGACAGTCGCGCTCGTCGATGCCGATCCCGCCATGTCGGCTTGCATGGCGCCGTACTTGTTCGTCGTCGACGATCCCGACCGCGCGAACCGTATGCACGAGATCGAAGTGTTCGGCCCCGTCGCCACGGTGGCGCCTTATCGTGTCGCCACCGAAGGCCTACCCGAAGCGCACGCCGTCGAGTTGACACGGCGCGGGGGCGGCTCGCTCGTCGCATCGGTCTATGCCAACGACGATGCGCGCGTGCCCCCCGTCGCGCTCGCGCTCGCCGATACGCACGGGCGCGTGCACGGCATCACACCGGCGGTGCGCAATAGCCAGACAGGCCACGGCAACGTCATGCCGATGTCGCTGCATGGCGGTCCGGGCCGTGCGGGTGGCGGCGCCGAATTGGGCGGATTACGCGCGCTGGCGTTCTATCATCGTCGAGCGGCCGTTCAAGCGTCATCGATCGCGATGGAAAGCATGACGGGCATCGCAGCGACACTGACATAGTGCCGAGCCAGCATTCGAGCAAGCAAGCCGGGCGCGTTCTGCGAGCGACGCAACGCCTTGCGAACAAGGTAACGGGGACACCCGCAGACCAGGACGGAGACGAAGCACCTATGGACACCCGCACGATAGCCCCCACCGCACTGGAGCCAGGCACCGCGTTGCCTCCGGCGCAATTGAACTTCGCCTCGCACGTCTTCGCGCTCAATCGGCCGAGAGCCGCCAAGCCCGCCTACATCGACGACGAATGCGTGACGACTTACGCGCAGCTCGAAGAACGCGCTCGCCGATTCGCATCGCTCTTGCCCGCGCAAGGCGTTCATGCGGAAGAGCGCATCTTGCTCGCCATGCACGACAGTGTCGAGCTACCCATCTGCTTCCTCGGCGCACTCTATGCGGGCGTCGTTCCCGTGGTGGTCAATACGCTGCTCACGGCATCGGACTATGCCTACATGCTGGCGCACAGCCATGCGCGGGCCGTTGTCGTGTCGGCGCCGCTAGTGCCTGTCCTCACCGAGGCACTAGCCCAATCGCAGATGGTGCAGTGCACCGTCATCGTGTCGGGCAGCGATACGGATAACCGCGAATGTAGCGGCGAATCGCCGGCGCCGGGACTCGACTTGCGCTCGCTCATCGACGCAGCACCGCCCGCGGCGCACGCTGTGAATACGAACGGCGACGACATGGCGTTCTGGCTCTACTCGTCAGGATCGACGGGCAAGCCGAAAGGAACGGTACATACCCATGCCAACCTATATTGGACTGCCGAAACGTATGGCAAGCCGATTCTCGGTATTCGCGAAAGCGATGTCGTATTTTCCGCTGCGAAACTCTTCTTCGCCTATGGGCTCGGCAATGCTTTGACGTTTCCGCTGTCGGTGGGCGCGACCACCGTGCTGATGGCGGAGCGTGCAACCGCACAGGCCGTATTCCATCGGCTCGTCAAACATCGGCCTACGATCTTTTACGGCGTGCCGACGCTTTACGCGAGCATGATGAGCTCACCTGCCCTGCCGGCGGCAGCCGACGTTGCCCTGCGCGTTTGCACGTCGGCAGGGGAAGCGCTCCCGCGGGAAGTCGGCGAACGGTTCACGACGCACTTCGGCTGCGAGATTCTCGATGGCCTGGGCTCGACCGAAATGCTCCATATCTTTCTATCGAACCGTCCTGGCGACGTGCATTACGGCACGACGGGCACTCCGGTGCCCGGCTACGAAGTGGAACTGCGCGACGAGCTTGGACAGCCGATTGCCGAAGGCGAGGTGGGCGATCTCTATATCAAAGGCCCGAGCGCCGCACTGATGTATTGGTGCAATAGAGAGAAATCGCGTGCGACGTTTCTCGGCGAGTGGGTAAAGAGCGGGGATAAGTACCGTAAGCTGCCGAACGGCTGCTACGCTTACGCCGGCCGCAGCGACGACATGCTCAAAGTCAGCGGACAATATGTCTCGCCGATCGAAGTCGAGATGGTCCTCATGGCGCACGAGGCGGTGCTCGAAGCGGCCGTGATCGGCGTCGAGCAAGACGGACTCGTGAAAACATGCGCGTTCGTGGTGCTCAAGCCGGGCTGCATGAAAAGCGAAGCGCTGGCGCTCGCGATGAAAGCGTTCGTGAAGCAACGCCTCGCGCCTCACAAGTACCCGCGGGAGATCGTTTTTGTCGACGATTTGCCGAAAACCGCGACCGGCAAGATTCAACGCTTCAAGCTTCGCGAGCGCCAACATCAGTCGCTCACCCACCCTTAGTCAACCCACGATGAATACCCGATCCGCCGCCTCGACGCCCGACGATGTTCAATTCGCCACACTGCCCGCGCACGATGCACGCGCAGCACTGACGATCGAATACAAGTGGGTTTGCGCCGATCGGACCGACGCGCCCATCGCGCTTTTTTTGCACGAGGGGCTGGGCTCCGTTTCGATGTGGCGCGACTGGCCGCAGCAACTCTGCGCTCGGCTGGGCATGCGGGGGCTCGTCTATTCCCGGCCGGGCTATGGGCAATCGACCCCGCGTCCGCACGATGAAAAGTGGCCTGTCGATTTCATGTCGCATCAAGCACGCCATGTCTTGCCCGCGCTGCTCGATGCTTTGGCGATCGACTACGAAGAACGCCGGCGCATGTGGCTAATCGGGCACAGCGATGGCGGCTCGATTGCGCTGTTATATGCGAGCGCGTTTCCCCGCCTGCTGCGCGGGGCGGTCGTCATTGCCCCGCATGTGTTCGTCGAGGACATTAGCGTTCGCAGCATCGCGCAGGCAAAGCTCGCTTATGAGCAGACGGATCTTCGCAGCAAGCTGAGCCGTTATCACGCCGATGTCGATTCGGCTTTCTACGGTTGGAACGATATTTGGCTGAACCCTTCGTTCAAAACCTGGAACGCGGTGGAAGCATTAACCGCGATCGATTGTCCCCTGCTCGCGGTGCAAGCCGAGGACGATCACTACGGGACGATGGCACAGATCGAGGCAATCGGGCAGGCGGTGAGCGGTGCGCGATTGTGCCGATTGCCGGAGGGCGGACACTCGCCGCATCGGGATGCGGCCGAGGCGCTGAACGATGCCGTGGCAGCATTCGTCGGGCACCTCGATCGTTAGGGGGTTGTTAGTTCGTTAGTTCGTTTGTTTGTTAGCTAGCTAGTAATCGGCTGGCTCCGCGCACGGCAGCTTGCCGTTCGCGCGGCACGCCGCGATCGGCCGCTTCGCCATTTAATCGGAAGAAGGCCACCGCATCGTTCAGTTGCAGCCCTTGCACCTCGAGCGATTTGGATGCTGCGGCCGCCTCCTCGACGAGCGCGGCATTTTGTTGCGTGACCTCGTCCATCTGCGTGATGGCGACATTCACTTGTTCGATACCTCGGCTTTGCTCGGTGGACGCCGCCGCGATCTCCCCCATGATGTCGGTCACGCGCGCCACCGCTTGCGTCACCTCGGTCATCGTCGCGCCCGCCTCGCCGACTAGTGCGGAACCGTCGTGAACACGCGCAAGGTTCGCGAGGTGTAGGCCGGCCAAACCATCACACGGCGCGATCATCGGTGCCCTATGCACCGAAACCATTCAACTGTGCAGATCGTCCACCGGCGAGCGACCGAATTCTCTTCGATACGCACGCGAAAATGCCTCGGCGCTCGAAAAGCCGACACGTCTTGCCACCGCCTTTACTTTGGCGTTTCCGCGACGCAAATCGCGCTGTCCCAAATGCACTCGCCATTTCGTCAGATAGGACATGGCTGTCGTGCCTACGACTTTGGGAAACAGCGCCATGAAATGGCTGCGCGACAGCCCTGCGAGGTCGGCCAACGCTTCGATGGTCCACGCGTGCGCGGGCGATTCATGCATAGCCACCAATACCGGATGCAGCAGCGGATGCGCGAGTCCCGCGAGGAGACACGGCCTTGTGCTGCCGCGCTCGATAGCCGATCGCAGCAGCATGAGGACGATGACTTCACCGAGGCGATGCAGCGCGTGTCGATGACCGCAACGCCGATTGGAGAGCTCATCGAGGAATGCGCGCGCGAGACTGCTCAGGGCGGGCTGATCGTCACCGACGGACAGCGACAACGTATCCGGCAGGGTATCGAGCAGCGGGTTCTCCGTGCCCCCGAACACCACGTCCACAGCGACGGACGCTGTTGCGGGTGCATCGATACCGCGCACAACGAGCGAAATGCCCGTGCACTGCCCCGTTGCATCCTGATGTAAATACAGCCTCGACGCTTGCTCCGTACGCGGCACTGCTGGGGTAAGCAGTTTCACTTCGAGCGGGAAGGCATCGAAGAAGGCAGAGAGTCGGTCCATTTATCGCTCGAGCCGCGGCATGATCGCAAGAGTTTCGATCATGATATTTGGACTATGCTTGACTGTAAATATGTAAAACTGGGCTCACTACTCGATGCAACTCTCTCGCAAAGGAGCCGATATGCTCGTCCCCCGCCAAATTGCCCCCGACCTTGCCGTCGATACGCTCTCGCACGGGCGGTTCGACCTCGCCGACGAACGACCGGAACGCATGACACTCGTATGCTTCTATCGGGGCCTGCACTGCCCCATTTGCGCGAGTTATTTAAAGGAATTGGAGCGGCTCACGCCGGCCTTTGCGGAGCGCGGCGTCAACACCGTCGCGATCAGCAGCGACGACGAATCGCGGGCACGTGAAATGGCACGAAAGGTAGGCGCTTCGCAGTTGCGTATCGGCTATGGCCTGCCGCTAAGCGTTGCGCGTCAGTGGGGCCTCTATCTTTCCGCCTCGCGCGGCAAGACATCCATCGGTATCGAAGAGCCGATGCTTTTCTCGGAACCGGGCGTGTTCTTGATCCGGCCCGATCGAACGATTTACTACCTGTCGGTTCAGTCGATGCCGTTCGTTCGGCCGTCATTCGCCGAAATGACGCAAGCGCTCGACTTCATCATCAAGAACGACTATCCGGCTCGCGGGGAGTACGTCGGGCAGGTTTAGGCAACGATCGTTTCAACGCGCCGGGCGGTGCACCGCCATCGCCCACTGTCAGCGAGACCGACATCCGGCAACCTTGATCGACCGACAAAGGCTAAAGGCGGCCTGTTCGAGGCCGGGCTGATCGAACAACGGGCCGCCAGGAGGTGGCGCATAATTTCCGCCATTCGCGATAGGTAGCTGCCGCCGGCGCACGAACGCGTTGCTTCGCCTCACTTTCTCGTCTCCCACCACAACACCGGATGTGTAGCGCCCGCCGGCATTGCCCATGCCCCGTTCGGACCAAAGTCGAAGCCGACGAACGACGCTGGGACCGTCATTTGAGCGGCCGTGAGCCCGCTCGCTGCCGGTGGTTGCGTGCCCCATGCCACCGCTGCCGCGGCCGAAGACGTCTCTTTATTCCAATAGACGTTTTCGCCGATCGTCCCGTTGTTCATGGCCGCAATACCGCCCACCTGCGTCGGATCGCCTTCGAAATCTTCGCTGCCCGTCGCGAACGATTCGCTGATCGTACCGTCGTTGCGAGCAACGAGCCCGCCGGCCGACGTTGCCCCGCAACCCGAGCCCGGAAAGCAACCGTGCGGCTCGTACTTCACATTTCCCGTCGCATACGATTGGGTGATTGCGCCTGCGTTGGACCCCACGAGACCGCCTGCACCCGGTGAGGACCAGGTCCCCAAGACATCTCCGGCTGCGTACGACTGGCTGAGTGTCGCGCCCTTTTCGTTGATGCCGACGAGCCCGCCTGACCAACTCGGCGCCTTCACATACGCGCTGCTCGACGAGCGCGCGATCGTGCCGTAGTTCAGCCCGACCAGCCCGCCCACTGCCCCGGCGTAGCCGAAGTCGTGAATGCCGAGCGAACCCCGGCTATGGGCATCGACGATCGTGCCGTAGCTGATGCCCGCCAGGATGCCCACCGCGCTCGGCGGAGCGACGAATCCGCTCGTGGCGGTATCGACCGTAATGTCGCGCACGATGCCGCCGCTGCCGATCACGCCGAAGAGTCCAATGCCTCGGAATGGGTCCACGCTGGACGGCGGATGGTCATCGTACGCGCTGCCCACCGGTACGCCGATCGTGTGGCCGAGCCCGTCGAATTGCCCCGTGAAGGGATTGTCGATGTTGCCGATCGGAACGAATCGGCCCTCTTCCGTAGGGGCGTCGAAGTCGTTGCCGACAGCGTAGTTTCCGTCGAGACCGTGCCTTACGTTCTCCAGGTCTTGAGCGGAGTTGACGAGCTCATATCCCGTGATCTGGGTGGCGAGGCCGCTGTCGGGTGCACTCGTCCAGGCCGCGTTGCGTTCGAGCGTGCCGGGCGAGTAGGAACCGTTCATGTCGTAGAGCGCCGTGACTGTCCCCGTGCTGCGCGACCAATCGATCACCCCGTTGTTCGTCACGCCGCCGCCGTTATCGATTGCGGTCGCGTCGGCCCGCAAGGTCAGGTTGCCCGATCCGCGGTTTCTGATTTTGTTACCTGCGTCGATCGCAATCGATCGATATGCGGCCAGCGTCAGCGATGCCGGGCTGTGCCATGACACGTTGGAAGCGACTTCGATGTCGCCGTTCGCGCCACTGCCGCCGGTGGCCGTGACGTCGATCGACGTGCCGGCGTCGAGACTGCGCTTAAACGCGCGCGCGGCCGAGCGCTCGAGCGTGAAGTCGGGCGCCGTGACGTTCCACTGCGCGGCCTTCACGCGTGTGTTACCGCCCGTCCCGAATTGCAGCATGCTTGCATTCGTATCGACGGTGCCGCCGCTGCCGTTTGCATTCGTCGCGGCGATGCTGCCATCGAGCACGACGTTGCCTTTGTCTGCGACGAGCCAAACGTGGCCGTTGCGCGTGGCTGTGCCGTCCGCTCGAATCGCCGCGTGTTTTCCCGCCAATGCGAAGATGTTCCCGTCAGCCGCTTGCAGGCTGACCTGCGCCGCGTCGATCGCGCCCGCGTTGATGACCGTACCGGCGCTTCCGGCGCGCACGAACACCTGGCGGCTATCGGCCGAATCCTGCAGCAACACGTCGGCGCCGGTCGCGAGTTCGGCGGTGCCATTCGGCGCATCGATATGCCCGGCGTTGACGACAGTGTCGCGTGCGATCAAGGCGACGTCGCCGCCCGTCGACCCGATATGGCCGAGGTTCACGACGAGCGCATGCGAGTCGCCGTGGAAATCCGAGGGGTGTCCCTTCATAAAAGCGCACGCGCAGGTATCGAGCGTGGAGGCTACGAAGCGGCCACCCGTCGTGACGGTGCCGCTTCGGCCTATGACGATCCCTTGCGAATTGATGAGGTAGACGCTGCCCGTTGCCGACAGGGCGCCGAGAATGACCGATGGATCGCCGCCGGTTACGCGGTTCAGCGTTGCGCCGCTGCCGTTGTCGAAGTTCACGCGATTACCTTTGCCGATCGAAAAGCGCGTCCAGTCGATGACGCCGCGGCGCGTCGTTTGGCCGATGGTGACGCTCCCGCCGTTCGAGGTGATCGAGCCCGAGCCCGCGATGAAACGGCCGCCGCCAGGCAGTGCGCCGCCCGCATGCGCGGCGAACGGTGCGCCGCAAGCGAGCGCCACCGCCAGCGAGACCCAGCGCGACAGCGGCCTGCGCTGGGGCGTAAATCGATTGAAGTGGAGATCATCCTGTCGCAGGGGTGCGCCTACGCGCACCTGCAAGGTGGGGCCGGTTCTCGCGTTCATGGGTGATCTCTCGGTGGTTGTTCAAATCCTCATGTCGCGCCGTGGGCGTGCATGCGCTCGCGCAACCTCTGCACCTTAGATCGGCAAATTACGATCGCCACCCGCATGTTTCGGAGTTATCGGACGATGTGTCGGCCTTTTCGGCCGGACGCTTGCGTGCCTAGCGTTTTTGTCGACTGCGGCGTGCGGCGGCGACCTGCAATGCAATGTGAAGAACAACTCATTCTTTTATTTCTGGCCGCCTGTACAGGTACCTTGCTTTCTCGTTGGCATCTGGTGCTGGCATGTCTTTCGTGCCTCTCTGACCGGACGTGCCGCGCTCAGTCGCCGTGGCATAGCGACCGTTCTGAGCGTCGGCGCATTGTGCGCGGCGATCGCCGCCGTGTTGGGCGTGTGGATCGGGCTTGCAAACGAATATGCGCCGTTCTTCGCGGCAGGCGGCTCGGCAGCATTGTTGCTCGCATGCTGTTCGGCGTCGAGCCACGGACGCATCGGGCGCACCGCGGGGGCGATCGGGCGAGAGAGCTACGCCATCTATCTTTGGCATTTTGTCTTCGCATTCAAAGCCATGTATCTCTTCAAGGACGCTCGCGTACTAGCTACGCATGGGCCGGCGCTGTCGGTGCTCGTGTTCGGTGTCGTCGTTGCGGTCACGCTCGTGGCATCTTATGGGCTATCGCGGCTAACCGACACGCTCATACAACGCTTTGCATCGCGGTTCGCACGCGGCCTGCTGGAGCGGATCGACATGACGTTTGCGTTCAAGCGTGGTGCGCGTGCCCGGGTGGACTAACGGCTTATCAGCGCTTTCTCGAACGGGCCGGCGTGGGCCGGCCGCGGCCTCGTGCGGCGAGCTTGGGGAGCGACTGCTGTTCGCGGATCACATCGATCAGCGTAAGCAGTGCCGGATGCTTATACCGGCGACTGCCGTAGTAAATATGAAACGGGTCTTCCGGATACGCATTCTTGTCCAATACGATCCGCAATTCGCCCCGTGCCAATTCGCCGGCAATTCTCGCCTCGAGCACGTACGCTATTCCCAAGCCAGCCTTGCAAGCGCTAATGGTGGTGGCCGTATCGTTGATGGTCAGTAGCCCTGGGACTCGCAGGCGGCGTGGCTCCCCCCTATCCTTCACTTCCCAGCGGTAACTGGAGTTATCGCCGAGCAGCAGTTGCAGGCAATTGTGGCTAGCCAATTCATCGGGTGAGCGCGGGGAGCCATGCCGTTCGAGGTAAGAAGGCGCGGCGGCCATGACCCAGCGCTGCGGGCCGGTCAGCGGAACGGCGATCATGTCTTCGGGAACATAGTGGCCGTATCTAATTCCGGCATCGTAGCCCTCCGCCACGATATCGATTGGCCTGTTTTCGACGACGACCGTCAGCCGAACTTCCGGACAAAGACGGGTGAATTCCGGCAGCGCCGGCGCAATGAGCAACTGCGCCGCATCGGCGAAGACATTCAGCCGAATCTCGCCAAGTCGCCCGGTACCCGGCGCGTCGAAGGTCTCCAGCGCCGCCCCGATTTCGTTGAAGCCATTTTCCAACCGTGCAGCCAGATCGCAGCCAACGGCAGTAGTAGAAACAGCCCGGCTCGATCGATTCAGCAGTTTTGCGCCCAGGCGATCTTCCAATCGGCGCATGGCGTGACTGACAGCGGACGGCGTTTGCCCCAGTTCGATTGCAGCGAGAGTGAAGCTGCGGCACCTGACGATCGTCAGGAACGATCTTAGGTCTGCGAAGTCGATTCGATCCGTCTTGGCCACGATGAATTTTGCTCATGCTCCCAGTGAACGCCATTCATTCTATACCGTGCCATCATTGCTAGCGGCCTGATGCGCAACGGGCGCGTGTTTGGGAAATCTGCGGCTGTCCTTCTCAAGGAAAATCTATGTCCACTTTCGAGCATATGCGGATTAGCGACCTCAGCGGAACGAAGGTTCTCGTCACCGGCGGATCCACCGGTATCGGAGCCGCGGTGGTGCGTGCATTCGCCCTACAGGGCGCACATGTCGTCGCACATTACAACGAAAGCGAGGCCGCTTCGCAAGCGTTGCGCGCCGAATCGCCGGACCGGATCCAACTGATTCAAGGCGACCTGAGCGAACCGGGCGTAGCCGCGCGCCTCGTGCGGGCAGCAGCGGACATGCTCGGCGGACTCGACGGCCTGATCAACAACGCGGGCGGCATGCTGGGTCGCATCAGAACCACCGAGATGCCTGAGGGGCATTTCGATCGGGTCGTGAATCTCAATGCCCGTTCCGTTTGGGAGGCCACGGTGGCGGCTCATCCCTTTCTGAAAAAAGCCGGGGGCTATGTCATCAACACCTCGTCGGTGGCTGCGCGTACCGGCGGCGGCGGAGGCGCCGTGCTGTATGCGGCCACCAAGAGCTTCGTCAGTAGCTTGACGCGCGGGCAGGCGAAGGAATTCGTTCAGGACGGCATCCGCGTGAACGCGGTGGCGCCCGGATTGATCCAGACACCGTTCCACGACAAATACACCCCACCGGACGTGCAGGCGTCGCAGACGGCTTCGATACCGATGGGCAGAGCCGGTTTGCCGGAAGAATGCGTGGGCGCATTCCTTTTCCTGGCGTCTCCAGCCCTATCGGGCTACATCACCGGACAGATGATTGAAGTGAACGGCGGACAACTCATGCCATGAAAGAGGAATAGAGATGAATCAACGGCCATTTGGCAAGACAGGAAACGCAGTGTCGGAAATCGGATTCGGTGCCTGGGCAATCGGCGGCTCATGGGGCGACGTTTCCGAAGAAGACGCAAAGGCCGCGTTGCACGCGGCGCTTGATAGCGGCACCACGTTTATCGATACGGCCGACGTATACGGCGATGGACGCTCGGAACGGATCATCGCGGCCGTACTGAAAGAGCGAGGCGGGCCGCGGCCATTCGTGGCAACCAAGGCTGGCCGTCGACTCGACCCGCATGTGGCACAGGGGTACACCGCCGAAAACTTGAATGCGTTCGTCGACCGGTCGCTAAAGAACTTGGAGACCGACTGTCTCGACCTGGTGCAACTGCACTGTCCACCTACAGAGGTTTACTACCGCCCGGAAGTCTTCGATGCGATGGACCGGATGGTCGCATCGGGGAAGATTCGCCACTACGGCGTGTCGGTGGAAAAAGTCGAGGAGGGTCTCAAGGCAATCGAGTATCCGGGCGTTAAATCGGTACAGGTGATCTACAACATTTTTCGGCAACGGCCGGCCGAACTGTTTATGCGGGAAGCGCGAGACAGAGGGATTGCGGTGATCGTGCGCGTGCCGCTCGCGTCGGGGCTGCTAACCGGCAAGATGACCGCGGGCACGACGTTTGCAGCCGATGACCATCGCCATTTCAATCGCGAGGGTCAAGCTTTCGACAAGGGGGAGACGTTTGCCGGCGTGCCCTACGACGTTGCGCTCGACGCCGTTGAAAAGATTCGCCCTCTCGTTCCAAACGGCATAACGATGGCGCAATTCGCGCTGCGGTGGATCTTGACGAACCCGGGCGTGACGACCGTGATCCCCGGCGCCAGAAACGCGGAGCAAGCGAAGGCAAATAATGCGGCGAGCGGACTGGCGCCGCCGACGGACGCTACCATGACTGCTTTACGAAAGCTTTATACGGAAACGATTGCGCCTTTTGTTCATCATCGGTGGTGAGCTTGGGAGTGGGGCACTGAGTTCACCTGGGGCGTGTTTCATGTTCTTTGGCATCGACCAGCGATAAAAATCCGGCGCAACTAGGGTTGAGCAGGCCGATCGCATCGATCCGCTCACTGCTGCAATGCGGTGAGCGGCGAACCGCTATCCCTCGCCGATTTGCTTTCTTTTTTCTTTCATTGCGCACACCCGGCCCCGTTACGACCGAAATCGACGAGAGATTGGCGGGATCGCGCTGCCATTCTCCCGAGCATTGGGTGAGTGGGTCGGCCATCATTGACCTCGTATCCAACCGATCGGGGGTGTGCACCCACTGTGGGATGCGATCCCGATCGCGTCGCGCGCTGCGGCTCTCGAATCGGCCACGAACCGGAAAGGGATCCGCCTATGAATCAAGACGGCAATGTGGGGCAAATCGATCAACTGACAGGGTTGCGTGCTTTCCTCGCACTGTGGGTCGTCACTCGCCACCTCTTTCATCCGTTCGAGAACGGCGCGTTCATCGATTTCGGCACTCGCTTTGCGCTGTTCGACAAAGGCTACCTAGGCGTCGACGGCTTCTTCATCCTCAGTGGCTTCATCCTCGCTTACAACTACGCCAACGGCCGACCGACCGACTATCGGGCCTTTATCGGGGCGAGGTTCGCGCGCGTCTATCCAGTCCACTTCGTGACGCTTTTGGGGGCCATCGCCCTCGTCTTCATGAAGCAGTTCGTGCTTCATAAGCACATCATCGGTACCGAGCAAAACACCTATCCGGCGCTTGCGGCCAACGTCGTCTTGCTCAATGCCTGGTCGTTCAAGTTCGTGACCGGGTGGAACGACGTCGCGTGGTCAGTCAGCGCCGAATGGTTTGCCTATGTCTTCTTCCCGCTGTTTGTCGCCTTGGCCCCGGCACGCAATCGGCTGCTCGCCGGCGTGCTCCTCATCGTGCCCGCCGGCGCGCTCGCGATCCTCGAATGGCGCTCTGCCAACGCGCTATCGCTGCCGGGTGGACTGGCGCGTTTGATCCCGGAGTTCTACGCAGGCGTCTTGCTGTTTCGACTGCGCCGCGGCTGGCAATTCGCAACGCTGCCGCGCGTATTGGGCCTTGCGGCCGTCGGCATCATCGCGCTTGGCATTGTCGTCCAGCGCGACACGTTGACGGTTATCGGCCTGGGCTTTCTGATCTTCGCGCTGTCATCCGACGCCGATCTCGTTGCCCCACTCATGGCGTTCCGCCCGGTCGTCTACCTTGGCGAGATTTCGTATTGCCTCTACATGGTGCAGCGCTTCCCGATGGAAGGACTATCGCTCGCGCGCAAGGCCAGCGCCGCGCTCGCAGCGTCGCCGTCCATACAGCTCGTCGCGCTACTCGCGACGCTGTTTCTGGTGAGCCATTGGACGCATCGATTCATCGAACTGCCGGGCAGAATGTGGCTGCGGCGCCGGCTTGCGGCTCAGCACGTCCAGCCGCCAGCCGAGGCTTCTCACGCTTCTTCCAGCGTAGGCGGTGTGGTACGCAAGCAGGGGGAAGGCGCCGCCGGTTGATTTCCAATCGATTTTTGCGAGCCGTTCGCGCGGCATGCGGTCGTCTTCGGCCGCCCCCCTTTTTTCTCCGTTTGCTCTTTGTTTTATCTGCTTTGGTACCCGGTTTTGCTTTGTACCGCGCAAAAAACAAGACCCCTTGGACCGCCAGCAGATTTCGGCAATCAAGGGGTTTCGACCAAATTCCGGCGGAGAGACGGTGAGACAAACTCTACTCGGAGACCGGCGGCCGCGAGTTGCGCCCACGCGCGCAACCCACGCGTGGCGTCAGCGTTAGAGCGACGATGCGACTGGACCGGGGTGGTCGAGTTGCCAGCGAAGCACGGGTTGCGCGGCGCGGGCCGGCATGGCCCACGCACCATTCGGCCCGAAGTCCCACCCGACGAAATTCGCTGGATTGCTCATTTGGGCACTACTAAGCCCGTTCGGCGACGATACGTTGAACCCGATCGACCCTTGTCCTGTGGTATCGACGTTCCAGTAGTCATTCGTGAGGCCGTTGGTACCCGAGCTGCAGAAGCCGCAGATACCGCCCAGTACTTGGTTTCCCGATACGGAGCCCGATGCGTACGATCGGGTGATCGTGCCCGAGTTGAAGGCCGCAAGCCCGCCCGCCGCGCCATCGACCGCGATCTGCGTTACGGGCCCCGTGGCGTAGGACTCGACGATCGAGGGGTGCCCCCAAGGCTGAAATCGTATGGTGGGGTGAGCGTGCGCCTATCGGGAAATTGACCCTTGCACCATCGCCTGCAGTACTTGCATGGCACGTTCCGCGTCCGCCGCAGGCACAAAAAGATGATCGTGGTAATAAGCCGATACCGCGTTGCATGAGATACGGGCCCGCGCGAGTGCGGCGCAGACCGCCGAGAGAAAACCCACGGCCGCAAGATCCGAGTGCACTTCCAGCGTGATCAACCGCGATTCGAAAGTAAAGGGCAATCGGAGCGCTTGGGCGTCCGCCTTATTGACGATTGCGGTGAGCCCTTCGACTTCGCGAAACAGGCAGAGAGCGTCTACCCCCTCAGGAAGGCGATGATCGGGAAAGCTGCAATAAACATAATGTTCCGGCGCCAACAGTGGAGCCATATCGCGTAGCAGAATGGCCAAGTCTCGCTCTGGGGGCACGCTGAAGTTCCTCGCTTCGATTTTCCGGCCGGGCAATGCTATCACCAAGATTGAGGGGTCGCTACGCGGTGCTGCAATGCCACGCCCGCCCGTTGGCGGCATCAACGGGCACAGCGCCGCTGCACACGACAAGGATATGGCGCGACGGTCACGTAGTTCACTACAGGGGCACAACCACCGAATGCCCCGCTCCGGTGGCCTCGAGCGCTCACTCGACGATCCCCATGGGCAGTCCTGGCATTGGTAAGTTCGTCTTATCCCCCGGCTCGCCCCCGGCTCGCCCTCGGCTCGCACGTCGGTATCCAATGCAGTCAGCAAGCGGCCACCGGCGCCGCAAGTGCGTCAGGCGGCTAGGACTCAGGAAAGCCGACGCAGCGTCAGTTCCAGGCCCAGGATGATGAGGAATAGGAGAAAGCAACGGCGGAAGGCGTTCGGGCTAATCTTCTGCCGAGCTATCGAGCCCATCCACATTCCAGCGAGAGCGGGAATAACAGCCAGCAGCGACAGGCCAAGCTGGTCGAGCTTGAACGCGCCATGCGCCAAGAGCCCTCCTGCGAGAGCAACCGTGGAGACGGTGAACGAAAGGCCAAGAGCCTGCACGAGCTCGTCTTTCTGAAGACCCAACGATTGCAAATAGGGCACCGCCGGAATCGTGGAGATGCCGGTGGCGCCAGCCAACAACCCGGTAACAATGCCGATGACGGGCGAAAGCCAGGACCCGAGCCGTTCCGGGACCGAGAGCGTCGGCAAGAACAGCGCATAGGCCGCGTAGACGATCAGGGCGATTCCCAAAGCCCGTCCCGACCGGACGGGATCGAGGGCTACCAGCAGTCGCGTCCCCAGAAGGGTACCGATCACGATGCAGAGCATCATTGCCCACAGCCGTCGCATGAGGCGGAATATGTCTCGTCCAGCCAGCATTTGCCACACGTTGGTCACCAACGACGGAATTATCAAGATAGCCGCCGCCGTAAGCGGTGACATGGTGGCCCCGAGCACGCCCATGGCAACCGTGGGCAGGCCCATTCCAGTCACGCCTTTAACCATGCCGGCTCCGAGAAACGTGGCAAGAAGCAGGCAGATCAATCCGGTGGTCAGAGTATTCATGCAGGGTATTACGCCTCCAACCGGGAACTGGCACAATGCGGCTTTTCCGACATCACCTTCGGATTGCCCGAAGGAAGTCTTGGTGAGGGTATGAGATTCGATCTCGCGGATCTGCGCCTGTTCCTCTGTGTGGTCGATGCTGGCAGCATTACAGCCGGGGCCCGACAGGCAAATCTCGCATTGGCGTCTGCAAGCGAGCGGATCAGTAACATCGAGTCGGATGCCGGTGTCGTTCTGCTTGAAAGAAGCCGCAACGGGGTGGTAACCACCGAGGCAGGAGAGGCATTAGCGCACCATGCGCGTCTAATACTCCGACAGCACAGCCTATTGCAGGGAGAACTGCACGACTTTGGCGCTGGTACGCGAGGGACGTTGCTGCTTTACGCGAATACGGCAGCGTTGATGGGCCTCCTGCCGCAGAGGCTCGCGCCGTGGCTGGCTCAGCGTCCGCGCCTGAACATTGATCTGAGAGAGCGTACTAGTGCCGAGATCGTAAAGATCATCGGCGCGGGCCTGGCCGAAGCCGGCGTGATATCGGACGCGGTCAACCCAACAGGCCTCACGATCCAGCCTGTTGCTAGTGACCATCTCGTCCTGATTGCTCCTGTTGGCCACAGACTCGCAGCATCGAAGGCAATTTGCTTCGCTGATGTCGCGGATGAACAGTTTATTGGCTTGGAGGCCGGGAGCGCCTTTCAAGATCACATCAACGACCATGCTGCCGCTCTGCGCAAGACGCTAGAATTCCGTGTGCATATGAAGAGCTTCGAGGGATCGTGCCAGATGGTATCTCAGGGAGTGGGGGTAGCGATCATCCCGCTGGCGGTCGCCAGGCGCTTTCGACGTAGATATCCGTTCAAAACCATTACGATCAGCGATAACTGGGCACGCAGACGGCTTTGTCTGTGCTTCCGGCAATGGCACGCGCTGTCTGCCCCAATGCAAAGCCTGCTCGCGCATCTGGGCGGCGGAGCGTAGACCTTGAAGGCGCGCGGCCGACTACGGGTGAATACCATCTGGATTTCCTAACCGAACAGATCCATGCCGCCGCGCTGATTTCATGTGCACCGTGGCAGGAATTCATGCCACTGGCCACCTCAATCAAGCAAGGTGTGCAGTGACAGCCTCGCCCATGCTTTGCAAGCTCGCGATGGGTTACGCGCTTGCAAGTGCCGGCCAGAATCTCAGGCAATGAACATTTAACTGACTGGAGGCGTAGATTTAGCGCGCTAATCCACCGCCTTCACCGTGAAGTCAATCACGATGTTGCCCGGCTCACGAGCAACGTATCCGATGTCCACGCGCGGTCCGAAGTGATGCGCGATCTGCGTCAGGAGTGGCAGCGGGTCATGATCGTTGACAAAGCGCATGACCTCGCCGGCCTCGAGCGCATCGAGCGCGCCGAAAATGGCTGCGTGGCGGAAACGCTTGGCGATGCCGCGCGCATCGAAGACGTATTGCTGGGGAAGAACGGGAAGGACGTCTGTTGGGTTGGGCATGATTGTTTCTCCGGAAAGGTGGGCGATCGTGATTGTCACTGCGGTTTAATGGCGCGTCGCGCTACCATGGCCGCACTAAGTCTGGCCAGTTGCTGCCGATCGAGGAGCGCTTCAGCCAATGGAAAAATCTGGCCTTCCTCGCGGTCGATGTGATCGCGATAAGCGCCGACAAAGTCATCTACCCAGACGCGTTCGATCAGCCTTGCTTTTCCGTCGGCGATATCGGCGAGCACGGCGCGCAATTGCGCCCATGCGGCCTCCAGGGATCGATGCTCGTCGAGCAGGGATGCGATTCGTTCGGCCACCGGTGAGCGCAGGCGTTCACTGATCTCGATCAGCATCGGAAAGAGATCCTGCTCTTCGTCGGCATGGTGATTCGGCCCGGCGGTGTCGAAGTAACGCATGATATTTCTGGCCGCCTGCCGCGCCTGCGCATCTGCGCCATGTAAAGGCAGGTGCGCCGCGAGTTTCCCGAGCGTCGCGCACTGCGCGGCAATGCGCTCATGACATGCCTTAAGCATTTCGACCGGTTCGTCGAAAGAAGGCGCAGGCTTGATCAATAAGTTGTCCGGATTCATTTTGCCCCCGCATCGTCTCGCTTCAACCAGCCTTACCGTCGGCTCGTGGACGCGTCAGGTACGGTATGTATTTACGCACGTACAGCGCAAACGCCACGCACCAGCACAGGCCAGCGGCATCGATCCATCCGACGCTCCAGCCAGTCGCCAGCAACGGCCCGAAAACGCGCAGGACCGCGGCGGCAATCACGAAGCAGTAACAGGCAATCTCCGTTGGCCCGGCGACGAGCCGGCGACCGGTATGACCGAGCGCGGTACGCGTAATCATGGCGATGATCGCGCCCCCGAGCACGCCGACTGTCAGCGCGTGCAGCGCGATGGAATGCGGCACCAATCCGAATGCGCTCAGCGCTAGCAGGGCGAAGCCGAGTGGGACCCAGGCATAGCTGACGTGAAGGATGGTGAGAATCGGGCGGCGGCCGACCTGCCACGAGCGCCATCCCGCGAGCCGTATCCCGTGGATCACCGCAGTGGCGCCCGCCGCGCTGCAGACAAGCCACGCATTTGCGCCCAGCGCGTCGAGGACAAAGGTCAGCAGCGGCAACGGCACGGCCAGCGCTTCGATTGCACGCCAACGCCTGAACGTATAGCCGGGCACCGCGTTGGCGGTGAACATCGGGGTGACGCGGCCCGCGATGATCGTGACGAGCGTCACCAGCAGTCCGACGGCCGCGTCAGCCGCACGCAACGCCAGATCGGCTCGCCCCTGCAACGCCCATACGTTAAACAGGATGTTCAGAAGACCGAGCATGCCCAGCACCACCGGCACAAAGACGTTGTGGCGATTACGCGCCCGGACGAGCACACGCAGCAGAACGATTGCCAGCGCGGGCAGAAACGCAGAATCCACGATCGCAGCCAGCGGCTCCGGGCCGAACCATACCGCGATGCGGCCCGTCAGCCACAGAAGCCATAAAAGCGCCAGCGGCGCGCCGGTTGGTGTTTCAAGTGATGTCCATGCCCGCACCGCCGTCAGCAGAAAACCGGCCACGATGGCAACGGTAAATCCGAAGATCATCTCGTGCGCGTGCCACAAGACACCTCCGAGTGAGGCGCTTCGACCTGTCAGCGCGATGCCGTGTAACAAGCCGAGCCAGACCAGCATGGCGAGGGCACCGAACAGCGCGCCCCCGAGGTAAAACGGCCGGAAGCCAAGTCTCAGGACGGGCAACGCCGACGCCGGCGGCACAAAGGAAGGATCGTGTGGCGGATGTATTTTCATTGCCGGTCTCCCGCGCGGCGGCTCGTACCTCTCCGCGGGCGCGACACAGGCACCGGCACTAGTTCGCGACGGCTGGCCATGCCCAGCACAGTCGCCGCCACCGTGGGTGCTGCAATGGCTTCTCGCAACGTCATGGTGTCGAGTTCGTGGAGAAAGGCGTCGACCGCCCGGTGCAGCCTACGCCGGAGGTTGCAGGCCGGAAAAATCGCACAGTCATGTGCCACGCTCATGTCGTGGCAACGCACGACGGCGAAATCCTTCTCGGCGACGCGCACGATTTCTCCCACGGAAATCTGCTCGGGCGGGCGCGCTAAACGGGCGCCGCCGGCCCGGCCGCGTGTCGTCTCGATGAGTCCGACCTGACTAAGCTCGTGGATGATTTTGGTCAGGTGATTGCGCGAGATTCCATAGGCCGTCGCTATGTCGTTGATCGTCGCAACACCGCGGTCCGGATACTTCAGGGCGAGGTACATCATCACCCGAAGCGTGTAATCGGTGTAGACGGTAAGGCGCATGTATGGCTCCATCCTTCAAGCAGCCCGGCGAGACCCGTGTTCGAGCTCGTTACGCGCTCGAATCGCTCTTAACATGCACAAACAATACATTATTTAGAGCGATTCAACAATGATGCAGGCCCACCGCATCCGTCGATCGCTAGGAAACCGGCCCGAACGGCAAACGATCTCTAGCGCCCGCGCAATCGCCCTCTCCGTTCGCTAAGATGCCGTGCCATTGTCAGCATGCGGCTAATTGACTCAGATCGGGTTCGCGCACCGACCTCTGTGCTAAAACATACATAAGAAATGCACTTTATAAACTCGGTAAGCACAATGCTGGGCCATCTTGTTCTCGACGTTCCGAAACGGAGCGAGTCGTGCGATTGACCCAGCGGCCCGTGAGGTGCTCCGCTGGCCTGTGCATTGAGGCCGCTCGCACATCTCATTGTGTTTTTCTGCTTTACGCTGGAGTACGAACATGTCCGCCCCCATAACCCCTGTCGCCGTGATCGTCGTCGACATCGGCACCGTTGATCCGCGCGAGCGCCACTCAATGATTTTCGACACGTTTGCAAGACTGGCCCCCGGCCAGGCGCTCGAACTCGTATCGGACCACAATCCCGAACCGTTGCTCGAGGAGTTCGCGTCCGAATTGCCGAATGGGTTCTGGTGGCAATGTGAACAAGGTCGCCCATATCTGTGGCGTGTGCTGATTGGCAAGCCGGTGACAGTGCTCGATTGATTCCGAGACTCGATCAATTCCCGGAAAGTAGCGCTCCTGCGCCGGGCACTGCCGGGACAAGTTCGAGACGGTCAAGCATCCCTCGCACGGTACAGACCGCCGTGGATACGGTCTTGATACCAAGCATGTCTTCGATTGGCTGAATCGCGGGAAGGGATGGCATCTGCACGCACGCGGATGCGACAACGACATCCGCACCGTGCGTGTTAAGCCCCTTCACATCCGACAACAACTGCATGGGATCGCGTCGCCCGACTTCCAGATTGTCGGCAATCTCGAAGCAAACTGAGTCGATGACTTCGATTCCCTCCTGCTCGATGTACGCGATGACCAGGTCCGTGAGCGGGCGAATATACGGCGCCATCAACGAAATACGCCTCGCGTTGAGTTTCTTCAGGCCCTCAACAAGAGCGCCGGCCGACGTCATCACGGGAGCAAGACACTCGTTCTGTCTTACGACCTCAGTAAGCTCCCTTTCTGTCTGCCGATGGTATCCGGCGCCCATCGACATGATTGCCACCAGGCAGGCGGTGCTGATGACATCCACCCGAGCGTCGGCGAGTTCAGCGGCACATCTCCGACCTTCAAGATTCATCGCCGTGAGTTCCTCCTTTGTCACCTTCTTCATGCGCATGCGACTGGCGTGGAACGTGAAGCGCTCTGGCAGAATCCCCTCACGCGCCCTCAACATGGCAGGAATCTCCGTCTCCATTGTCGTGTTGGAACTCGGGACGATCTGGCCAATGCGATAGACTTTGCTCATCTGCGTTCTCTCTTTGGTGACATGGCACACGGCTGATCCGATTGCGTGCGCCACTAGTGGCATTCCGCGCGTCGTTGCCCTTGGCTCGTTTCGTCATCGAGCGACCGACGCTTCAACGTGGGCAGTCGATCCTTTCTCGTAGGCATCGACCAGGAAGGGGTCGCGGTTCCTCAGGTCCTCCAGATCGACCTGTCCCGTTCGGCACATGTAGTCCACTGTGAAGGCCACCGGATCCAGGTGGAGTTTGTCAGCGACGTTTTCGTACCAGTCGAGGCTTCTCGCTGCTGCTGTCTGAAAAGTCGATGAGTGCTGGCGGCGGCTACGCTCAAAATCCGCGAATGCGGATGTAAGGTCGTTCGGACGAGATATCAGTCCATTGCTCAACGCAATAGCATCCTGCATGGCCATCCGTGTTCCGGATCCCAATGAGAAATGGACCGTTCGAAGGGCGTCACCGAGGAGCACGATGTTCCGATGTGACCACTGTTCATTGGTGACTATGTTCGCCTCGAACCATAGCGAACGGTTGCTCAGAAGTCCGTTACTGCCGAGGTCCGGGCTAAAGATTGCGGCGCAAAATTCGCGGCTTTCCTGCTCAGAGGCCGTATCAAGTCCGGCGCTTTTCCACGTAACGGGATCGACCTCAACGAGGAACGTGCTGAGGTCTTCCGAATACTGATAAGAGTGCGCGATAAAGACGCCGTGCTCGGTCTCCCGAAAAATCAAGGAGACCGGATGAAACCGCTGGCGTGTGCCATACCACGCAAACTTGTTCCTGCGACGCTCGAATTGAGGCTTGAAGTAGCTCTCGTACTGTTTCCGTACTGCGCTATTCCCGCCGTCCGCCGCGACGAGGAGGTCGACATTCTTTGCGAGTGCATCGACGTCTTCGATTCGCCGCTCATAGATCACCTTCACGCCAATTCGCTCGCATGCTTTCTGCAGCACGTTCAGCATCTCAATGCGCGATGTGCGCGAGAAATGGTTTCCATGCGCCTGTACTCGTGTGCTTTGATGCACGATTTCCATGTAATCGCACTGCACATGGCTTGCCGTAAATTCCTCATAGAATTCGCGATCGGCTTTTTCCAGAAATGACAGACCGACATCCGAGAAGACGACTCCCCATCCGTACGTCGCACCTTTCGGGTTTCGCTCGTAGACGGTAATGTCGTGTGCGGGGTCGGCTTTTTTAGCCAACAGGGAAAAGTAAAGGCCGGCGGGCCCGGCACCAATAACGGCAATTTTCATGGTCTAACTCGGGTAGCGTATGCGGAGAGTGCTTATCAACCTTGATAGTCAAGCCGCTCCCGTCGGAAGTTCTCCGGGATTTCGATCGAACGCCTTTCGACGCGCGCGGCGCAGAGAATGTCGCTCAGCACAGTTTTCCTCCGGCCGCCTCGCCCGCCAGCTTCTCGGAGATGAGCTTCTTCAGGGCTGGCTTGTCGACTTTCCCGACACGAGTGACCGGGAAAGCATCCACGACCTCTATCCGCTCGGGACACTTGTACTTCGCCAACCCCTGCTCGACCAGGAACTGCGCTAGCTGTTTGACGTCGGGTGGTTGCATGCCGGGGCGCGGAATAATGAAAACGCATGCCTTCTCACCATAGAACTCGTCCGGCATCGCCACGAGTTTCGCGTCGCTGATCGCCCTATGCTGAGCAACGAAGCCCTCAACCTCTTCGCACCCGATCTTCTCGCCGCCACGATTGATGTTGTCTCGCAGGCGACCCTCGAATGCGTAGTACGCGGAACCGTTCCAGACGTGCCGAGTCATCATGTCGCCGGTTCGGTAAAATCCGTCCTTCGTGAAGGCCGTCGAGTTTGCCTCTTGGTTCTTATAGAAGCCCGTCAGACTAGATGGCCCGCGGAAGCACATTTCACCCATACTCCCGTCGTTGGCCTCCTGTCCCGTTTCCGGATCGACAAGGCGAACCTCGTCGAACGGGCATCCCGAAGTGCCTTGCGTACGGTGTCGTGCGAGCGCTGGCGCGGACGCTGGGGAGCCCAGAAGAAGGCCTTCCGTAATGCCGTACAAGTTCGAGCAAGGAACCCCAAGGTGCGCCTCGAGCAAATCTGCACGGCTCATGGTCGCAAAGAGCCGCAACGATGACAGGTTGTGGCGTTGGATGTCCGTATAGGCTAACAATTGGGGGGCGATGGGGCCAATGGACAGGGCATGGGTCACGCCGTGCAGCTCGATGAGCTCGAGCATGCGCTGCACATCGACCTTCGGCATCAATACCGCGGTCACCCCCATCATGACCGCCGGAATCAGTGCGTACAGTTGCCCGGCATTGTGGACGATCGGCAGGGACCAAATAACCTTACTGTCTTCTGTCACCTCGTACTGTTTCATCCAGGCAAACGAATGGCCGAGATACTCCGCATGGAAGCGCGGGATGATCTTTGGCACGCCGGTGGTACCACCTGATAACTGGAAGCTCAAAACGTCTTCGCTAGACACCGGATTTGTCTCAAGCACCGCACGCGCGTCAAAATACGATATGCTGCCGATGAGTTTTCGCACATCGGTCAGACCGTCTCGCTCCCCCCGCACCACAACTAGGCGTTTTAGCGAATCACAGCGCTGCATCATCTGGCAGGCGAAATCGACCAGATCAAATTTGCTAAAGTCAGCTTGCACGAAGTAACCCTTCGCCCCGGATTGCGCGGCAAGTTGTCCGATCTCGACCTCTCGGTGCTGCGGCAGCGAGCATACCGGCACGACGCCAGCCTTATAGCAGGCTAAAAGCACGATAACGGTGTCGACGTTCGTTCCCAACTGGAGGACCGCCCGGTCTCCTCGGCTCAGGCCAAACTTAAGCAAGGCAGCGCCGAGCCTGTCAGTCGCATCGTCGAGTTGGCTGAACGTCAATGTTTGCTCGTCACTGATAAAGGCCGGCTTATCGGGAAACAAAGCCGCCGTCTTGCGCAAAGCTTCACCGACGCTCGAGTCGATCCACGACCCGTTTGAGAACGATTCACGAGCCCGCGAAGGGGGCGGGTAGATCACGCCATCGATGTGGCTGCTAACGCCCGGCATTTCCGTGTCTCCAATATTTCTTGATTCGTCGGTCAGTGCGTTGGTTGGATGGTGACCCAATCGCGATCAAACCGCGTAATTCGGCCAGTCACACCGCCAGTGAACAGGCCGTACCAGACGGCTGGCTTGAGCCCTAGTTCTTTACGATTGAACTCGACGGTAGCGTCCGCCTCGATGACGTCGTGCTGCATGCCCTTAATCACTCGGCAGTCGGTTCGGGACGACGCCTGTTGGACGAGTGTGGAGAACTCTTCAACCCGCGGTACGAAGATGCGCACGCACGTGTCATCGCTATTTGAGGGGCCGAGTAAACGCGCCTTCTGCGACCAGATTGCATCGATCGACGTTACGCGCTGGCCTTTCTTGGCGGCCTCGGCTTCCGCTTCAACAGCAGCTTGGATTGTCAGGGCGGCGTCATTCGCGTCCACTTCCCCGAGCGGTCGGAGCTTGTGTGTAAATTCGACGAAATAGCCGTTCGGATCTCGCACGTATATCGACTCGATCACCTCATGACGCGTTTGCACGGACACTTTAAGGCCCTGATCTTCGAGTCGCTTTTTCCATGCTTTGAGTTCTTCTTCGTTCGCGACCAGCCAGGCCGTGTGAGTCGCGTCGAAGACGTGATCGTCGGGAATGGGGGGGCGGCTTGCCCTTCCATCGAGCGATTCAGGCGGGTCAGAGCCGAGATAGTAGAAAAACGCGATCGTGCTACCGTTTCCGCTGTCGAAGAAAAAATGAAGAAAGTCGGGGTGGGTAGCAGGCCCCCATCCACGTGCAGATATGACGTGGACAAGGGGTAAGCCTAGCTTGTCGCGGTAGAAGTCGACAGTCTCTGCCAGCTTCCAGGTTGGCCTGGCCGTATGGTCGACGCCACGTAGACTCAAAGTGGGGAAATCTCGGGCAGACATGACTTCTCCTTATCAGTTGCAACTGTCGTAGGGCGTTTGGATCAACGGGGGAACATGTCGCGCAACCACTGCGCGAGTTGCCGTCCCGCTTCCAGCCTTCCAGGTTCTTCGGCATCACTTAGCGCGCGACCGTGATGATCCCCGCGCACACGAATGTGTCGCTTCTCATTGGACGCAATCGAATCCACGATTTGTTTCACGTCGCCGGGGAAGCACGCCTGATCTCCCGTGTACTCAACGATCAGGACCGGGTGAGTTATTGACCCCGCAGTTCTTTCAAACGTCGCGTTCGAAGAAAGGCCCGACCAGGTCGAAAGCCAACTTTCAGGCGTGCATTGGCGCGCAAATCCGACTGCGCCGTAATTTGAAGCAAACGGATCCACGCCCCACAGTGAGCCGAATTTTCTATCCGACGGATCAAGCGAGAGATCGAAGCAACGAAGGTCCGCGTCCGTGCGCCAAACGTTGATGATCGGGGTATGCCCGGCAACCCTGCGGTCCGCGATTGTTGCTTCGGCACCTGCATCCTTTACTCGCCGCCGAGCATCCAATCGGCGCTCGATCAACTGGCGAGCGTATGCGTCGATGCGGGCGACACGCGCGCGCTGCGCGGCGCGATACCGCTCGACGAACGCTGCCTCATAGCGAGTTGCTCCAGGGCCGCCATATCCGTTAGCGGGATTCAGTGGGTCCAGAGAATCATCGACCGAAAGCGCGTCGCCCGGCACCGCGACCGAGGGGTCGATGCAGTTGAGCAACAACGCGCCCTGGCCTGGATGAGGCCCAACGAACACCAGTCCGTCCACCAGCGGCATATCAAGAGCCAGCAGATTCGTTGGCTTGCCTCCCGGTGTCTTCGCAACTCTTGCCTGTGGATCTATGGCTGACTGTTGAGCGTAGAAGGCATACAGTCCCGCGCCGCCGGAGTTTCCAAGCAGAATAATTCGCTTGAACCCCTGCCCCCTTAGAAAGGTCAGGCCTGCCGCGACGTCGAAGAGCGCAAATTCATGTTCCAGTCGCAAATCGTTGCCCACAGACCGTGGTGATTGCGACCACGCAGCAAAACCGGCCCCGACAATATCGGGGATGAGGTAATGGCACGCCATGAACTCACGCGGGTGCATCACGCAAACCACCGTATCTGTGGGGGTCACGGGGCGATAAAGCGATCCGCTGCTGGCCGCCCCGTCTCTTGTCCGCAGGACCACATTACGAGTCACCGCGTTCGAGGGCAAATCCCGAGGATTCCAATCAGTGTTGAGGAAACCGGCTGTGGCCTGTGAGGCCTGGGTGGCTGTCGTCGTCATGTGCGGAATCACCAAAATCTGGAGCAGGAGTAGATGAGCACAGACTACGCCTCACAGACACATTAGTCAAATATTTGACTTAGGTGTTAACTCTTACGTCGATCGTCGATCGTTGCATCCGGCCGTCGGTGACTCGGCTACCGCAGTGCTTACCATGAGATATGTGCTGAGATCGTCCTGCTAATGACATTGCCCATCGCAGGTGACGCGAGGCGCTGCTCCAGACCTTCCTTTCAAGCGGACTTTGAGATTGGTA
>Ga0157370_10000302_pt1 | contig 62696 bp, 58 predicted proteins | sample C35metaG_FD_113463 | JGI IMG/M metagenome (GOLD analysis project Ga0157370, IMG submission 113463) | Corn rhizosphere microbial communities from Kellogg Biological Station, Michigan, USA - C3-5 metaG | ecosystem: Host-associated > Plants > Roots > Rhizosphere > Soil | place: USA: Michigan...
GGTGGTCTACACGGCCAAGGTGGAAGCTGGCGCCAACGTGGTCGTGTTCGGCCTGGGCGGCATCGGCTTGAACGTGATCCAGGGTGCGAAGATGGTGGGCGCCGACAAGATCATCGGCGTGGACCTGAACCCCGCACGCGAAGCCATGGCCCGCAAATTCGGCATGACGCACTTCATCAACCCGAACGATGTGGAGAACGTGGTCGATCACATCATCCAGCTCACCGACGGCGGGGCGGATTACTCGTTCGAATGCATCGGCAACACGAAGGTCATGCGCCAAGCGCTGGAGTGCTGCCACAAGGGCTGGGGCCAGTCGATCATCATCGGCGTGGCCGAGGCGGGCGCGGAGATCAGCACACGCCCGTTCCAACTCGTGACGGGTCGTGAGTGGAAGGGTTCCGCCTTCGGTGGCGCACGTGGCCGCACGGACGTGCCGAAGATCGTCGACTGGTACATGGAAGGCAAACTCAACATCGACGACCTCATCACGCACACGCTGCCGCTGGAGCGCATCAACGAGGGCTTCGAGCTGATGAAGCGCGGTGAGTCGATCCGGTCGGTCGTGCTGTATTGAACCTCGAGGATGGAGCCACGCAATGACGATCCCGGTACCGGCACTTGAACTGCTTTCCGAGCATGCCTGCTTTGGTGGCGTGCAGCGCTTTTATCGGCATGCCTCGACGGCGATCGGGCTGCCGATGCGCTTCTCGGTCTACCTGCCGCCACAGGCGTTGGCAGGCACGCGCTGCCCCGCGCTCTTCTATCTGGCGGGCCTGACCTGCACAGAAGAGACGTTTGCCATCAAGGCTGGTGCGCAACGCGTGGCCGCACGCGAAGGCCTCATCCTCATCGCGCCCGACACCAGCCCTCGCGACGCAAACATCCCCGGTGAAACCGACAGCTGGGATTTCGGCATCGCCGCCGGTTTCTACCTGGACGCCACGCAGGCGCCGTGGCGCGAGCACTACCGCATGGAAAGCTACATTGCCGACGAGCTGCACCACATCGCCCGCGTGGCTTTTCCGGTGGCGCCGGGGCGCATCGGCATCTTCGGGCATTCGATGGGCGGCCACGGCGCGTTGACGCTGGCCTTGCGTCATCGAGAACGCTTTGCTTCGGTCTCCGCGTTTGCGCCCATCGCGCATCCGTCGGTGTGCCCGTGGGGCATCAAGGCATTCACGGGGTATCTCGGGGATGATCGCGCCGCCTGGGCAGCGCACGACGCCACGCAGTTGATGCGGCAGGCGTCTTGCCCGTTCCCCGGCGGCATCCTGATCGATCAGGGCGAGGCCGACAAATTTCTTGCCGAGCAGTTGTACCCCGATGACTTTGCCGCCGCGTGCGCCGCCGCCGGGCAGCCTCTGGAACTGCGCCGCCACCCTGGCTACGACCACGGCTACTACTTCATCGAGAGCTTCATCGAAGACCACCTGCTGCATCACGCAGCACAACTGCGCTAGCAGCAGGTAAGCGCGCGGCTGGGCTAGCGGCTGCCTCCACCGGCACTGCCGCCGGCCGCCCCACCGGCGCCTCCGGTACCCGCACCGGCACCAGCGCCGCCTGAACCGGCAGCACCGCCGCCACTACCGCCGCCCGGCGCGCCTATCGACCCGCCCGTGCCTGGTGCGCCTACACCCACTCCACCCGAGCCGCCGCCGGTTGCACTGCCGGTTGGATCGTTGGCATTGCCGCCATAGCCACCGCTCGAACCCGAGCGCATATTGCCGGCGCGCCCTTGCTTGCCGGTGGCGTTACGGTTGCGGGTGGCATCCCGACCGCCGTTGGCCAAACTGCCGTTGACAGCGGTACTCCCCGTGCCCGTTGCAGTTGCGCCGGTGTCGGTACCACCCGCCGGAGACATGCTGCTGCCGCCAGCCGTGCTGTTGGATTGGGCTGCCCCCGTTTGGGCATACGCCGCTGCGGTACCGCCCGCCAGCGCCAACGCGATGACTAGAGAAGATGCACGGAGATACGTCATGAAATGCTCCTTTGAGATTGGGAATGTGTCCTTCCACGTCAGCAAGGCCCGTTCCGCCGTCACGCCATGCAATATCGAGTGCGCCAATTGGCGGGATATTTGCTTGTGACCGTGCGTCAAAATGAGGAAGCCCGCACTCAGCTATACATTCAACGGTGTATGTATAATCGCCTGCCCCACTGTCGGTGCGCCGCCGCATGCGTCTGCAATGCTGCCGGCCCACCTTCAGCCCGACGATGGAGCTGTAAACCGTGAAACTCCCCTTCCCGCTGCCCCGGTCATGGCGTGCAGCGGGCGACACCCCCGACGCCAAGGCCGCCCCGGTCGCGCAGCCCCTTCCTGGCGATCCAGATGCCTGGATCGCATGCGAGCACTGCGACACCCTGCATCGCCACGAAGTCATTGCGCTGGATGAAGAAGCGCATTGCACGCGCTGCGGCGTCAAGCTGTACCGCAACCAGAGCGAGCGGCTCTCGGTACTGCTGCCGCTGGTGCTGACGGGCCTCATCGTCTACATCGTCGCCAACATCTTTCCGATTGCCGAGATGAACGGCGGCGGCAACCGGCACGCCACCACGTTGTGGGGCGCCATCGTGGCGCTGTACGACTACGACATGCTCTTCGCTGCCGTACTGGTGGCGCTCACCACGGTCTTCTTCCCGCTGATGTACATGTCAGTGCTGGCGCCGCTGCTCATTGCGCGATTGCGTGGGCGGCAGCATCCGGCCGCGGCACTGGTGCTGCGCACGGCAGCGCTGATCCGCCCGTGGGCGATGGTCGAGATCTTCATGCTGGGCGTAGTGGTGGCGCTCATCAAAGTGGCGCGCATGGTGTCACTTGAAGCCGATGCGGGCTTGTGGGCGTTTGCCGCGCTCACCGTGTTCCTGACGGTGGCGTTGTCGATCGACCTGCGACCGTTCTGGCGCGAGATTGGGTTGACGCTGCCACCGGGCTCGCAAGTCGACGCGCCCACCGGCATGGACGCCGCCGCCCGCCCCGGCGAGGATCGCCCATGAACAGCGTCACCACCCCTGCACCGGCCCAACCGGCTCAAGAGGGTCGCCCGCTGCGGGCCGCCGCACAAGGCCTGGTGACATGCGAGCGCTGCGGCCTGCTGGCGCGCATGCCCCATGCTTCGGCCGCCACCCAAGCGGTGCTCACGCACGAAGACGCCCCTGACGAGACCATCGCAGCGCCGGTCTGCCCGCGCTGCATGTCGCCCATGCATGTGCGCAAGCCCGACAGCCTGGCGCGCTGCTGGGCACTCCTGCTTGCGGCTGCCGCCATGTACCTGCCCGCCAACCTGCTGCCCGTGATGATTACCGACACCCTGCTGGGCACGCAGCAGGACACCATCATGAGCGGGATCGTCTATCTCTGGACGTCAGGCTCGTGGCACCTGGCCATCATCGTGTTCATCGCAAGCTTTCTGGTGCCGCTCGCCAAGCTCGGCATCCTGGCGGTGCTGTGCCTCTCGGTGCAGCAACGCTGGCGCTGGAATCCGCGACTGCGCACGCGCCTGTATGCGCTGGTCGAGATCATCGGCCGGTGGTCGATGCTCGATGTGTTTGTGGTGACGCTGCTCGCAGGGCTTGTGCATCTGTCGACGCTGGCCATCATCAAACCCGGCCCTGGTGTCGGCCCTTTTGCCGCCGTGGTGGTGCTGACCATGTTCGCCGCCCGCTGTTTTGATCCCCGCCTGATCTGGGACGTCATCGACGAGCCCGATCCCGAAGAGACCGATGTATGACCGACCCCGTCGATAACGAAAACATTCCCGCGCCGCGCCGCACGAAGCGCAAGCGCTGGCTGCCCTCACTGATCTGGCTGGTGCCGATCGTGGCGCTGATGGTGGGCGCCACGCTCATGGCGCGCGTGATCCTGGCGCGCGGCGCGCAAGTGACCGTCACATTCAGCTCGGCCGAGGGCATTGAAGCCGGCAAGACGCGCGTGAAATTCAAGAGTGTCGATATTGGCGTGGTCAAGGCAGTGGGCCTCACCGACGACCGGTCGGGTGCCGTGGTACTGATCGAACTCACCCATGACGGCAAGGCGTTCGCCGCGTCGGATACGCGCTTCTGGGTGGTGCGCCCGCGCGTTGCGGCCGGCAGCATCTCGGGGCTCGGCACGCTGCTCTCCGGGGCGTACATCGGCGTGGACGGCGGCCGCTCGCAGGAGAAGAAATCCACCTTCAAAGGCCTCGACACACCGCCGGCCATCTCCGCGGATGCGCCGGGCAAGCAGTTCACGTTGCATGCGCCCGATCTGGGCTCGCTCGATATCGGCGCGCCGGTGTATTTCCGCCGCGTGCGCGTGGGCCAGGTCACCGCGTATGACATCGACACCGACGGCAAGGGCGTGACGTTGCACATCTTCGTCAACGCGCCGTTCGACAAGTTTGTGGCACGCGGCACGCGGTTCTGGAATGCCAGCGGCATCGACCTCAAGCTCGACGCCAGCGGGTTGAAGGTCGATACGCAATCGCTGCTGACCGTGGCGCTGGGCGGCATCGCGTTCCAGACGCCCGAAGAAGCCGATCACCAGCCGGCCGCCTCCGACGCCGAGTTCCAGCTCGTGCGCAACGAGACCATGGCACTGAAAGACCCCGAGCACCTTTCGCAGACCGTGGTGATGTACTTCCACCGTTCGCTGCGCGGGCTCAACGTGGGCGCACCGGTGGAGTTCAAGGGCATCAACGTGGGCGAGATCAAGTCGATCGGCATCCACTACAGCAAGAAGCGCCACGAGTTCGTGCTGCCCGTGACGGCCACGCTGTACCCCACGCGCTTCGGCATGGACATCCGCGACGACAACCCGCAGCACGCCGCCGAAGACGTCCGCACGCAGTTCGACGTGCTGGTGAAGAATGGCATGCGCGCACAGTTGAAGAGCGCGAGCCTGCTGACGGGCCAGCAGTTCGTGAATCTCGACTTCATCGACGCAGCCGACCGCGACAAGACCCCGCCGCGCTTCGGCATGCGCGATCGTGACGGCGCGTATGTGTTCCCGACTGCCGATAACCCGACTGACGACATCGAAGCGCAGATTGCCGGCATCGCCAAGAAGCTCAACAAGGTGCCATTCGAGCAGATCGGACAGGATGTTCACCGCACGCTGACGACGCTCGACGCCACGCTCAAACAGACCGAGCAACTGGCCAAGACTGTCAACAGCGACCTCGCCCCGCAGATGAAGGAAACGCTGGCCGAGGCACGCCGCACGCTCGATTCTGCGCGCCAGGTCTTCTCCGACGATGCCCCGCTGCAACGCAATGCGCGCGACACGCTGGAGCAAGTGGCCAAGGCCGCCGCGTCCGTGCGCGTGCTGACCGATTATCTGGACCGCCACCCGGAAGCGCTGATCCGCGGCAAGGCAAAGGACGCGCAATGATGCCGATGCAAACGACGATGCTGTCTTCTTCTCTTCGCCTGGCCGGCGCCGCTGCCGCGGCGTTGCTGGTTGGCGCGTGCGCTTCGCCCGAGCCGACGTTGCATACGCTGTCAGTGCGCCCTGAAGCAACGGATACCGGCCGTTTCCAGCGCGCCTTCCGCCTCTCGGGTGTGCGGGTGCCCGATCGCCTGGACAAGCCGCAGATCGTGCTGCGTACATCCGACAGCGAAGTGGTGGCGCTTGAGCAGCAGCGCTGGGCCGCGCCGTTCGGTTCGGAACTGCGCGATGCGCTGTCTGCGAACCTCGCGACGACGCTGTCTGCGGTGGACGTGGGGAGTGCAGCGGCCCCGGCGGGCGTGCCGCTCTACCGGATCGTTGCCGAGATGCGCAGCTATGACGCGCGGCCCGGGCAGGGCGTGACGGCACTGGTGACGTGGCGCGTATCGCGCGATGCAGGTACCCAAAGCGCAAGCCCCGCTGCGCTCACCTGCCAGACGACGCTTGCGCTGCCCGTGAATGGGCAACCTGCAGGGGCGAATGCGAATGCGGGCGTAGATGCGGTGGTGTCATCCACGCAACGCCTCGTGCAGCAGTGGTCGCAACAGATTGCGCAGAGCGTGCAGGGTCTCGAATCGCCTTCCGCTGTGCCGGCGTGGTGCCGGTAGGTCGATCGGTCAGCGCTCGGCCAGTTCCTGCGTGAGCCGGCCGAGCGTGGCAAGCGCAGCTTCGAGGTTGGCCGACGGCGGCAGCCCGAAGCAGATGCGGAAATAATGATCAAAGCGGTTCAGGTTCGAGAACATCGTCCCCGGCGCAATGCGGATGCCCCGCGCCAACGCCGCATCAAACAGCGCCACCGATGAGACATTGGTCGGCAACTCCACCCACATCGCCACCCCGCCCGAGGGCACCGAGAGCCGCGTGCCCGCCGGAAAGCACGCCGCAATCGACTCCGCCATAGCCTCGCGCTGCTTGCGCAAGGTCTGGCGCAGCGTGCGCAGATGTCGGTCATACGCCCCCGACGCAATGAAGCGCCCGGCCAGCACCTGCGGCCACGAATCATTCGGCCGCGACTGGGCAAACTTCAGCATCTGTACACGCTCATGCCAGCGCCCTGCGGCCATCCAGCCCAGTCGCAAGCCGGGCGCGAACGTCTTGCGCAATGACGCGCAATAGATGACGTTGCCCGTGCGATCCCACGCCTTGATCGCCTTGAGCGGCGTGGGACTGTCGGCCAGCGGGCTGTAAGTATCGTCTTCAATGAGGGCGATGTCGTGGGCCTCGCAGAAGGCCGCCATGCGTCGCTTGGCGGTGTCCGGCATGATGCTGCCGAGCGGGTTCTGCAGATTGGGCACCACCACCACGGCGCGGATGTTGCCGTAGGCCTGCACCGCCATCTGCAAGGCTTCCAGCGACATGCCGGTGCGGGGGCTGGTCGGGATCTCTACCGCGCGTAACCCCAGGCTTTCTAGCACCTGCAGCAGCCCGTAGTAAGTGGGCGACTCCACGGCCACGGTATCGCCCGGCTGCGCAACGGCGCGCAGTGCCAGATTGACTGCCTCGATACACCCGTGCGTGATGACCACGTCGTCAGGCGCAAGCTGGATGCCGATGTCGAGCATGCGGCGCGCCACGGCGGTCTGTAATTCCGGATGCCCGTTGGGTATAACCGCCTGCGTGAGCAGCAACGGATGCTGGCGCAGCACCTGGGCAGCGATCCGGTTGAGCGCCGCCGACGGGTAGAGCGCCGCATCCCCACTCGCCCCGGACAGATCGATGTGCACGTTGGCCTGCTGCCCGCGCGCCACAATGGCCGATATGCGCGCGTGCACCCCCACATACGCGGCCGGGTCCGGCGTGCCAACGTCAGGCTCCCCCACCGGCGCCAGCAACGCACGACGCGGCTGGCGCACGAAGTAGCCCGAGCGCTCACGTGCTTCAAGCCAGCCTTCCGTCTCCAGATGCCGGCACACCTGCAGCGCGGTCGACAGACTCACCGCGTGCGTGCGCATCAGCATGCGCACCGACGGCATGCGCTCACCGGGCGCCAGCACCCCGCTGCGGATCGCGCCAAGGTAATGATCGGCAAGCGTCCGGTACAGCGGCTGCGCGGGCGGGGAAGTCAACTCGGTGACGGACATGGCGGCGAGGGGGCGGCGACAGGCGGCAAGGAGGGTTCAGCACATCATGCCGGCAAGACCGCCACCGCAACAGATACAGACGACGTCAAACTGTACCGCAACAGATTGTCACAAGGTACGGCTGTTGCCCCGCACATTGCAGGTTCTGTGTCTGTTGAGAGGCGGGTCGTGTGCCTACGCTGAAGCCATGTTCAGGAGATCGACATGACTGCAACGACACTCCCATCCGAACCGGAAAGGCTGACGCTTCGCCCCGGACAAACGGGCCTGCACTGGCTCTCCGCTGGAGCCACGCTGGTGGCACTGGAAGGCACCTTGCGCCTGGCGCCTCCATCGCGCTCGATTGCAACAGCGTGGCACACCCTTGGCGCGGGCCACGCGCATGTTGTGGAAACGTCCGGGTGGTGGCACCTGCATGCCGACAGGCGCGACGGCGCGCAGGTGCATATCGCGGCTGCGGCCGCTGACACACGACGCCCGGCACGGCCGGCGATATGGCGTTGGTTTGCGAACGTCATTCAGCCGCGCCAGACTTCGCGCGGCTGAAATGACGAGGTGAGCGGTTACCGCCGCCTGTCTGGCTTGCTTGGCGAGGCGCCGGGGCGCTTCCCGTCGTCCGACCGGATTGACGCGTTCTCGAAATCACCCGGGTCTTCCTCGCCTACGCCGCTTTCACTTGGGATGGCCGGCGCCACAGGCCGAGCGGTGTCGCCCGCAGGCGCTTTGGCTTTGTCATCGCCACGAGGCTTCTGGGTGGCTGTCATGGCTGCTTCCGACTGTTCTGATGCTGCCCCAGACGCTGCTGGTTCTGCGGCAATTGCCCTTCCTGTGCGGCGGCGCGGCCATCCTCGGCTGGTACCTGCATCGGACGTTTCGCCGACTGGTCCGTGCCGTGCTGCATTGATGTGCGCTCGGCGCGGTCGGATTCAGCGCGGTCCTTGGCGGCACCCCGTTCTTGCTGAGCTTGGTTGCTGCGCTCTCCTTTCTTGCCTTCGCTCTTTCGTTCCCCCGCTTTTTCCGCCGCGTGGGCGGCGGGCTTGTGCGGTTGCTGTGCGTGTTGCTTCATCGTCAGCCTCCTGGTTCGGTTTACGGACGAATCGCCCGTGCCAACTGCGTCGCAACCCGCGTGCCGCCGCACCAGTGCGCAGGCGTACGCCTGCGGCGCCCGGCGCAGGTATCTGCCTTGCTGCACGTGCAATGTCGCGCGTTAGCGCACAAGCACGCATGGAGAAACCACATGGCAACCAGCAACCTGTATCGCACCGGTGAAGCCCCTGCACAGACCGGCAAAGGTCACGGAACCGACGCACTCGGCCCCTCCGACAGTTCGGACTCGGGCAGCGACGTGGTCGGCGGCCCAGGCCTGGGCAGCGACGTTGAAGATCGATTTGACGAGGATCCCGCCGTGCACCCGCACGGCAATGCAGCCAACCGCACGGCCGGCGCAGACTTGGGGGATGTGAACCTCGACAGCGACACCGATTCCACCGGCACCGGCGAGCGTCGCGCGGCCGGGCACGAACCCGTCATACGCGAAGGCAGCGACCTGATGCCCGACGCCATACACGACATAAACCATCCCGAAGTCGACACACCCATCGACGACGAGGATTTTGAACACGCCACGGGCCTCGCCGGTGAAAACGACGACGCCGATGCGCCGGATGCAGTCGACCTGGACGAAGCGCCAATCGACCCCGAGCCCGGCAGCCGCGATGTACCGGTGCACTCGCCCACCGGTGGCGGCACGGATTGGTCTGACAACATGCGCCGCAGCCGCCCGACGTACAAGGGCAAGCGCGTGCCGGGCCAGCATCGCGGCTAAGCCGCATCGGATGAACGGACCGCGCCTGCACGCCAGCGCGGTCCGGTCTAGACTGGTGAACCGCCCTCGCAGCCCATGCGAGTTGCGCAGGCCGTCCGGCTCACCTTGAGCGAACTTCACGTCCCCTACCCAATGACCCGACTACGTTTCTCAGCCCGTACCGCTGCAGTTGTCACCGTCGTGACAGCGCTCTTCCCGCTGGCCGCGTGGGCGCAAAGTACCGCTGCGCCCACGCGCGTGCGCGCCACCATCAATGCCGTCCACAGCACTGCTGTCGATGTGACCGACGCCTCCGGCAACAAGGCCACTGTGACGCTGCCGGTGGACCTCAACGTCACCCAGGTCGCGCCGATCGAACCGTCGGCCATTCGCGCCGGCAGCTATATCGGCACGGCGGCGGTCAAGCAGCCGGACGGCACATTGCGTGCGCTGGAAGTCCACGTGTTTCCGGAAGCCATGCGCGGCACCGGCGACGGCCACCGCCCCTACGACATGGGCCCAAACAGCAGCATGACCAACGGCACCGTCGAACAGGCAGGCGCCGTCACCGGGGCGCAGGGCCGCACGCTGTCGGTCAAATACAAGGACGGGGAGCAGCACATCGTGGTGCCGCCGCAAGTACCGATCGTCACCTTCGAGCCGGGCCGGCGTGATGACCTGAAGGCCGGCGCGCACGTCGTCATGTTCGTGCGCGCTGATGCGCAAGGCACGCTGGTCGCGCAGCGCGTGCTGGTCGGCAAGGACGGCATGGTCCCGCCGATGTGATGACGATGTGACGGATGAAAGATGAAGGATCGGGCCAGCCTCATGCGCTGGCCCGATTTGCTTAGAACGGCTTGCTGACCGACAAGAGGAACGTACGGCGCGGCGCAAACTGCGGTGCACCTACGCCGATGCCCGTGCCGTCACGCAGTTGATAGCTGCGGTCGAAGATATTCAGCACGGTCAGGCGCGTCTTGAACTTGCCCAGTGTCGGCAGGTTGAAGTCCCGTGCAGCGCCCACGTTCATCTGCCAGTAGGCCGGCAGGTGTTCGGTATTGGCAAAGCCGTTGCGCAAGCCCGTACCAAACAGCACATCACTCGTATACGTCGTGCCGGAATACCGATACGACACACCAGCCGACGCGGTCAGGCGCTGGTCGTGATCGAGATTGACCCAATGGTTGTTGATGTAGGCCAGTTCCTCCGCATCAAAATTGAACTGGCCGGTCTCGATGCCCTTGCCCTGTGCGCGCGACACAGCCAGGTTCAGATAGGCCCCGAAGTTGCCGTTGCGATAGTTCGCGCTGCCTTCCAGGCCGTAGATGCGGCCACGCTCGTAGTTGAACGCCGAGTACAGCAGCGCGTTGCCGAACTGCCCTTCGTCCTGCAGATGGCGTACGTCGCGGTAATACGCGTCGAGGCCGAGCGTCAGGTGCGGCGTGAGCTGGTGCGAAACCCCCAGGTCAAAGTAGTTCGAACGCTCCGACTTGACGGCCGTGTTGGCGTCCGACGGCAACGCGTTGGTCGTGCCGGCAAAGGCCTGCACCGACGTGGTGTCGAACTTCTCCGTGGGCGGCGGCGTGAAGTAGCGCGCGTAGCCAGCATGCACGCGGGTGCGCGGCGTCAGGTCATACGTCACGCCCAGGCGCGGGCTCAATTGCTGCTCGCTGACGATGGTGTTGACGCGGTCGTAGCGCGCGCCGTAGTTGACGGTGAGCTTGTCGGTGGGCTTCCATTCGTCCTGCAGGTAGACGCCCATGGTCGTGCCGCTGCCGCTGTGGTTGTCGACGATGGCGAACGGCGTCGTGCTGGTCTGGGCGCCGGAGCTGTCGGCGGCAAACACGCTGGCGGTGTTGTCGGCCACGTAGCGCTCGCGCTGCACGAACACGCCGGCACGCAGCGTGTGCCTGTCGGTCAGCTTGTAGCTCGCGTCGCCCTGCACACCGTAGGCCTCGTTGCGGCGCGTGATGTCGGCCGCCACGCCGTTGTAGACCAGATCGCCAATCGGATCGGGCATGTAGTCGATACGGCTTGCGCGGCGGAACACCGACACCTGGTAGTCCAGCTTGGGTGACACCTTCTGCTGATACGTCAGGATCTGGAAGTCGGTCTTCTCGCGTTGATTGGCGTTAAGCGCTTCAGAAGCAGGCGGCACTGCACCGTCGAGCGTGAATTGTGGCGTCAGGCCGGGGCGCGTCGGGATCTGGAAACGGCCGTTCGACGTGCCGAACATGAAGCTCACGCGGCTATCGTTATCGAGCAGGTACGACAGCATGCCGAACGACTTGTTCTGCGTGGTGTGATCGTGCGTGGCATTACGGTTGCCCGTGGGGTTTTCAATGCCAAGGTTGTTCTCGGCAAACACGCCCGAGAGGTAATAGCTGAAGCGGTCTTTCGTGCCCTGGATCTGCGCGTTGACCTCATGCGTGGCATTGCTTCCCAGCACAGTGCCGATCTCGCCGCCAAATGCCTTGGGCTCGCCATCCTCGTCGGTCGATGCGCCCTTGGTGGTGATGTCGACGATGCCGGCCGTGCGGTAGCCGTACTGCGCCGGCAGCGCGCCGGTCAGCACATTGATCTGGTTGGCGAAGCGCGTATCGAGCATCTGCCCGAAACCGCTGATCGGCTCAGGCACGATCACGCCATTGATGCGGTACTGCAGGTTCGAGTGGTCCCCACGCACGTGCAATTGCCCGTACGAATCCTGCACCACGCCCGGCGCCTGCAGCAGCACCTGGTTGAGCGGCGTGGCATCGCCCAGCGGCATGCGGGCGATGTCATCGGTGTCGAACTTGTAGACGGAACTGCCGGTGTCCGGCGACAGCGCATTGCGTGCAGCGTCCAGCCGCTTGGCCGTAACGCGTGTTTCGCTGAGGTCGCGCACGTTGGTGGCGGGTGCCGTCGTGGCGGGCGCGGAAGGCGTGGCGGCCGGCGGTGTGGCCTCCTGAGCCAGGGCGGAAACCGAGGCGACGGACGGCAGGACGGCGGCAAGCGCCATCACCAGCTTGCGGGGCTGGAACGGAATCATGGAAAAACCTTTGAATCGAGCGGATGCGTTAAACAGCGGCACGCGCATGCGTCACCACAACGCGCGCGCCGACGGGCAAGGCAGGAATCAAAAGCAAATTGGAGGATCGCGCGAACACACGGCCACCGGAAACACCGGTGCGCACGCATGAAAGCCGATGCGCGGAAAGTGCCAGCGCCGCGTATGCGCCAGGCGCAGCGCCACCAGCATCGGCAAAGCAGCCGCCAGCGCAGCATAGGCAGCGCACTGCAAGCACGCGGCGTGCTCCTGCGCGGGCTGGCTGCGCTCGGCGCCGGCAGGCTTGGCCGTGGCGGCAGCGTTGAACACGGCCGCAGTCCCTTCGCTCAGTTCGCTCCAATGCGACAGCGCATGCCGCAGCGCGCCCTGCTGACCAAACAGCAGGAACACGGTCAGCAGGCAAGCCAGCCAACGCAGATGGAAGAAGGAGGAGCGGAAGGAACGCAAAGTCGGGCGCAGGTGCTGGCGCACAATGTCACCCGACATTGCGCGCCCCAATGCAACTAAGTTGCGAATTCTGACACCAGCCGCCTGATTCAGCAATCCGTCAGGTGGAGGGCAGAACAACCTGCGAGCGTAGCGCCCTTGTATTACAAGCGCGTGTGCGCAAAACCCGGCATGAGACCCGTCGGCACGCCCAGGCTCGGCACCTGCACGCGCTTCCAGTTCGGGCGCGTCTTGCGGGCGGCCTCGGCGCGCTGCGCGGGGGCACCTACCTCGGTGGCATCGTGCAGGCTGGCCAGCCAGGCGCCGTAGTCGAACCAGCCGTCGCGCACAAGCTGTTCGCCCACGCAATTCGCAAAGCGATCCGACTTGGGCAGGAAGCACAGCTCAAAGCCTTCGGCCTCGCGGCGGCCATGCATCCAGCGGTGCGGCACCTGGTGGCTGGCCAGCGCTTCCGACAAACGCGTGCCGTAGCGCTGCTGCCCTTGCCGTCGCGCACCGATCACGTAGAAGCCGTCAAGCAGCCGACGCAACCCCAGCGCAGAACGCGCGTGACGCACCTCGGCATCGACCAGCAGCTCACGGTTCTGCGTGCGAGCCTGCAAGGCAAGCGCGGCGAAATGATGTGCGCCCCACTCGTTCATGTAGAACAGCTCGCCGCCGGCAAAGTCGTAGGCGCGGAACACGTTGGCCTGATCCGCGTAGCGGAATACGTGGCGCCGGTTGGCGGCAAAGTCGGCGTCCGTGCTGTGCGGAATGCGGCGGCAATGCTGATGCGCAAACACCAGCATGCTCGGAAAGGAATGCACCGAGCACGGTGACTGCGCGAGCCCCGTCACCGCGCGAATGTCGATCTTGCAGTGCTCCCGGCGCACGCCCACGAGCTGGCTCAGATGGTGGTGCAGCTCGTCCACCCACTCGGCATGCGCCAGATGCTTGGGAAACAGTTGGTGCGAGGGTTCGGCAAGGCCACCCTCGAACAGGAACGGCACGCTCTTGTGCCAGATATCGAGTTTCCAGTGCGACAACGCATCGCTGGGCGTGCGATGGTGTGCCACCGATTGCGTGACATTGAAAGCGCGCGACTGGACGACCCAGTTCGACGCTGCATGCAGCAGATTGGAAACGTTCATGTCACCCCCCGGAAGACTGAATCGTTTGTTTGCGGATTGCCGACGTCGCTCTGAATGTGTGGCGATTGTTCAGCAATGTAAAAACCAACGACTCAAACGTACCCCACTTTAGAGGGGTGTGCCATGAAGTTTGTTGAAGTCCGTGTTAAGAAAAATACACATGAAACGTGGGGACTTGTCGGGCGCGCGACATGCTGGAAGAAGGGCATCCGCAGATCAGGAGACCGCAATGCCCACCCAGCCAGGCCGTTCAGAAACCGATACGACACAGCCCGCCAGTCCGAAAGCTCAGCCCGAGCCTGCCAAGCGCAAGCCCGGCGACCCGCTGGTGCCACGCGATACCCGCCCGAATCCAGCCGAGCAGAATGAGCCGCCCGTCGAAAACGTGTGAGCCCGAGGGCCCGCAGCTCAGACCAGGCACATGTCGGAGACTTCCTCGTCCGACAAACCCCAGGTGGTGGCGTCTTCCACGGTGACGATGGAATCGTCGGACTTGCCCAGGCTGATGCGCTCCGGGCGCACGCGTGTCTTGGTGTTGCCCGAATAGAAAACGACCACGTCCGGCTTGAGCGCAGACGCCTCGTTCTGGTGAACCACCACGCCCAACCGGTTGGTACGCAGTTTGACCAGCGTGCCGACCGGGTAGATGCCCACGCTGCGCGTGAAAGCCTGGAATACCGTGCGATCGAACTGCGTGTCGGTGCGCGCCATCATGTATTTCAGCGCCTGCGCGGGCGACCACGCATGGTGGTACGGGCTGCTCGACGTGAGCGTGTCGTACACGTCGCAGATGGCGCCCATCTTGGCCCACAGGCTAATAGCCTCAGCCTTCTGGGCGTCAGGGTAACCGCTGCCGTCGATGCGCTCGTGATGGTGCAGGCAGATTTCGCGGGCAATCTCGCTGAACTGGCCGGTACCCTGCAGCAGGTGATGGCCGCCCACGGCGTGGGTCTGCAGCAGCGCCAGTTCGTCCTTGGTCAGCGCGGTGCTCTTATCGAGCAGCGTGCGCGGCATGGCCGATTTGCCGATGTCGTGCACCAGCCCGCCCAGCCCGCATTCGCGGATCTCGTCTTCAGGCAAGCCCAGCGTCTTGGCCAGCGCCACCATCAGCGCGCAAACGGCAAACGAATGCAGATAGGTGTAGTCGTCCTTGTTTTTCAGCCGCGCCAGCGCAATCAGCGCATAGGAATTGCGTGCCAGCGAGTTCGACACGTCATCCACCAGCAGCAGCGCCTTTTCGGTTTCCAGCGCGCGGCCCATTCGGGCTTCGGAAAACATGTGGCCAAGCGTCGCCTTGCCGTTCTGCATCAGCTGCTGGGCGTGCTTCCACTCTTCCTTGAGCGACGTTGGCGTGATCGGCGGCCGCGCGGCCACGGTCTCTCGCGTGAGCGGCTCGGGCGCGGGTGCCGGGGCCGGTGCAGGCATCAGCGTCTCTGACATGACGTCTTCGCCGCGCTCGGGGTCGATCCAGATCTCGGTGATACCCGCCTTGCGGATGTCGTCAATCTGGCCCTGGTGCGACAACTGGAATTGCGCACGCCAGAACGGATGCTTGAGCCAGGAACCGCCCAGCTTCATCACAAACATGCCGACACGCAATTGGCTCGCATCGATTCGCTTCATACCCTGCCTACCTCGGCTCGAAGTCCGGTTTTTTGATTGAATTAGGGGAGCGGCGTGCCAGCCGACACTGGCTCGTGTTTCGCAGTCTAGGCGTTTTAAGCTGGTGGATGCTCTGGTCCTTCAGCGCGCCAAACCGCGCTTGGCTTATCGGCAAGCCTGAGCAAAACTTGAGGCGAATGTGGATTGGGCGGCGCGCGGCATACCGCAGCCTTGGCAAGCAAACGCCGGAACACCGGCTGTGGCGGCGGTCGAATCAAACAGGTGATGCGTCAAGACCCTCGCCTGTCGGGCTGGCAGGCCGGCGCGGGAGGGGTACACTAGACTTCAAGGATGCGCATCCGACATGACTCAAGATCCCACCTCTCAACGCAAGCAGCAGAATGCCGATGACTTCGCGCTCAACCGCGACGCCATCCGGTGGCTCGCGTCCTTGCCTGACCCGGTGCGGCCGATCGAACTCGGCCGGAAATTTCCGCGCATCATCAACACGATTGCCGCCAAGTGGGCCGATTTCATCGGTTGCCGGCGCTACCTGAACAGCCTGCAGATTGACGATCGGGGTGGCCGCCAGGGATTTCCGTTCGAGATCGTCCAGGAAATCTGCACGCTGCGCGAATACTTCGATTCGCTGTATCCGCCAGACAAGGACCTCTGGCAGAAGGCCATCGACGCAAACAAGCGCTAAAGCGCTCGCACCTCGCACCAAAGTAAAGCGGCCCACGTTCGGGCCGCTTGTCATTTGCACGCACCGGCTGCAGATCAGGAAGCGGAATCCGGCCCCGATGCCAGCTTGTTGAGCAGTGCCAGCAGCGTGTGCCGTTCATCCTTTGAAAGATGCGCCGTCACGCGAGCATCGTGTGCGGTAACGGCGCGGGTGATTTCGTCGAGAGTGGTCGCCCCTTTGGCGGTCAGCACAAGCCGGAACGCGCGCTTGTCCTTGGGCGAAGGCTGGCGCTCAACCATGCCCATGTCTTCCAGCGTGTCGACCAGCAGCACTGCGCCGGAGCGCGCCACGCCCAGGATGTTGGCCAGTTCCGTCAGCTTGAGGTTCGGGTTATGCGCGATTACGGTCATGGCCGAAAAGCGCGGCGGCGTGATGTTCCACGCGTGCAGCGAGCGCACGAAATCTTCGTAGATATGCAGTTGTGCGCGGCGCACGGCATAGCCGACGAGCCCATCCAGCGCGCCATACTCCACGTCCGCCAGATGCGGGTTGAAGTGCCCCGAAGGGGCCACGGCGGGATACAGGTCGTCTGCTTTGGGGGTGCGCGGCATGGCGGTGTCGATGGGAAAGACCCCTCGATTATCGTCGGCGATGCGCCCGCCGGCCACGCACCCTCGCGCGTTTCAGTTCAACCATTTCCATTTGCCGTGGTCGATGGTCAGCAGCACACGGCCGCGGGCGTCAAAGCCGAAGTGATCCGTGGCCGTGTAGTTGAGCACGCCATGCGAAACGACGATGTCGTGCTCCGATTCCAGCGCGCTCTTCAGCGCCTGGCGGAACTCGGGCGTGCCCGGCTTGGCCTTCTTCAGGGCCACCGGAACGATGCGCTGGAGCACCTGCAGCGCATCCCAGGTGTGGGCGCCGAACTGGGTGCGCGTGTCGGGTCCGTTGGCCTTTTCATAGCGCGTCACGTATTCAAGCGCGGTCTTCTTGCTGGGGTGGCTGTCGGGCAACTGCTCGGCCACGATCACCGGGCCTGCCGGCAGGATGGCCCCGTCGACCGCCTTGCCGCCGATGCGGATCAGGTCTTTCGTGGCTGCGCCGTGTGTCTGATAGATCGGCCCCGCATAACCGCGATCGCGCAATGCGGTGTGCGGCAGCGCTGCGCCGGTGCCCGCGCCGGCCACCAGGATCGCATCGGGCTTGATGCTCACCAGCTTGGCGACCTGCCCCGTCACGCTGGTATCTGCGCGGGCATAGCGTTCTACGTCAACGATCTTGATGCCGCGCGGCGTGGCGGCGGCGGTGAAGTCCTTCAGCCAGCTCTCGCCGTACGCATCGGCAAAGCCGATGAAGCCGACGTTCTTGATGCCGGACGCCGCCATGCGCGCGGCAATCGCCTGGGCCATCAGCGAGATGGGCTGCGCAAGACGATAAGTCCAATCGCCCTTGCCCGGCTTCAGCTCGACCGGCGCCAACGCCAGTTGCGGCGTGTGCGATTCGGTGGCGACTTCGGCAATCGCAATCGACGGTGCCACCGCCGACGAGCCAACGATGATGTCGACATGGTCTTCCGTCACGAGCTTGCGCGCCAGGCGCGTGCCGGTGCTCGGGTCTGAGGCGTCATCCACGACCACGAGGCGCAGCTTTTCTCCGCCGATGGAATCCGGATAGAACGCCAGCGAGTTCTTCTGCGTGATGCCGAGCGATGCCGACGGCCCGGTCGTCGACAGGCTCACGCCAACGACGATTTCGGCATGGGCAGCGGTGGCGAGCAACAGCGCAGCGGCGGCGCAGATGGTGCGGCGGATGGTCATGGGTCCCCTCATTTTTTCTGGCGTTTGAACGGCTCGGTGTTTCAGGCGCGGCGTGGCATGGGTGGTTGATCGCGCAGCGATTGCGGATCGAAGCCGGCCAGCTTTTTGTAGCGCATCGCAATCCCTTCCAGCTCGGTGCGCGGGATCACGTCATCGATGCGCGCGAAGCCTTGGGGCGCGCGTTCATGCGCGAGCTGCATGACCCGCTCCGGCCCATTGAGGCGGTTGCGCAGCACGATGCCCGCGGTGCGCGGCAGGCGATCGGCCTCGTACTCGCGCAGAGCCACGCCGGTGTCGCGCGTGGCGAGCAGGCAATCGACCAACGCCCGCGCATCGAGAATCGCCTGCGCGCTTCCATTCGAGCCGATCGGATACATCGGGTGTGCCGCGTCGCCCAGCAGCGTAGCGCGGCCGAAGGTCCAGCGTGGCAGCGGGTCTTTATCGACGAGCGGAAATTCGTACACGGCCTGCGCTCCGTCGATCAAAGCCGGGATGTCGATCCAACTCCATTTCCAGTCGGAAAAGGCGCTGCGGAAGATCGCGCGGTCGACCTCGCGGTTCCAGTCGCTGCGCGGGGGTGCCTCGTCGGGCACGCGCAGCTCGGCAATCCAGTTGATGCGCGAGCGGCCCTGCTGGCGCAGCGGTTCGGAGATCGGATAGGCGACGAACTTCTGGTCTTGGTGGCCCGCCATGAACATGGTGCGGCCATCGAGATACGGCTCGGCTTCGGTGACGGCGCGCCAGAGCATGCGGCCCGCAAAACGCGGCGCATCGCCGCTCGGGTAAAAGTGCCTGCGCACGGCAGAGTGGATGCCATCCGCGCCGACCAGCACGTCGGCCGAGGATTCGACAACAGTTTCGTTGGTGCGATCACGCAGCGTGAAGCGCACTGGGTCGCCCTTCTCGCCCGTCGATTGAACCGCCTCGAAGCTGTGCCCGAGGCGGATGCACCCCGCGCCGAGCCGCTCAGTCACGGCATCGGCCAGCGCCATCTGGAATTCGCCACGATGAATGGAGAACTGCGGCCAGTCGTAGCCTGCGGCCAGCCCGCGCGGCTCGTGCCAGATCGGCTGGCCGAACCGGTTGTAATAAGCCAGTGCAGACGTACGAATCGCCAGCGCACTCAGCGTGTCTTCCAGCCCCAGCTCGCACAACTGGCGCGCGGCGTGCGGCAGCAGGTTGATGCCAACGCCCAGGGGCCGCAACGTCTGCACGGCCTCCCACACCTCCACCTCGAAACCTTGCCGCTCCGCCATCAACGCGAGCGTCAGGCCACCAATGCCCGCCCCGATGATGGCGATCTTCATGGCTGTCTCCCTGAAATTTGTTGCAGTCTATAACGAATCTCAACGGCCTCCTGCCAGCGACATATCAGGGCAAATACCTAGACGAACGCAGCTGAATGCGGTGCGTTGTTCGCTTGACGCTCTGTGAGATATCACAATACCATCACTCGACTTTTACGAAATTCGAGGCCACCGCGATGTCGCGTCCGATCAAGCTGGTTTCCGGGTCTGCCAAACCCGCATCTGCATCTGCACCGTTTGCCGTGGAACCCGACGCGCATGCGCCCAAGGGCGCCGCCATGCGTGAACTCGCCTACAACGAGATCAAGCGCCGCATCATGGCGTGCGAATTCCGCCCCGGCGAGCCGCTCAACGAAGCGCAGCTCGGCACGATTCTGGGTCTGGGCCGCACGCCGATCCACCAGGCGCTGCATCGCCTGGAGGTGGAAGGGCTGGTGCAGATCCTGCCGCGCAAGGGCGTGCTGGTGACGCCGCTGTCGCTCAACGACGTGCTCGACATGATCGAGGTGCGCGCCACCAACGAGATCCTGTGCGTGACGCTGGCAGCCGAGCGCGCCCACCCGGCGGATTTCGAAGCCATGCGCGCCATCGTCGATGCATCGCCCGCGCTGATCGAGCACCGCGACATTGCCGCGCTGGCCGCGCTGGACCTCAAGTTCCACCTCGCCATTTCCGCTGCCTCGCGCAACCGCGTGCTGGCCGAACTGCTACGCGGCCTGCACGAGAAGCAGGCGCGCTTCTGGTTCCTCTCGCTGTCCGAGCCGCAGCACCTGCAGAACGTGTACGACGAGCACCTCGCCGTGCTCGATGCGCTGGAGCGCCGCGACGTGCCCGCAGCGCGTGAAGCCATTCGCGAGCACATCGACGAGTTCCGCCGCACGATCATCCGCACGCTCTGACCCCGATTTCCCCCCGTTTGTTTTTCCCGCCTCTTCCGGATTCCGCATGACCACGCTGCACCTGAACCTGATTGGCCACGGCCCCATCGACGTGACCGTGGACCACCTTGTCATTGCCGGCTGGACCGGCCGCGATGCCGAAGCCGTTGAACACCACATCGCCGAGCTTGAAGCGATCGGCGTGGCGCGTCCGGCGCGCGTGCCGTGCTTCTACCGCGTGTCGGCCTCGCTGCTGACGACCGACGCCACCGTGGAGATTCCCGGCGCCGATTCATCGGGCGAAGCGGAGTTCGTGCTGTATTCCACGCCGATGGGCTTGCTGGTCGGCATTGGCTCGGACCACACCGACCGCAAGGTCGAAGCCTATGGCGTGACGGTCTCCAAGCAGATGTGCGCCAAGCCCGTGAGCCGCGATGTGTGGCGCTTCGAAGCGCTGGCCGATCATTGGGACAGCCTGCAGATGAAGACGTGGCGCACGCGCGACGGCCAGACCGCGCTGTACCAGGAAGGCGGCGTCACGCGCATGCTCGACCCACGCGACCTTATCCGCCGCTACACCGGCAACGACACGCTGCCCGTGGGTACCGCCATGTTCTGCGGCACGCAGCCCATCATCGGCGAACTCGGTTTTGGCGAGGCCTTCGACATGGCATTGATCGATCCGGTGTCGGGCACCGAGCTGCGCCATCGCTATGCTGTTGACACGCTGCCTGTTGAAGGCTGAAGCGCACCACCCAACGGAGATCACCGCATGATGACGCCCCGCCCGAACATGATCCGCTCACTGGCCGCTGACCTGGCCGCCGGCCGCACCACTAGCGTCGCGCTGACAGAGGCCGCCCTGGAGCACGCCGCAGCGCACCGCGCCGCTGGCGGTGCCGCCTACGTAAGCATCGACGAGCAAGCCGCGCTGGCCATGGCCCGCGCCGCCGATGCCGCGCGTGCGGCAGGCAACGTGCCCTCGCTGCTGGCGGGGTTGCCGGTGTCGATCAAGGATCTGTTTGACGTGGCCGGCCAGGTGACGGCAGCTGGTTCGCGCGCCCTGGCCGATCAGCCTCGCCCCACTGCCGATGCGGCTGCCGTGGCGCGCCTGCGTGCAGCCGGCGCCGTGCTGCTCGGCCGCACCAACATGAGCGAATTCGCCTTCTCGGGCCTGGGCCTGAACCCGCACTACGGCACACCGCGCACGCCGGCAGACGGCGCGCGCGCGGCGGGCGGCTCCACGTCGGGCGGCGCCGTCACTGTTGCGGGTGGCATGGCTGTGGCGGCACTGGGCACGGACACCGGCGGCTCGATCCGCATTCCATCGGCGTTCTGCAATCTGACGGGCTTCAAACCTACCGCGCGCCGCGTGCCGATGACAGGTGCCGTGCCGCTATCCACGTCGCTCGATTCCGGCGGCCCGCTCGCCAACTCGGTCGACTGCTGCGCCATCGTCGATGCCGTGCTGAGCGGCGAATCGGGCAACGACGCATTCGACACCTCCGCTGTGCCACTGGCTGGGTTGCGTTTTGGCATCACACAGGATTTTGTCGGCGCGGATCTCGACAACACGGTCGCCGTTGCATTCAACCGCGCTGTTGAACAGCTCGAACGTGCCGGCGCGCACATCGTGCGTTTTGAGTTTCCCGAGTTGCTGCAACTGCCCGAGATCAACAGCGGCGGCGGCTTCTCGGCGGCGGAATCGTGGGCATGGCATCGCTCGCTGCTCGCGCGTGCAGAAGCGCAGTACGACCCGCGCGTCGCCACGCGCATCCGCCGTGGCGAACAAATGGGCGCAGCCGCATACATCGACGTGATCAACGCACGCGTACGCATGATTGCCGCCGCACACAAGCGCTTTGGCAACCTCGATGCATGGCTGATGCCGACGGTGGCCATCGTGCCGCCCGAAGTCGCACCGCTCGAAGCGGACGACGCTGCGTTCTTCCGCGTCAACGCACTCACGCTGCGCAATCCAAGCGTGATCAATTTCCTGGACGGCTGCGCGCTGACGCTGCCCGTACACGCCGCCGGCGAACTGCCGGTCGGACTGTCGCTCTGCGGTCTCGCCAACGACGACGCGCGCATCCTGCGCGTTGGCCGGGCGGTGGAGGCTGCCCTGCGGCGTTGATCGACTAACCAGAACATTCCCCGCCTGCGCCCGGGCCGCGCAGGCGGTTTCCCAAGCCAAGTCAAAAGGTGCGCAGCAGACGCGCCGGGCCCAACTCATGCCTGCGTTTCGTGCAACACAGCAGCACACGAAGCGCCGGTGCCCTCACACGCTATTGGAGGAAACCATGTCGCAAACCCAAGCCCTGGCGGCCACCCCAACGGACCCGGCCAGCCGCCCACTCCCCAGCACCGAGCTGGATGTCACCTACCGCCGCATTGCGTACCGCCTGGTGCCGTTCCTGGTGGTGCTGTTCATCCTCGCGTGGATCGACCGCGTCAACGTCGGCTTCGCCAAGTTGTCGATGCTGCAGGACCTGCAGTTCAGCGAAGCGGTGTACGGCCTGGGCGCCGGCATTTTCTTCATCGGCTACTTCCTGTTTGAAGTGCCGAGCAACCTGTTGCTGGAAAAGATCGGCGCACGCAAGACGCTGGCGCGCATCACCATCCTGTGGGGCCTGGCCTCGATGGCGATGATCTACGTGAAGACGCCGACCTCGTTCTACGTGATGCGCTTTCTGCTGGGCATCTTTGAGGCAGGTTTCTTCCCCGGCGTGGTGCTGTATCTGACGTACTGGTTTCCCTCGGCACACCGCGCGCGCATCAACGGCCTGTTCATGACCTCGTTTGCGATTGCGGGCGTCGTGGGCGGCCCCGTTGCCGGCTTCATCATGAGCCGCATGGAAGGCGTGGGCCACCTCGCCAACTGGCAATGGCTGTTCCTGCTCGAGGGCATACCGTCGGTGCTCGCCGGCTTTGCCGTGCTTGCGTGGCTGCCCGAAACGCCTCGCCAGGCCAAGTGGCTTTCCGCTGCAGAACAAGATGCCGTGGTGCGCGCCGTTGAAGTGGAGAACCGCGACCCCGCCAAGCATGCCTCGTTTGGTGCGGCACTGGCCAATGCTCGCGTGTGGATCTGCGCAGCGATCTACTTCTGCGTGGTCAGCGGCAACGCCACCATTGCCTTCTGGACGCCGTCGATCATCAAGGAGCTGGGCGTACAGGGCAATTTCCACATCGGCCTGATCTCGGCCATTCCGTTCATCGCCGGCACGATTGCGATGGTGTGGAACGGCGCGCATTCCGATCGCACGGGCGAACGCCGCATGCACTGCGCCATTGCAGCCGTTATCGCAGCCGCCGGTCTGGTGGCAACTGGCGCGATGTTGGGCTCGCCGGTGCTCGCATTGATCTCGCTGACGGTCGCCGCCGTCGGCATCCTTGCCGCGTTCCCGGTGTTCTGGTCCATCCCGGCCGTGTTCCTGGCCGGCACAGCAGCCGCAGGCGGCATCGCCCTCATCAACTCCATCGGCAACCTGGCCGGCTTCGTCGCGCCGTACATGATCGGCTGGCTGAAAACGAGCACAGGCCACCTCTCCGCCGGCCTCTACTTCGTGGCCGCGCTGGAGCTGGGCGCCGCCGTGCTGGTCATCCTAGGCACCCGCAAACACTAAGCACTTACGCAGACGAAGCATCGTGGCGCCAACCCCAGCGCCACGATGGTTTGGCCGTTGACGTCCCTGCCCTAGATGGCGCCTTGAATTTCTGTTGCAGGGAGGAAAAAGGAAGGAGCCCTGTCTGAGCGCAGCGAGTTTGGCTCCTTCCCCTCCCTGCGACATAAATTCAAGGGGAAGTCGCCATCTCGGGCGCGCCTTTCTTTGCTTACTTTCTTTGGCAAGACAAAGAAAGTGAGTCAGCCCCGGCAGGGGATGAAACAAGAGATGCACCAGCAACAAAAAACCCCGCAAGCAAAATCAAAAAACCCACCCGCGAAGTTCCAAACCCCACCCCTCGACGTTCTGAACCCCATCAGCGAAGTTCAAAACATCAACCGTGCAGTTACGCACCCTAGCCCGCCACCTTGTAGCCCATCCGAACACCGCCCCAGTGACGGCCCTTGACGTAAATCGGCGCCGACACATCCTTCATCATCGCAAACGTCCCGTTGCCCATGTCGCGACGATAGGTCTGCAACAAAAATGCCTCGGTATTGCGCGCCGCCCCCAGCCCCGTGCGATCGGTGAACAGCCGGCGGTTACGGCTGTTGGCAGCGTTCCAGGCCGGATCGCTGCCCTGCGGCTGCGAGAACTTCAGGTTGTGCGTCGGCAGATAGCCGTTGGTGTCCACCGCTGCACAAAACACCACGCGCGGATCCAGCTGAAGCAACGGCTCCTGCACCGCAGGCAATACATGATCAGTGAACGCCGTAAACCGCGTCATATGCTGCGGCGGATCGGTATTCGGCACCGGCGCATAAGCGCGGTCGAACAAATCGCCTTCGCTGATATCACCCCGCGCCAGGGCCGATTCAAACAACGCACTGATCTTGCCGGCCGCGGCCTGCACCGCTTCGATGAACGGCGTATCGGCGCTCTGCACGCCCGTTGAAGCCGTCAACCGGATCAACGTTTCCGACGCCCCCAGCAAGCCCGAAAGCTGCCGCTGTGCGTTGTCGATGTTGTGGCTCGATTGCTTCACACCCTCGGCCATCGCATCCACTTCACGCGCGAGCGACGCGCATTCGCCTTCGATGGCGGCGGTGGATTCCGCAATGCTCGTCGCCTCGACGTCAAAGCGCGCGATGGCCTCGCCCGCCACGCCAATCACCGCGCCAATCGCCTGCGTGCCGGTATCCACACGCTGGGCGCGTGCCACGTTCGCGCTGCTGTCGCCGATCAGCTTGTCGGTCTGGCCGGACAAATCCGCCAAGGTGGTTTCGATACGCTGCGTGGCTTCGGCGGTCTGCCCGGCGAGCTGCTTCACCGCCCCCGCAACGACGGCAAAGCTGCGGCCCGATTCGCCCGCGCGCGCGGCTTCAATGGCGGCGTTGATCGCCAGCAGATTGGTCTGCCTGGCAATCTGCGAAATCTGCTCGGATGCCTGCGCCACCTGGACCAGCGCCTCACGCAGCGCAGCAATCTGCTGCTCCATGCTCGCCACGCCAACGGCAAGCTCGCGAATGTCGCGCAGCGATGCATCGACCGTTGCACGCGAGCCGCTCACCTCCTCGCTGGCATGCGAGGCGACTTCGCGCGCATGCCGCGCCGCCACGGCGATGTCGTGGTTGCCGCGCATGGTGACGTCGGCAGCATTGCGCAGTTGGTCGAACACATCGGCCTGCCGGCGCAGCCGCACGGCCACGTCTTCCACATTGCCGGATACCTCGCAGATGCCCATGCCCACGCGGCCGGCCTCTTCCGCAATACGGGCGACAAGTTCGGGAGGGGCTTTCGGGCCGCGGCCCCAGGCAAATGGCTTCACGTGCGGTGGTCTCCAGATGTCGTTGTTGTGTGTGCGCTCGCGCTGCTGGCGACGCAACCCTCTATGGGGAGTATCGGCGCGTGCGGTGCGCGCTTGAGCCACGCTACCCGTCCCGCCTTACGCGGGCATTACATGCGCCTTGCGCAGCACTACGCCTGCGCGGAACGGTCGCGACGCAGCCTTGCCTCGTAGGCGCCGGCTGTCATGGGAGGGCCGAACAGGAAGCCCTGCAACTTGTCGCACCCGGCGGCTTGCAGGAACTCGGCCTGCTCCAGCGTCTCGACACCCTCGGCGGTGACCGTCATGTCGAGCGATGCGGCCATGGGGACGATGGCGCGCGAAATCACCACCGAATCGCGATGGCGCGGAATGCCCGAGACGAACGAGCGATCCACTTTCAGGTTGTCGATCGGGAAACGCTGCAGATACGACAGCGACGAATACCCCGTGCCGAAATCGTCGATCGAGATGCGAATGCCCAACGCCGTGAGTGCGTCGAGCATCGGCATCACAGCGGCGGTGTCGCGCATGAGCAGGCCTTCGGTGATCTCCATCTCCAGCGCGCTCGCGGGCAAACCGGCCTCGGTCAGGCAGCGCGAGATGGTCGGCACCAGCCCCTCGCCAAACTGGCGCGGCGACAGATTCACGGCGACAAAGAACTCCGGCATGCAGGTGGCGCGCCAATGCGCAGCCTGACGGCACGCCTGCGCCAGCACCCATTCGCCGATGTCGCCGATAAGCCCGGAGTCTTCAGCCACCGGAATGAACTCAGCGGGCGACACCTCGCCCAGCTCGGTGCTGTGCCAGCGCAGCAGCACTTCAGCGCCGACGATGTCCATCGACGTGGCATCGACGATGGGCTGGAAGCGCAGCGACAGCTCGCCCGCTGACAGCGCGCGGCGCAGGTGGTATTCCAGCTGGAAGCGCCGTTGCGCACGCTGCGACAGGCGCGCGGTGTACACGCGATGCTGGTTGCGGCCGTTCTGCTTGGCGTTGTACATGGCGGCATCGGCACAGCGCAGTAGCGTGGCGGCATCGTTGCCGTGTTCCGGGTACACCGCAATGCCGATCGAGGCGCCCAGGTAATACTCCGTGCCACTCGTCGAGAAAGGCTGCGCGATCGAATGGACGATGCGTTTGGCCAAGCGCTCCGCCTCACCCAACGAGCGCACGTTGTCGAGCAGCACGACAAACTCGTCTCCGCCCAGGCGCGCCAACGTATCGCTCTGGCGCACGCAGGCCGACAGGCGTTGCGCGACGATGCGCAGCAAGTGGTCACCAGCTTCGTGGCCGGCTGTGTCGTTCACCTTCTTGAAGCCATCCAGATCGAGGAACAGCACAGCAACCTGGCGTGCCTCGCTGGGCTCGCTGGCCGCCTGCTCCATCACTGCCTGCATGCGCTGGGAGAAATAGGCGCGGTTGTACAAGCCAGTGAGCGCATCACGTTGTGCGAGGAAAGTGAGCTGCTGCTGGGCCGCGCGCGCGGGCCCGATATCGTTGAACGAGATGAGCACGGCCGAGGGGGCATCGTCGCCGGGGCGCACGATGGGCAGCACGTTTTCGTGCACCCACACAATGTCGCCGTCCACCAGTTCCAGGCCGACGGTCAAGCCGAGCAGCGGCCGGCCGGTGGTCAAGACCACGCGCGTGGGGCGCTCATTGAGCGGGATCTCGCTGCCGTCTTCGCGCAACGAGCGGCGCATCAGCGCCAGGTGGCTGGTGCCCACTGGCGACAGGTTGCCCGCCCGGAGAATGCGCCGCGCGCTCGGGTTGCACGCGAGGATGGTGCCGTCGGCCGCCTGCACAACGATGCCTTCGGTCAGGTTGTCGACGGCCAGGCGGTAGCGTTCTTCGCTCTCTTGCAGATCGCGCGCGATATGTGCTTTCTGCACCGCCACGCCGATGATGTCGGTAATACCGTCGAGCAGCCCCATGGCGTCGCGCGTGGGCGCACGCGGGGTGTCGTAGTAGATGCCCATCGCGCCGATCATTTGCGCGTTGTCGCCGCGGATGGGCGTGGACCAGCAGGCGCGCAGGCCCAGCGGCGCAACGATGTCGCGGTAGCCATCCCAGAGCGGATCGGCGTCGATGTCTTCCACCACCACGGTCTTGTTCAGGAACATGGCCGTGCCGCACGAACCGACCGAAGGACCAATCGCGATCCCGACCAGCAACTGCGAGAGCAGGAAAGGCAGCGACGGTGCTATGGCTTGTGTGATGTGCTCGCCATCGCTGCTCAGCAACACAGAACACATCGCGCCGTCATCGAGCAGCGCCTCCACCAGCCGGCATACCTCGGCAAGCAGGTCAGGAAGCGGCACGTTGCGCGAGCTGAGTTCAAGCACGGTTTTTTCGCAGCGCAGCAATTCCTTGGCGCGCGCGGTTTCAGCGGCCAGTGCCCGGTAATTGGCTTCGGATTCGCGCAGGGCCTGTTCAGCCTGCTTGCGCTGGGTGATGTCGCGTGCCACCACCTGGATGGCGGTGCGCCAGCCAAGCTGCACCGGCGCGGAAAGCACCTCGACTTCCACGGGCGTGCCATCGCAACGCAGCAGGGTCTGTTCAACAGGCGGCAGGCCGGCGCCGTGCGCGACCATCCACTCGCGGCGTTGCCGGGCAAGGTGCGTCGAATTGTCGTGAACGAACTCATCCAGTTCGCGACCGACGATGTCGCGGGCCGTCTCCGCCCCAAACAGCCGAACGCCCGCCTCGTTGACGAAAACGATAATGTCGTCCGCCACGATGTACAGCGCGTCCGGCATTTGCCGGACGAGCGCCTCGTAACGGTCATCAGCGAGCGGCAACGGCCTGGGGCTGTCCTGGTCGATCACATCCGGTTCGGGACGGTCAGGCCGCTCAGCAGAGGTGGCGTCCATATCTGGGTTGTTTTTCAAGATATCGACCAACGTGTCGGGAAAGTTAAGGCGTTTGGCTGCCTTTCCCCACTTCAGGGTGGGGCAAATGGCGGATGTGCGGTTAAGCGGCACGCCAGTTGCGGCACAATGCCCGCACGGCTTCTTGCGCAACTGTTCGCACCTTTGCCTTATGCAATCGTTTTCGTCTTCCGTCGGCCACGTAGCTGGCCTGTTTTCGCGACGTACCCTGCTGGCCAACGGGCTGGCGGAAGCTGCCGTGCAATTTCGCGACGGGCAGGTCGCCAGCTGTGACGCCAACCCGACGCGCGGCATGATCGACTGCGGCGACCTGCTCGTGCTGCCCGGGATCGTCGACCTGCACGGCGATGCCTTCGAACGCGCCGTCATGCCCCGCCCCGGCGTAGCCTTTCCCTATGAAACCGCGCTGGCCGACGTTGACGGCCAATTACTTGCCAGTGGCATCACCACCGAATTCCACGGCGTGACGTATTCCTGGGAGGGTGGCTTGCGTGGCCGCGCCTACGCCCTGCGCATGCTGGACACCCTCGACGCCATGCGCCCGCATCTGGGGGCCCAGCATTTGATGCACCTGCGCTTCGAACTGCACCACGCCGATGGCGTTGCCGACGCGCTGGCCTGGATAGAGACCGGCCGCGTGCACTTCCTGTCGTTCAACGATCACCTGCCAGGAATGCGCGACAAGCTGGGCGACGCACGCAAGCTCGCACAATACGCCGATCGAGCCGAGTGCGACATCGACACGTTCCTTGCCCGGCTGCATGCCGCCGCCGTCAACGCCACGCGGCTCGCCGAAGTGACCGGCACGCTCGCGCGGGCAGCGCAGCAACGCAGCATCTGCATGGCTTCACACGACGAACCCGACATTGCCACGCGCAACACCTTCCATGCGCACGGCTGCACCGTCACCGAATTTCCGTTGACCGAGGAGGTTGCGCAGGCGGCGCGCGCGCATGGCGGACATATCGTCTTCGGCGCGCCCAACGTGGTGCGCGGCGGCAGCCACAACGGCGCACCGAATGCGGCGGCCATGGTGGCCGCAGGGCTGGGCACCGTGCTGGCATCCGACTATTACTACCCCGCGCTGCTGGCCGCGCCGTTCAAGCTGGCCGAGCGCGGCGTGGCGCCGCTGGCGGAGGCCTGGGCGCTGGTGGCAGCCAACCCGGCAGAAGCCGCGGGGCTGGCGGATCGCGGCGTGCTGGCGACTGGCCTGCGCGCCGATGCCATCGTGGTGGATGATCGCCGCCCGGGCCTGCCGCGTGTGGTGGCGGCCGTGGTGGGTGGACGGCTGCGCCATGCTGCCGGACAGTTGCCGCTGATCGGCTGAACCACGCCATGGAGCAAGCGCTGGCACCTTTACCGTCAGCCTGGCGGTATGCGCTCTACCTGCTGCCGCCCGAGCCCTGGTACGGACTGGGCACGCGCTGGCTCGGCCGTTGCGCCCGCTCCGACACCGCTATCGCTGCCGATGAGCGCGAGGCGTTTGTCCGCGAAGCCGGCATCGACCTCGCCACGCTCGACAGCTGGACGGAAGCGCCGCGCCAATACGGCCTGCACGCCACGTTCAAGCCGCCGTTCCGCCTGGCAAGCGATCGCACCGTCAATGAACTGGACGCCGCGCTGCGCCGCTTCGCACAGCAGCAACAAACCTTCGTGATCGAGCCGGCCTTGCAGACGCTGCGCGGCTTTCTCGCTTGGCGGCTGCGTCATGGCGACCCAGCGCGTGACACGCTCCATCAGTTCGCCGATGCGTGCGTCGCCGAGTTCGATGCCTTTCGCGCGCCGCCTCCGCCCACTGAACTAGCGCGCCGTCGTCATGCGGGCCTGTCCGATGCGCAAGAGCGCCATCTGCAGCGCTGGGGCTATCCGTATGTATTTTGTACGTTCACGTTCCACATCACGCTGACCGGCCGGCTCGACCATGCCGAGCAGCTTGCGTGTTATCGCGCATTGGAAGCCACGCGCGTGGTGCTGCCCGCCGCCATGCCCATCGATCACATCGCGTTGTTCTCGCAGCCCGCGCCGGAAGCGCCGTTCACGGTGGCGCGTGTGTACCGGTTTGATGGGAGCATCGAAGACTTCGACGCTGCGCAGAGCGCGCTCAGCGCTTGAGTTCGACCACGTCGATCACTTGCGTCTGGCCGTGTTGCTCAACCTCCTGGCGCATCACGACGGCTGCTTCTGGGCAATACCAATCGGTGATGTGCGCAACGGTGGGGTCGGGCTCGAGCGTTTCATTACCCAGCCGCAACACACCGAGGCGCGCCGTGCGCGTGTAGCGGATCGGCCGGCACTGTAACTCGCCGACCACGGTGTTCATCGGCTGCGGTGGCCCGACCTCGCGCTCCGACACCTCCACCTTGGCGCGCTCGGCCCGCATGCGCCCCACGGAGATCCCCAGGCGCGGTGACACCACATCGAAATCGAAACTCGATTCGTACGTATCGCCCGGCAGCATCTGGGCTTCGGGCGCCAGGCCAGCGCCATACAGGAACATGCCGGAAATGGCGGTGCTCACGGTGCCGATCAGATCGGCATGTTCGCTTTGCGCAAACACGCGACCGTTGATGCTGACAATGCGCGTGACCACGCCAGCTTCGTCCACCAATAGCTGGTGCTCCTGCACCGTCTCGATGGGCCGGCCACCCAGCGCCACGAGGCCCGATTTGGCGTAGATGTGCAGACCGATTTCGCAGCCGTCCTGCATGTCGCGATTGACGTCGTGCAGGGTGAACTCGACGATCATCGGCGTCTTGCCGTTGCCGTCCAGGCGGACGCGGCTGCCGTCGTGCACCCACGGCGCGGAGCATAGCCCCGCTGCCTGCGCAGGCAACGCCAACGCAATCGCCGCCACGGCGGCGGTGGCGCTCCATAAAGAAAAACGCCGATGCATCGGGCGATGCATCAGCGTCTTCATGAACCCGATCGGCACGGGCTTACTGCTTGGGCGCGTCCTTCTTGTTGGCGCCCTCGCTGTACGGGTCAAACTTGCCGCCGGCCTTGGCGCCCTGGCTATACGGATCGAACTTCTCACCGGCCTTGGCGCCTTGGGTGTACGTGTCGTACTTGCCCTTCTCGACATTGGCCGGCTGGGCGCCAGGGTTGAGCGCGCTGGCGGTGCTGTCGTTCTTGTTGGCGCCTTGCGAATACGGGTCGAACTTGTCGCCGGCCTTCGCACCCTGCTGGTACGGATCGAACTTGTCGCCGACTTTTGCGCCTTGGCTATAGGGGTCGAACTTCTTCTGGTCAGTCTGCGCGTGGGCTACGGTGCCGATGGCTGCTACGACAGCTACCGCTGTCACGAGGGTAAGACGTTTGTACGGCATCTGAAGCTCCTTTCCTATGGGTCGTTTGGGCTGATCACATCAAATGGAGCAGCCTCGTTTTGAACGCATCCCGATGTCATGCGCAACTGCCATGTTGGCGCCGGCGCCGGGAAACCCCCTCTCCTCGTCGTAAGCTATGGCAAGCGCACAGGAAAGTCAACGCACAGAAACTGCATATTTTTTGGGCAGTTGCGTGCTGAAGCGCAGGCCGATCAGCGATGTTCCGGCAGGCGGATCGCCCGAGGCCCCGCCACCGCAATCAACGCCATGGTGAGCGCCACCACCGATAGCCCCCAGCGCAGGTCGGAGCGATGCGCAATCAACCCGATGATGACCGGACCGATCAGCAAGCCCACGTAGGCAAAGCGCGCCACGGCGGCAATGCCTTCGGCGGCTGGCACCCCAGGCAGGCGCGACGCGGTGATGAAGAAGATCGGCACCATGTTGGCAGCGCCCACGCCCATCAGCGCAAAGCCTGTCAGGACAGCAATCGGCGCGGGCCACAGCAGAGCAAGCAGGATGCCGCCCGTTGCCAGCACGCCACTGGCGCCAAGCACACGCATATTGCCCCAGCGTCCGCGCGCGAAATCGCCACCGAAACGCGCAAGCGCCATCCCACCTGAAAACGCTGCATAACCCGCGCTGGCAACGGCCTCAGGCGATTGCGCAATCTCGCGCATGTACACGGTCGTCCAGTCGTACATCGCGCCTTCGCCTACCAGCCCCAAGAAGGCCAGCACACCGAGCAGGAACAGCGTGCGGCCCGTGGTCGGATGTGCAGGTTCGCCTTCTGCGTGCACGTGGTCGGGCAGCATGAAGGGGCCGGCACACAAGGCAGCCGCCATGGTGACGAGCGCCATACCGCCGCAATGCACGGCCGGTGGCACGCCCAGTTCCAGCAGCACGCCACCCACCGCTGCGCCTGCCATGCCGCCCAGGCTGAACATGCCGTGCAGCGACGAGATGATCGGCTTGTGGTGGTTGGCCTCCACGGTGGCGGCCTGCGCATTCATGGCCACGTCGAAACCCGCGTTGGTGATGCCGAACAGCAGCAGCACGGCCAGCAGCGCGGGGTAGCTCGGCATCAGCATGATGAGCGCGGTCATGGCACCAAATGCCACGCCGCCCTGCACGCTCGCGCGGCGGGTTCCGACGCGTGCCGCCCACTTGCCCGCAAACTTCATCGCGACGATGGCGCCGGCGGCCACCATGAACATCGCCAGCGACAGCGACGCCTCGGACAACCCGAAGCGCGCCTTCACCGTCGGAATGTGAATGCCCCAGGTCGCAAACGTTGCACCGTTGGCGAAAAAGAGAGCCATCGTCGCCGCGCGGGCCGACAGGGGAAGCCGGCGGGGCTGCAACGCGCCGGTAGATTGGACGTATTCGGAAGACATGAAGGACAGCTGGGAGAAACGCGCGGCGCAAACGTGCTGCGCCGCAAAGGCACCATGCTACCGCGCCGGGCTGATGAGCGTATGACGCCGCCCCGCACCAGGCAGGTATGCGGCTTGCGTCACCACGCTCGAATCCACCGCATCGGGAGACCTGCCATGCCCCGCGTGATCTGGAAGGGCGCCGTGAGCTTCGGCCTCGTTCACATTCCCGTTGCGCTGTATCCGGCCACCCGCAGCGACGATCTTGATTTCGACTGGCTCGACCGCCGCACGATGGACCGCGTCGGCTACAAGCGCATCAACAAAACCACCGGCAAAGAGGTACCGCGCGAGCAGATCGTGCGCGGCTACGCCTACGAGAAAGACCGCTACGTGATCCTGACCGATGAGGACATCCGCGCGGCCAACCCGGTTTCGACGCAAACGGTGGATCTGCTGACCTTCGTCGATGCGGCCGAGATTCCGTTTCTTTATCTCGATACGCCCTACTTTCTCGCGCCGGACCGGCGGGGTGAAAAAGTCTATGCACTGCTGCGCGAAGCGTTGACGCGCTCGCAAAAGATTGGCGTCGCCAACGTCGTGCTACACACCAAGCAGCATCTGGCCGCGTTGATTCCGATGGGGCCCGTGCTTGTGCTGCATACGCTGCGCTGGTCCAACGAGGTGCGCGACTGGTCCGAACTCGACGTGCCGGAGGAAGGTGCCAAGGCTGCCAAGCTCACGGCCAAGGAAATCGACATGGCCGAAAAGCTGATCGACGATATGAGCGGCACGTGGGACCCTGCCGAGTATCACGACACCTTCCGCGACGACATTCTCGCGCTGGTCGACCGGAAGGTGCGCGAAGGCCGCACGGAGTCCGTCGAGCCGATGGAAGCCGAAAACGCTGCGCCGCGTACCGGCAACGTGATCGACTTGACCGACCTGCTGCGCCAAAGCCTTGCCAAGCGCGGCAAGGGCAAAGGGGCGTCAAACGACGACGAGGCGGAAGACGAACCTGCCCCGCGCAAGCGTGCACCGCGCAAGGCCGCAGCGAAGACAGCGCGCAAGACGGCCACGCGCAAGCGCGCATAACACGACGGAGCCGACGCCATGCCACGCCATCTCGCCGACTACCACCGCAAGCGCGATTTCACGCAGACACAGGAACCCGCGGGCGCACGCCGCAAAGCCGACGAGCGACATGACGATGGCGCCCTGCACTTCGTGATTCAGAAGCACGACGCCACGCGGCTGCACTACGACTTCCGGCTTGAACTCGACGGCACGCTCAAGAGTTGGGCCGTCCCGAAAGGCCCGAGCCTGGACCCGGCCGACAAGCGTCTCGCCGTGCATGTTGAAGACCATCCGTTGGACTACGCAGATTTCGAAGGCCATATCCCCGAAGGCCAATACGGCGGTGGCGACGTGATCGTGTGGGACCGCGGCACGTGGCATCCGCATGGCGATCCGCGCAAGGCGTACCGAGACGGCAAGCTCAAATTCGATCTCGACGGCGAGAAGCTGCACGGCGCGTGGGCGCTGGTGCGCACCCACTTGCATGGTACGGGTAAGCATCCGAAAGAGCAGTGGCTGCTGATCAAGGAACGGGACGACCAGGTGCGCGCTTCCAGCGACTACGACGTGACGCAGGCCCTGCCCGCGAGCGTGATCACCGGAGAGAACGTCGGCGCAAAACCCAAGGCTAAAGTAAAGGCCAGGGCCGATGACGGCAAGACCGAGCGTGCCGAACCAGCGCAAGTCCAGCCGCCCTCCGGCGCCGTGCCCGGAACGCTGCCCAGAACGCTGGAGCCGCAGCTCGCCACGCTGGTCGATGGGCCACCTGCGCAGGGCGAGTGGGACTACGAAGTGAAATTCGACGGCTACCGCATCCTTGCGCGCATCGAGGGCAACACCGTGCGCCTGTTCAGCCGCAACGGCCGGGACTGGACAGCCAAGCTACCGCGCCAAGCGCGCACGCTGCATGCGCTGGGCCTGCATGAGGCGTGGCTCGATGGCGAAGTCGTGGTGATGGGCGAACGTGGCGTGCCCGACTTCCAGGCGCTGCAGAACGCCTTCGAAACGGCGCATGCCGAACACATTGCCTATTACCTCTTCGACATCCCGTTCTGCAACGGTATGGACTTGCGCGGGGTGCCGTTACGCGAGCGGCGCGCGCTACTGCAACGCATTCTCGATGCGGCCCCGGGCGATCTCGACCGCGATGCGGTGCTGTTCTCAGGCACATTCAACGCGGCGCCCGAAGACTTGCTGTCTTCCGCGTGCAGCATGTCGCTCGAAGGTGTGATCGGCAAGCGCGCCGATGCGCCGTACCGCGCCGGCCGAAGCCCCGCATGGATCAAGCTCAAATGCGGGCAGCGGCAGGAATTCGTGATCGGCGGTTACAGCGCGCCCAAGGGCAGCCGCAGCGGCTTTGGCGCCCTGCTGCTCGGTGTGTATGACGACGCGGGCACGCTGCGCTATGCGGGCCGCGTCGGCACCGGGTTCAACGAGACGAGTCTGCACGCTTTGCATCACGAGCTGACCGGTCTGGCCGTCGACACGCCGCCCTTCGCCGACCCGCCCACCGGCAGCGATGCGCGTGACGTGCAATGGGTGAAACCCGAGCGCGTGGCGGAAATCGCCTTTGCCGAATGGACGCGCGAAGGCATCGTACGGCAGGCGGTGTTTCAAGGTTTGCGCGACGACAAACCAGCGCGCAACATCGTGCGTGAAAAAGCCAAACCGCCCAGTGCCGCCACCCGCAAGGAGACCCGCGCCGTGAATGCCCCTGAACGCAAGGTGCGCCCCGGTGCCGAACGCATCGCGGGTGTGGATGTCACGCATCCGGATCGCGTAATCGAGAAAGCCAGCGGCACCACCAAGGCCGACCTGGCGCGCTATTACGCAGGCGTGGCCGATTGGATGTTGCCGCATCTGCACAACCGGCCAACGTCGCTCGTACGAGCACCTGATGGCATCGACGGCGAGCGCTTCTTCCAGAAGCATTCCGCCGCACTCAAGCTGCAGGGCATCACGCAGTTGGACCCATCGCTTGACCCGGGGCATCCGTCTCTGCTGGCGATCAACTCGGCGGAAGCCCTGGTCGGTGCGGTGCAGATGGGCACGGTGGAATTCCACACGTGGAATGCACTGGCCGACCGCATCGAACAGCCCGATCGCATCGTCTTCGATATCGACCCCGACCCGGCGCTGCCGTTCGCGCGCGCGATCGAGGCCACGCAGCTCACGCTCGCGCTGCTCGATGAACTCGGCCTGAAGGCGTTCCTGAAAACCAGCGGCGGGCACGGCATGCACGTGGTGGTGCCGCTTACGCGCCGCGAAACCTCCGGCTGGGACACGCTCAAAGCCTTCGCGCAAGCCGTGGTGCAGCACATGGCCGCGACTTTTCCTGACCGCTTTGTCGCCAAGATGGGCCCGCAGAACCGCGTGGGAAAGATCTTCATCGACTATCTGCGCAACAACCGCGGCGCGAGCACGGTGGCGGCATATTCGGTGCGTGCGCGGACGGGGCTGCCCGTGTCGGTGCCGATCCGCCATGAAGAGCTGGAGGCACTGCAATCGTCCGCCCAGTGGACGCTGCGCACGCTGCCGGAGCGGCTGGCCAAGCTCAAGGACGACCCATGGGCGGACTACGCCGGCACGCGCCAATCCGTCACGGCTGACATGCGCAAGCGCATCGCCGCCAATGACTGAACCGTCACACACGGGCGATTCTCAAAGAATTGGGCGGTGAACGGCCCATTGCTTGTCGGCCGAAGTGCGGGGCCGCTGCGTTAACATGCCTGCGTCTGCACTTGGCGCACTTGTCTACGCCCCCCACCCTGCCCCCCCGATGGCCCGAATTCGTCCGACCCGTTTGCTGAATCTGTCGCGCAGTGCGCTTGCCTGCGCCGCGCTTTTGATCATTGCGGCCTCGCCGCTGGCCCACGCCAAGAAGGCCAAGGCTCACGCGGCGGCGCCGCGCGCCACCGCCGCGCAAGCTCGCCAGGCCGCGCACAACCCCGCCGGATTGCCCGCCAACGTGGCACTGGCCTTTGCGCGCGCGCACATCCCGCTGGATGCGGTAAGCGTATTTGTGATCCGCACCGGCACCGCCACGCCCATCCTGCAATGGAATGCAGACGCCGGAATGAACCCGGCGTCGACCATGAAGCTGCTGACCACCTTTGCAGGGCTGGACATGCTCGGCCCGGACTTTCGCTGGAAGACGACAGCGTATGCCGACAGCCAGCCCGTCAACGGCACGCTCAACGGCAACCTGTACCTGCGCGGCCAGGGCGATCCGAAGCTGATTCCAGAAGAACTCGTCAAGCTGGTGACCGATGTGCGCCGCGCCGGCGTGGATGAACTGGCCGGCAACATCGTGCTCGATCGCACCTACTTCGAGGGCGGCCTGTCAGAAGCCCCGCCGCTGGACGGCGACAGCGCGCGCGCCTACAACGTCGCGCCCGACGCCCTGCTGTATTCATTCAAGACGCTGACGTTCACGCTGTCGCCGGATGCCGGTAACGGCGCGGTCAACATTGATGTATCGCCGCCGCTGGCCCAATTGCAGATCGACAACCAGTTGCGCACCACGCGCGGCGGCTGCGGCGACTGGAAGACAACCTCCGGCGCCAACATCTCCACGCAAACCGACGGCCATGTGCTTGCCAGCTTTGACGGCCGCTATGCCGCCGCGTGCGGCGAACGCGTCTTCAATATCGCCGCACTTACGCATGCCGACTTCATCTGGGGCGGCTTCCTGGCGCTGTGGCAGCAAGCAGGCGGCACGACGCGCTTCACTCCGGGCCTGCGCGAGGGCAAGGTGCCGCGCCAGGCCATTCTGCTGGCCACGCACTATGGCCCGCCGCTGTCGGAGGTTGTGCATGACATCGACAAGTATTCGAACAACGTGATGGCACGGCAGCTCTTCCTGACGATCGGCGCGGAAATCGGCCGCAAGCCCGCATCGGTGCGGCAGTCGACCGAGGTCATCAACCGCTGGCTCGCCAAACAGAACCTGACGATGCCGGAATTGGTGCTGGAGAACGGCTCGGGCCTGTCACGCATCGAGCGCATCAGCGCACGCAACATGGGACGCCTGCTGCAACAGGCCGACGCCAACCCGAACGGCGGCGTGCTGCGCGATGCGCTGCCCGTCGTCGGCGTGGACGGCACCATGCGCAACCGTCTGACACGTGCCGGGGTGGCCGGCAACGCCGAGATCAAGACCGGCACGCTCAACGATGTGCGCGCCATTGCCGGGTACGTGGAAGGCGAAAACGGCCAGCGCTTCGTGGTGGTCAGCATGATCAACCACCCGAACTCCAGCGGCGGCCAGGCCGCGCACGACGCGCTGCTGCAGTGGATTTACCAGGGCGCGCCGCGATGACTTCACGCAAGGCATTACTGGGCATCACCGGCACGTCGGGCAGCGGCAAAACCACGCTCGTCGAGCAGCTCATCGCCCGTTTCGTGCGCGACGGACGGCGCGTGGCGGCCATCAAGCACACGCATCACGGCTTCGATCTCGATTCACCGGGCAAGGATTCATACCGTATGCGCGAAGCCGGCAGCGCCGAAGTCGTGCTCGTGGGCGGTGAACGCCTCGTGCTGATGCGCGAATACGCCAACGCTTTGGAACCCGAACTTGATGACGTGCTGGCGTTGCTCTCGCCCGCCACCGACCTCGTCATCGTAGAAGGCTATAAGCGCAGCACCTTCCCGAAGATCGAAGTGTTTCGCCCTTCGCTGGGCCGCCCGCCACTGTGGCCGGAGATTGGCGGCGTGGTGGCGCTGGCCACCGATTCACCTGACGCCGTGCAAACCCCGGAAGGCCTGACTGTGCTGGATTTGAACGACGCCGATGCGGTGTACCGGTTTGCCGTACGGCAACTGGGCAACGCATCCATATGAAGCACTCTTAACATCCGGGCGAAGCAGCTTGGCTATGATGGGGCCGTCCAGTTTTTCGCCAGCCCCCCCTCCTAACAACATGCTTTCCCGTCTATCGGCCGCGCTGCTTGGCGCGGCATTTTTTTGCTCGGCCTTGCCAGTCGCTGCACGTGATTGGGTCGCCCCGAATACCACCCTCGGGCGCGGCGCGCAGATCCACCAATTCGTGCTCATCGATTCTGCGACCGGGCGCCCGATGCCCAACGCGCGCTACCGCCTGTTCCTGCCCGGCCACACCATCGTCGGCAGGCCGCCGCAGGTGGGCGAAACCGACAGCGTGATCTTTGGCACCACCGACAGCGCCGGGCATACGGCCAAAATCCGGTTGCCAAAACACTATGCGGCGGCACGCTGGGTGCTCAATCCCGTCGTCGGCAACGGCGACCTCGGCGAATCGTTCCGCCTGGTCGATTCGCTCGGCGGCGCACCGATCGCGGGCCACCCCTATCTGATCGATGTGGTGGGCGAATACCTGGTCTGCGGGCACTCCAGCGCCGGCGGTTATACCGCCTACGTGCAGTCGCGCGAGTCCCGCACCGTGCACCTTGAAAATACGGCGATCTTCACGTGGGCTGACGACGCCTGGTGCGCCGGCGAAGGCCGCGCGATCGCCGATAGCAGCAACTCGCAGGGCGCACCCGATCTCTATTCGCAGTATCTCGGCACGCTCACCGCCAACGCGGCGACACTCAGCGAAGACCTGCAGAGCCGCATCGTGCGCAAGTTGATGTCACTGGCAATTGCCGCACGAGATGAGGCCCGAATCGACCTCGCCCTCGATCTGCAGCCGGTGCCGGAAGACCGCCTCAACAGCTACGGCTACGAGCTTGTTGACGCGGGCCTGCGCGTGGAGCGCGGCTTGTCGATGATCGATGCCTATCTGGCCAAGCACCCGGACGACCCGTTCGCGCTCGACAGCAAGGGCTGGGCGCTGTACCGGCTCGGCCGCAACGACGAAGCGCTGACGTGGTTCGACCGCTCCATCGCCGTGTTCACCCAACCGGACGGCGACTACGACGCAGACGACGAAGCGGTACGCGAAGCACGCGTGGAAGGCCTTGCACACAAGGGCGAAGTGCTGTGGAAGCTGGGCCGCGCGGACGAAGCGCACGATTGCTTCAGGCAGGGCCTCGCCATGTCGCCGCAGAACGATGTGCTCAAGGCTACGCTGGCCCGCTTGGCCGTGACATTGCCGACCGCCGACGCCAAGTAGGAAAACATCGCCACAAACGAAAACGCCCGCTTCACGCGGGCGTTTTGCTCAGTGGTGCTCGATCAGTGGGTCACGCCGTCAGCCAGCAGGCGTTGCAGCACGTTGCTCGAGATCAGGCGATGACCACCCGTGGTGGGGTGCACGCCGTCAGCGAACAGGTACGACGTGTCTGCACCTGCCGCCACCAACGTGTTGGCGGAGCAGAACAGCGAACTGCCGCCCGCGCCCGGCACGAGTGCGTTGATCTTGGTTGCATCGCACGCCGGCACGCTGGTATTGCTGAAGCCGAACGTCGCGCCGTTCTGGATCACAGCCGTCAACTGCGAGTTGAAGTCGATCACGCGAGCGTTTGTACCTGCCAGACCGGCTTGCAGAGTGGCGTTGAACGCGCCCACCAGCGCATGCAGCAGCGCCTGGCCTGCCGCGCCGCCCGCCACGCCTTGCGGCGTCAGGCTGCTGTCGGGCAGGTTGAACACGTAGAGCTGCGTCGCGTTCTTGCTGATCATGTCCTTGACGTAACCGACCAGATCGGTCGCCGCCTGTTGCACCTGCGCGGTGGCGATGGCAGGCGTCACACCCGAGTTGGGTGTCGCCACAGCGGCAGCCCAGTAGAAGATGTCGTTGTTGCCACCAAACACGAACACCACGTCGTTGTCGCCGTTGAACGTGTTGTTGCTGGCCGTGTAGAAGTTGGCGAGTTGCTGTTTGACCGGATACGTGAGCGCGCCAGCACCACCGTTGTGGCCGATGCCGTTCGGGTCGGTCACGCGTGAGCCGCCTTGCGCGTAGTCGAAGCAACCCGGTTTCGGGCAGTTCTGCACCGAGGTCGCGTAACCCATCACGGCCGGCGTAAGCGTCACACCGAGTTGCGCAGCCACGGTTTCCGCCCAGATCGGGCCGGGGTTGGTGGTGAACTTGCCGCCGCCCACGGCAGCGGCTGCCGGCGTGTAGGTACCGGCATCGCTCAGGCTGTCGCCGAATACCACCATGCGCTGCACCTTGGCAACGTTGGGGTTGCCGCTCTGATCGCTTTCACCGCCGCCGCAAGCTGCCAGGCCCAAGGCCAGGGTCGCCGATGCGACGACGCCCATCCATTGACGCAACTTCATGATGTCTGTCTCCGTGTGGAATTTTTATGGTTTGTGGTGCCGCGGTGCGTAACCTCGCCGTGCGCGTTTGAAGCACGCGGAACGACACAACGCCCAAGTGTAGCGAGGTTGCCGGGCGCACGGCGAACGCGCGCCCCGTAAGAATTAGAGGTCCGTCTCGAACGCGGCGGCCGCGCGACGCAGGCGATCGTTGACGGCCGCCCAGGCGGGCGTGTCGGCTAGGGTTTCCACCCAGATGGCGTCGTAACCGCCGCGGTCGAGTTCGCGTAATAGCGCGTAGAGCGCGTTGGCATAGGCGGCGGGTGTGGCGGGGGCGACGCGCTGATCGCAGCCGTCACGCAGTGCCACGGGGGCACCGAGCCACACGATGCGCTTGTCCGCAGGCATTGCAGCCAGGCGTGCAGACACATCGGCGGCCGACAGCAGATACAACGGCGTGCGCGGCGCGTAATGTGCTTTCAACGTGCCCGAAGCACGCGGCGCAGCGGCATCGGGAAGCGCCGGCAGTTCGCCGGTCACGCGCTCGATGTCTTCAGGCGTGATGGCGCCCGGGCGCAGCAGCACGGGGCCAATGCCCTGATCCAGCCGCGAGAGATCGATGATGGTCGATTCGATGCCCACGTCCACGCCGTCGCCTTCGAGCACGAACACGGCATCGCCAAATTCATCGCGCACGTGCTGCGCGGTGGTCGGGCTGACTTGGCCGAACTTGTTGGCCGACGGCGCCGCAATGCCGCCGCGTCCGCGCTTGAAGCGGGAGAGCAACGCCTGCGCCACCGGGTGCGACGGGCAACGCAGCCCGATGCTGTCCTGCCCGCCCGCCACGGCTGCGGGAATGTGCGGTGCACGTTTCAGAATCAGCGTGAGCGGCCCCGGCCAGAAAGCTTCAATGAGCTGCAGTGCGATGCCGGGTACATCGTCGGACCAGTAGGAAATATCGGCGCCATCCACCACATGCACGATCACGGGGTGATTGGACGGCCGGCCCTTGGCCGCGTAGATCTTGGCGATGGCCTGCGGGTTCTCGGCATCGGCGCCGAGTCCGTACACGGTCTCGGTCGGGAAGGCGACCAGCTCGCCCGCCTCCAGCCTGCGCGCAGCCTCATCGAGGCGTTCGGCGGAAGGCATGGTGTAGGGCGTTTTGGTCCGATGCGGCATGGGCGACTCGTCTTTAGGCGGGCTGCAGGCCCAGCACGTGCGCGGCATGGCGGAACGCTTCGTCCACCACTTCCGGCGAGGTGCCGACACAATTCACGTGGCCCATCTTGCGGCCTGGGCGGGCGTCGGCTTTGCCATACAGATGCACCTTCGCACCGCTGTGGCCCATCACTTCGTGCCACGCGGGCGTGCGTTCCAAACCGTATTCGAACCACACGTCGCCCAGCACATTCAGCATGCGCCCCGGTGAATGCTGGCGCGTGCTGCCCAGCGGCAGGCGAGCCATGGCGCGCACCTGCTGCTCGAACTGGCTGGTCTCGCACACGTCCATGGTGATGTGGCCGGAGTTGTGCGGACGCGGCGCCATTTCATTGGCGACCAGAGAGCCGTCCTGCAGCACGAAGAACTCGATGCACAGCACGCCGACGTAGCCCATTTCTTCGGCGATCATCGCAGCGGCGGCGCGAGTGCGCGTGGCAATGTCGTCCGACACGCTGCGCGAGGGCATGGTCGTTGAAAACAGAATGCCGTCACGGTGTTCGTTCTCGGCGAGCGGCCACGTGGCGGTGGTGCCATCAGCGCCGCGCGCGGCCAACACCGACACTTCGTACGCCAGCGGCAGCATCTTCTCCAGCACGCACGGCACGTGCTGCATGGCGCCCCAGGCGGCGCGCAGTTCTTCAACCGTCGAGACACGCGCCTGGCCTTTGCCGTCGTAGCCCATGCGAGCAATCTTCAGGATGCCGGGCAGCAGGTCGGCGGGCAGTTGTTCGATATCGGCTTCGTGCTCGATCACCCAGCTCGGTGCCGGGTGGATGCCGGTGCGTGCGGCGCACAGTGCGAAGAATTTTTTCTCGGCGATGCGGTTCTGCGCGATCGACACGCAGTTGGCACGCGGCGCAACGAACGCACCGAGCTGCTCAAGCTTGTCGAGCGCTTGCGCGGGCACGTTCTCGAATTCGGTGGTGACGGCCGGGCACAGCGCGGCCATCTCGGCCAATGCGGCTTCATCGGTGTAGCCGGCGCACAGATGGCGCTCGGCGATGGTGCCGGCAGGGCTGTTCGGGTCCGGGTCGAGCACGCAGACCTTGTAACCCATCGCCTGCGCGGCGTGCGTGAACATGCGGCCGAGCTGGCCACCGCCAAGCATGCCAAGCCAGGCATCGGGCAGGATCGCGTTGGGAACGTTCAGCGCGCGGGATTCCGCGGTGTGGGCTTGCGCCAGGCGCGGGTTCAGGTCGTCGGCCATGAATCAGGTCGTAGGTTACTTAAGCGCCGTGCACAGGGAGCGTCATGCCGCGCGCGACTTCTGTCTGCTGCGCGCGGAAGGCTTCGAGCTTGTCGGCAAGGGCCGAGTCGGTGGTGGCGATCGTCGCGATGGCCGCCAGCGCTGCGTTGGCGGCACCGGCTTCGCCAATCGCGAATGTCGACACCGGAATGCCCTTGGGCATCTGCACAATCGAGAGCAGCGAGTCTTCGCCGCGCAGGTACTTGGAGGGTACCGGCACGCCGAACACCGGCACGATCGTCTTGGCGGCGATCATGCCCGGCAGGTGCGCTGCGCCGCCCGCGCCAGCAATGATGGCGCGCAAACCACGGCTGCGTGCGGTTTCGGCGTAGCGGAACATGTCGTCCGGCATGCGGTGCGCCGAGACGACCTGCGCCTCGAACGGAATGCCGAACTGCGTGAGCATGTCGACGGCGTGGCGCATCACTTCCCAGTCGGAGCTGGAGCCCATCACCACGCCAACGAGCGGAGCGGATTGCTGTGCGGTCATCGTCATCGCTCCGGTTTAACGCAGGGATTCACCGGTCAGGCGGGTCAGCGCTTCGCGGTACTTGTCGGCGGTTTTTTCGATCACGTCGGCAGGCAGTTGCGGCGCCGGCGCAGTCTTCGGCCACGGCTTGCCGTCGATGCGCACGGCTTCGAGCCAATCGCGCACGAACTGCTTGTCGAACGACGGCGGGTTCGTGCCGACCTGGTACGAATCGGCCGGCCAGAAGCGCGACGAATCGGCGGTGAGCGCTTCGTCCATCAGCGTGAGCGTGCCGTTTTCATCCAGACCGAATTCGAACTTGGTGTCGGCGATGATGATGCCGCGCGTGGCGGCAAAGTCGGACGCTTCCTTGTATAGGCGGATGCTCACGTCGCGGATCTGCGCAGCGAGGTCCGGACCGATGCGGCGTTCAACTTCATCGAAGGAGATGTTTTCGTCGTGCTCACCCATCTCGGCCTTGGCGGCGGGGGTGAAGATCGGCTCGGGCAGCTTCTGCGCGTTCTGCAGACCAGGGGCCAGATGCACGCCGCAGACGGCGCCGGTAGCCTGGTAATCCTTCCAGCCGCTGCCGGCAAGGTAGCCGCGCACCACGGCTTCCACCAGGATCGGCTTCAGGCGCTTGACCACGATCGCGCGGCCGCGCACCTGGTCGACTTCATTCGGGGCCACCACGGTTTCCGGGGCGATGCCGGTTTCGTGCGTCGGCACGATATGGCGCAGCTTGTTGAACCAGAAATCCGACATTTGCGCGAGCACACGGCCCTTGTCCGGAATCGGCTGGCCGAGAATCACGTCAAACGCCGAGAGGCGGTCGGTGGTGACCATCAGCAGCTTGTCGTCGCCGACAGCGTAGTTCTCGCGCACCTTGCCACGGCCGAGCAACGGCAGGCTGGTGATCGACGATTCGTAAAGGGCGGAGGATGCAGGGGTGGCGGACACGGCGGAACCCGAGAGGAAATAAGAAAACGTGGAAGGCCCGCATTATACGTGGCCCATGGGGTGGCCCATAAGGTGGCCCATGCAATGCAAAACGGCTGGCGCAGTGCCAGCCGTTTGCTAGATGTGACGCAAAATGCTTATTGCACCACTTGCGCCAGATCGCCGCTTTGGTACTTCTGCGCCATCACCGACAGACCGATCGGCTTGATCTTGCCAGCCTGACCTTCGCAGCCGAACTCGATATAGCGCGCCTTGCAGATTTGCTTGGCGGCCTCGCGGGCGGGCTTGAGCCATTCGCGGGCGTCGAACTTGTCCGGGTTTTCGGCCAGGAACTTGCGTACCGCGCCCGTCATTGCCAGACGAATGTCGGTGTCGATGTTGATCTTGCGCACGCCGTACTTGATGGCTTCCTGGATTTCCTCGACGGGCACGCCGTAGGTTTCCTTCATCTTGCCGCCGTACTGGTTGATGATGGCCAGCAGCTCTTGCGGCACGCTCGACGAGCCGTGCATCACCAGGTGGGTGTTCGGGATGCGGGCGTGGATTTCCTTCACGCGGCTGATGGCGAGGATGTCGCCGGTGGGCTTGCGCGTGAACTTGTAGGCGCCGTGGCTGGTGCCGATGGCGATGGCCAGCGCGTCCAGTTGGGTCGCCTTGACGAACTGGGCAGCCTCTTCGGGGTCGGTCAGCAGCGACGAGTGGTCGAGCTTCCCTTCCGCGCCGTGGCCATCTTCCTCGCCGGCCATACCGGTCTCCAGCGAGCCCAGGCAGCCGAGTTCGCCTTCCACGGTCACACCAACCTTGTGTGCCATCTCGACCACGCGACGCGTCACGTCGACGTTGTAGTCGAAATCGGCCGGGGTCTTGCCGTCTTCGCGCAGCGAGCCGTCCATCATGACCGAGCCGAAGCCCAGGTCAATTGCGCCCTGGCAGATTGCCGGGCTTTGGCCGTGATCCTGGTGCATGACCAGCGGAATCTCCGGATAAGCCTCGACCGCGGCCTGGATCAGGTGCTTGATGAACGATTCGCCAGCGTATTTGCGGGCGCCTGCGCTGGCCTGCAGGATGACGGGGGCGCCGGCTTCCTTGGCGGCTTCCATCACGGCCTGGACTTGCTCCAGGTTGTTCACGTTGAATGCCGGCAGGCCGTAGCCGTTTTCAGCGGCGTGGTCCAGCAGTTGGCGCATCGAGACGAGTGGCATGGTTTTCTCCTATGGATCGATCTGTATTCGGTCTCAGGAACGCGTGGGCGTGTGGTAGACGTAGCAAACGGCGTTCCGTCGTGGGCGTCAGTGCATGCCGACGCGAACAATCTTGAGCGTATTGGTGCCGCCGGCCTGGCCCATCGGCTCGCCGACGGTCAGGACGATGAAGTCGCCGCGCTGCACGACGCCACGCGCGACCAGCAGTTCTTCGGCCTGATGCAACGCTTCGTCGCGGTCGGCGCTGTTGGCCAGCGGCAGCGACTGCACGTTGCGGTACAGGGCCATCTTGCGCTGCGAGGCCACATTGGGCGTCATCGCATAAATGGGAATATTGATGCCGTGTCGGCTCATCCACAGCGCCGTGGCGCCGGAATCGGTGAGCGCGGCAATTGCCTTGACCTGCAGGTGGTGCGCCGTGAACAGCGCCCCCATGGCGATCGACTGGTCGATACGGCTGAAGGTCTGGTCAAGAAAGTCTGCATCCAGATGCACGGTTTGCGACTTCTCGGCTTCCACGCAGATGGCAGCCATGGCTTCGATGGTCTCGACCGGATAGCGGCCGGCGGCGGTTTCCGCCGACAGCATCACCGCATCGGTGCCGTCGAGCACGGCGTTGGCGACGTCCGACACCTCGGCGCGGGTCGGCACCGGGTTGACGATCATCGATTCCATCATCTGCGTGGCGGTGATGGCCAGCTTATTGTTTTCGCGGGCCAGCTTGATCATGCGCTTCTGCAGCGCCGGCACGGCCGCGTTGCCCACTTCCACTGCCAGGTCGCCACGCGCGACCATGATGCCGTCGGACGCCGCCAGGATCTCTTCGAGCACGCCCGGGCGGATGGCCTCGGCGCGCTCGATCTTGGCGATCATGCGCGTCTTGTGGTTGTGCGGCGCACCAGCCACGGCGGCCAGTTGGCGCGCCATTTCCATGTCGGTCGCGTTCTTGGGGAAGCTGACCGCGACATAATCAGCGCCGAGCGCCATCGCGGTCTTGATGTCTTCCATGTCCTTGGCGGTCAGCGCCGGCGCCGACAGCCCGCCGCCCTGGCGGTTGATGCCCTTGTTGTTGGACAGATCGCCGCCGATCTTGACGATGGTCTCGATCTCTTCACCCACCACGCGCTCGACTTGCAGAACGATCAAGCCGTCGTTGAGCAGCAGCAGATCGCCGGGGCCCACGTCGCGCGGCAGTTCCTTGTAGTCGAGGCCGACGCGCTCCTGGTTACCCAGTTCGCAGCGGGCGTCGAGCGTGAAGCGATCACCGGGTTCGAGCGTGATCTTGCCGTTCTCGAACTTGCCGACGCGGATCTTCGGACCCTGCAGGTCGGCCATGATGGCCACCTCGCGACCCACCGAACGCGCCACTTCGCGCACGAGCTGCGCGCGATCGATGTGATCTTGCGCCGCGCCGTGCGAGAAGTTCAGCCGCACCACGTCCACCCCCGCGGCGATCATGCGGGTCAGGACTTCCTGCGTGCTGGACGCGGGGCCGAGCGTTGCGACGATCTTGGTAGCACGGGTCATGGGCGGCGGTGTCTCGTTGTTGTGGTGGGGGTATTCGCGGCGCTTACGCTCAGGCAGCGCGTTGTTCCAGGATTTCGACGGCCGGCAGCGTCTTGCCTTCCAGGAATTCGAGGAACGCACCGCCGCCGGTGGAGATATAGCCCACCTTGTCGGCAATGTTGTACTTGGCGATGGCGGCCAGCGTGTCGCCGCCGCCCGCAATCGAGAAACCCGACGAGGCAGCAATCGCCTCGGCCAGCACCTTGGTGCCATTGCCGAACTGGTCGAACTCGAACACGCCGACCGGGCCGTTCCAGACGATGGTGCCGGCAGTCTTCAGTTGTTCGGCCAGTTGGGCAGCCGTCTTCGGGCCGATGTCGAGGATCATGTCGTCGTCCGCCACATCTGCCACATCCTTGACGGTGGCGGCCGCGGTGGCGCTGAATTCCTTGGCGCACACCACATCGACGGGAATGGGCACCGACGCGCCGCGTGCTGCCAGCATCTCAATGATGGCCTTTGCATCGCCCACCAGATCAGCTTCCGCCAGCGATTTGCCGATCTTCAGGCCGGCTGCCAGCATGAACGTGTTGGCAATGCCGCCACCGACGATCAGGTTGTCCACCTTGTCGGCCAGCGACTTCAGAATGGTTAGCTTGGTCGACACCTTCGAGCCGGCCACGATGGCGACCAGCGGGCGTGCCGGCTGCCCCAGCGCCTTGCCCAGCGCATCCAGTTCGGCGGCCAGCAGCGGACCGGCGCAGGCGACCGGTGCAAACTTGGCGATACCGTGGGTGGTGGCTTCCGCGCGGTGGGCAGTGCCGAAGGCGTCGTTGACGTAGACGTCGCACAGCTTGGCCATCTTCTGGGCCAGTTCGTCGCTGTTCTTCTTCTCGCCCTTGTTCACGCGGCAGTTTTCCAGCAGCACGACCTGGCCAGGCGCGACCTCCACGCCATCCACCCAGTTCTGGACGAGCTTCACGTCACGGCCGAGCAGTTCGGACAGGCGCTTGGCAACCGGTGCCAGCGAATCTTCCGGCTTGAATTCGCCCTCGGTCGGGCGACCCAGGTGCGAGGTCACCATGACGGCGGCACCGGCGTCCAGCGCGGCCTTGACGGCCGGCACGGAAGCGCGGATGCGCGTGTCTTCAGTGATGTTGCCGGCATCGTCTTGCGGCACGTTGAGGTCGGCGCGGATAAACACGCGCTTACCGGCAAGCTTTCCTTCGGAGATGAGATCGGACAGACGCAGGACGTGAGGCATGGCAGCTACGGAAGAAATCGCGGAAAACGACGATTTTACCCGATGCGCCTGGTCAAAACGTGCGTTTCTCGGCCGAACCTTCCGGGCTCGACCGTCTTGCCGAGGCCGATTGGCGGGGACTATGCCGGCAGCGGCGTGCGACGGCGCAGCCGCATCCAGCCTTCGGCCGAATACACGGCGAGACCCACCCAGATCAGCACATAGCCCGCCACTTTGGGGCCGGCAAACGGCTCGTTGTAGAGCCAAACGCCCAGCAGCAGCTGCAGCGTCGGGCTCACGTATTGCAGCAAACCCAGCAGCGACAGCGGAATACGCCGGGCGCCGGCGCCAAACAGCAGCAGCGGCAGCGCCGTCAGCGGGCCGGCCAGCGCCAGCAGCAATTGCGTGCCCGGCGATGCGGCCAGGAAGGCATTCTGATGCTGCGAAGCCAGCCAGCCGAGGTAGGCCAGCGCCAGCGGAAACAGCAGCAGCGTCTCCAGCGTCAGCCCTTCCAGCGCGCCCAGCGGCGATGTCTTGCGCAGCAAGCCGTAGAACCCAAACGAAAACGCCAGCGCCAGAGCAATCCACGGCAGCGTCCCGGCCTGCCAGGTTAGCCACGCCACGCCCGCCGCCGCCAGGGCTACCGACACCCACTGCACTGGCCGCAGCCGCTCGCCGAGCACCAGCAGCGCCAGCATTACCACCACCAGCGGGTTGATGAAGTAGCCCAAGCTGGCGTCGATCACGTGGTCGTGGTTGACGGCCCAGATGTAGGTCAGCCAGTTGGCGGCCAACAGGCTCGTGCTGGCCGCGTAGCGCCCCACCACACGCGGCTGCGTGCGCAGCGCCCAAAGCCACGCCCAGTGCCGCTTCACGAGCAGAATCACCACCATCACCGCCAACGACCAGATCACCCGGTGCGAGAGAATCTCCACCGGCGACACCGCCTTGAGCAGCTTGAAGTACAGCGGAAACAGGCCCCACATCGTGTAGGCCAGAAACGCGAAGATCGCGCCGTTGCGATTGGAGCCCGACATGTTCATCCCCAGAGACGCAGCACGGTAAAGACGCCCATGCCGACGAAGATCATGCCGAGCATGCGCCGCGTCGCTACATAGAACGCGGTGGCGGCAATGCCAGCCATCAGGCGCGGGTTGGTCCAGCTCGCGTCGAAGTGCCCCTGGTTCCAGAGCAGGTCGGGCAAGACGATGGCGACGAGCGCGGCAGCGGGCGCAAAGCGCAGCGCGTGCTGCACGCGGGTGGGCAGAGTCATGCGGTTGCCCACGATCAGGAACAACGAGCGCGTGACGATCGTCACCACGGTCATCCCGGCAATCACCAGCCAGATTTCGAGCGCTGTCATGCATCGTCCTCGTCAGCTGCCGCCTGCGCGGCACGGCGGCGCTGCCACTGCAGGCGCGCGGCAGCTTCGTCGGCGGCCAGGCCGGCAGCCATCGCGCCAGTGACGGCAATCACGAGGCTCAATCGATACGGCAGCTTGAAGGCAACCAGCGCCAGCACCGCCGCCACAGCCACCGCCATGAGCGTGGCACGGCTACGAATGGTCGACACCATGACCGGAATCAGCGCGAGCGTCCCGGCCAGCGCCAGGCCCCACGCGTCAGGAAACAGGCTCGCCGCGACGATGCCCAGGATCGACGACACCTGCCAGCCAACGAAGCTCAGCAGGACCATGCCCCAGTAATAGCCCTCCTTGCCCGCCTGCGGCGCGGCCGAGGGGTACTGCTGGGTGAACAGCACGAACGGCAGATCGCCGTTGAACACACCCAGGACCACGCGCCGCATGAACGGCAAATGCCCGAAATGCTGCATCAGCCCGGCGCTAAAGATAATGAAGCGCACATTCACGATGAACGCCGTCAGGAGCGCCGTCCAGATCGGCAAGCCCGCCGCCAGCAGCGGCAGCACCGCCAACTGCGACGACCCCGCATACACGAAGATCGTCATGCCGATGGCTTGCGGGATGGTCAGCACCGATTTGCTCATCGCCACGCCGGTCACCAGCCCCCAGGCGAGCACCGGCGGCATCGACGGCATATAGGCTCGCACGCCGGCAAAGAAGCCCGCCCGTTCAGCCGGATCGATGGCCTCCCAGCGGCGCTGCAACGCCGCCGCCCAGCGGACTAGCGCCATGGCGCCCCCAAAAGTGGCGAATCGGACTCTTTTTGATGCGGCGGGCAGGGGCAGCCGGCAGCGCGGGCGCGCAGGAACGTCGGGGGCGACATGGGTGGCTCGTAGGAAACACAAGATTATACTTTTGATGTTAAGCATCCGCTTAACGGCAAAGCGCGCGCATCCCACCGATCGAGCGATTCATGCCGGGCGCCACGCACTGCAACAATCGGCGTTGGCGCGCCTGCGCCCACCCCTTACAATTTCGCCTTTGTCGGTTCTTGAACCTGCGGCCCATATCACGGCGTGGCTGACCTGCTCAGACCGCGCCGGCATTCCTCACTCACCATGACCACGCAAACCGTACCCACGATCGAAATCGGCGCAGACGACCTGCCGCTGCATTGCCCGACCGCCAAGACGCCGGCCTGGAACTACCACCCGCGCGTGTTCCTCGACATCGCCGACACCGGCGAAGCCAAGTGCCCCTACTGCGGCACCGTGTACAAGCTGGCCGCCGGCGTTGAACTGAAGGGCCACCATTGAGCCCGATTCACCTGCAGCACACCGGTCACCGCGCTCGCCAGGCGATTCGATGATGCGCAAGATTCTCGTCGTCGCCCCCAACTGGATCGGTGATGCGCTGATGGCGCAGCCGTTGTTCGCGCAGCTCAAGGCGCGCCACCCGCGTGCGCAGATCCACGCGATCGCCCCGAAATGGGTGGCGCCCGTGCTGGCGCGCATGCCGGAAATCGCGCGCGTGCTGCCGACCGAACTCGCCCACGGCAAGCTGCAGCTCGGCAGCCGCACGATGTTCGCCCAGCAGCTCAAGGGCGAAACCTTTGACGCAGCGTACGTGCTGCCGAACTCGTTCAAGAGCGCGCTGATCCCGTGGCTGGCCGGCATTCCGCTACGCATCGGCTACAAGGGCGAGTCGCGCCTGGGCGTGCTGAACGTGCGCTACCCGAATCCGCCCAAGAACACGCGTCCGCCGATGGTGCAGCACTACGCGGCGCTGGCTTTCAAGCCCCACGCCAAGCTGCCCGACACGCTGCCCGATCCGAAGCTGGACGTTGATGTGCAGCGCGTGGCCGCCACGTCCGCCAAGTTCGGCATTCCGGGCAATGCGCGGCTGATTGCCTTCTGCCCGGGGGCGGAATATGGCCCCGCCAAGCGCTGGCCCGCCGAGCACTTTGCAGAGCTTGCGCAGATGCTGCGCCGCTCGTTCCCGTATGCGCAGATCGTCGCACTTGGTTCGGGCAAGGACCGCGAGATGGCCAATGCCATCGTCGAGCGTGCGCCGTTTGTGCGCAACTTGTGCGGCGAGACTTCGCTGGACGAGGCGATCGAACTGCTTGCCCGCGCCGAAGCCGCCATCTGCAACGATTCCGGCCTGATGCACGTGACGGCTGCCCTGGGGCGCCCGCAGGTGGCCGTATTCGGCTCCAGCGACCCCCGCCACACGCCGCCGCTGTCGCCCGCTGCGAGTATCATGTGGCTCCATCTGGAGTGCAGCCCGTGCTTTGCACGCGAATGCCCGCTGGGCCACTTGCGCTGCCTGCGCGACATCGGCCCCGAGATGGTGTTTCATGAATTGCGCCGGCTATTGCAGCCGCAGTAATACGCTCTCCTTAACGTTCACCGCCATGCCACGATTTGCCCGCCTGTTCGAAGCCGCCGAGGACATCCTCGAAGCCTATCGCGATGCGCTCAAGCGCCGCGACGCCGATGGCGCGCTCAAGCTGTGGCTCGATGAGGACTCGGTGAGCTTCATCCTGCCCGACGGCCAGCGCCTGAACGGCCACGAGCAACTGCGCGGCTGCCTCGATGCGCTGGTCGAGAAGAATCCGGTCTGGATCGAATGTCTCTCGCAGCAGGTGCATTCGTCGCTGGGCGTATCGATCTTCGAAGCCACGGAAGCGCTGCGCTTCTCGGCCACCGCCACCGAGGCCGACCTGTACGTGCACACGACCTACGTGCTGATGCAGAACCACGAAGGCTGGCGTATCGCCCACGTGCATTCCAGCCAGGCCGCCGAGGAACGCGTGGCCGCCTCCATCGCCAGCGTTACGCACTCCCTGCACTAAGCTGCCGCGCTTGGCGTGGCTGCCGTCTCTCTCGATGACCCACCCGTCTCGCCACGCCACTCCCCTTGAACTGAATCTGGGCGCCCTGCTTGCAGGGCCGTTCGAGCCGCATGCGTTCCGCTCGCCGTGGTGGCTGATCGGCGGCAATGCACAGACGATCGTGCCCGCGCGCCTGTGGCGCTTTCCGCGTATTGCGTATCGGCGCGAACGCTGGGACACGCCCGACCACGATTTCATCGACCTCGACTGGACCACGCATGAGACAGACGCGAACGCACCGGTCGTCGTCATGTTCCATGGCCTGGAAGGCGATTCGCGCAGCCATTACGCGCGGCTGTTGATGGACGCGCTGCGCGCGCGCCGCTGGTTAGGGGTCATTCCGCACTTTCGCGGATGCTCGGGCGAGATGAACCTCGCGCCGCGCATGTACCACTGCGGCGACGGCGCGGAGGTTGCGTGGATCCTCGAGCGCCTTTATCGGACGGTTTGCGTGCCGCAAGGCCGCAAGTTGCTGGTCGTCGGCATCTCGCTGGGCGGCAATGCGCTGCTGCGCTACCTGGGCGAACACGGCACCGATGCGGGCTACGTGAGCGCTGCCGCAACGGTCTCAGCACCACTGGACATGCGAGCGGGCGGCGCAGCGTTGTCCAAGGGTTTCAACATGGTCTACACGCGCATGTTCCTGCGCACGCTCAAGGACAAGGCCAACGCCAAGCTCGACCAGCACCCCGGCCTGTACGACCGCGCCGCCATGATGGCCACGAGCACGCTGGGGCAGTTCGACAACCTTGTCACCGCCCCGCTGCATGGCTTTCGTGACGTGCTCGACTACTGGACACGCGCCTCGTCCAAACCCGTGCTGCGTGACGTGCGTGTGCCGGCGCTGGTGCTGAACGCACGCAACGATCCGTTCCTGCCCGGACAGCACCTGCCCGGCGCGGCTGACGTGTCACCCGACATCACGCTAGACCAGCCGCTGCACGGCGGCCATGTCGGCTTCCTGGTGCGCCATGGCAAGACAGGCCGCGTCGATTGGATGCCTGCACGCATCCTGCGCTTTTTCGATGACGTGCTGGGCCGCCAAACCAACGCTGAAGACGCCCATGGATGACATCGTCCGCCAGGCCATGGCCAAGTGGCCGAACGTGCCGAATTGCTTTGGCTGGCTGACGCTGGATCGGCGCGGCCAATGGCGCATGCGCAACGAATATGCGCAGGCCAACAAGCTATCCGGCGAGCCGATCCGCCACGCGGCGCTCGTCGACTTCATCGTGCGCAACTACGCGCATGACGATGCGGGGCGCTGGTTCTTTCAAAACGGGCCGCAGCGGGTGTTTGTCGAACTCGATTACACGCCGTGGGTGGCGCGGCTGTCAGCCGACGGCGCGACGCCCGCATTCACGACAACCACCGGCGCCGCATTCTCGCTCTGCGGCTGTTTTGTCGATGAACAAGGCAGCGTGCTGCTCTCGGGCCGCGTGGGCGGATACGAAGCAGAAGAGACCATTGCCCTGCTGCATGATCACGATCTCGAGCCCTTCTCCTCGCTGGCCCATTGGCACGGAGAAGCATGCGGAGCCGCGCTGGGTACGCTGAACCTGGGGGATCAGACGTTCGACATTGAGCCAATTGCGAGCGCCGAAGTCGCAAAGCGCTATGGCTTCGTAGCGCGGCCAGCGGAATAGCGCCCGCTGCACCACCCGCCCTACTTCGGCAGCGCCTTGTCTTCCGCCTTCTCTTCCCGGTATTGCCGCTCCATCTGATGCAAGCGCGCATCGACTTCGGATAGCGTGTAGAAATCCGCATCCCCCGCATCGCGGGCGAGCTTCAATTGCTCCACCGCCGATCCCCACGCCCCATCCCGCGCGTATTTCTCCGCCAGCGCACGATGCTGCTCCACGCGCTTGCCTTTATCGGCGTAGGCACGGGCGAGCATGTCCCACCAGATCGGCTGGGCGGTGTCTTCGCGGGTCTTGTCTTTCAGATACGGAATCGCGTCATCGGCCCGACCGGCCGTCAGCAGCGTTTGTGCATAGGTGATGCCGACCGCGCGTGACAGCGGGTACGCAGTGAGCGCCGCGCGCGCCAATGTCAGCGCCTCGGAAGTACGGTCGCGAGCGCGTGCGAGTTCGATGGCCGTTACGTCCAGCTCGACGCTGCCAGATGTGATGCCGGGAATGTTGCCGTACAGGCGCCGCGCCTCTTGCAGCGCCTGCTCGGCGTCGTCCAGCCGCCCGGCCATCTGATTGGCGACGGCCACGCCGTACCAGAGCGCCGCGCGCTTCTCGACAGGCGCATCCGGCGCCAACGACAATTGCGACCGCATCGCATTGCGCACGTCGATATAGGCGCTTGTCGACGTTTCCTGCAGCACGCGCGCACGCGCCTTTGCGAAACCAAATTCTGGCCGGCGAGGTTGGCGCGGATGCGGCAAGCCACGTGCGCGATCCTCCATGTCGGCGATACGTTCGCCGGTCAGCGGGTGGGTGCGCGCATAACCGGGAATCACGCCGGTATCGGCAATGTTCGTTACGCGCTGTAGACGACGGAAGAAGTCCGGCATGCCGTCCGGGTTGTAGCCAGCGCCGGTGAGCAGAGTGAAACCGACGCGGTCCGCCTCGCGCTCCGCGCCGCGCGAGAAAGCGAGCTGGTTCGACACCGCCGCCGCCTGCCCGCCCATCGCCAGCGCCTGCGCGGCGTCACCGCTCTTGGTGGCTGCCAGGCCGGCCAGCAAAATCGACGCCAGGGCAATCCACATCGACTCGCCAGATTTATCAATGCCGCGCGCAATATGCCGCTGCAGCACGTGCCCGATTTCGTGGCCGAGCACCGAAGCCAGCTCCGATTCACTCTCGGTCGCGACCAACGTACCCGTGTTTACGCCGATGTAGCCGCCCGGCAGCGCAAACGCGTTGATGCCCGGATCGCGTACGGCGAACAGCTCAAAGCTCGACGCCGACGTGCTGCCCGCCACGTGCTGACGGCGCGCCGCGTCGATCAGTTTGTAGCCGATGGTATTGAGGTAATCGGTGATCAGCGGATCGGGCACAAAGTCCGGATCGCGGCGGATCTGGCGCATCACGCGATCGCCCAGACGGCGCTCCATCTCAGGCGACAACGACGCCGTCGACGGATCGCCCATATCGGGCAGTTCGTACGTCGGCGCATCTATGACAGCCGGCTCCTTCGGCAAATACGGCGACTGCCGGCCGATCTGCACGCTGCGGTTCAGATTGCTCTGCACCTGATCCGCCGCCGCGGCAGAGCCCAACCCCGGGTTGACCGAGGCCGCCGGTGCGGACGCCACCGCCTGCGCCAGCACGGGCAGCGGCAGGGGCGCCAGCCATGTCAATAACAACACAGCGGCCGTCAGCTTGCGGACGCGCGGCCGAAAAAGGGAAAGCGTCATACGGAAAGCACGGAGAGCGGAATCAGCGCGGCAACATCGCCGCAAGCCGGGTGCTTGCTATCATAAAACGCTTCGCACCCTGCCCCGCAAAACCCGCTGTCACTCATGTCGCAACTCACCCACTTCGATTCCGCCGGACAAGCCCATATGGTCGACGTCGGCGACAAGGCTGTCACCCACCGCGTGGCCGTTGCCACCGGTACGATCCGCATGCTGCCCGAGACGTTTGCGTTGGTGCGCGATGGCACGGCCAAGAAGGGCGATGTGCTGGGGATTGCGCGTATTGCGGCCATCCAAGGGTCCAAGCGGACTTCAGATTTGATTCCGCTGTGTCATCCGTTGGCGTTGACGAAGGTGGGGGTGGATTTTGAACTGAACGAGACTGAGCACAGCGTCCGCTGTACGGTTCGTGCTGAGACGCGTGGGCAAACTGGCGTTGAAATGGAGGCGCTGACTGCGGTGCAGGTGGGGCTGCTTACCATCTATGACATGTGTAAGGCTGTGGATCGGGGGATGGTGATTGGGGATGTGCGGTTGGTGGAGAAGCGAGGGGGGAAGTCGGGGGATTGGGTGGCGAGCGCCTAAGGCAACAGCTCGTTGACCAAAAAAAAGAGAGCGCCAACTGGGCGCTCCTCTCGCTTGTCGATACGGGTTACCGGCATTCAGACGGCGTGTACCTTGCATCCAATGTCGGTTTGTTCGTTGGCAATGCAGAACCGTCGCGCGCACCCACATCTTTTGCGTAGCAGTCCCATCGAATCGGACCCGTCGGCCGCTCGCTACCGGAGTCGGTCCCCTTCAGCGGACTGCCATTTTCCGTAGGCTTAAGAACGAGGTTGTTGGACGATTGATCGGCGATGTTCTGAGCATATTTGATTTGAATTTCGCCAGTTGCTCGGTCGATGGCAATCCCATCCTTCAGAACATTGCGCGTGGCAACCATGCTGGCCGGATAGCTTTGATCCAGTGGCTGGCCCGCAAAAGCATTCTCCGCCACCACGGTTTTGGCGCCCGTTGCCAGTGCCAGCCCTTCCGTCACGCGCGAGCGGGTGACGTAGTCTTGGTAAGCCGGCACGGCGATCGCCGCCAGAATACCGACAATGGCGACGACGATCATCAGTTCAATCAATGTGAAACCCGATTGCCGATGTTTTACAGCTTGCTTCAAGTCCATCGATTTCTCCTCATTATAGGGTGATTGCTCAACGCACCAACCAAAACCGGCCGGCGAATGAGAGGAGAAGGCTAAGCGACGACTTGAGTCACTCGATGTGATGTAACGACATTTGACGCGCCAAACTCTGCTACTACAATTAAAAAAGCGCCTGTAAATAGGCGCTTTCCAAAAGATCGATCAATCTGCCCCTGACAGCAGATGCTCCGTTTTCAGGCGGTGGCAAAAGTCCCGCAACGCCTCGGGTTTCTTGGCACACTCTTCCGTCAGCAAGGCCGACCATGTTGCGTAGCCAATCCAGTAATGGTTGTAGAGCCTACGAACCTGCGTTACTGCCTCGTCAGGCTTGCCCGAATACGCAAGCGACAGCGCATAGCGCTGAACTGTGCTAGGGCCCGGATACAACTGGACCGCTCGCCGCTCGAGAATGGCGATCACAGGGGCCGTTTCCTGCGTGACGTTCAACTGCGTGGCAACGGCCAACGTGGCAAAGGGCGACAGCAGAAATTGATCCCGCTGAGACTCTCGTACGAGAGTCTGCTGAAAATTACCCTTCGAGTAGTACAACCTTTCCACCGACCGATACTCACCCCACAATTTACACAGCAGCGCAACCATGCAAATGGCAACCACACTGATCAGGACAGTCGTCATGTCGCTGGACGGGAAACGCAATACCCGCGTGTCGACGTACCCCAGCGCAAATGCGAACGGCAGCAGGAAAAACAGATAGTGCAGCGGATACTCCAACATCGAATGCGCGGCCAGAATCAGAATGACCGCATAGAAGAATGCGGCTTCTGCCGTCAGTTTGCGCTTCCATACCACGGGAATCAGGCCGATAAAGGGCAATGCCACAGCCAAAAAGCCGGTAATGCCGACCTTGGCCAGCAGATCCAGAACCACATTGTGTGCATTCAGGCCCATGACGACCTTGCCCAGCACGTCAGTTTGAACATACTGGTTCCAGGCATAGTCTCCCCACCCTGCACCTAGCCAAGGGTGGCTCAGGAACATATGCCAGGCGTGGTTCCAAATCGGCGCCCGATCCGACACGCCGTGCAACATGCGCCCGCCAAGGGAGGTCGGCAAACCCAGTTGCCACTGCTCATTGGCGAAGGCGACTACCCCGTTGCACAACTGGTAACCAGCCAGCAGCAGGACGACAGGCATCGCCGCCTTGAGCCAGCCATGACTGCCGTGCGCACCACCCTTGAGCAGCCACCCGCACAGAACGCCAACCACGGCGAGGTGAATCCACACCGTACGTGAAAACGTCAGAGACATGCCCAGCAGTAAGGCCAGGGCGACGATGGCGAGCAGCCATTTCCATCGACCATGCTTCTGCATAAGGAATGCGCAACCGGCCAACCCCATCGCCAGATAAGAGCCGACGTGGTTAGGTTGATTGAGGTTGGCCCACATCCGGCGGTCCGGGCCATTCGGCGCGGCGGTGACGAACAACTCCGGTAGCCCAGGCGCACGAAACAGGTGCAGCAACTCGATGGCAACGGTGGCGATGCCACCCACCAACAGGCCAACAACGACTGCCTCTACCGCACCCGGTACTTCGCGACTCCGCACCCCCAGGCCGGTGACTGCCGCCGCACCGATCAAACACAGGCATGCCGCGAAGGAATACAGGACGTTGATTGGACTCGCTATTAGCAACTGCACGATCAGCACGACCATCAGCGCTAGCGGCGCGATCGCAATGGCTGGCAATCCGACCTTGCTGCGCCATGCGACGCCAAACACGGCAACCGCCAGAACCACCCAGCACAGGGCCGCAACAAATTCGGAGTAGAACGTCGGTATCGGGAATGTATGGGGTGCGACCAGAAACGGCACGGCCCAGCACACCGCAGAAGCAAACCAGAACGGCAACAGGAGAGGGGACAGTCGGGACATCTGCTGAACGAAGCGATTGCATTGTGCAACAAAAAAGAGCGCCCGAAGGCGCTCTTGCTGGGTCAAGCTAGTTTAGCTTAGCGGCATTCGGCCGGGGCCCACTTCGAGGGCAAATTACCGACACTGGCACCGCTGACAATGGCGGTCTTGCCCGCAGCAGCACACGACCACTGAATCGGCGCGGACGGGACCGTACCCGTAGCGAGCAGCGTATTGGAGCCACCACTCGAGTAGTACGGAATGAGGGTCAAGGTCGCGCCGTTCGACACGGCAGAACTATAGGTAATCGTGATAGTACCGTTACCAGTGGAGCCACTGGAAACGCTCAAGCTCGTTACGTTCTTGGTAGCCGGAGGCGGATTAAAGCCCGCGGAAAAATCGCTCTGACCGTTTGCTGCGTTCTCAGCAACCAGCACCTTGGCAGCAGCGGCCAGCGACAGACCTTCCGTCACACGGGCACGGATCGTGTAGTCCTGATAGGCCGGAATGGCGATAGCAGCCAGAATACCGACGATCGCGACCACGATCATCAGTTCGATCAGCGTGAAGCCCTTCTGGACACGCTTGTTCAGACGACGCATCGACTTCATGAATTTTCCCCCGGAAAAATTTGGTTAAGGATAATGCGAGGTTACTAGAGCAGGGACCGTGCCACCCCGATTTCTCGAATTTGCCTACTAAAACTGACGCGATTCGGGCCGCTGCCTGGGCATGACGTGACAGTTTTTGACATACCATGACGAGGAACGTCAATTTAGAAACCCTTAGATCACATTAGCGCATTGCGTTCCGATCTTCCTATGGGCAAATGACAAGGCGACCAAAGGCGCCCGGAAGCCGCCGCGGTAAATCGGAGGTTATCGACACTCAGACGGCGCGTACCGCGGGTCGAGCGTTGCTTGGGCGACCCGAGTAACGTTATTGGGCATTTGCTTGCCATTCGCCGAACATGCCCACATTACAAGTGTGGGGGGCGGCGCGCTGGCGCTCAGATTGACGTACGCGGACGAAGCTCCGCCCGAATAGGGCGTCAAGATCAACTGGTTCGACCCTGCCGGCGCCACCGCAGATGAAAACAGGATCGTGATCTCGCCGCTCCCGCTATTCACCTGCATGCCTGAAACGTTCTTGCTAGTGGGCAACGAAGCCCATCCCAATGACAGATCGCTCTGCGAATTGGCGGCATTTTCCACCACCAACGCCTTCGCCTGCACAGCGACAACCAATCCCTCCGTCACCCGCGACCGAATCGTATAGTCCTGATACGCCGGAATCGCCAACGCCGCCAGAATCCCCACGATCGCCACCACGATCATCAGCTCGATCAGCGTAAATCCGCCTATCCGACGCCTCGTTCCCGTGCTGTGCTTGAAGCCCATGATCTCTCCCTAAAACGCATTTGTTATTGGGAGGCCACCGAGCAGGGACTATGCCAAGGCACACAGTGTGTACCTGGGCAAAAACTGGCGCACTTTGGTGGGAATTCAGGCGCAAATCTGACCGTTCTTGACAGAATTTCAGACAGAACCCGTCATCACCTACTTTCGTGGGGAATCGTTCGGACTAAGCTTGGCGCAGCGTTCGCCGGCTGAGCCACCAGCCCACACACACGACCAGCAGCGCCCCAACACACCCAACCACCACATCCGCATACGGCACCGCGCGCTCGAACCACGCCGCATCAATCGGATCGGTGACGAGCATGTCACCGGCAAGGTACCCAAGCAGCGCTGCTCCCAGCGTGATGATCACCGGAAAGCGCGCCATGACCCCCACCAGCAGCGTGCTGCCGAACACGATCAACGGCACCGACAAACCAAGCCCCAGCACGAGCAACAGGAACGTCGTGCCTGGCGGCCCCTTCTCCGCTGCGGCGGCCACCGCGACGACGTTGTCGAGCGACATTACAAAGTCGGCGATAAGGATGGTCTGGATGGCAGGCCATAGGCCGGCCTGCTGATGGCGATCGGAGGCTTCATCTTCGGCTTCCGTCAGCAGCTTCACGCCGATGTACACCAGCAGCAACGCGCCAATCGTTTTGAGGTAAGGCAGCGCAAGCAGCTTGACGGCCAGCACGGTCAACACCACGCGCAGCACGATGGCGCCCGCGCTGCCCCAGAAAATGGCCTGCTTTTGCTGACGCTTCGGCAAGTTGCGCGCGGCCAGCGCGATGACGACCGCGTTATCGCCTGACAGCACGATGTTGGTCAGGATGATGGAGCCGAGTGCGAACCAGAATGCGCTTGAGGTGAGCGCCATAGTGTTCTCTAAGATGTCCTTGTGGATCGGCGGCGGATGCGCCAGTGACTGGTTTGCTTATACACATGTCGTGCCGCGATCGCACGCCGCGTCGCGCACAAACAAAAACGGGAGCCGAAGCCCCCGTTTTCGCACAACCTCAAACCTTGCCGATTACAGCATCGCCTTGAGCAGACGTGCCATTTCCGACGGGTTCTTGGTGGTCTTGATGCCGCATTCTTCCATGATGTCCAGCTTGGCTTGCGCGGTGTCGGCGCCGCCCGAGATCAGCGCGCCGGCGTGACCCATGCGCTTGCCCGGAGGCGCGGTCACACCAGCGATGAAGCCAACCACCGGCTTCTTCATGTTGTCCTTGATCCAGTA
>Ga0157370_10000303_pt1 | contig 61868 bp, 55 predicted proteins | sample C35metaG_FD_113463 | JGI IMG/M metagenome (GOLD analysis project Ga0157370, IMG submission 113463) | Corn rhizosphere microbial communities from Kellogg Biological Station, Michigan, USA - C3-5 metaG | ecosystem: Host-associated > Plants > Roots > Rhizosphere > Soil | place: USA: Michigan...
CATTGGATCTTTTCTGTTCTCTGATTATATGCTGCCCAAGGCCAATCTTAAGTATGGTTCTTTATTATGGGATGTAAGGAATAAAAAATTATCCTTTCTGATCAAGGAGGGGGTTTTTAACAACAGTATTCCTGGTTATTCTATCAGAGTAGATAAGAAAGGTGAGGACGGGATTTCGCTGGAAGGGATTATGATCTATGATCATAATGGTACCGGAGGGATTGCAAAAATCATTATGGCCAAAGATGGAAAGATGTACAAGACCAGTGACGATAAATACCTGGTGCTGAAACTAAATAACGGTGTGCGGTATGAAGAGACAGCGGGTAAAAACACTTCTTTCAACCCCAGGCAGGAATTGTACCGTATGCGTTTTGGAGAGACAGAACAGAAATTTGATTTTTCAAGCTTTAAAATGAGCAGAACGGACGAGAATAGTTTTCGTTCCAATACGGCTATGCTTAATCTGAAAGGTTTAACCAGAAAAAAGGACTCTTTGACAAAAATGCAGGACAGTACAGACCGGTATGCAAGGTTAACTTTGGGTAGTTATTATAAACAAAACAATTATACCAAGGGATATACAAAGATTAAGATTCCGGCAAGGAATATTAAGGGGCCTATACTGAATGAAATTCCCAAAGGATTGAGGTCAACTGTACTTCAAAGTGCGCTCGATCAGGCGACTACTATTCAACAAACTACATCGGCAAAAATTCCGGAGCATGAAGAACAAATGCGGAACCTGATCCGGGTAGATGTGGAATATCAGCGGAAATTTACATTGGCGGTATCTTGTTTACTACTTTTCTTTATCGGGGCGCCATTGGGTGCAATTATCAGAAAGGGTGGACTGGGGCTTCCGGTGGTTATGGCAATCATTTTCTTTCTGATCTATCATATTATTTCCACGGTCTCTGAAAAATCTGCCAATCAGGGCAATATAAGCCCTGTACTGGGGATTTGGATGGCCATTATTGTATTAAGTCCTTTAGGGGCATTTCTGACCTATAAAGCAACGGTTGATTCTGCTTTATTTGATGCTACTTATTACAAAACTACCTTCGTTAATTTCTTTAACAGGTTCTTCAAAAAGAAAAGCATTGAGAGTTAATCCGTCCTTTTGAATATCATTACCAATTGATGATATTTTAGAACTTAATTTACCGGTGAAGGTTGTACCTTTGTATAAGGATTCTTTGGCTTAATTAAAGATAGAAGGCCGGGAAAGTTTAAAAATGGAAATTAAATTGAACACAATAGAAGAAGCTATTGTAGATATAAAAGCCGGAAAACTGATTATTGTAGTTGACGACGAAGACAGAGAAAATGAAGGAGATTTCATTACGGCTGCAGAGAACGTAACTCCTGAGATGGTTAATTTTATGGCAACCTATGGCCGGGGTCTGATTTGTGTGCCTTTGACCGAAGAACGCTGCGATCATTTAGGGCTTGAACTGATGGTTGGAAAGAATACTGCGGCTTATGAAACGAATTTTACGGTATCTGTTGATTTGGTTGGACATGGATGTACCACAGGTATTTCTGCTTCTGACAGGTCCAAAACAATACAGGCGTTAGTTAACCCTAAGACCGATCCGGAAGAACTGGGCAGGCCTGGGCATATTTTTCCTTTACGGGCTAAGGCCGGTGGTGTATTGAGACGTTCAGGGCATACTGAAGCTAGTGTTGATCTGGCCAGGTTAGCAGGTCTGGAGCCTGCTGGTGTTTTGGTAGAGATATTAAAAGAGAACGGAGAGATGGCACGTCTACCTGATCTGATCAAAATAGCCGCTCAGCATCAGTTAAAGATCATTTCTATTAAAGATTTGATCGCTTACCGTTTGAGTAATGAGAGTTTGATCAAGCAAGAAGTTACCATTAACCTACCTACGCAATGGGGTGATTTTAAAATGACAGCGTATACGCAGTTAGATAACAATGCGACTCATCTCGCCATCAGTAAAGGGGAGTGGGCTGCTGATGAGCCTGTTCTTGCCAGGGTACATAGTTCTTGTGTAACGGGTGATATATTTGGTTCCTGCAGATGTGACTGTGGTCCGCAATTGCATAAAGCTTTGGAGATGATTGAGAAAGAAGGTAAGGGTGTGGTGGTTTATATGAACCAGGAAGGCAGAGGTATTGGCCTGGTGAATAAACTTCGTTCTTACAATTTGCAGGATGAAGGTTTTGATACAGTGGAGGCGAATATTAAGCTTGGCTTTAAAGGTGACGAAAGAGATTATGGGGTAGGTGCACAAATATTGAGATCTCAGGGGGTAACTAAAATGAAATTAATGTCTAATAACCCGACCAAGAGAGCCGGCTTGATTGGATATGGACTGGAGATTGTGGAAAATATCCCGATTGAAATTGAAAGTAATAAACATAATGAAACTTATCTGAAGACCAAAAGGGACAAGATGGGGCATCAAATTATGAAAGGTTAAAAGAACCTATTTTTTCTTACTCTTTTTATCTTGTAAAACAGCTTCTTTATTCAGGAGCTGTTTTTCTTTTTTTGCCTTTTCTTCTGCCTCTTTTTTCTTCTGGTTCTTTTTATATCTGCCGGTTATTTTTTGCAGAAACTCCCTGAAATTGTCAAACTGCTGATTATACATCAGACCTAGAGAAGTTACATTTGCGTTTTGCTGGTTTACAAGTGTATTGACCAAAATACTTTGTTGTGTTGGAGGTTTATTGGCTAGTTTTGCAACCAACGTACCGTCTTTTTTTAGTAAGGCCAGTATTTCAACTTCACTTCCTACATTGTTTTTTGAAAAACCTATTGGAGAAAGATCACTGGTGCTCTTTCTGTCCACAATTCCTGCATTTAAAATAATTCTGTCCTTAAAGAACTTAAAAGAGGCGTTGGCTTCACTGAAAGACCGGATGTTAATATCTACAAAATCGAGGTTAAGAGAAGATAAAACATTATTAAATTGATTAAACAGCAGTTCGGTAGCGGTACTGGTTACACCAGAAGTGAGTTGTTCTCCAAGATTTTGTCTTCCATTTCCAGGTGCAAAACTCCGGCGTATAATTAAACTGAAGGCCTGGAGGTTTAAGTTATTTGGGTCATTAAAATAGGCCTGCAAATCCTCTTTGATGGCTGGATTGGATGGGAAGGAAATATCCAGTTTGATGTCTGGCTTTAAAAGAAGCCCGGAAAGACCCATCTCAACATCGGTAGGAACCCTTTCTGAGGAATTGGGACTGGTTTCCCTGTTGGCAGCAAGGTATAAGTCGCTTAAGTTGGCCCGAAGTGAGTAGATGGCTTTAAGTTGTATTTGAGCCGCAGAGGGGTTTCCTGTCCAGCGAATGGAACCACCTTGTTTAATAGAGAATTTTTTATTGATAACTTCCTGGGCTGTGAAATCAAAATTGCCCGATTCAATAATATAATCTCCTGTCATCTCAAAATCTCCTATACTGTTGATTTCAAGGTCCAGGTCTGCATTACCTTTACCACTTAATTTTCCAAGGGTGGTATAAATATTTGCCGTGCTGTTTGGATCAACACTGAGTTTAAAACTCATGGTCAGTCCGTCAAAGCTGGTTTGGCTTTTAACTACTTTGGTGGTGTCTTTACTTACAAAGGTGATGAAGTCTTTACTGGATACTGTTACAGAGCTGTTCAGTGGCAAGTTAAATACGGTACCTTTTTCGGTTTTTGCGTCGATGCCAATAAATAATTTGTTGGTTGGCCCTTTAAATTTAAATGTTCCAGTGGCATAGGCCTGTCCATAATAGAGAGAATTGTCTTTTATGGTGGTATTCAGGGCCATAAAATTTTTGGCATCAACAATGATGTCCAGGTCAGGATCTTCAATATTGTTTAAGTCGACAGTACCGTTTGCGATTGCCGTATTGCCATCATTATCGGTGATTTTGAGGTCTTCGAGCCTAATGATGCTGTTGTCTACATTGACTTTGTCTGATAGGGAATAGGCTGTTTTTAGGTAGGTTACGGTTACTTTGGCCTTGTTAAATTCCACTGTTCCATTAATTTCCGGCTTATCAAAGGAACCTTTCACGGTAAGTTCAGAAGAAACATTTCCTTTCAGATCAGATACCAGGCTATTTACAAAAGGTTCAAAAATAACCAGTTTGCTGTCATCCAGTTTCACCGAGAGATCGATTTTCTTTTCGGTCAGGTCCAGACTTCCATCTGCTTTTAAGGTCTCATTTCCATTGGTGAGGATCCTTGTATAGATATTAGCCTTGTTGCTGGCCCCATCAAATGATGAGGTATCTGTAAGTGTTCCGACATAGGAGTCGTTCAAACTAAGCGAATCGATTTTAATATCATTATTCAGTTTAACAGAGCTTAACAGGTTTTTTATGCTGGTTTTCCCGTTTACTTTTCCATATAGTTTAAGCCCGACAGTTTTGGTAAGTGGATTGAGGGTTTTTAGATTGAAGTCTTTAAAACCGACCAATAAAATATCTTTCGGATCATTTGATATCAGTCCATCAATACTGAGAGATTGGTTTCCGTTACTTAAATCAAAATTGGCAATTTCTGTTTTTCCCTGGTGAAAGTTAATTCTTACTTTTTCCTGGATTTTCCAGTCTTCGTTATTGATGGTCAGGATAGAAGGTAAAATACTGATTCTTGCGGTCGTATCACTGGCAAATTCGACCAGACCATTTAAATCCAGTTGGTTGGCATCGTCGGAATTAGACAACTTAACGTTGAGTGAAAGGCTGTCATTTCTTAAAATATTAGAGATGTTCACATTTTTAATATACAAACTGTCATTCAGGTCTACTCTATCGGAGGTGATGATGGCCTGTAGCTGTGAATTACCTGTGTTTTCATCAATAATGATGTTGTTCACGGTAACGCCCTTAAATTTTAGTTTCTTGATGAAACCATTGAGCGTTGCGATTTTGTTCCTGGAATCGAATTTTCCAATGAGTACAGCCTGGTCTTCGATTTCCAGGCCGGGTGCAAGCAGTTGTGCGATCGGTTCAAAGCGCTTAATGTTAAGGTTAAACTGGAAATTTTGTGTTCCGTATTTTACGATATCTGCTTTTAGTGATGGGATATATGTTTTTGCGAGTGCTTTATAATAAGAAGGAATGGTATTTAGATCGTATTCTCCCTTAATACTTGCATCCAGTACATCCGAATTGATGGTCAATGTGCGGTCCAGTCCAATTCCCTGAGCTTTTAATAGTATAGAATCAATTGTATAAATGCCTTTTACATTGTCCAGTCTGATTTTATCTATGGACAGATTACCCTGTATATTGTTCAAATCATTTCCGGAGAAATTGGTACTGAAGTTTGCATCGATCTTTAAAGAGTCTTTAAATAATTTGAGGGCTTTCAGCTTTGCATTTTTAATGGTCGCCTTAAAGTTAAAAACGGGCAATGCAGGGTTCAGATTGACTCCGCCATCAAAAACGAGCTGTACATTCTTGTCCTTAATTTTTAAACTTCCGTCAAAGTATTTTTTGTCGAAAATACCATTGATTTTCACATTGCTATAACGATAGTTATTGAAATCTATATATTGTATATCCCCATCGATGTCTTCTTTTAATTTATTGATCTCGGTACCATGGCCCTTGATGTTTACTGCAGAAGTTACTCTTCCAAGAGAATTTTCATCAAGGAGGTCGCCTAAATTGAAATCGTAGGTTTTTACACTTCCTGAATAAGAGGGAAGTCCTGCTTTATCAATTTTCATATTGACATCGGATACTACACGGCCGAGCTTTGTTTTGAATTCACCATATGCGATAAAGTCATTCTGAAAGCCTGTGAAGGTCCCATTGAAATTAATGGTTCCGAATTTCGATATAATAGAAGGGATAAGCTTGATCTTCTTTCCTGTTGTATTGCTCAGAAGTTGATCCAGGTCTTTTTTATTGGTGCCGGCCATGTCAATCTTCATGTCCATAAAAGTCTCTTTCAGATAAGGTAATCCTTTAAGAATGAAATCTCCTTTGATATAAGTTGCCTGTCCGGCTTTGACAGACAGTTTTGTCGCTTTGAGACTGTTGACCAGTCCCGTAACCTGTCCGTCTACATCAATATTGAGGTTCATCTGGTCGAGTTCCGGGGCAAAATACGCTACATCTTTAGAGTCCAGATGACTATTTTTAAAATGCGCTTTCATGCGTACTTTATTGATATAGTCGTTGAAATCGTCAAATTTGTTGAAACGCATTTGATAGTAGTCGGTCAGGCGACTTTGATTTGTGACCAGCAATAATTTTTTAAGTTCTATCTGGTTGGTGTCAATTGTTGTAAATGCGCTTAGGTTTTTAAGGTAAAAGCCACTTTTTTCTCTGAATGTGAGGTTTTTAATGTTGGCCTGAAGGAGATGGTCTGTTGTATTCAGGTCTTCTAAAATACCATTGAGATTTTTTAAGCTAACGTCGTCGAAATTTACACCCTTTATCTTGTCGTTGTACTTTAGGTTTTTATACTTGAAATTTAGGTTATTCAAAATTATCCGGCTAAAGGAGATGACATAAGGTTTTTTCTTTTTCTTAACAGTTGGCGGGCCTGAATCAAAATAATCGATAATGAAATCAATATTTGTGGAGCCATCTTTATAAGACTTTAGAAAAAAGGAACCATTGTTGATTTGAACGGTGTTGATATCAATTATCCTTTGCTTTATGGATAGTTTATTAAGGTCAACCAGAAACTTTGGGGTATTTAAAATGGTATCTTTCTGCAAGTCGAGAACAACCAGGTCTTCTATAACTACAGACTTGAATGGTTTGATGTAAATGCCACTCAGCGAGACGGTTGTTTTTAATTCTGTAGACAAATAGTCTGCAGCTTTTTTTGCAATAAAGGTTTGAACAGGTTTAAACTGGAGTGCAAATAGTACAATACAAAGCAACAATAGAATTGATGCTATAAACCATAGGAGTATTTGTAATAGTTTTTTGATATTTTTGTAGCTTAAATAATATAAACGTGTCTGTAATACTTGCTATCGAATCTTCCTGTGATGAAACTTCAGTTGCTATTTGTAACAACGGCAAAATTACGGCCAATGTTATTGCAAACCAAACAATTCATGAAAATTATGGTGGGGTAATTCCGGAGTTGGCTTCCAGGGTACACCAGCAAAATATTGTTCCGGTTGTTCAACAAGCGTTAGTTGATGCTAAAGTTAGTAAAAAGGAGATTAATGCTATTGCTTTTACCCGTGGTCCTGGATTATTAGGCTCTTTATTGGTGGGCGTTTCTTTTGCAAAATCCTTCGCTTTGGCATTAGATCTTCCTTTGATTGCTGTAAACCATATGCATGCCCATATTCTGGCGCATTTTATTGATGATCCGAAACCGAATTTTCCTTTTCTTTGTTTAACGGTTTCGGGCGGGCATACTCAAATTGTGCTGGTGAAAGACTATGCCGATATGGAAATTATTGGTGAAACTCTTGATGATGCGGCAGGTGAGGCCTTTGATAAGACGGCTAAATTGCTCAAACTGCCCTATCCTGGAGGCCCACTGATTGATAAGCATGCAAAACTTGGAAATCCGCATGCTTTTAAATTTCCAGAACCTCAGATTAAAGGGCTGGATTATAGCTTTAGCGGCTTTAAGACAGCTATTTTATATTTTATCAGAGATAAGGAGAAGGAAAATCCTGATTTTATTAATGAACATTTGAATGATATTTGTGCATCTGTTCAGTACAGTATTGTTCAGATTTTGCTCAATAAGTTAAAAAAGGCCGCCAATGCCCATGGAATCAAAGATATTGCGATTGCTGGCGGGGTATCTGCAAATTCCGGATTACGGGAGGCTTTGCAAATGCTGGCGAAGGAACAGGGCTGGAACGTATTTATTCCTGCTTTTCAATATTGTACTGATAATGCAGGTATGATTGCGATTGCGGGTTATCATAAATATTTGGCTAATGATTTTGTGGGTCAGGATACTGCCCCTGCTGCAAGGATGATCTTTTAAATTAAAATAACGGTTATGAATTCGATGAGCTTTCTTTTTCTGGGATTAATGTTAGTTCCTTTCGTGCTATTTATCATTTGGCTTTTCAAACAGGATAAAACGAAAAACTATCTGGGATTGGTGGTTCTGTTGGTGGCTATTGTTCTTGTTGTGATTGTGGCCATCTATGTGGATGCAAAATACATGAAGGCAGCGTAGGAGTTATACAAAAATAAGAAACATAAAAAGGCCCGCTTAATTTTTAAACGGGCCTTTTTAATTTCAGTTAAAGTACTATTCTAATTCTTCCAGTTTATCGCCAGTAACTTCCTGTCTGATTTTTGCTTCGATCTCATCAGATAATTCAGGATTATCTAACAATAATTGTTTAACAGCGTCTCTTCCTTGTCCAAGTTTAGTATCTCCATAGGAGAACCATGAGCCGGCTTTTTTGATGATGTTAAAATCAACTCCAAGGTCGATGATCTCACCAACTTTAGAGATACCCTGGTTAAACATAATATCGAATTCTGCAATCCGGAAAGGTGGAGCAACCTTGTTCTTAACAATTTTTACTTTGATCCTGTTTCCTGAAACTTCTTCAGAATCTTTAATTTGTGAGGTTCTGCGAATGTCTAAACGTACAGAAGCATAAAACTTTAAGGCATTACCACCTGTAGTCGTTTCAGGGTTACCAAACATAACACCGATTTTTTCACGCAACTGGTTGATAAAGATACAGCAGCATCCGGTTTTAGAGATGGTTCCTGTCAGTTTACGTAAAGCCTGAGACATTAAACGGGCTTGTAAACCCATTTTAGAGTCTCCCATTTCTCCTTCTATCTCTGCTTTTGGTACAAGGGCTGCAACGGAGTCAATAACGATCACATCGATGGCTCCGGAGCGGATCAGGTTGTCTGCAATTTCCAGCGCTTGTTCACCATTGTCAGGTTGTGCAATCAACAGATTTTCAACATCAACACCTAATTTCTTTGCATAAAACTTATCAAAAGCATGTTCTGCATCAATGAATGCAGCTACACCACCTGATTTTTGAGCTTCAGCAATAATATGGGTTGCCAGAGTTGTTTTACCAGAGGATTCAGGGCCATAGATCTCGATGATACGGCCTTTTGGAACACCACCTATGCCCAATGCGATATCCAAACCAATAGATCCGGTAGAAATGGATTCCACTGCCTCTATAGCCTGATCACCTAATTTCATCACGGCGCCTTTACCATAAGATTTTTCTAACTTATCAAGTGTAAGTTGTAGTGCTTTTAATTTGTCTGCGTTTGGATTCATTTCTTTAAAATTCTGTTCTTAAGATAAATATCTATTCTTTGGGAATATTGTCTTTGAAAGTAAAAGTGCTAATTATGTTAGCAAAAGTAAGTATTTGTTTATTGATAAAAAAATTAATCTGATAAATATAATTTTATTTCTATTTTTTAACTAATTATTTTAGTTTTCCGACTCCTCTCGTAATAGCGGCACAAGTGTGTGATTTCACAGATACTGCACTTGGGTGATCTGGCAACACAGATATAACGGCCATGGAGTATCAACCAATGATGAGCGACATGAATGGTGTGTTCGGGAAGGTGTTTCACGAGGTCCTTTTCAACAGCAAGTGGTGTTTTTCCATTGGTGAGGCCAATACGGTTTGCCACTCGAAATACGTGTGTATCTACAGCCATAGCAGGTGCATTGTAAATTACAGAAGCAATTACATTTGCGGTCTTTCTGCCCACACCAGGAAGCTTTTGAAGGTCGTTGATGTCTGAAGGAACGAGGCTGCCAAAATCATTGACCAGCATATTGGCCATGCCCACCAGATGTTTTGCTTTATTGTTTGGGTAACTTACGGTTTTAATATAATCGAATACAATATCTGAGGTTACCTCTGCCAGAGACTTCGGTGTAGGAAACCGTTGAAAGAGAGCAGGAGTAATCATGTTTATCCTCTTATCTGTACATTGTGCAGACAAAATTACGGCAATAAGCAGCTGGAATGGGTTGTTGTAATGGAGTTCTGTTTCTGCATTTGGCTGTTTGGCCGAGAAATGTTCTACAAACAACTGGTATCGTTCTTTCTTAAGCATGTGCAAATATACTATCCGCAGGGACATAAAAAAGCTGCCTCTTTCAAGGCAGCTTTAAAATTACTTGGCCATGTTGTACGCCAGGATTTTTTGAATTACCTCATCACTGGGATCTTTCATCAGACTATCCAGGCCCGCCTTTAGATCGTCATAAGGGAAGGAGTCAATTTCTTCAAAAAATTCAGTGTTTGATTTTTCTGATTTCTGATGAAAATGAGACAGGTTGTTAATTGAAGTAGAGGTTGTTATCATAAGCAATAAACTGTTTTTTTGTTTATTATTAAACGCAACAATCTACTGTTTATTTTAACATGTATAATAATTTTGAAAACAAATTTTAGCAGGGGTTTATCCTACTTCTTTCACCTTCATCATCTTCCTTAAATTGCTCAGCGCGTATCTCATTCTCCCTAAAGCAGTATTAATACTTACATCGGTCAGATCTGCAATTTCTTTAAAGCTCAGATCTGCATAGTGCCGCATAATTAAAACTTCTTTCTGCTCATCAGGGAGTAAATGGATCATAGCCCGAAGGTCCGTATGTGTCTGATCCCTGAGCATTCTGTCTTCTGCACTTTCTTCATAAATCTGCAGCATATTCAGAATATCAGTTCCATCAGAACTTGTGATTGCAGGTGCGCGTTTTTCCCGTCTGAAATAATCTATAACCAGATTGTGCGCAATACGCATTACCCAGGGCAGAAACTTGCCTTCTTCATTGTATCTTCCTGATCTTAAAGTGTTGATTACTTTTATAAAAGTATCCTGAAATATATCTTCTGCCAGATATTGATCTTTTACCAATAAATAAATAGATGTGTATATTTTTGATTTATGTCTTTTTAGAAGTTCTTCCAAAACAGACTCGTCCCCGTTAAGGTACAACTTCACCAGATCCTGATCACTATTTAATTGTAATTTCATAGGAGTATCTATACTAAATTCCCTTGCCTATTGCTTAAAATATTTAGTAGCAGTCTAATCTATAGCAGTTCTCCTATTAGTTTTTTTAAATGAATGGTTCAATTGTTGTGGTTATTAATTCCAAAAGAAGCATTTTTTTATCATAATTCAATAAGAAAAGTGTTAAAAAAAAATAAAAGTACCCTGAGGGCCTTATTTTTGCGTTCCCGGGAATAACCAATGTAACTTTTTTGGGGTATATTAGCAGCATTCTATCCAGCAGTATGAGTAAGGAAACAGAGAAAGATCCACATAGAAATATTATTATAAAAGGGGCAAGGGTTCACAACCTTAAAAACATTGATGTTGCCATTCCAAAGAATAAACTGGTCGTTATTACCGGAATGTCGGGTTCCGGGAAGTCCTCACTGGCATTTGATACTTTATATGCTGAAGGGCAGCGGAGATATGTAGAGAGTCTTTCTGCATATGCCAGACAGTTTATGGGCCGGATGAATAAACCTGATGTTGATTACATAAAAGGTATCGCACCTGCTATTGCCATAGAACAAAAGGTTATAACTTCAAATCCAAGATCTACGGTGGGAACCTCAACGGAAATCTATGATTACCTGAAACTCCTGTTTTCAAGAATTGGAAAAACCTATTCTCCGGAATCGGGGCAGATTGTAAAAAAAGACAGTGTAACGACCATTGTTGATTTTATTTCTACACTGGAGGATGAAAGTACGGTTACTATTTATTGTCCTCTTTTTCCTCACAATAACCGGACGATTAAAGAGGAATTAGCCGTTTTACTTCAAAAAGGTTTTTTAAGAGTTTTACTCAATGATAAGATCTATAAGATCGAAGCTATCCTGGAAGATGAGGATTTTAAAGATGTGGAGTTGACGAGTGAAAATACGGTTATGATCTTAATTGATCGGATTGTAGTGAATAAGGAAGAGGAAACTTTGAGCCGTATTGCTGATTCTGCACAGACTGCATTTTTTGAAGGTAAGGGAGATTGTTACGTAGAGCATGATGGTAAAATGACCCATTTTTGTGACCGCTTTGAGCTTGACGGGATCAAATTTGAAGAGCCTACACCTAACTTTTTTAGTTTTAATAACCCCTACGGAGCCTGCAAAAGATGTGAAGGTTATGGAAATGTGATCGGTATTGATGAAGATCTGGTTATTCCTGATAAAAGCAAGAGTATCTATGACAATGCGATTGCTCCGTGGCGCGGAGAGAAAATGAGGGAATGGTTAAACAAACTGATCAGGAATGCAGATAAATTTGACTTCCCCATCCACCGTTCTTACAGCGAACTGACCGATAAACAGCAAAAGCTGCTGTGGACAGGAAATAAATATTTTGAAGGACTGGATGCATTTTTTAAAGATTTAGAAGAACAAACCTATAAGATACAGTACCGTGTAATGCTTTCCCGGTACCGTGGAAAAACAGTATGCCCTGATTGTAAGGGTTCCAGGCTAAGAAAAGACGCTTCTTATGTTAAAATTGGGGGTAAATCTATTATCGATATTGTTTTAATGCCTTTGTCTACCATATTGGATTTCTTTGAAAAGCTTGACCTGTCGGAAACTGATCAGAAGATTTCTAAACGTTTGCTTTCCGAAATTTTTAACAGGGTGGAGTATCTGAATAATGTTGGTTTGGGTTATTTAACCTTAAACAGATTGTCCAATACGCTTTCAGGAGGAGAATCGCAGCGCATTAATCTGGCTACTTCATTAGGCAGTAGCCTTGTGGGATCTGTATATGTACTGGATGAGCCCAGTATCGGTTTGCACCCCAGAGATACCAACAAGCTGATTGGTGTTTTGGAATCTTTGAGGAATGTAGGAAACACCGTTTTGGTTGTTGAGCATGAGGAAGAGATGATGAAAGCGGCAGATCATATTATAGATATTGGTCCGGAAGCGGGTACACATGGGGGGAATCTGGTGTTTAGCGGAACTTATGAAGAGATCATTAAAGATAAGCACAGTCTGACTGGCCGTTATCTGGCTGGAAAGGAGCGTATAGAGGTGCCTGGAAAGAGACGTAAATGGAAAGACCACGTACTCTTAAAAGGGGCCAGGGAAAACAATCTGAAGAATATCGACGTAAAATTTCCTCTTGGAGTTTTTACGGTGGTCAGTGGAGTATCTGGTTCTGGTAAAACGAGTTTAGTAAAGAAGATCCTTTACCCTGCACTGCAAAAAGCGATTGGTAATTATGCCGGAGAACAGACCGGGGCATATGATGGAATATTTGGAAACCTGGATCTGGTGAGTGCTGTAGAAATGGTGGATCAGAATCCGATCGGGAGATCTTCGCGGTCTAATCCGGTGACCTATGTCAAAGCCTGGGACGATATCAGAGCTTTATTCTCGGCTTTGCCGGCTTCTAAGGCTGCGGGTCTTAAACCTGCTGCATTTTCTTTCAATGTAGAGGGCGGGAGGTGCGATGTATGCCAGGGCGAAGGGGAGGTAAAGATAGAGATGCAGTTTATGGCGGATATTTACCTGCCCTGTGAGGCTTGTGGAGGCAAAAGGTTTAAACAGCAGGTATTAGACATCACTTATCAGGATAAAAATGTGTCTGATATTCTGGATATGACCATCGATGAGGCAGTGGTTTTTTTCAGTAAAGAGCCTAAGATTCTAAATAAATTGCAGCCACTGGTAGACGTAGGTTTAGGTTATGTTCATCTCGGTCAGTCTTCCAATACCCTTTCTGGCGGAGAAGCGCAGCGTATTAAACTGGCTTCTTTCCTGATCAAAGGAAACAATGCAAATAAGACCATGTTTATTTTTGATGAGCCAACTACGGGTTTACATTTTCATGATATTAAAAAATTGCTGATTGCTTTAAATACCCTTATTGAGCAGGGGAATACGATTTTGGTGATCGAGCACAATATGGATATGATCAAATCTGCGGACTGGGTAATTGATATCGGCCCGGAAGGTGGAGACAAAGGGGGGCATGTGGTTTTTGAGGGAACTCCTGAGGATCTGATCTCTTCAAAAGAGTCTTATACCGCTAAGTATTTAAAAGCGCATTTGAAATAATTGTATCTTCGCCAATGCTTTTTTTAACATTCGTACTGGGGATATTGTTAAATTCTATCGGATATATCCCTCCGGGAAATATTAATCTGACGGTTGTACAGATTACCATTAACCGGGGAATTCGGCAGGCCCTTTATTTTATAGGTGCATTTGCAGCAGTAGAGGTCTTGTTTACTTTTGCAGTGATGCGTTTTGTTCAGTGGCTGTCGAGCACAATGAACCTGAGTAATATTATTGATGTGGCCATGGTCATCATGTTTGGTGTGCTGGGTATTATTACATGGCGGTCCAGAAAAGAGATGCCAAAGGCCGATTATTCGGAAAAGGATAGTATTCGTTACGGTATGTTACTTGGTGTATTGAATCCGATGCAGATTCCTTACTGGCTTTTTGTTGGAACCTATCTGATCTCTCATGAATGGATAGACATAGGATATCTTTCTTTAAGTGTATTCAGTGTTGGATCGGGGATAGGCGCTGCTTTGGCTTTATATGGTTTTGCGCGGTTTGCCAAGTACATTAAAGAGAAATTTGACCTGAGCAGTTATATTGTAAATAAGAGCATCGCCATCTTGTTCTTTGCTTTATCAGCATATCATATTTGTAAGATAGTGTATGTTCACTTTATAAAAGTTTAGAATTATTTTTTCAGAAATTCTACATTCCAGATCTTTTCAGCTCTTCGGCCAATGATCCAAAATGAAGCCGCCAGAACGGAAAAGAACAAGGCTTTATGCCAGCTGTCCCAGAAATATTCAAAATAGCGGGTGTAGAGATTGATAAAAAGGAAGGTGATCCCGAACTCCCGGGCAATATCATCTCTGTATTTGAGACCAATCCAGATACTGAGTATACAAACGCCTGCAGAAATAATGCCCCAGTAGAAAAGGCTGAGTTGTTTGACTTTGTACCATTCTTCAAGTGTACCATAATTTCCAAATACAGAGATCAGCCAGAGGGCCACAAAAAGGTAGACCATGCCACTGATATAAGTGGTGCCGTAAAACAGTTCGAATTTTTTATTCCTTCTCAACAGTAATGCAATGGCGGTAAGCAGCAATCCAAAGAATACAAATCGCAGCGGATAATTCAATCCGATGAAATACCAGTTCCACCTGGAAAGGTAACCCGTCTCTGTTCCAAACCATGCTCCCAAAGAAAGAAGTACAAAAGCCCAGATCAGTCTGGATTTAAAAACATAGGCCAGTACACCATAAATCAATACTGATAAAAGGATCAGTAAAGAAAAATGCGCGCCGTTACTGCCGATGGCCTTGCCCAGATAAGCAATAGCATTAGCGGTAAGCATGACCGCTGTAAAAATTAGTGCGTCATTGCTGAAGATCTGCATCTGATGTGTTTTTCGTCTTTGAAAACTCCTGTAGTATAAGATACAGGCGGCTGCGGCTGAGAGTAGGCTGATGATGCTGTCTGGTGTATCATACAGCTTTTTTAAATAAGTTAGAATGTCCTTGTCGATCAGGAGTGCACCTAAAGAAATTACGCCACAGGCCATTGCAATCCAAAAAGAGTACTGTGCAAGCCTTCTCCAGTCAAAACTTTTGGATTCATAACTGTCCTGTAACAGCCTGGCCTGTTCGCCGGTTATCATATGCTGATCCTGCCAATATTGGAGCATTTCGTCTAAAAACTCACTTTTTTCCTGATCTAATTTCATTGGCAGAGATGATAAAAACTTTAAGTTAGGTTTTCTTTAACAGATCAGGAACTTTTTTGTGATTTCCAACAATCCATACAATGTCGTCGTTTTCAAAGATCATATTGGAATCTGGATTAAGGATTCGTTCTCCTTTTCTTTCTATTCCAACAACAAGCCCCTGTGTGATATCCCTGATCCCCGAATTTCTGATGCTGAGGCCATATATCGGAGAGGAGCTGTTTACGACAATCTTTTGCAGGGTCATGTCATTTTTCGGGAAATCCGCATGTGAAGTTTCATCTACAGCACCCTCAAATAATTCTTTAACAACGGCCAGCTGATCGTCTGTCCCAATGACCAGGATTTTATCATGCGGGTACAGCCGTTCGTCGCGGCCCGGTGTAGGAATCATGATTTTTCCTCTTTCAATTAAGGCAATGTTGACACCATGTTTTTCCCGTATGGAGAGTTCCATTAATGTAAAACCAACGAGTTTGGATTCTGGTGCAATGGTGAGCTCTGCCAAATGTGTATCCCAGGGCAGGATCTCTGGTTGGGCATTTTGCGCTTCGCGGGCATTAAGATTGTAAAGGAAACGATTTTCGAGCCTGTTGTAGAAAGCTTGCAGTTTCCTGGAGAAAATGAACATCACCGCAAGAATCAAGGCCAGTGCAATAGCAATGGAGATGAGTGTATTGTAAAACTGAAAGATGAGAAAGCCTACAAAACAAATGGCCAGGGCAATTCGTAAAATTTCCAGGGCTACTAAAGGGCCTCGTGTGTATTTCTTGTTTAACCATAAATTGCTGTAGGACTTTCTTTCCATTTTCCTTAAAGAAAGCGCCCATAAAAATGGCGTCATGATCATCAGGGTAAGCAGGAGACTGATCACTGTTCCATTATGCCCGTTGATGAGGTGCTCAGCAATAAATGGTTGTACATATTTTGAGCCCAGTACAACAATGGAGATTAAGATAACACAATGGATAATCGTATTGAAAGTATAGGCTTTTAGAAAGACCTTCCAATCGCTGAGGGTCGTAATGCCTGCTGTGCTGGAGCTGTAACGGTTTATGCCTTCTATCCATTTCTTAGGTAAAGAACGTTCAATGAAGTTATAAAAGGGTTCAGAGGCTTTGATGAGGTAGGGGGTAGTAAATGTAGTGATGGCCGATACTGCAACTGCAATAGGGTACAGAAACTCGCTGGTCACTTTTAAAGATAATCCCAGTGTTGCGATGATAAAGGAGAACTCGCCGATCTGTGCAAGGCTCATTCCTGTTTGTACCGAAGTTTTTAAAGGCTGTCCGGAAATTAGAGCACCGAGGCCTGAGCTTAAAAATTTACCCAGGATGGTTGCTATTGTAATGACCAGGATAGGCCCGGCATAGTCGATTAGGATCTTCGGATCAATGAGCATACCGACTGAAACAAAGAAAATGGCAGCAAAGAGATCTTTTACAGATTTTGTAAGATGTTCTATACGTTCGGCCTGCGTGGTTTCTGCTAAGATAGAACCCATAATAAAGGCACCCAGAGCAGGAGAGAAACCAACCTTAACGGCAAGTAAGACCATAATTAAACATAAAGCAATGGAGACAATCAGCATCGTCTCGTCGTTCATCAGCTTTTTTGTGGCCTTGAGAAAGGTGGGGATCAGGAAGATCCCTCCGATAAACCAGAGGACCAGAAAGAAACAAAGTTTCAAAATGGAAATGAGCATTTCCGTGCCTGCAAATTGTTGACTGACTGCCAGTGTGGAAAGCAGAACCAGCAGGAGAATAGCCACGAGGTCTTCCACAATCAGCACACCAAAGACCAGCCCTGCGAATTTCTTATGTTTTACCCCCAGTTCTTCGAAAGCACGGATAATGATTGTGGTGGAAGAAACGGAAAGTATACCTCCAAGGAAAATGCTATCCATAACAGACCAGCTCATCAGCTGTCCGGCGGCAAATCCGATCAGCAGCATAAAGACCACTTCAACAATAGCCGTTATAGATGCTGATCCTCCCACCTTAACGAGTTTCTTGAAACTGAATTCCAATCCCAAACTGAACAGTAAAAAAATGACTCCAATCTCGGCCCAGATGTTGATACTTTCTTTATCTGTTACCGTTGGAATGAATTTAATATGTGGACCTACAAGAAGACCAGCAAGTATATAGCCCAGTACAAGGGGCTGTTTAATTCTTTTAAATAAAAGTGTAGTGACCCCTGCGGCGGCAAGGATAAGACCAAGATCGGTAATCAATACTGGCAAATGTATCATGAAACGCTGTTTTAAAATGGATAAATAATTGTGAATGGATGATTACAAATTATACTTACCAAAAAACATGTTTAGGGTACAGAAAACTAAAAATAATTAAATAATGTGAAAAAATGAAAGTGGGTTTATATGCTGTATTTGAAACAGGCTGAACATTATATAATGCCCAATATTCTGGGAACAGGTTAATCTGGGCTTTATATTTTTTGATGGCTTGAGGTATTGCCTGAAAGTCATCGTTAAAAGTTTCTGGATCTGCAGAACATGCCTTTCCTTCCGCATAAGTGATTTGTTTACGGTCTAGTTTCATCTTTCCTGCAAATGCAGCGAAAGAATAGAGCTGGAAACAGATGCATAAAAAGACTAAGTATACATACCTCATTGAGGTAAATATACTAAAAAAGACCATTTTTTATGCTTTAAATTAGGTTTTAAGCGTTTTGTGACAGTCTTTTGAAAAAATTGAGTGTGTCTTCTTTGTCCTGTTTAAGTTGTTCTTTCAGCGCTTCCAAGCCAGTAAATTTAACATCGTGACGCAAAAACTCCAGGAAAGACATCTTAATATCTTGTCCGTAAATTTCTTTGTTAAAATCAAAAATATTGACTTCGATATTTCTGGTCATTCCGTTAATGGTTGGTCGCTGGCCAATATAAGCCATTCCTTTGTAAGAGCCTCCCTCCATATCTACAGTAACTGCATAAATTCCATCCGAAGGGATAAGTTTATAAGATTCTTCAACAAAAAGATTGGCTGTGGGGAAACCAATGGTACGTCCAATTTTATCACCCTTAATTACTCGCCCCTGTAAAGAAAAATGATATCCCAGGTACTTTGCAGCCAGGGCTACATCGCCGCTAAGTAAGGCTTGTCTTATTTTTGTAGAACTTACTGCCACATCATTGATATCCTGCTCGTCGATCACTTCTATGTTGTAATCAAATTTTTTGGCGCAAACTTCCAGTTCGGGCATTCCTCCTTTTCTGTCTTTGCCAAAACGGTGATCATAACCAACAATAAGGTGTTTGGTTCCTATCGTTTCTACGAGTACGTTTTGAATATATTCTTCCGGATTTAAATTAGAGAAATCACGCGTAAAAGGGGTAATGATTAAATGATCTACGCCTAAATCTGCTAAGATCTGAGCTTTCTCCTTGATGGTATTGATCATTTTTAAATCCTGATTTTCCGGATCTATGATCAGCCTGGGGTGCGGAAAAAAAGTTAAGATCACGCTTTCTCCACCTGTTGCTCTGGCCAGTTCACATAATCTTTTGATGATTTTCTGATGTCCGTAGTGTACACCGTCAAAAGTGCCAATGGTTACCACAGCATGGTCCAGTTTTTTAAATTCAGAAAGTTGATTATATATCTTCAATGTAGTAAAATTAATGTAATGGCTGGCGCTTAACTACACCACCTCTAATATCGGCTATTTGCTGCTGGATGACGAAGGCATCCGGATCTATTTGCCTGATTGCAGTTTGCAGTTTGCTCATTTCTAGCTTCGTGACAACGGTATAAAGAATATCAATGTCCTTTTTCTCGCCGTAACCGCCTTCGCCTTTATAAATCGTAACACCCCGTTTCATTTGGTGAATGATGAATTTTTTAATATGCTCATTTTTTACAGAGATCACTGTAACACCTGTGTATTGCTCAATGCCATTGACAATATAGTCAACGGTATTTGAGGCCGACAAGTATGTTAGGATGGCATAGAGTGCGGTTTCGATATCGAGAAATATGGCTGCAAAGGCAAAAATGACAATGTTTAAAATCAGAATGATATTTCCTACGGTTAATGTGCTCTTTTTACTCAGAAATAACGCCAGAACTTCTGTACCATCGATCACACAGCCGCCACGCATGGCAAGACCTATTCCTCCTCCCAGGAACAAGCCTCCGAAAAATGCAATCAGTAATTTATCATGGGTAATGGGCTGAAATGGTGCGACAATTAATAAAATAGCTAATAATGCAATAGCTATGGCCGTCTTAATCGCAAAAATTTTTCCGATTTGCCGGTATCCAAGAATAACAAAAGGAATATTGATCAGAACAATCAGATAGGAAAGTTTTAATCCCGTCAACCGGCTAATCAAAAGTGATATACCTGTTACTCCACCATCAATAAAACCACTTGGAAGTAAAAAGCTCTTTAAGCCAAAACATGCGGAAGTGATGCCGCAAGCAATTAAAAACAGGTTTTTAGTGAAGTTGAGTTTTCTGGATTTTGTCTGGCCACGCATGTTATTCCTTCTTGCTTCTAAGATAGCCAACCAGATCCATAACCTCAAATGCATTTTCCAGCAGAAAATCTCCGCTTCTGGTCCTGACAAGTTTTGACAGATATGCTCCGTTATTCAGGTGTTTACCGAAATCAGAGATGAGTGACCGGATATAGGTACCCTTACTGCACACAATCCTGAAATCAATTTCAGGCAATTCAATTCGGGTAATCTCAAATACAGGAACAGAAACATGGCGTATACGCAATTCCGTTTCTTCGCCTCTTCTGGCTTTCACATACAAACGCTCTCCATTTACCTTAACTGCGGAATGCGCTGGTGGATATTGCTGTATATCGCCGGTAAAAGGTATGGTTGCGGCGTGGATTTGTTCTTCTGTAATTCCTTCTATTGGGAATTCCTGATCCACAACGGTTTCCAGGTCGAAAGAAGGTGTTGTTGCGCCAAGGACCATAGTGCCGGTATACTCTTTTTCCTGTGCCTGGAAGGTGTCAATTTGTTTAGTGAGTTTACCTGTACAGATGATCAATAGACCGGTAGCAAGTGGATCCAGAGTACCTGCGTGACCTACTTTAATTTTGAGCGGTTTTAGAGAGTTTCTTATCTTTCCCACTACATCAAAACTTGTCCACTGATAAGGCTTATTGATGAGCAGGAGCTCACCTTCGGCAAAATTAAAATCCGGAAATTCAATCATTAAAGTTGTATAAGGCCCTGGTGATACAGGACTAAGAAAAATAAACCAAATGCGATTCTGTACCAGCCAAACAGCTTAAAGCCATACTTCTGTACATAACCTATGAAAAATTTGATGGCAAGTAATGCAATTACAAACGCAATTAAGTTTCCCACACCTAAAAGCATCAGATTGTGCTTGTCTTTTAGGATCTCGGGGGTTTCTTTATAGGCTTTGACCAATTTTAATCCTGTTGCACCAACCATAGTAGGCACAGCGAGGAAGAAAGAAAACTCTGCAGCAACTGACCTGGTTAATTTTTGTTGCATTCCACCTATAATACTGGCTGCACTTCTGCTGGTACCAGGAACCATAGCCAGACACTGCCAAAAGCCGATGATCAGGGCACTCTTGTTAGAAATTTCCAGTTCTGATTTTACTGTTGGTTTATTGAAGAACCTGTCTATAAAAAGCAAGATGACACCACCAACAACCAGCATTATTGCAACGGTAATAGGACTTTCCAGTAAATGGTCGATTTTTTTTTGCAGCAACATTCCAAATACTGCTGCTGGCAAACAGGCAATCACAAGTTTCAGGTAAAATTTCCAGTGATTTAAAGGGAAAAATTTCTTCCAATAGAAAACAACAACAGAAAGGATCGCTCCGAGTTGCACTGCAATTTCAAAGAGTTTTACAAATGGATCTTTGTCAATTCCCATTACTGAAGAGGCAATGATCATATGGCCAGTAGAAGAAACCGGCAAAAACTCCGTTATTCCTTCTATTACAGAAAGGATAAAGGTTTGTAGAAAATCCATGAATCTATTTCTTTAAAACGGCATAAATACCAAAAGCAAAACCAAAAAGGACTACCATTGGAGCAAGAAGTGTTTTTCTGAAATCGTAGATATCGGTGTCACCTATCATTAAGATGAATCCAAATATAACGATAGCGATGCTGATTAACAGCAGTTGATAGTTCTTTTTGGTGAAAACCAATTCCGATTTGTTGTCCTGACTTGCAGGGCTGTGTTTTTTCTGTATCATTATCTGTATAGATCGTAACTTTTTAAACGTAAATATCTGCTTACTGCCATAGCGGTGCTGATGGCTGTAATAAAGATGCCCAGGCCAAGCATAAATAACAATACAAAACCAAATTCCGTGTAGTTTCTTAATATGATGATTTCAGGGATTTGTTTTTGTGCATAATACAAGATGCCCAGTAGAATAATCACAGCAATGATGGCTGAAATCAGACCATGTAAAGCAGCAAGCAGAATAAAAGGCTTGCGGATAAAGTTTTTAGTTGCACCAACCAGTTGCATACTTTTGATCAGAAAACGCTGGGAATAAATGGCCAGCCTGATGGTATTGTTGATCAAAGCAATGGAAATCACCAATAAAATGGCGGCAAAGGCCAGAATAATCAGACTGATGGTGTTGATATTCTGATTGACCATGTCAATTAAAGAGCTTTGATAAATCACTTCTTTAACTGCTGGGTTTTTACTGATCTGGGCTTTTAAGGCGTCAATACTCTTATTGTTGGCATAATCTGCTTTCAGATAAACATCAATAGTAGAGAGTAATGGGTTGTAACCCAGGAAATTTACAAAATCTTCTCCAAGGTCCTGGGTAAGGTTTTTAGCAGCGATTTCCTTATTTACGTATTGAGTGGTTTTTATCGCCGGATTGGAATTCAGCTCTTTTTGAAATTGAAGTACATCTGCATCCTTAGCCCCTTCATCAAGGATAATGTTCAGAACGATGTTTTCCTTAACATAGTTGGACAGGTTTTTTGCATGTACCAGAATTAAGCCCAGCATGCCAAGTGTTAGCAGTACGAGTGTAATGCTGAATATTGTTGAAATGTATATGGTCTTTGTCTTCTTAGAAGCATCGCTTACTTCAAATTCTTCCATGTATTCGTATTTATTGTTGTGCGAAAATAAAAAAATAAAAGCAACTAAAATAAATTATATGGCTTTAGCATTCAATTACCTTCTAATCTACAACGAAAGTTTAATTAAAATAGTTTCTTCTTTTCAGTCTTAACAATCTTTAACACTTATTAAAGCGGATTGTGCTTAGGTGCGTTGTGCATATATTTATACTATTTCTGCTGCTTTTTCGTTTAAAAAGCAGCAAAAAACCATTACTATGAAGAAAAAACTAACTACAGCAGTCCTTTTTTTGTTGCTGGTCACGGGTATTACAGCCTGTAAAAAACAAGACTCAAACACTACGATTGTAAAAATTGGAGGGAAATGGCAGGTGACTAAGATTGAAAACAAAGTTTATGATGCCAACGGGGGAATCGCTTCCTCGAATACGGTAGAATATAATCCGAGCTCAGATTATCTTGATTTTAAAAGTACCGAAAATAATGATTTCGAAATGAGTCTGGCAGGCTCTATTTCCAGCGGTAATTACGTTACTTTTGTCGGAACGGCATTTAACATTAAATTACCTTCAAAGCTTCTGGTGTGTACTACAGAAGTACTTAACGACAATACTTTCCAGTTTACTGCCACAGTAGATCAGTCTAATCCAAAGGTTACCCAAACCTATTATCTTAAAAGATAGTGAGCTATGCCGCCTTTTAAAGGCGGCATATTTACTCTGATTACCGATTGGTAAATTATTTCATTATTTTCGCGCTATATATTAAGGAATAGCCGTAATGGATTACCAATTTAAAGAAATAGAGAAAAAGTGGCAGCAGTTTTGGGCTCAGAACCAGACTTTTAAAGCAGATACCAATAGCGATAAACCTAAATTTTACGTGCTGGACATGTTTCCTTATCCATCAGGTGCAGGTTTACACGTGGGGCATCCCCTGGGCTATATCGCTTCAGATATATTTTCAAGATATAAAAGGTTGAAAGGCTTCAATGTATTGCATCCAATGGGATATGATTCTTTTGGTTTGCCGGCCGAGCAGTATGCTATTCAAACCGGACAGCATCCGGCAATCACCACAGAAACTAATATTAATACTTATCGCAGGCAATTGGACCAGATTGGTTTTTCATTTGACTGGAGCAGAGAAGTGAGGACCAGCGATCCGGGGTATTATAAATGGACGCAATGGATCTTTATGCAGTTGTTCAATTCCTGGTATAACCTCGAGACAGACAGGGCAGAAGATATTACAACTTTGCTTGAAAAGTTTAATGCTTCAGGCAGTGCTGATGTGAAGGCTGTTTGCGATGAAGATACCAGGACGTTTATGCCGAGTGACTGGGCGACGATGACCAGCGAGGAAAAACAAGAGGAATTGCTTAAATACAGGCTGACCTATTTAAAAGAAAGTACAGTGAACTGGTGCCCTGCCCTTGGAACAGTACTGGCCAATGACGAGGTTAAGGACGGGTTTTCAGAACGCGGGGGGCATCCTGTAGAACAAAAGAAAATGATGCAATGGAGTATGCGCATTTCTGCCTATGCAGAACGTTTACTTCAGGGACTGAATACCATAGACTGGCCGGAGCCGGTAAAAGAAATGCAGCGCAACTGGATTGGTAAAAGTGTTGGTGCAAGTGTAAGGTTTGCTATTGAGAAAACGCCATCAATTACAGGAGTTGAAGAAGATTATATTGAAGTCTTCACCACACGGGCTGATACTATATTTGGGGTTTCTTATCTGGTTCTTGCGCCCGAACATGAATTGGTAGCTGCATTAACTACGGCAGACCAAAGAGATGATATTGAACAGTATATTGCTCAAACCAAGAAGAAATCAGAGCTGGACCGTATGGCAGATACCAAAACGGTTTCAGGTGCTTTTACAGGAAGTTACGTTATCAATCCGGTGAGCGGAGCACGTGTACCACTTTGGATTGCAGACTACGTTCTTGCAGGTTATGGTACGGGCGCGGTAATGGGTGTGCCAAGTGGAGATCAGCGTGACTGGGCATTTGCCACTCATTTCAATTTACCAATTGTACAGGTTCTGGATGCACAGCAAAATATAGATACGCAGGCTGACCCAACTAAAGAAGGGAAATATATCAATTCAGGCTTTATTAATGGAATGAACTACGCTGAAGCGATTCCATTTTTAAACAACTGGCTTGAAGAGCAGGGCGTAGGAAAGGCAAAGATCAATTACCGTATGCGGGATGCTATTTTTGGTCGCCAGCGGTATTGGGGTGAACCTATTCCCGTTTATTTTAAGGATGGTTTACCTTACCTGATCAAAGAAGAAGAATTGCCGTTATTGCTGCCTGAAATTGATAAATACCTGCCAACTGAAACAGGAGAGCCTCCTTTGGGTAGGGCTGAGAACTGGAGTTATGAAGATCAGTATGAGTATGAGCTGAGCACAATGCCTGGCTGGGCTGGTTCAAGCTGGTATTGGTATAGGTATATGGATGCTGTTAATGATTCTGAATTTGCGTCAAGGGAAGCAATTGACTACTGGAAGGATGTCGATCTGTATATTGGAGGAGCAGAGCATGCTACTGGTCACCTTTTGTATAGCCGTTTCTGGAATAAATTTCTTAAAGATCTTGGCTATGTACAGGAGGAGGAACCCTTCAAAAAGCTGATTAATCAGGGCATGATCCAGGGAAGGAGTAATTTTGTTTACCGCGTTATTGATGAGCAAGGCCGTGGAACAAATACACTGGTATCTCATGGGTTGAGGAATGACTATAAAACATCTGCATTGCATGTAGATGTGAATATTGTGGAAAATGAGATTTTGAACATTCCAAAATTCAAGTTGTTCAGACCTGAATTTAAGGATGCTGAGTTTATCCTGGAAAATGGTAAATACATTTGTGGGGTAGAGGTGGAGAAAATGTCTAAATCCAAGTTTAATGTAGTTAATCCGGATGTATTAATTGAAAACTATGGTGCAGATACATTAAGGATGTATGAAATGTTCCTGGGACCACTGGAGCAGAGCAAGCCGTGGAACACCAACGGTATAGAGGGTGTGTTTAAATTCCTTCGCAAGTTCTGGAGATTGTTCCATAATGAGGCCTGGGTTTTTAATGTCAGCGATTCTGTTCCAACTAAAGCAGAACTGAAGGCTTTACATAAGATCATTAAAAAGGTTCAGGATGATATTGATCGTTTCTCTTTCAATACATCGGTATCCAGTTTCATGATCGCAGTGAATGAACTGACAGATTTAAAATGTAAGAATCGTCAGGTACTGGAAGATCTGGTTGTGGTGCTTTCCTCTTACGCGCCACATATTTGTGAAGAGCTTTGGTCTTTACTAGGACATGAAGCAGGAAGTTTATCTTATACTCCGTATCCCGTGTTTAATCCAGCCTATTTGGTAGAAGATGAATTCAGTTATCCTGTTTCTGTAAATGGTAAAACCCGGTTGAACCTTAACCTGAGTTTAACTTTGGAAGCCAAAGAAATTGAAGATACTGTTCTGGCTGATGAGCAGGTGCAAAAATATCTGGAGGGTAAAACACCTAAAAAGGTTATTGTTGTGAAAGGCAGAATTGTGAATATTGTGATTTAATTCTGATTTTCGGAAAGTTAATGGGGTTGTATCAGATGATGCACCCCCTCGTTATTTAAATCTGTAGCCGATGCCAAACTGGAAAGTCTGATAGGTTGCTTTATATGAACCTAAGTCATTACTTATTTTATAGGGAGAAAGAAGCTGGTATTTTCCGTTTACATCAAATCGACCCAGGTGGAGGCTAATTCCTCCGGTAAACCCTATACTGACTTGATTAACCGTCGTTTTACTGATAGCTTGGTTGATCTCTTTACTATGATATACGGTGTCGCGTATATCGGCCATTGGAGCTACCAGGCCCTGTTTGTTTGCTTGTTTAAGCAAAAAGCTAACTAATGGTCCGGCTTGCAGACTAATTGCTTTACTAATCCTATGCTCCAGTAATAAAGGAATATTTAACGTTAGTACTTTTCTGGAATCGTTAATTTTAAAGGGTGGAAGAGAGTCTGGTCTGTAGTAACTCGGGTGTGAATATTCGCCAGATAATTGTCTTAATGTATTGAATTGTAGTCCGGCAGAAATTAGCCAATGTTTGGTTAAAGCATATGAGCCGGATAAGCCAAGATAAAAACTATTGCCATTGCTGGCTTTACTAATTCCGGCTTCTATTCCATAATTATATGTCGGGGTGATCATTTCGCTTCTTCGTTCTTTTTTTGCTAAGCGGATCTTTTTTTGATTGAAGACTTTTTTGTTTTGTTTTGATTTCCTGGAGGAACTGTTATTCTTTGAAAGAACCTGGATCGCTAAAGGCGTCCAGGTAATTATTTCAACGTCTGGAACAGGTTGCAAAATCAACTGTTTGGATGCAAATATATCTGCCGTGGAAATTTGGCTTTTTAAGAGCTGATGGGGACGAATTTCTTCTGTCCTTTCCTGATCTGAAAGTTGAGCACGACTTTGGACAACAAGGGGAGTCGAATCGCGGTAAACAGGAGTGATCAACTTAGGCCGATAAACAACAGATCTTGGAATGTTATGAAGAATAGTTTCAGCTGATACTGAATCTGCGATCAACACCGGCCGTTGTTCTGATATGGCTAAAGTATCTGTTTTTTGCAAAGGCCAATGTTGTTTTTTCTGATTTTTAATAGTTTTTTTCTCGGGAGGCGACTTAATGATAAAATATCCGCAAGCTGCAATCATTGCCGCTGCAGGTAAAACGTAAGTAAGCAAGGGAGAAATCAATTTGGAAATCGCAGATTTCAGCGGGGCTTTGGCGGCTGGATGGGCAACAGGAAGTTCTTTGTCTAAAATAGATTTCATTTCTGCCCAGGCGGAATCAGCATCCCTGTTCAGAGGGAATTGCTGTAGCTTGTTACGCCATATTTTATGATACCAGGCCGAATTTCTCATTTTGAATTATCTCCTTGTTTTTCAGTTGGTGTAATTTGGTCTTTTGAGGCGGGGGCTAATATTTTCCTGAGCTGTTTTTTTGCTTCCGACAAATGCCATCTGGATGTTCCTTCTGTAATATCCAGTTGGTCTGCTATTTCTTTATGTGTGTATTGTTCTATTACTGATAGGTTAAAGACCAGTTTGGTCGCATGCGGAAGCTGGCGGATGGCCTGCATTAAATCCTCTGCATACAATTTGTCAAGTACCTCTGGTGAAACAAAAATAGTATTTGTTTCATCTTCACTACTCGTGTTGTTGCTAAATCTGGCTTCTTTTCTTCCAATATCAATGCACGTTCTTACAATAATTGTTCTGATCCATGCACCCAATTCACCTTTTGATTCCTCAAAATTATCAATGTGCTGGAAAACTTTTAAAAAGCCTGAATTAAGTGCTTCTGCTGCAAGGTCGTCAGATTTTAAATAACGATAACAAAGCCGGAGCATTTCCGGATAAAAAAGCTTATACAGTTGGGCCTGCGCAGTACGTTCGTTTGCCTTACATCCTTTTATAATACGAGATTCCCGTTTAGCAAACAGATTCATTCAGCAAATTAAGAGTAAAAGTAGGTGATGCCATTCTTAAGCATTACGAAGACACTGGGCAAAACGTTGGGGTAAAAATGAAATTTTTAAATGATTTTAAAGAAGTTTTTTGATTTTCTACCCAACGTTTGGTTCGGTAGGCTCGTAAGTTGGTATATAGAAGACTAAATATAAGACCATTGTATCATCATCAAAGTTATTATAAACATGGAAACTGGTATAACCAATATTTTCCAGGTAAAGAATCAAAGATCAATTATTATAAAGAGAAAAGGTCTCTGGGGAAGAAAACAATAGCGCATTGGCTGCAGGATATTTTTTTTAGTTGTATCGATCCTTTGCTTGAGGAAAATAAACACTGGCTTACCGTCGGGGATGCTTATGGGTTTGATGCACAATATATTGAGTCCAGGGGTAGTGTGGCAATGGCTACAGACTTGAATGTGGATTTTTTAGTAGTCGCCCAGGAGGAGGGAATTATTGCCCGGTATAAGGCGGAAAACGCGGAGCAACTCAGCTTCCCTGATGAACACTTCGATTATGTGTTATGTAAAGAATCCTATCATCATTTTCCAAGACCATATGCGGCACTGTATGAAATGATCCGGGTTGCAAAAAAAGGAATTGTAATTATAGAGCCGCAAGATCCTGTAACTAAAATGCCAATGTTATTATGGTTTTTTAATTTATTCAAAACAAAACCACAGCTTCTAAACAGAATCTGGAAAAATCGTTTTTCTTACGAGCCTGTAGGCAATTTCGTATATAAAGTATCTGAACGTGAATTTGAGAAATTTGCCGCCGGTCTGAATCTGCCGGTGCTTGCTTTTAAAAGGATTAATCCAAACTTTTATTTTAAAGGGGCGGAAGTTTTAACCCAGAAAAAATACAATGGGAGGTTTATGAAAATTAAAGTTAAAAAGGCAATAATGGATATTTTGCTCAAATGCAGGTTATTTCCTGGGCAGGTCTTATGTACGGTAGTTTTTAAAACAATACCTGAAAATAGTCTCCTTCAGCAAATGAAAGCAGAAGGTTATCATTTTGTCCATATTCCTGAAAACCCCTATGCTACGTTGTGAAAGGCAGTTAGAGGGAGGCTTTTCTTTTGCCTGATAAAGATGATAACGGCTAACAGGAACCCCAAAAAAACCATTCCCATACTGAAAGGGAAGATGTACGGCATTCCAAAATGGCTGGCTATTGCGCCAACTAACGGACCTGTAATGCCCAGAGAAAGATCGATAAATAAGCCGTAGCCTCCAAGTGCAGCACCGTGATTGGAAGGTGGGATTAATTTTACGGCTTCTACACCAAGCGCAGGAAAAACAAGGGAGAAACCTAAACCTGCTATTCCTGCACCAACCAATGCTGTACTTGGTGTGGTGGCCAGCCAAAGGATCAAAAGACCGGTAGTTTCCAGAGCAAGGCATACTATAGATGTTTTTAATCCACCATGTAAATCAATTGAACGCCCAAAAAAGATACGTCCGAGTATAAATAATATGCTAAAGACTGATAGACATAGTACCGCATCAGACCAGTTTAAATAAGCATAATATAGGGTGATAAATGTAGAAATTGTTCCGAATCCCAAACCCCCTAAAGCGAGGCAAATACCGAAAGGTGATACCTTTTTCAGTACCTTTAGGAAGGATTCTCTGGGGCTGGAACTATTTCCTTTTAATGGCTTCTTGCTTCTTGCATATAGTAAACCGATCATACCAATCAAAACGATTAAAAGACCTATGCTTCCTATCCCATACCCGTTGTTTAACAATACGCCAAGGGGTGCACCAGCAGCCAGTGCGCCATAACTTGCAATACCATTAAACGATATGGCTTTAGCTGTATGTTGATTTCCTACTGCCAGGATAGCCCAGTTCACAGGGCTGGCACCAATTAGTCCTTCGGAGAAGCCAGTCATAAGTCTTGTAATGACCAGCAGGCTCAAACTCATTGCAGGAATATGTTTTAATGCATAAGCTACAAACAGGAGTATCCCACTTAGAATAAAACCGGCCATACCTAATAGAACTGCGGGTTTTGGACCCTTCATGTCTACTATTTTTCCAGCATAACCACGCATAACGAAAGTGGTTACATATTGAATACTGATTACGATACCTGCAATCATGGCGCTATAGCCAAGTTCCTGGTGTATAAAAACAGGTAAAACAGCTAGTGCGAGACCGATGGTAAAATATCCAAAAAAAGTAAATGCAACAAAACTGGTAATGGTTAAACGAACTTGTGGTAAAGAAACATTTGAACTTGTTTCTGACTTCATAATACTTAATATATAGTGACTTAACAGAGCGTATGCAAATTTAGGGACATGTGCATGTCGCTTTGCCATTTGAAAATACAAAAGCTAGACTTTACTTTGCATTTACAATTATAGCGGTATTCTATTAAAAATTATTTGAGGATCAGAACTGGTTTATCAGCATCTGCTGACAGGCCTTCTGTGATGCTTTGATGTGTCAGGCTATATAGAAAGCTATGTATGCCGGGTAATGCAATGATCATTTGCTGATTATGCTCTTTTGCAAAGGTCAGAACACCATGAAGAACATCTTGATCGTCAGAATAATACAGTTGATATTCATAGCCATCAAGTAATTCTTTCAGGATGCCTTCGATTTCCCGACCTGGATGTTCAGGTGCTAAGTGTTTTTGCAAGGGGTCAACATTGAGTAGTGCTAGTTTTGGGTGTGGCCAATGTTTAATAGAATGCAGTCTTTTTAATAAACTTACATGGTTAAGTGTTCTGAAGTCACAGGCAACCAGTGCGTTTTGAACAGGTTCATATGAAGCCTTTTCTGGGATGACCAACACTGGTACGGGACTGATTTTTGCAATTTCAATCATTTGACTACATGTTTTGTTGAGGAACAAAACATCAGGCTGTTCAAGGGAAATAATTTCAAGAATTGCCCGCAATAAGGGTTTTTCAATCAAGGCAACTTTTACAGAAATTTTGCCGCGAAGTTTCTTTAGTAAGTTGGTTTTTAAATCTTCCAGTTGCTGAAGGCGTTGCTGTTTCTGTTCCAGAATATCTTCCTCTCCTGGTTGTATAAAGTCTGCAGATGGATAGATCTGCTCAAATAAAGTAACAAAAAAGGAAGAAAATAAAATGATCTGATCAATATCCTGGTGATTACTGAGCTCAGCGGTGTAATTGACCGTATGAATAGAAGACGCTGAAAAATCAATTGGTATGAGTATCGTTTTCATTGGAATGTAATTTATTTTATATAATGTTCCTGGTGAGTTGCTGAATAAGTTTTGTGGAAGAAATGATGGCATCGGCAGAGAGATCTGCTGATGCAGTAGTATACATTTCCATTGCCCAGGGCAATAGTTCTTCCTGAAGATGTTTTCCTTTTTTTGTCAGATAAATTAGGTTGTTTCTCCTGTCGTTTTCATCTTCTTCTCTTTTAACGAGTTCTCTTTTGCTTAGGTTGTCGATCAGATATGTCATACTGGCTTTTTCTTTAATGATACGACTGGCAATCTCCTGCTGATTGATTCCGTCTTTTTCCCAAAGGCACATCAATACCTCCAGCATTTCATAAGTGATGTTCAGCTGATTTTCTTTGATGCGTGCCTGGATAAACTGGCGGGAACGGCTTCTCATTTCGATTACCGCGCGACCAAGCTCAAGTGCAAGTAAGGCTTTCTCTTTATCTGCCATATGGATAGTTTATATTGCTCTATGCAAAGTTAAGGAATAGATAGTATAGTATTTAACTATTATGTCATAATTTATGCAACTAAAAAGGAGGCTAAGTCTATGATTCTATAATTTTTAGTTTGAGATCGTTAATGACCTCTGCGGATCTGATAATTCTTTCATGGGTTACATGCTCATAATCTCTGCAGGATATAGAAGGATAGGCCTCCATAAAATTCTTAAGATAAGAGTAGGGGGCAATATGGTCATGTTGGTCATAAGCGAGCCAGTGATTTAAGTTTTCGTGTTCTCTATACCATTCGGACAAGTTAAAAATGGAAGAGTTCATGCCGAAGCGTTGTTCGAAGTCTTTTAAAAATTGCTCCTGAACGGCCGGATCAATCCGTACTGTTGTCATACTCGCCTTAAAATTCTCTTTCAGAAGGACCAAGGGGGTAAAGCTAACCAGCAAATCGGGTTTTATCCGGGTTTCTTTTATGGCTATAACATTAGCCATAGCGCCCAGGGAATGACCAATAAAGATTTTTGGCGATCCAAATGCGGCAACTATAGCTTTAACGGCTTCTATATAGAGGAGTAAGTTGGATAATTCTCCTTCGGAGCTTCCATTTCCAGGAGCATCGAAGGCAATGATCTCCAGATTTTTCAGTTCTTTCAATGCATGTATAATCTCCGAAAAATCAGCTGCTTTTGAACCCCAGCCATGTGTAAGAATAACTTTATCTGGCCCTTTTCCCCATTTGAAACCATTAAAGCTCAACTCTTCCCCGGAGAAAAATTCATCTTTGACTTTGAGGCTGAATCTTTCAGATTCTTCTAATAGTTGCTCCTGGTGCAGCCGTAGGGGAATTTTTGGAGAATAGCAGATGTATTGCCATAACAGGGTAGTGGTTTCATCAGAGTTTTCGAAATGAGCCTCCTTCAGTTTTTCAGTGATCTGTTTTAGTCTTTTCATGATGATGCTTTTGTCAATGAGAAACCTCAGACCTTTCGGGTTTGAGGGTTGACTAAATGTAGAGTTTTTGAGCGGTTACAAAAAGCAACTTGATACTGGTTGTAGATATTTGACTATTTGTCGACAGTTATTTCCTTGCGGTTATGACAGATATGGCATTGGTATTGCCTTCAATAGATTTGATTCTTCCAAAGCGATCTGTACCATCAAATTTATTGAAGTATTTGATTTGTACATTTCCAATGGATTTCACTTTTCCCTGGGGGTCATGGATGTCAAAAGTATTGTAATAAGAGATTTGAATATTCCCAACTGACTTTAGGGATCCAAATTGTTCGTGGATGTCAAAAGTGTTGTTGTACTTAAACTGAATATTTCCAATGGATTTGAGTTTGCCTTTAGGGTCATGTATATCGAAATTGTCATAATACCTGACAGGAAGATTGCCAATGATTGTGGTTTCCAGACCGTAGTTTCTTTCCAAATCTGGAGTTGCATGATAGTCCGATACTTTTCCCGAAACGAACTCTGTATAGTCAATCTCACCTTCTTCATTGATTCCAACAAGGATAGTGTTGTCGAGTATAAGTTCTATAGAGCGGATGCCTGTTGAACGATCAGAGATTCTAAAACGGGCAGAGGTAATGGTTTGAGCCTGAGTATAGTAGCCACAGCATATTAGAAGTGCACAAAGCAGTGCTTTTTTAGTTTTCATAAAAGGAATCATTTGTGTTTAATAAATGTACAACAAAAAGCATTATATTGAAGCTGTTCAATTGATGAAAACGATTATAAAAAAACTATTTAAAGTAGTGTTCTACATCCTTGGGGGGCTTGTGGCTTTCCTGGTACTTTATGCGTTTATGACCTGGATACTTATAGTTATTCCAGTTAACAAAAATGCACCAAAAGAAGGACCGGATGAAATATCCATATACATATTGTCTAACGGGGTGCATACAGATATTGTTGTGCCTGTTAGGAATGAGATGATGGATTGGACCAGAATTACCAAATTTGAGGGCACAGAATCAAAAGATACAACGTTTAAATATGTAGCTTTTGGCTGGGGAGATAAAGGTTTTTATCTGCAAACGCCGGAATGGTCAGACTTAAAGTTTAGTGTTGCATTTAAGGCTATATTTCATTTGGGTAGTACAGCAATTCACGCAGACTTTTGCAGATCAATGCAGCCAGGTGAAAATTGTAAGGAAATCAAGCTGAGTAAGGATCAATATCTAAAACTGATAGATTACCTTAAAGGGAGTTTTAGTTATAATGATTCAGGACAACCAATACAGATATATGTTCGAAAAGGTAAAAAAGGGTACGGGGCAGATGATGCCTTTTATGAGGCTAAAGGCGCGTATGATATCTTTAATACTTGTAACACATGGGCAAATAGTGCGTTAAAAAGCTGTGATCAAAAAGCATGTTTGTGGACACCCATTATGCAGGGTATTTTTTATCAGTACAAGTAGGATGAGCATCAGAACAATCAAAAGGTATGCAGATCCGTTCTGCCCGTTTTAATTTGACCCCTCGTTTTCCGCCATTCACCGCTTATATTTGCAACCTCATCTGAAATCTGTTCAATATCCTTGTAACAAAATCTACCTTGCGCAGACTAATTGACAATAGACGCAAAAAACAATATGAAACGAATTCTACTCTTACTATTTATAGGTTTAACTGTACTTTCCACTGCAAAGGCTCAATTTCCAATGGGGGGAATTGGGGCCGGTAAAAAGGTCACTGTGACCGGAAGGATAACTGCTTTGATCATTGACTCTGCAACCAAAAAGCCCGTAGACTATGCCACCATTGCATTGATTAAAGCTAAAGATAACAAATCTGTTAACGGTGGATTAACCGACGAAAAAGGAAAGGTTACACTCCAGAATATTGCTCCAGATCAATATAAGCTGACTATCGGTTTTATGGGATATAAGACCAAATCTATTATGGTAAAAACTACCCCTGAAAAGCCTGATTTGAATGTGGGTGCTATCTATTTGGAGCCTACTTCAGGAAACCTGAAAGAGGTGGAGATTACCGGGCAAAAGGCTTTGGTGGAAAGTAAAGTTGATAAATTGGTTTATAATGCAGAGGCAGACATTACCAATGCCGGAGGAGATGCTACGGACGTCATGCGCAAAGTTCCTATGCTTTCTGTGGATATCAATGGTAACCTGCAGATGCGGGGTGCAGCTGTGCGGGTACTGATTAACGGAAAACCCTCTGGTACGATGGCAAACAGTGTAGCTGATGCTTTAAAAATGATCCCGGCCGAACAGATTAAGAGTGTTGAAGTGATTACCAGTCCGTCTGCTAAATATGATGCAGAAGGGTCGGGTGGAATTGTCAATATTATTACCAAGAAAAAGAATGCAGAAGGTATAAGTGGAAGCTTGAATGGTTCGGCAGGAACAAGGTCTAATAACGGTGCTTTTAACTTGAATGCGAAAACCGGTCGTTTGTCTCTTACAACAAGTCTGGGTGTCAATCAGGCTTATCCTCAAAATTCGAAGGTGGATATGTTGAACACTTATATTGATAAGAATGGTCAAACCAACATGCTTGCGCAAAATGGGTTTTCTAAATGGTCAAGGGTTGGGTATAATGGAAGTGCAGGCCTGGATTACGATATCAATGCTTATAATAACATCAGTACCAATATTAAATTTAACCGATTTTCAAACGGTGGTCCCGGAAGTACAGACATCTATCTGAACAATACTTTTCTAAGTACAAATAAGAGGGATATGGATATGAGTTTTAACAATATGGACTGGAATGTGGATTATAAGAAAACAACCAAAAGAGAAGGGGAAGAATTCACTCTGTCCGGGCAATTGTCAAGGGGCAGGAATATCAGTAACTATAGTAACATTTTTTCCAAACCAAACATGCCGGATTCTACAGTTCTAGGTGATAATACCGGTAAAAATAATGAGTATACTTTGCAGGCCGATTATACTTATCCGTTCAACAAAACGACCACTTTGGAAACAGGGGCTAAAGGCATTTTTAGAAATATAAAAAGTAATGACGGACAAATTGGTGGATTTGATTACGATCAGAATGTAGCCGCGGCTTATGGTGTAATGGGATTTAAGCTGAGTAAAAAGATGACTGCAAAAGCAGGTTTAAGGGCTGAATATACCGCAATTGATGGAAAAGCATCTAATTTCAAGAATGACTATTTTAACTTGTTTCCAAGTATTATCGTTTCACAAACCCTTAAAGCAAATACTACTATAAAGGCCAGTTACAACAGAAGGGTACAACGTCCAAGTTTATTCTATCTGAACCCATTTAGAAATGAAAGTGATGTATTTAATCCGAGTCAGGGTAATCCAAATCTGGCACCTGAACTAACTGATAATATGGAGTTGGGTTACTCAACTTTTATAAAAGGCTCAATTATTAATGCTTCTGTATTTTATCGTCGCACACATGATGTTATCGAGAGTGCCATAAGGCCGGTTGTTGAAGATGGTGTAAACAAGAACTTAACGACTTATATTAACGTGGGTAACAGTAAATCTTATGGATTTAACATATTTGCTTCTTACAACCCAAAACCAAAATGGACATTGATGACGAATCTGGGATTGAATACCTATGAAGTGAATGGTTCAGCAACGGGTGTGAGTACTTCAACTTTTTTAAATTATACAGCGTTCCTGCGTTCGGCCTATGCTTTGCCAGGTGGTTGGAATACCGAATTGTGGGGTGTACTTAATTCACCAAAACGTACATTCCAGGGAAAAACAGATGCAATGTACTTTTACGGAGCCGCCCTTAAGAAGGAAATCATGAATAAAAAGGCCTCTGTTGGCCTGAATGTTTTGAATCCGTTTAACCGTGATCTAAGAATCAAAACGTTAAATACCACAGCAACTTCTACTCAAAGTACAGACATCCATTATCCATTGCGTTCATTTGGTGTGAACTTTAGTTATAGCTTTGGTAAGCTGAAATTTACGCAGAAGAAAAAGATCAATAATGATGATGTGAAACAAGGCGAGCAGCAAATGGGTGAGCAAGGTGCCGGAGCTTTAAAAAACTAAAAATAACTTTAATATTAGGTCCCTTATCTGGTCAGATAAGGGACTTTTTTATGGCTTTTTAACCCGCTTTAAAATCATCAGGTTCAATGCATTCATAGGGTAACCGCTGATTCCGTTCTGTAACATAATCACAGACTGATCATAATAAAGGGGTACAATGGAAGCATATTCCATCACCATATTATCCATTTTTCTGTAAAGCATATATCTCTTTTCGGCGTTGCTTTCATAATAGCTTTCTTCAAAGAGTTTGTCGAAGGTCTTGTTGAAATAGCCCGTATAATTTGGTCCATAAGGCACGCGGTTTTTGGAATAGAAAACCGCCAGATAGTTTTCCGCATCAGGATAGTCTGCAATCCATGACCCTCTGAAAAAGTTAACTTCGTTTTTAGACATCATGTCTCTTAAACTCGCATTTGGGCTTGCGTCTACTTTTACCCGGATACCCTGGGCATTGAGCTCTCCCTGTATAAATTCAATAAGGTCCTTGTAGGTTGTAGAAGTGCTCAGGGTAATCTGCGGCATTCCTTTGCCTCCAGGGTAGCCCGCTTCAGCAAGTAATGCAGCGGCTTTCTCTGGATTGTAATGATAGCCTTTTACGATGGTGCTGTCAAAACCCGGCATCCCTGCAGGAACAAAGCCCGATGTAGCCGGTGTGCCAATGCTGTTGCGCAGGTATTTGATCAATTTTGCTTTATCAATGGCATAATTAATGGCTTGCCGCACCTTTTTATATTTTAAGGGAGAGTTTTTGGCGATGAGTTTGGAAGTATCCACCAGCATACCCAGGTATTCTGTGCAGAGATAAGCACCTTTCCTGAGCTGGAATTTGCCTTTATATTTTGCAGTCATCTTTCCACTCTTGGTTAAAATATCATCCCTGTAACTGCCATCCACTTTATCAAAGAAATCCAGTTCCTTCTTGATGAAATTCATAAAAGCACTTTGTTTGTCACTGATAAACGAAGCTTTGACAGCATCAAGATAAGGCAGCCGCACACCAGCATCTTTTTCCCAGTAATGCTCGTTCTTCAACAATACGAGAATTTCATCTTCCTTCCAGTATTTAAACTTAAAAGGACCTGTACCTATGGGGTGGCTTCTGAAATCTTTGCCATAATGTTCTACAACTTCATAGGGAACTACCGAACAATATAGGGTTGTTAACAAATTTAAAAAGGCGGGGAAGGGTTTTAGTAGCCGGATTTGAAAAGTGCTGTCGTTTATAGCCGTAAAATTGTGGATATCCTTGATTTTATCGCTAAAGATCCAGCCGCCGGAAGAACCTACTTTCGGGTCAATCAGGCGGTTAAAACTGTATACGAAGTCTGCAGCTATTACTTTTCTTCCTCTTCCGTCTTTAAAAAGCGGGCTATCATGAAAATACACATCGCTTCGGAGGTTAAACGTATAATTAAGCCCGTCAGCCGATACTTGCCATGTTTTTGCGATACAAGGTATTGTCTGCAGATTGCTGTCAATCTGGATCAGGCCGTTAAAGATCTGGTTCATCATCCAGATGGCATTTTGGTTCCTGGCAAAAGCAGGGTCTAAAGAGGTCAGATTGGCATCAAGATTAAGATTAAACACTTTTTTTGAGCTATTTGTTAAATCAGTATGGCAGGAGCATATACTCAGCAGCCACAGGCTCCAAAAAATATTTTTAATAATACGATGCATCTGTTCAGGAATATTACTTTTGCACAAAGTAATAAATAAATTGGTATGTCTTTTTTAAATGCTGCGATAAATAAAGTAGGGGATGAATTTCTAAGGGAACAGCTCCAGGACAGGGTCGATATTGTTGAACATAAGATCAAATTTATGGATAAGGTACCTGTTGCGGTACTGGACTCAGACAATCTGCAAAACACAATATTAAACCATATTCTTGAAACAGCCGGAGGCTTTACAGAACGGGATTTAAAAAGAGCCAGGGTAATCATTTATCAGGATCAGCATACTTCTATGCTTGCAATGATGGGGGTGGTACCTGCTTTACTGGAAAAAGAATGGCCGGCCGTAGAGTACAACCGTCTGTATTTGATGGATGAACTTAGAGGTGATCAGGACGATCCGGAATTCCTGGTGGCTTTGCTGGAAGATGTGGCTGAAATCCTGTATCCGGGTTATTTTGTCTTTGGAAATGAAGGACAGCGCTGGATGAGTTTTGGTGTTTAGAAAAGAATAAATTTATCCATTTGCTCATTAGTGAACTTCAGGGTGTCTTCTTTGTAAAATTCGAAAGCTTCGTTCATCTCTGTTTTAATGGCAGAGATGTGAATGCGGAGCGGCATAACATGTAGATGGAGATAACTGCAGATGCCTGCAAAATGATCAACTCCCCTGATATTGCCATATTTTCCCGAAGAAATCCCCACCAGACAAGCTTTTTTATTGTAAAAGCTTTCTGGGAAATTACAAGCATCTATAAAGGTTTTTAGTACACCGGGAAAACTTCCATTGTATTCAGGAATGATAAAAAGGAATTTTTCAGTCCGGGTAATGAGTTCCTGTATGGGTTGAAAGGCTTCACTTCTTTTTCCATATAAATCTGTTTTGATCAGATGATCAGGCAGGTCTTCAAGATTGAAAATCTGTGTCTCCAGGCCCTTTTTTAATAACGACTTCTGATAATATTTTGCTATTTTAAGCGTATTGCTATTAGGTCTGTTGGTGCCTGATATGATCGTTATCATGTGAAAATTGTTAATAAGATGTTTAAAACACTTATTGCATTGATGACATATATGCCAATAAGTTTGTATCTTAGCTAATTGTTAAAAAGTGCCTGAATAACTGCAAAAATAGCATTTTTTAGCATTAATAAATCAAGTATAGTCAAGCCTCAGGTAAATAATTGGTAATTTTTAAAAAGATAAATGAGTAAAATTATTGCACTGGCAAATCAAAAGGGTGGAGTAGGGAAAACCACTTCATCTATTAATTTAGCCGCTAGTTTAGCCGTATTAGAGTATAGAACCTTATTGGTTGATGCAGATCCTCAGGCCAACTCCACCTCAGGTATTGGTTTTGACCCAAGAAATATAAAAAACAGCATATATGAGTGCATCATCAATGATGTGGAGCCTTCGGAAGCGATCCAGAAAACCGATACCCCAAATCTTGATTTATTGCCGGCCCATATTGACCTGGTGGGTGCAGAGATCGAAATGATCAATCTGAACAGCAGGGAATATAAAATGAAAGCTGTTCTGGAAAAGGTTAAGGATGATTATGATTTTATCATTGTAGACTGTTCGCCTTCTCTGGGTTTGATCACCATTAATGCATTAACAGCAGCTAATTCTGTGATCATTCCGGTACAGTGTGAGTATTTTGCATTGGAAGGCTTAGGTAAATTGCTGAATACCATTAAGATTGTTCAAACCCGTCTCAATCCCGAACTGGAAATTGAAGGTATTCTCCTGACGATGTACGATGTACGTTTACGTTTATCGAACCAGGTCGTAGAAGAAGTAAGAACACATTTTCAGGATCTCGTATTTGAAACCATTATACAGCGCAATACACGTTTAAGTGAAGCTCCGAGTTATGGTGTATCTGTTATTATGCACGATGCAAATTGTAAAGGAGCAATTAATTATCTGAATCTGGCACGGGAAATTGTTCGTAAGAACGGATTGGTTGATCATGTGGAAGATTTGAAAACCGCAATTATATAAATAGGATTTAATGACATCTTTTCAGAGAAAAACAGGTTTAGGTAAAGGATTAAGTGCGCTTTTGGATGATTCAGACTCTGCTCATCCGCCGAAGAGCCAGATGAATCCGGTTAGTGAAACCGGACAGGGGCAGAGCCAGGACAATAACATTGGAGAGATCAATATCAGTGAAATTGAAACCAATCCTTATCAGCCCCGTACGGAATTTGATCAGGTTTCTTTAAACGAACTTGCCGAATCTATACAGGTGCAGGGTTTAATACAACCTATCACCGTCAGGAAGGTTTCAGCCAATCACTACCAGTTAATTTCCGGAGAGCGCAGGTTACGTGCCTCCAAGCTTGCCGGCTTAACCAAGATTCCTGCCTATATACGTAGTGCAAATGACCAGCAAATGCTGGAAATGGCGCTGATTGAAAATATTCAGAGAGAGAATTTAAATGCTATTGAAGTGGCTTTAAGTTTCCAGCGGATGATGGAAGAATGTAATCTGAAACAGGAGCAGTTAGGAGAACGTGTGGGTAAAAATCGCAGTACGGTAACCAATTACCTTCGCTTGCTGAAACTTCCTCCCGCTATTCAGATCTCTATTCGCGACCAGAAAATCACCATGGGCCATGCCCGGGCACTGATCAATGTAGAGGGTGTCGATAAACAATTGTTCATTCATCAGGAAATCATAGATAAGGAACTTTCTGTTAGAAAGGTTGAAGAGTTGGTGCGGAGCATCAACAGTTTGCAATTGAAAACCAAACCTGGAAAACAGCAACCTGCGGGTGTTTCTTTTGAGTACCAGAAACTTCAAAAAGACCTGGCTTCCCGATTTGCGACCAAAGTAAAATTAAAGGTTGGGCAAAATGGAAAAGGGGCTATTGAGATACCCTTTGTTTCTGATGATGATTTGAATAGAATTTTGGAACTATTAGATTGGTAATGCCTAAAATTCTGCTGTTATCGGCTTTATTGTGTCTTGCCTTCTTTTCTGTAAAGGCTCAGCAGCCTTATTTAAAAAAGGACAGTACCCTCAGTAAGTCACCTCAAATTGATACGATTAAGCCAGCCTATGTGAACAAAGGCAAAATCGCCGGACGTAAAGCAGTGTTCAGGGCACTTGTTGCTCCAGGCTGGGGACAGCTTGGTAATGGCGTCACAGTCTATCGCCTGGTAAAGGTAGGTGCGCTATATACCGGAGCAACTTTACTGACCTTATCTTATATGTCTAATAATAAGCAATACCAAAGGTATTTGAAAGAACTGCAATATAGATTTGATCACAATGATCAGCCAGATCCCAATAGTGATATTCGAAAAGATATACCTACAAGTCAACTGACAATTGCAAAAGACACCTATCGCCGGAACAAAGAGGTGATCATCTTCTCCTTTGTAGCTTTATATGCCGTACAGGCAATTGAGGCCTATGTTGATGCCCGGCTGATGTATTTTGATGTTGGAGATGACCTGGCCATCAGGTTCTCACCTACATTGATCAACAAGGGGGCTGTATACGGTTATAATCCTTACACTCCTGGATTAAAAGTAAGTTTCAGGTTTTGATTCAGGTAAAAAAAAGTACCTTGGCTTTTAATATATAAAAATTAAATAAGAAATGAAGATAGCCTTACTTGGTTATGGAAAAATGGGCCAGATCATAGAGCGTTTTGCTTTAGAAAGAGGTCATGAAGTTGTCTTAAAAATAAATATAGATAACCTGGAAGAATTAACAACATCAAACTTGCGTAAGGCAGATATGGCCATCGATTTTAGTGCTCCTGATGCGGCTCTCGGTAATATTTATGCCTGCTTTGAAGCCAATCTTCCTGTAGTAGTGGGTACTACCGGTTGGTACGGGGAATTGCAGAAAGTAAAAGATGATTGTCTGAGCAGTAACAATACCCTGCTTTATGGATCAAACTTCAGTATCGGGGTGAACATCTTTTTTTATATCAACGAAATGCTGGCTAAGGTGATGAACAACTATCCGGCTTATGATGTACAGGTAGAAGAAATTCACCATACACAGAAACTCGATGCACCAAGCGGCACAGCGATGACGATTGCTGAAGGGATCATAGATCAGTTGGATGGGAAGAAAGAATGGGTAAATGAACTGGAGGGAACACCTTTCAATGATATTTTGAAGAATGATCAATTACTGATCACTTCTCAGCGTATTGAGCATGTTCCGGGTACACATACTGTAATCTACAGCTCTGAAGTGGATGATATCGAATTAAAACATACCGCTCACAGTCGTGCAGGTTTTGCTTTAGGGGCAGTAGTTGCTGCCGAGTGGTTGAAAGATAAACAAGGCTTTTATAATATAGCCGACATATTTAATTTTAATAAATAATATATGAATTGGAAGTTCTGGCAAAAACGTAAGGATGCCGATCCAAAGAAAAAGAAATCTAAAGGCAGAGAATGGACAGACGCCATCATCTTTGCGGTGGTTGCTGCAACCATTATCAGGGTATTCTTTATAGAAGCTTATACCATTCCAACCGGATCAATGGAACGATCTCTGCTGGTTGGTGACTTTTTATTTGTTAGCAAGGTCAATTATGGGGCAAGGATTCCCATGACACCAATTGCCTTTCCTTTTGCACACCATACGATGCCTATCACTGGTACCAAAGCTTATTGGGATGGTGTTCAGTGGAAATATCGCCGATTACCCGGACTGACAGACATCAAAAGAAATGATGTGGTGGTATTTAACTTCCCGGAAGGAGATACGGTGGCTTTAGAACAACAGGACCACAATTATTACGAAATGGTCAGGTCACTCGGCTGGCAGTCTGTACACAGTCAGTTTACCATTGTAAGCAGACCTGTAGATAAAAGAGAAAACTACATCAAACGTTGTATTGGTATTGCTGGTGACGTTGTGAGTATGAAAAATGGATTGGTTTCCATTAATGGAAAACCTGAGAAATTAAAGCCGACGGGACAGATTACCTATGCTGTTAAGTTCAAAACAGCTGATGTAAATTTCAGCATTTTTGAGGGAATGGGTTTTAACCTTCAATCTGATATTACCGGTCTGGCGCAAAATACCTATGAGTTTACCGGTACGGAAACAATGATGGACCAGGTCCGTAAACTCGACTTTGTAGAAAGTGTAAAAGAAAATACGGCTGTTGAAGGCGAACAGTCCCTGGATGTTTTTCCACACGATCCTAACCGCAAATGGAATGTGGACAACTTTGGTCCTATTACTATTCCTAAAAAAGGATGGACTGTTAAATTAGATAGTGCAACAATGCCGCTCTATGAAAGAAGCATTAGAATATATGAAGGTAACAAAGTAGAAAAAGTAGGAAAAGACTGGATGATCAATGGTCAGAAAGCCGATACTTATACCTTTAAAATGGACTATTACTGGATGATGGGGGATAACAGGCATAATTCTTTGGATTCCCGTTACTGGGGATTTGTACCGGAAGACCATGTGGTTGGTAAGGCCTTATTTATCTGGATGAGTTACGACACCAACGGATCGTTCTTCAGTAAGATCAGATGGAGCAGATTATTAAGAGGGATTCATTAGAATCCCTTTTTTATGTCTTATAGTTTTTCGACCTGAAGCTTTTCTGCCAGTGTATTCAGGTCTTTTACGACTGCGTCAATGAGGGGAATCCCATGTTGTGTTCTTTCTTGTTCCGCGGCATATTCTGGTTCTCCGGGAATGACTACTTTTTTCGTGGGGTCAATGGTGCCCGAACCTTTAAATCGTTCAATCCAATTGTCCATATGGGATTTAAAGTCTGCAGCAGGACGGAAGCCATCCACTCGCATTGCACCCAGAAAATGGCCAATGCCTTCTCCAACAGGGTCTGAAGGTGGTTCCAGGAAGGCAACAAAGGGAGGTACCCATGGCCCATAATTAGCACCAGACAGCACTGCAGATAGAATATCTACTGTAGCGCCCAATCCATAGCCTTTGTGGCTTCCATGGTCTTTATCACTGCCTAGTGGAAGTAAAGATCCGCCATCTTTTAACTGGTGAGGATCTGTAGAGGACTTTCCATTCTTGTCCTGTACCCACCCTTCAGGAATAGGCTGTGCAGATCTTTGTGCAATCTCAAGTTTGCCATTTGCCGCGGCGGCTGTGGCCATATCTACAATTAATGGTGGATATTTTCCTGCAGGAAAGGCATAACACATAGGGTTGGTGCCCAATAAGCGTTCATTAGAATAGGTAGGCGCTACCAGGGGGCTGGCATTGGTCATACTAATACCAATCATCTCTTTTTCTACGGCCATTAATGCATGATAGCCCGCAATACCAAAATGATTCGAATTTTTAACGGATACCCATCCGCTGCCATATTTTTCAGCCTTTTCTATAGCCACTTTCATGGCAAAAGGTGCCACAACCAGGCCTAGTCCACCATCGCCGTCTACGGTCGCTGTAGTGGCCGTTTCATGAACGATTCTGATGTTTGGTTGTGCATTGATCCTTTTTTTCTCCCAGAGCCTTACATAGCCACTTAAGCGGGCCACCCCATGTGAATCTATACCCCTAAGGTCTGATTTTAGCAAGACATCTGCAGCCAGTTCTGCATCTGTGCTGCTACAGCCCATTTTGAGAAAAATACGTTCTGTAAAAGCACGAAGTTTTTGTTCAGTGAAAGTGTGAAAAGTCATGGGTAATTGTTAAGCAAAGAGAATAGTAAAACGATGTTCCAGCGGTTTGAAATTGTCCAGTAACGATTGTATAAAGTCATCGCCGTAGAGTACATACATTGGAGCGATGTTTAATACTCTTTCCTGCAATACACCAGAAGGAAATAACCGCTTTTTTAAACCATCAATCTGATTAAGCGAAGTAACATGCTTGCGTTTTTCGGCCCTCAGCATTTTCTTTTCCAGATTATCGATCAGTTTGAGGGTCCGGATACGGGCACCATCTGTAGATTGTGAAAGTGTTTTATCTATTTTATATGCGTCCAGTTTAATATGATCAAAAACAGCACTTATTGATCTGCGCTCGTCTTCCAAACTTAAAGCAAGATTATTGACATGAACTTTGATCCACTCGTTTTTAAGTGTTTCATTGGCATGAAAAAGACTTTGGTGGGTAATGCCAAGAATATGCATTTTTCTCGCACTCTGTGCATCAATTACCAGTGCTGAATTCCTGAGCAACAGTACAGGATAAGGTATATGATAGAAATCGAAATTTGATTTCAGCTGCAACCAGTAAGTTACTTCTGCACCACCACCTATATAGGCCAGGTTGGGGAGTATAATTTCCTGGTACATCGGGCGCATTACAACATTAGGGCTGAAGCGTTCCGGAAATTCATCTATTTCCTTCTGAAGCGATTCTTTGGTGAAAGCAATAGAAGTGTTGTTTACTTTATACAAGCCATTTTCTTCTATAATCCTTTCCCGAAGCTGATCCTGCATGTAGAAGAAATTAATTTCTCTTGGATTGACCTGAGGTTTATATCCCTCATCTTCCAGTGCCGCATTAGCGGCACTGATCTGTTTAAAGCTATTTTGCTCTGTGATGTCTCTGTAAACAACCGGAGCAAATTCCTTTTTAAACAGATGCTCATCCGCATCTATACAGACTAAGCCTTCTTTGCCAAAAATGCCGTTGACCAGCTCCCTGGTTGCTGCGGCAAGTGTACTATGGCCAGAATACGCTTGTTCAACAAGGTCGGCCAGTTTTTTGCCATTCTCACTGATGCCTAAATAGCCTTTGTAAGCCAGAAGAACCTCAGCCATATCTTTTATGCTCAACCTGCCCGTTGCCCCTGCGGATTTCTTGTCCCAGGTCAGTAGTCTGTCTTCTACCTTCACATGATTGATTTCTTCGAAATCGTGATCTTCGGTAGCCATCCAGTACACCGGAACAAAATTATAGTCGGGGTAGGTCTGTTTCAAGTCCCTGGCCAGGTTGATGGCTGTTATAATCTTATAGATAAAATATAAAGGACCGGTAAAAATATTCAGCTGATGCCCGGTAGTAATGGTAAAAGTCTTTCGGTCTGCAAGAAGTTCAATATGCTGTTTAACCAGGTCACTTTTGGTGATACCTTCATATTGGCGCTGTAGTACCTGTACCAGTAGATCCCTGTTACAATCTGTATTGCGCTCTTCAATAGCCTCCTTGAAACCCTGTATGTTGGGCTTGTATTTGAAAAAAGGTTGAAGTACATTTTTCCCTTCTATGTAATCCAATACAATAGAAGAGAAGGAGTTGGTGTCCTGGTATGATAGATATTTAGCAAGCATCGGCACGAATTTAAGTTATTAAACCATAATTCATAGGGCCATGCTTTTATTTTACAATCTGTCCATACAGATCAAAATCTTCGGCACGGTCAATTTTTACCTGTACAAAACTTCCATTTGCAGCATAACCGGTAGCAGCGTCTATTAAAACCTCATTATCTACCTCAGGAGAATCAAATTCAGTTCTTCCGATAAAGTAATCGCCTTCTTTTCTATCCACCAATACTTTATAGGTCTTACCTACTTTTTCCTGGTTAATATCGAAAGAAATACCTTGCTGCAATTCCATAATCGCATCGACACGCTCCTGTTTCACTTCTTCAGGAACATCATCGACCAGGTTATGGGCATGAGTTTTTTCTTCATGAGAATAGGTGAAACAACCCAGTCTGTCAAAACGGGTGTCTTCTACCCAGCTTAGCATTTCTTCAAAGTCCTGCTCTGTTTCACCAGGATAACCGCAAATCAGCGTAGTACGCATAGCGATATTGGGAACTTTATCCCGGATCTGGTTTACAATATCGATGGTTTTTTGTTTGGTAATACCACGACGCATAGACTTCAGCATATTATCTGTAATGTGTTGAAGCGGCATATCCAGGTATTTACAAATATTTTCCCTTTCGTTCATGGCATCCAGAATTTCCATCGGGAAGCCGGAAGGGTAGGCATACTGCAAACGGATCCATTCTATGCCATTGACATCAGATAGACGTCTTAACAATTCGTCAAGATTACGTTTTCCGTATATATCAAGACCATAATAAGTGAGGTCCTGCGCAATCAGTATCAGTTCTTTTGTGCCGTTGGCTGCAAGAATCTTGGCTTCATTCACCAATTCATTCATATCGCGTGACACATGTTTACCACGCATCAGAGGAATCGCACAGAAAGAGCAGGGACGGTTACAGCCTTCTGCAATTTTAAAATATGCAAAATGAGAAGGAGTGGTTAATAAACGCTCGCCAATCAGCTCATGTTTATAATTTGCACCCAGAGAATGCAGGATATTGTTCAGATCGTTGGTGCCAAAATAGGCATCAACATTTGTGATCTCAGATTCCAGTTCTGGTTTATAACGTTCCGAAAGACATCCCGTTACAATAACTTTAGCTACTTTACCTTCGTCTTTAAGCTGGCTGTACTGTAAAATGGTATCAATAGACTCCTGTTTTGCATTGTCAATGAATCCACAGGTATTGATCACCACGATATCATCTTTGCCAACTTTGCCCGCTTCATGAACCACATCCATGCTATTGCCGCGTAACTGTCCCATTAAAACTTCAGAGTCATAGATGTTTTTAGAACAGCCTAAGGTGATGACATTGATCTTAGGTTTTTTAGCGGTAACGATTTTGGAAGTGGTCTTGGTATTCATTTATTTTTTTAGTCAATTTAATATGTATTGCAGATCCTTATTTAAACAAGCTGTCTACAAAAGCTTTTTTGTCGAATAGCTGAAGGTCGTTTACACCTTCACCTACACCAATATATTTTACAGGAATCTTGAACTGGTCTGAAATGCCAATGACAACGCCACCTTTAGCTGTTCCATCCAGTTTGGTAATGGCCAAAGCATTCACGTCTGTTGCTTCTGTAAACTGTTTGCATTGCTCAAAAGCATTCTGGCCGGTAGAGCCATCCAACACCAGCAAAATTTCATGCGGTGCATTCGGAATAACTTTCTCCATTACATTCTTGATTTTCCCCAATTCATTCATCAGACCAATCTTATTGTGCAAACGACCAGCGGTGTCAATGATCACGACATCTTCTTTATTCGCAACTGCCGATTGAAGGGTGTCAAATGCGACCGAAGCGGGATCTGAACCCATAGCCTGAGCCACTACACGAACTCCAACCCGTTCGCCCCAAAGTTTAATCTGTTCTACAGCCGCTGCCCTGAAGGTATCTGCTGCACCAAGTACAACTTTAAGGTTTTCGTTTTTTAGTTTGTTTGCCAGTTTGCCGATGGTCGTCGTTTTACCTACCCCATTAACACCCACCACCATAATTACATAGGGTTTATGGTCGCCATATTCAAATTTACGGAAATCATTACTGTTGTTTTCTGCAAGCAGAAGCTGAATTTCATCACGTAATAAGTGATTGAGCTCTGAGGTAGATAAATATTTGTCCTTTGAAACCCGGTTCTGTACACGTTCGATAATTTTGAGTGTAGTGGAAACACCCACATCGGAGGTTACTAATACTTCTTCAAGGTTATCCAGAACGTCATCATCAACCGTTGATTTACCTGCAACAGCTTTGGTGATCTTACTTAAAAAACCTTCTTTAGTTTTCTCTAGTCCCCTGTCCAAAGCCTCTTGAGCTTCAGGAGCAGTTTCCTTTTTCTTAAAAAAATCAAATAAACCCATACGAATGTTTAACAAAACAAAAAAAGCCCTCCCATATTGAAGGGACGGCTCTAATATTATAGAATATTGAGATTACTTACCTTCTTGAGGTGCAGTAATAGCATCTTTAACGTGATCGTTGTGAACAATGATTTCTTTGAAAGAATAAGCACCTGTTTTAGGTGATTTAGTCATTGTAATAACTTTCGAATACTCTTTTCCTTTACCCGTTTTAAGGGTTGCAACTACCTTTTTTGCCATGATCTAAATAGATTGTATTTAGTGAGATACTAAATGTATTACTTAATTTCTTTGTGTACAGTTACTTTTTTCAATACCGGATTGAATTTTTTCAATTCTAATCTTTCAGTAGTGTTTTTACGGTTTTTAGTAGAGATATATCTAGACATACCAGGCATGCCACTAGTTTTATGCTCTGTACATTCTAGAATAACTTGTACTCTGTTACCTTTCTTTGCCATTTTATTATAATTGAAGCCGGTAAAAACCAGCCGAAGTTGTTACAAAAATCCTTTTTTCACGAAGCGGTTGATTGCTTCTGTAATACCAATTTTATTGATGGTTTTAATAGCTGAAGTAGATACTTTCAGTGTAATCCAACGATCTTCCTCAGGAATATAAAATTTCTGAAGTTGTAAGTTGGGATAAAACTTACGCTTAGTTTTAACGTTCGAGTGAGAAACATTAAAACCTGTCATCGCCATTTTTCCGGTTAAATCACAAACTCTAGACATGCCTTTTAATATATATTGTTAATTATTAGTCGCTTAATTTTTTAAGAGTGTGCAAATATCAGAATAATATTTGTAACCATCAAGCGGGTGTTCGATATTTTTGAAAAATTATTGAGATACCTGTCTGATACCCCGGAGAACGGGTGCAAAAGTACAAAAGAAAATTTAAAATGCCGATCACTTCCGATAACTTTTCAATAAAGTTATATTTGGATTCCAGTAATTGAAAAAAATATAAGAACCACATGATGCAAATTAATTCTTTTGATGAATATCAAAAAGCCTACAAACAAAGTGTTGAACAGCCTGAAGAATTCTGGGCGGGCATAGCAGATACTTTTAAATGGCGAAAGAAATGGGATAAAGTATTGTCCTGGAATTTTTCAGAGCCCAATATTAAATGGTTTGAAGGCGGGAAACTAAACATTACAGAAAACTGTCTGGACCGTCACCTGGAGAAGAACGGGGATAAACCTGCTATCATCTGGGAGTCGAACGATCCGGAAAAGGACAGTGTTACTCTCACTTATAAAATATTACATGAACAGGTTTGCCGGTTTGCCAACGTATTGAAAAAGAACCAGGTTAAAAAAGGGGATAGGGTATGTATTTATATGCCTATGGTTCCGGAACTGGCTGTTGCAGTCCTGGCTTGTGCCCGGATAGGCGCTGTGCATTCCGTAGTTTTTGGAGGTTTTTCTGCCAAGTCTATTGCAGACCGCATCAATGATGCCCAATGTAAGCTGGTGATCACTGCCGATGGTGCTTTCAGAGGGGCAAAACAGATCCAATTGAAAGAAGTGATCGATGATGCACTGATCGGTTGCCCAAGTGTGGAGAAAGTGATTGTATTGACACATACCCGTACACCTGTTTCTATGCTGAAAGGAAGGGATCTTTGGTTCGAAGACGAAATTAAACTGGTCGATACCTATTGTCCCGCAGAAGAGATGGACGCAGAAGATATGCTCTTCATTTTATATACTTCAGGCTCTACAGGTAAGCCTAAGGGCGTTGTTCATACTGTTGGAGGTTATATGGTGTATGCGGGTTATACCTTTTCCACTGCGTTTAACTATCAGCCGGAAGAGATTTTCTTTTGTACAGCAGATATTGGCTGGATCACTGGTCACTCTTACATTGTTTACGGGCCCTTATCGCAGGGCGCAACAACACTGATGTTCGAAGGTATACCAACCTATCCAACACCTGCCAGGTTATGGGAAGTTGTGGATAAGCACAAAGTCAATATTTTATACACTGCACCTACAGCAATCCGTTCTTTGATGGGATTTGGTGATGAACCTGTAGATGGTGCAGACCTGAGTTCCCTTCGTGTGCTGGGCTCAGTTGGAGAACCCATCAATGAAGAAGCCTGGCACTGGTTTGATGAACATGTGGGCAAAAAGAAATGCCCGATCGTAGACACCTGGTGGCAAACAGAAACAGGAGGGCTTATGATCTCGCCTATTGCCTTCGTTACGCCAACCAAACCAAGTTATGCCACGCTACCTTTACCTGGTGTACAGCCTGTTCTTGTAGATGAACAAGGCCATATTATTGAAGGCAACGATGTGAGCGGAAATCTGTGTATTAAATTTCCATGGCCAGGCATGCTCCGCACCACTTATGGCGATCATGAACGCTGCAAGCTGACCTATTTTTCTACTTATGAAAACCTGTATTTTACAGGAGATGGATGCTTGAGAGATGCAGACGGTTATTATAAAATTACCGGTAGAGTAGATGATGTGATCAATGTTTCAGGACACCGGATTGGTACCGCAGAAGTCGAAAACGCGATCAATATGCATGCTGGTGTGGTAGAAAGTGCTGTTGTCGGTTATCCCCACGATGTTAAAGGCCAGGGAATTTATGCCTTTGTGATCTTCCCAAATCCGCACAGTGATGCTGATCTGAGTCGTAAAGATATTTTACAAACGGTTACCCGCGTTATAGGTGCCATAGCCAAACCTGATAAAATCCTTTTTGTGTCTGGATTGCCTAAAACGCGTTCAGGAAAAATCATGCGCAGGATTTTAAGAAAAATTGCTGAAGGAGATACTTCTAATCTTGGCGACATCAGTACATTACAAGATCCTGGTGTAGTTGATGAAATTATCGGAAAAGCCAAGCAATTATAAATGACTTTAAAACCAAATAAGAAAGCCGTTCGAAGATCCGAACGGCTTTCTTATTAATTGTTGTTGGAAATACTGATATTCAGTTTTTCGTCTGGTTTTTTGTCAAAGTGATCTTCATACCAAAGCAGGAGATCCTGGTCTTTAAACTTTACCTTGCTGTTGATGCCCCGGATCAGTGTTTTGGTAGACTGTGTAGCATCTATTCCATTTCTTGCCTGATATAAGGCGTAGTCAATAACCAGGTGATCTGCCGGATTAGGGCCCCTGAAACCAAGTAAAGCTCCATCTTTACCAATGATCTGTGGGCGCGTCACAGAATCAGTCAGGTTTCTGAAAGTATCATTTTGAGGTGCAGCAGTTAACCTGTAAGCCTTCACCTGTTCATTTTTTAAGTCTTGTACCTTTTTCCATTTGTTCTCATCATTGCCTGTATAGAGATTAATGAAGATAACATCGTTGTATTTTTGAAATCGTTGTTTCAGTGCTTTGTAATCTAAATTCCGGTCATCCGGAGGTAAATCCTGGCTCCATACATACAAATAAACGGTTTTTCCAGAAAAGGATTTTCCGAGTGTTTCCTGATGACCAGCTCCGTCAAGCAAACTGAGCTTAGACAAATTCAAGTCTTTATGGTCATCATAGTGTTTGGCGACGGACTTTCACAGACTTTTTATAATCATTGTACAAGAGCTGTTGAACAGCAGTACGGGAAGCAGCAGCAAATAGTAGAATTGTTTCATCTAATTGTTTTTTAGTAAGACGACCGGAAGGGTAAGATAGTTGCAAGGCCAAACAATTTTATTTTTAAGGTGTTATTTCCACAGTTTAAACACTAAAAACACCTACTATGGATAAGTTAGAATTGCAAGGAAAATGGAATGAAATTAAAGGTAAGGTTAAGCAAGCTTATGCGGATCTTACAGAAGACGATCTGAAACATGAAGAAGGAAAGGATGATGAGTTGTTGGGGAAACTCCAGCAAAAAACAGGTAAGACCCGTGATGAGGTGGTTACCTGGTTAAAATCACTGTAGAAATACATTATTGAACAAAAAAGGCCTGGAGCACCACCCCAGGCCTTTTTTATTCAGCATGTCTAATGGGAATTAATACCCGAAAATTTGTTCTAAGCTCAATTTGGTTACCGGACCAAACTTTTGCATATCTTCCATTTTTACATTTTTTTCAGAAGCTACAATACAATAATTATAAGACTTCCCAGATACATGTGCAGCATGAAAATCTTTCATGTCGGACAGTTTCAGCGGTTTGATATTGTTGTAAAGATCTATCCTGGAATCATGGTCGAAGCCTAATTTTTTATCCGAAAAATAAGCAGCAAGGATACCATCCTTAACAATACGTTCTGTCTGAATGGCATTCACAGAATTGCTTTTTGCACCCTCAAAAGATTTTTCATTCTCCGGGAGTACCGTTAAAAGTTCATTCATCCCTTTAACTGCATCATTCATTTTATCGGCCTGACTGCCTACATAAGCAATCATTGCATATTCTTTATCTTTTTTATCCGGAGCAGAATAGAAGGCATAGGTAGAATAAGCCAAAGCTTTAGATTCCCTTATGGTTTGGAATACAATAGAACCCATACCACCACCAAAATAATTGTTGAATAAATTGATCTTGCCGGCCAATTCAGGATTGTACAGCCCATCATTCCGTACCCATCTGATCTCTGACTGTACCATATCATAATCAGCAAAAAGCACCTGATTAGTATTGGTAGAGGTATAGTCAAACTTAACTGCAGTTGCAGCAGGAGTGAATTCTGCGGGCAGGCGATGCAATTTGGCTATATCAGCAGTAAAAATGTCCAGTGTCTACGGACCAAAATACGTAATGGTATGTTTGTAATTGTTGAGGTTATGCAGGATATTGACCAGTTCATCAGCCGTCATTTTATTCACCTCATCATTACTCAAAACGTTATTTGACGGATTTTTTGCACCATATTGTGCATAAGCAACCAGTCCGCTCAAAATGGCTGCTTTGTTCAGCTTTGTATTTTGTCTGCCTTTTAAGATAGTGCTTTTTAATTCAGCAAGAGCCTTCTCATTTGGCTTGCAACCCGCGAAGATATGCTCTGTAAGACTTACTGCCTTATTGAAATTTTCCTGTAAACCACTAATACTCACAGTTACAATTTCATTGCCTACATTCATGCTGTAGTTACAGGCGATATTGTAAAACTGTTTGCTGATCTCTTCAGCGGTATATTTGTCCGTAGCCAGGAAGTTCAGGTACTGAGCCGCATAAGGCAATAATTTGTTATTATATGCACCCAGATCAAAACGGTAGGTCAGGTGAAAAATACTGTTGTCTTTGTTCTCCACTGAAACGACATCAGCGATCCCTACTTTACCAAAGTTCAGATCCTTGTTATAATCCAGAAATTTAGGTTCAATCGGTTTCACTGGTGCTTCCAGGATACTCTTGGTAAATGCGGAAATAGCATTTGCATTTGGATTAATAGGGGTAATTGCAGGCTTCTCCACTTTAACGATGTTCTTATCCACACCTTTATGTTTATAACCCACAACATAGTTGTCCTTAAAGAAGGTATTGGCGAAATCCACGATTTGTTTTTTAGTAACCTTGGCCATTTCATCGGGTGCGTCTAGAGACTTGTCCCATTTGCTTGCCCGGTTCAGGATAAATTCATTTGTAGTTGCCTCTACACGGAAAGCATTTTGATCAAATTGTTGCAATAATGCTAATTTACTGTTGGCCACGGTAGCCTTGATGAGTGATTCATCAAAATCTCCCTTCTTAAGTATGTCAATCTGCTCCATCACCAGCTTTTTTACCTCTTCCAGTGATTGGCCTTGTTTTGGCTGAGCAGTTAAATAAAAGATACCATAATCCTTCATTTGCTGGTAGCCAGCGCCTGCCTTCAGTACTTTCTGCTGTTTGTTCAGATTGATGTCGATCAAACCTGCCTTACCATTAGAAAGAATGCTTGAAATCAGGTCGAGCAAGAGGCTCTGTCTGGTGTTTTCAGCATAGCCGCGATAAAAGATCTGCATGTTTTCAGCACTTGGGCCATATACATCCAGTGTCTGAATTTTGGTTAGCGGTTTTTCAGGTGCAGGATTGTATAATTCTACAGGTTTTGGCTGCATGTAAGCAAAAGCTTTATCTACCTTTTTAATCATTTCATCCGGGGTGAAATCACCAGCTAAAACCACCGCCATATTGTTGGGTACATAATACTTGTGGTAATATTTTTTGATCTCCACAAGGGATGGATTTTTTAAATGCTCTACTAAACCTATAGTGGTCTGCTGGCCGTAATTGTGTGTAGGAAACAGCAAACTGGACATACCCTCGTACATTTTGTTGCCGTCATTATCCAAGCCACGGTTTTTTTCTTCATATACCGCTTCCAGTTCCGTATGGAAAATACGGAAAATAGGGTTGCGGAAGCGTTCTGCCTGCAAGGCCAGGAACTTATCCACCGCATTTGAAGGGAAGTCTTCCTGGTACACCGTTTCCTCTACAGAAGTATGGGCATTGGAAGACTGCCCACCCAATCCCTGGATCATTTTATCATACTCATTGGCAATAGAGATATTGGAGGCTTCACCCGAAGTTTTATCAATTTGTTTATAAATCTCCTTGCGTTTGGCCTGGTCTGTCGTTTTATTGTATTGTTCATACAGCGCATCAATCTTATCTAAATAAGGCTTTTCTTTTGCATAATCTGTTGTTCCAAACTTATCGGTACCTTTAAAGAGCAGGTGTTCCAGATAATGTGCCAAACCAGTATTGGTACGCGGATCGGTATTACTTCCCGCACGTACAGCCATACGGAACTCAATGCTAGGCTCCTTAGTGTTTTGAGAAAGAATTACCGTTAATCCATTTTTTAGGGTGTAAAAACGGGATTTAGAAGGATCATTGGTCACATACTTATAAGTATAGCCAGCTGAGGATGCGGTTTTCCATTGATAAGCAGATTGGGCCATGACACCCGATCCGGTCAGCAAAAAACCGGCAATCAGTAATAGTTTGTTTTTGATCATATGAAGTTTTTTTAATAATGAGCTTGTTAGCCAACATAAGATGCATTTCAGCCTTTTATGTTACGATCAAAGATAATAGGAACCTGCATAATATTGGTAGCTGAATTCAGGATAATCCTGATTAATCTGTTTAATTCTTGTATTTTTGTGAGATTAAAATTTAATCCATTAGACAGCAATACAGATGAAAAAACAACATTCAAGACCGAATATTTTAGTCGTTAACGACGATGGCATCACCGCCCCGGGTATCAAGAACCTAATAGAGGTGGTTCAGGAGCTGGGTAATGTAGTTGTAGTTGCACCAGATGGTCCTCAATCTGGAATGGGACACGCCATCACCATAGGGAAACCTCTTCGTTTCGATAAAGTAGAGCTGTATGAAGGTGTTGAAATGTATAAATGTTCAGGAACACCGGTTGATTGTGTGAAACTGGCAGTAAACAAGATTTTTAAAGGAAAAAAGCCGGATCTATGTGTTTCAGGTATCAATCATGGATTGAACAATTCCATTAATGTGATTTATTCCGGTACTATGTCCGCAGCAGTAGAAGGGGCTATCGAGCAAATTCCATCTATAGGATTTTCATTAGATGACTATGCGCAGGAAGCGGATTTCAGCCATTGCAAGAGGTTTATTAAAATAATTTGTGAACAGGTATTGGAGCATGGTCTCCCCCCTGCAACCTTGTTAAACGTCAACTTCCCGAATGGTGCGGACATCAAAGGGATTAAGATATGCAGGCAGGCCAATGCCAAATGGGCAGAAGAATTTGACGAAAGAAAGGATCCTTACCATAGACCTTATTATTGGCTAACCGGTGTGTTTCAGAACAATGATAAAGGAGAGGATACCGATGTTTGGGCACTCGACCATGGTTATACTTCTGTTGTTCCCGTCCAGTTTGACCTGACTGCCCATCATGCTATCCCGGTTTTAAATTCATGGACATTTGATGTTTAGGCAACTCAAAGATACTGTGCTTACGGGATTTGGGATCGGTATCCTGGTTCCTGGTCTGCTGATTGGAGTAGCCTGGTATGTGATGCATGTGGTGTCCTATCTGGCTAAAGCTGATCTTTTACTGATCTGCTGCATTGGGGTAAATGCTCTGCTGCTCAAATATTTTTTTAAACAAAACAAAGAAAATACAGGTCGTGGTGTGTTGAGTGCCACTTTTATCTGGGCTCTGGCTTTCTTTGTGTATAAAGTTCGCCAGTAATGCGGTATTATCTTGTAGCAGGAGAAGCTTCAGGCGACCTTCACGGAGCCAACCTGATGAAGGCCTTGAAAAGCAACGACGCTGGAGCAGCGTTCAGGTATTTTGGAGGTGATAAAATGCAGGCCGAGGGAGGGCATCTGGTAAAGCATTATGCAGAAATGGCTTTTATGGGTTTTGCTGAGGTAGTTTTAAATCTGCGTACGATTTTTAAGAACCTCAAAACTTGTAAAGAGGATATTCTGGCTGATCGCCCAGACGCGCTGATCCTGATTGATTTCCCTGGCTTTAATCTCAAGATTGCAGAATTTGCCAAAGCAAATGGCATCCGCGTATTTTATTATATTTCTCCGAAGGTTTGGGCCTGGAACCAGAAAAGGGTATTAAAGATAAAAAGGATCGTAGACCGGCTTTTCTGTATCCTGCCATTTGAAGTAGATTTTTACAAAGAATGGGGAATGGGGGTAGATTATGTAGGAAATCCTTTACTGGATGAGAAGGCAAATTTTACGCCTAATCCAGCCTTTAGGGAAATCCATCAAATTGGAGAAGAAAAGGTGATCGCCTTATTGCCCGGCAGCAGGAAGCAGGAAATAGAACGTTTGCTTCCGGTTATGCTTAGCTTAACCGATCGATTTGCCGATTGTCATTTTGTAGTGGCTGCGGCACCGTCTTTTACTGAAGATTATTATAGGCAGTTTACCGGAGCAAAAAAAGTAACCCTGATCTTTAACCAGACTTACGACCTGTTGCAGGTGGCCAGTGCCGCAGTTGTGGCTTCTGGTACAGCGACTTTAGAGACTGCCTTGTTTAGGGTCCCCCAGGTGGTGGTATATAAAGGTAATCCATTGTCTATTGCGATTGCGAGGATGGTTGTTAAGATTCGCTTCATTTCGTTGGTAAACCTGATTATGAACCGGAAAGTGGTTGAAGAATTGATTCAGGAAAATTGTAATACAGAACAGATTTTTAAGGACCTTCTGCCCTTGCTTGATGGGAACCAGAGAGACAGGATGCTCCAGGATTATGAAGAACTGGCGCTAAAAATGGGTTTACCTGGTGCTTCTGAAAGGACAGCAAAACTTATTATTGAAGATTTGGAACGTTAAACTTCCCGGTTTTTTTAAAAAATAGATTTAATGGTCTCTCTGGACCTTACAGGCTCTGAGGTTCGACCATTAAAATCTATTTTTTCTGCGCGCAGACCTGCTTAGCTGGTTATTTGCAACTCTTATTGTTAATTCCTTTGCCACTTTGTTATTTTAAGGATTTTGTCCTTGTTGATCTTTATTCTGGTGCGGAGTAAGTAGATGCTGAAAATGACATAGGCACAAAAGGGGGAGAACAATAGTGCCATCATAGGATAGTGGTCGTATTGAATACTAATGGCTCCAAATAGCATCATCAGGAAGCTAATGTGCCATCCGTTGATGAGTAACAAATTTCTTTGTTTTGCATTCAGCATATTTTTTAACGGGATCATGTTGGTTGGTTTGGTGATATGAATATATTAATTGTTTTTGATAAATATGTCATGAAACTAAATTGCCTGTGATTTTCTCCATCGTTACTGGGGTCTGTTATTCTTGAGACAGAATTATGACTTAAGGTAGGCTCTGTGATACCTGCTTAGGGTTTGGTTGGGGTCTTATTGGGACAAAGGGTACCCTTATCCCAACAAGATCCCAGCCAGATATGATTTATCCGAACAGATGATATATGGATAGTATTAAAATATTTTTATGTGACCGGTAGTACTATCTGACAAAATAAGTGTTTAGTCTAGTAGAACCCTAAACATTTTAAACCAGAATGGAGCAGCGTATCAACAAAACCGACCTGTTAAAATTTCTAAAAGGAGAATGCTCTTCTGAGGAATCTATTGAAATCAATCAGTTTCTTAAAACGGCTGCGGGTCAAAATGTATTAAACGAACTTTTGAATGAGCATTGGGAGTTGGCCAAAGATGGAGAGATTGACCCGAGCATTTTATCAGAATGGAAGAGAGAATGGAGTTTGAAATTTACAAATGAACCTGCTAAAGTTGTTTCGGAAAAGAAAAGGATAGATCTTACGATGGTCTTTCGTTATGCAGCAGTTTTTACAGCTTTGATTTTGGGCATAGGCATTTATCAGGTTTCTACCAGAAGAAGTAACATGATCCAAATAAAGGGGAAGGAACTGGTGCAAAGAAATCCAATGGGAAGGCATTCCAATTTTTCTTTAGCCGATGGTACCCAAGTGTATCTTGGACCAGGAAGCACATTGTCTTTTCCAGAGAAATTCTCAGGTAACAGCAGAGAAGTCCAATTGGAAGGTGAGGCGTATTTTGAGGTTACTAAAAATAAAGAGAAACCTTTTATCATTTATAGCAATCAAATCAGGACACAAGTACTGGGAACGACTTTTAAAGTCAACGCATTTAAGGATAGTCCTGTATTGGTTTCTGTGACCAGCGGACGGGTTAAAGTTGACCGGATTGAAGGTGATCAGGTTCAGCAACTCGCTGTTTTACTTCCCGGTGAACAGGTAAGTTATAGTGCAAAATCAGGAATCTATAAATCGAATTTCAATATGGAGAATATAAGGAACTGGAAGCAAGGTCAACTGGTATTTGATGGCACACCTCTTTCAGAATTAACCACAGAGATCAGCCGGTGGTACAATGTATCCATCACCATCAGTACTGAAAAGTTGAAACAGATTCCCATAACTGTCACTTTAGACGGGAATATGCCGGTATCCAGATTTCTGGACGGTCTGAGCGCATCATTTGGGTTTCATTATACCTTAAAAGACCGTACCATCACCATATATTAACCAACCAACTAGATCTATTCACCAACCAAACCAACCAACCGTCATGACCAATAAAATTTTACACTAGAAACAATAAAACCGTCCTCTTTCGGAGAACGGCTTCATATGAACTAATAACCAAAAGATTTCGACGTCAGCATGGTTATTATAATTAACAGACTATTTCGGAAACCCGAGAATAACCCATAATTCTATAAAAGTATGCAAAAAGGATTTATTCCTTATCCATCTGTAAGATTTTTTTTGATTAAAAATGACAGGGTCAAATTTCTAATGAGATTTTCATTTGTTTTAACAGTTACGAAATTATTATTTGTAAGTCTTTTATTTGCGGGAGAAGGGCGTGGTCAGGAATTAGAGAAGACCATCAGCCTCTCTATTCATAACGCGAGTGTGAAAGAAAGCATACTTGTGATTGAAAAGCAAAGCGGTATCCACTTCCTGATGCGGGACGATTTAATCAGGAGATATGAAAAAAGACTTAACATTTCTTCATCTAAAATCACGGTCCGCAATGCGCTCGAGCAAATACTCTCTAATACTGGGCTTACCTATGTGGTGATCGATGGTTTTGTATCGGTGATCAATAAATCTGCACAGCTCCAGATTACAGGCAAGGTTCTGGATGATAAGACAAAAGAGCCGTTAATTGGGGTATCTGTAAAGGTTAAAGGCTCGCAGATTTATACCATCACGGATAATCAGGGTAGTTTTTCTTTGAAGATTCCCAGTTACGGTGTCACCTTGCAATTCCAATCACTGGGTTATCAAACGGCAGAGATCAGGATCAACGATTCCAGGTCTGTACTAAGTGTAGGTCTGAAAATCCTGAGCAACGATCTCCGCGAGGTTACTGTTCATGCCCGCAGAAAAGTTAATACCGAAGCTGCAGTCCTGGATGAAAGACGATTGTCTGGGATTGTTCAGGATGCGATTTCCGCGCAACAGATTGAACGCACGGCAAGTATCACTACGACCCAGGCTTTACAGCGGGTAACTGGTGTAACGGTAACGGATGAGAAGTTCGTGGCCATACGGGGCTTGGGCGAACGGAGTGTAATTGCGCAGCTGAACGGAGTCAGACTAGCTTCTTCTGATCCGGATCGGACATCTATTCCTTTGGACCTTGTTCCAGCTTCCTTACTGGACAATATTACCGTTTATAAAACCGTGACCCCGGATAAGCCTGCTGATGCGGCATCAGGGATTATAGAGCTCAAAACCAAGTCTATACCGGATTCTTTAATGTTTGAAATTGTTGCCCAGACGGGCTTCAATTCCAACGTCGGTGTGGGTGGGAATTACAACAGTTTTTACAACAGTGATATGGGGATATTGGGTACAAAGATCAACAATAAGAACCTGACACCCGATTTCTTAGCGCTTTCCAAATTGTATCCGGACGGGTTAGGCTCTATTCAGAAAATGATTGCCAATACCAATTATAGTGCGGCAACCCAAAAAGAAGTGGCCCGCGTCAATTCCATTATGCAAGGGTTTGATCCGGTCATGAAAACAAGCTTTAAAAGG
>Ga0157370_10000304_pt1 | contig 61764 bp, 57 predicted proteins | sample C35metaG_FD_113463 | JGI IMG/M metagenome (GOLD analysis project Ga0157370, IMG submission 113463) | Corn rhizosphere microbial communities from Kellogg Biological Station, Michigan, USA - C3-5 metaG | ecosystem: Host-associated > Plants > Roots > Rhizosphere > Soil | place: USA: Michigan...
GCTTTAAGGATTGCTTCTTCAATCTTGGAAATAGATTTGTCTAAACAGTGTGCAATTTCTGTATAAGAAACCGTAATCTGTTTAGGCACACCTGTCATCAGGTCTCTTCCCTGTACTGCAAAATCTGCAGGTGGATCCTGTAATTCAGGTAAAGCCGCACCCACTTCTATTTTGATCTTTTCTGCCGTACGGTCACCAATCATAATGTTGTGCTGACGGCGAATGTAATTTACAATGTCAGAGTCAAAATTATCTCCGGCAACACGGATAGACTGATCGCAAACAATACCCGAAAGTGCGATTACAGCAATTTCAGTTGTTCCACCACCTATATCAATGATCATGTTACCCATAGGCTCTTCTACATCGATGCCAATACCTACTGCAGCAGCCATAGGCTCATGGATCAGGTATACTTCTTTAGCTCCGGCAATTTCAGCAGAGTCACGTACAGCACGTTTCTCTACTTCAGTAATCCCTGAAGGAATACAGATCACCATTCTTAATGAAGGGAACATCCAGCCTTTACCACCGTTCAGCATTCTGATCATACCTTTGATCATGGCCTCTGCGGCATTAAAATCAGCAATAACACCATCTTTTAAAGGTCTCACCGTACGGATATTATCGTGGGTTTTACCTTCCATCTGCATGGCTTGCCTTCCTATAGCTATAATTTTGTTTGTTTGTCTGTCAAATGCAACGATAGAAGGTTCATCAACAACCACTTTATCGTTATGTATAATCAGGGTATTAGCGGTGCCCAAATCGATAGCAACCTCTTGCGTAAACCAGTTAAATAAACCCATTTATAGGTGATAATTATAATTTAAAAAAAATCTGTGTATTATACTAATGTAAAACTACGTCTTTTTATTGTATTTGGGGATAAAAAAATTAGTGTTTAAAATGTCTTACACCCGTAGTAACCATTGCAATACCTTTCTCGTTGGCTTTATTTATTGAGTCTGCATCTTTAATGGATCCGCCTGGTTGTAAAACCGCTGTAATCCCCGCGTCAGCTGCGATTTCAACGCAGTCAGGGAAGGGGAAGAAGGCATCCGATGCCATTACAGCACCTTGTATACTGAAACCAAAGTCTTTTGCTTTAACAATGGCTTGTTTAAGGGCATCTACTCTGGAGGTTTGTCCTACACCGCTGGCGATCAGGCAATCGTTCTTTACAAAAACAATGGTGTTAGACTTGGTGTGTTTTACAATCTTATTGGCGAAGAACAGGTCTTTTAATTCTTGTGCTGTTGCCGTTTTTTCTGTTACAGCAGTCATTTGTTCAGGACCTTCAATGACCAAATCCTTATCTTGTTCGATGACGCCATTTAAAAGTGTTTTAAATTGTTTTTTGGAAAGTTCTACGTCATTTCTTTGCAGGATAACGCGGTTCTTTTTCGCTTTAAACAATTCTACGGCTTCTGGCTGATAAGAAGGGGCAATCAGTACTTCAAAGAACAACTTGTTGATTTCTGTAGCTGTAGCCAGATCAATTTCGCGGTTGGCAATCAATACACCACCAAAGGCAGAAACAGGATCGCAAGCTAAAGCATCGATCCAGGCGTTTAAAATGCTTGGTCTTGAAGCCAGGCCGCAAGCATTGGTATGTTTCAGGATTGCTACAGTAGGCTCCTGGAATTCATCAATTAAAGCTACAGCTGCATCTACGTCTACCAGATTGTTGTAAGAAAGTTCTTTACCATTAAGTTTGGTGAACATTTCATCCAGGTTGCCATAGAACACACCTTGCTGATGCGGGTTTTCTCCGTAACGCAGGGTTTGAGCCGTTTGGATACTTTGTTTAAATACATTCAGGGGTTCTTCTGTGTTGAAATAATTGAAGATGGCTGTATCGTAATGAGAAGAGGTGTGGAAAGCTTTTTTAGCATAGGCTTTGCGCTGTGCTAAAGTAGTTTCTCCGTTTTGCTCTTCCAGCTGTGTCTGAAGGGTTGCATAGTCGTCTTTTGAGGCTAAGATGACAACATCATTAAAGTTTTTAGCTGCGGCCCTGATGAGAGAAATGCCGCCGATGTCAATTTTTTCAATGATGTCTGTTTCAGAACCACCGCCTTTAACCGTTTCCTCAAAAGGATAAAGATCTACAATAACCAGATCAATTTCTGGAATCTCGTATTGCTCAATCTGTGCTTTGTCGTCATTCAGGTTTCTCCTGTTCAGGATGCCACCAAAAACCTTTGGATGTAAAGTCTTTACACGGCCGCCCAGGATGGAAGGATAACCCGTAAGGTCTTCTACTGCGGTAACAGGCAGATTTAAGTCTTTTATAAACTGTTCTGTGCCTCCTGTGGAGAATAATTGAACACCTTGTTGTGCAAGCAGGCGAACCAAAGGTTCTAAACCGTCTTTGTAATAAACTGAAATTAAAGCGTTTTTGATCTTTATTGAATGGCTCATCAGAGAAAAATTTTGAGCCGCAAAATTAGGATTTTTAAGCGATAATTTTTTAAGAGAATTTAATAAAAATAATTACTTTCTGATCTTTTTTAAAATAGACTCTACAATACGGGGATAATGAAGGTGTTCCAGCTGCTGACCTTTGAATTTAATCATCTCCAGGTTGTCCTCTTTATCGATGCGGTACTTAGCCTGATAGATGTATTCACCTTCGTCATAATTCTCGTTCACATAATGAATCGTAATCCCGCCTTCTGGTTCTTTGGCTTCCATTACTGCCAGGTGGACATGATCTCCGTACATGCCTTTTCCTCCGAACTTTGGCAGAATGGCGGGATGGATGTTCACAATTCTTCCCGGATATTCGTGAATCAGGCTTTTAGGAATAAGCCATAGAAATCCTGCAAGGACTATGAGATCTATATCCAGATTTTTAAGCAGTTCAACAACATGATCTGTTTTGTAGAATTCATTCTTGTCAAAAATATGGCTTGGGATTTCAAAATTGTCTGCGCGCTGTAATACGTAGGCATCTGGATTATTGGTGAGTACCAGTGCAATTTCCACTTCTGAACTGTTTTTGAAGTGTTCCATCAATTTTTGAGCATTTGAGCCCGAGCCTGAGGCGAATATTGCAACGCGTTTTTTCATCTGTGTGTATGTGTTTTCTGAACCAAAAATAGCATTTTAAGTGTTTAGATTAAAATTAAGCGCTGCTAAAAGGGATATGGTGGGTGAATTGTGTCGGAAAATTTTGTACGACTGCTTCAAGGCTAACGATATCACGCGGCTGAAGAAGCCGCAGATCTCTGAGGCCTTTCCACAGCGTACGAAAATTTTCCGTAGCAAATTGCAGAGGGAGGGGGGGCTAGGCATGGAGCAGAGAAGAAGGACGAGACACAATGTCAATGTACCTTCTGTTCGGATGAATCGCGTCTCAACCGTATTTAAGTCGTAGATTGTTCGGAAAACAGGTACCTGTACCCGAACAATCTACGACTTAAATACGAATCAGGTACGAACTTGCTACCTTCCAGGTATAACTGTCCTATACTGAAATAAGGTTACAATAAAAAGCGTTTTACTACCTGTTGTTTACATATGATTTTAGGTCTTATTTTTTTCCTAAATACTGTTTACAATAATAATTAGATTTTCCTGCTATTGGGTTACTGATACGGGTTTATCCTAAGGAAAGGTTTTAGAGGAGGTGAATTGTGTCGGAAAATTTTGTACGACTGCTTCAAGGCTAACGATATCAGGCGGCTGAAAAAGCCGCAGATCTCTGAGGCCTTTCCGCAGCGTACGAAATTTTCCGTAGCAAATTGCAGAGAGAGGGAGGCTAAGCATGATGCAGAGCGGGATGTTTCTTTCCGGTTCGGGTAGATTGTTAGCTGTTTGTGGATCCGGAATAGTTGGCGTGAAATCCTGGGCGCCTGGAAACAAATGAATTGCGTCTGTGAGAATGCCTTTTAAGGTTTGCGGCCTTTTTCAGGCCGCCTAAGCTTAAGCAGCATTCGAACAGATCGCTTTCATTTGTTTATATATTATCTATATGTTAGCTACTTAGCTTTCTTTAAGTACCATGTCGATGGTGATGGCTGCGGAAAGAATGGCCACTTTATGCTTGTTCTGGCTGTAGAGCGGATCAATATGGACATTATATTTATCTGCAGTGGTAAAGATCTCTTTTAGTGCGCCAGCCCATTTTTTACTGATAGAGCCCATTTCAATCTGGTTGCTGTCTTTAATCACAAAATTCCAGGCCTTCCAGTCTCCGGTGATCTCTGCAATCAGTTCTCCGTCGGGTTGTTCGATCTTAAAAGTCGGTTTGAAAAATTTAAATTTCTGTTTAATGATGGCAATCGGTGTTTCATAAGCGTCATTGATGATGATCTTAGACATGAAAAAGGTAAAACCTCTGGAGATGACTGCCTGCAGTTCATCGTCATTATTGACAATGTTCAGTTTAAAGGGGAGCATGCGTTTGTCTACTAAAAAACGAAGTGCTTTCTGGCCAAAGGTCAGGATTTGCTTTACCGCGCCAATGTTTTCTCCTTTTTCATCAAAAATTTTGTAAGCGTTTTCAAATTTAAATAGATTTACTTTTTCATCAATAAAATAGTCGTGACCGTCAAAAAAATTACTGTTCATAGGTATTATAGGATTTTAAATGCAGCCCCAAGATAAAGAGTTTTCTCCATATGAACGAGCTTCTTCTAAAGGTAAATAGCTAAATGAAACCATCAGGATCTTCGCTGCGGCTTAACAAATTGATTGATAAGGGCATGATTGCTTCGATGCCATTGAAAAAAAATAACAAACAGATGAAAAATAATTGCGTAATGATTTTGCAATTAAAAACATAAGTCCTATATTTGCAGTCCGAAAAAAATAGAAAACAAAGGCTAAAGAACAATGGCAAATCATAAATCAGCTTTAAAAAGAATAAGAGCAAACGCAACTAAACGTCTACGTAATAGATATCAGGCAAAAACTACACGTACCTTTATCAAAAGACTTCGTGCTGCTGAAGATAAAAAAACTGGATTGGAATTATTACCTAAAGTAGTTTCCATGTTAGATCGTTTAGCTAAGAAAAACGTTATTCACAAAAACAAAGCTGCAAACAACAAATCAAAATTGACTAAATTTGTTAATGGCTTAAAATAAATATAGCTTTACAATATTCAGAACGGGATAGGCACTGCTTATCCCGTTTTTTTTGTTCCTATGACAGTATACGAACAAAAAATAGGGATAAAGCACTGGGCAGAAGAAGACCGTCCGAGAGAAAAATTGGTGCTTCAGGGCAGAAGGCATTTAACTGATGCAGAACTGCTGGCCATTCTGATCGGCTCGGGAAACCGGGAAGAGACTGCTGTTGACCTCAGCAAGCGTCTGCTTCTTTTTTACAAAAATGACCTGGACCAGTTTGGGAAAGCATCTATTGCTGAACTCTGTAAATTTAAGGGAATCGGAGAAGCTAAGGCGGTTGCGGTTGTGGCTGCCCTGGAACTTGGCCGGAGAAGAAAAGAAACACAGCCTGCAGAGATCCTGAAAATTACCGGGGCAAAAGACGCCTTTGACATTTTGTCTCCCACTCTTTCCGATCTTCCGCATGAGGAATTCTGGATGCTCATCCTAAACAGGGCCAATCATGTAAAGGATAAAGTGCTCATTAGCAGGGGAGGTCAGTCTGGAACGGTGGTGGATACCAAAATCATTTTTAAAAATGCACTGGACAGGAATGCCAGTTATCTGATCCTGGCTCATAATCATCCATCAGGAAATACCAAACCGAGTACGGAAGACCTGAGGCTGACCAGAAGGATTTCAGAAGCAGGAAAAATCCTCGATATCCCAATTTTAGATCATATAATCATTGGAGACCGCTCATTCTTTAGCTTTGCAGATGAAGGATTGGTTTGAGATTTTATATCTTTGCATTTTATACGGATAATATAACATGAAGATCTCTTATAACTGGCTTAAACAATTCATTCAAACAGATAAAACACCACAGGAACTTTCACTGATTTTGACCAATATAGGTCTGGAAGTAGAAAGCCTGGAAAAAGTACAGCCTATTGCAGGCGGTCTTGAGGGCTTGGTGATCGGTAAGGTGCTCACTTGCGTGCAGCATCCGAATGCAGACCGTTTAAGAGTAACCACTGTAGATGCAGGAGGTGCAGAACACATCCAGGTGGTTTGTGGAGCGCCTAATGTAGCCGAAGGACAAAAAGTGGTTGTGGCTACTGTAGGTACTACAGTGTATCCTAATGAAGGAGAGCCTTTCAAAATCAACAAATCGAAAATAAGGGGAGAAGTTTCTGAAGGCATGATCTGTGCCGAAGATGAGATCGGTCTTGGCGGTTCTCATGCCGGTATCATGGTCCTTCCTGAAGATACCCCTGTGGGGATTCCTGCAAAAGAATACTTTAAACTGGAAGACGACTACCTGTATGAAATTGGTTTAACACCCAACCGTGCAGATGCAGCCTCCCATCTGGGTGTAGCGCGTGATCTGGCCGCTTATTTCCGTACCGGGATAACGATGCCGGATGTTTCTTCTTTTAAAACGGATAATGAAGACCTGGATATTAAAGTGCAGGTAGAAGATGAAGATGCTTGCCCAAGATACAGCAGTGTCAGCATCAGTGGTGTAACCGTGGCCGATTCACCAGACTGGCTGCAGAATAAGCTGAAAGTCATTGGCATTCGTCCCATCAACAATATCGTAGACGTCACCAATTATGTTCTGCATGAATTAGGACAACCTTTGCATGCTTTTGATGCCGGTCAGATTACCGGAGGAAAAGTTTTTGTAAAAAAAGCGACAGAAGGCGAACCTTTTGTTACCCTTGATGGCATCGAACGTAAACTTTCGGCGGAAGATCTGATGATCTGCAATGCGGCAGCTCCTATGTGTATCGCAGGTGTTTTTGGAGGCAAAAGTTCCGGAGTAACTGCAGAAACCACTAAGGTATTCCTGGAGAGTGCTTATTTTAATTCCGTATCAGTACGTAAAACATCCAAACGTCACAATTTAAAAACGGATGCTTCGTTCCGGTACGAAAGAGGAACTGATCCTGAAATTACGGTCTATGCACTGAAAAGAGCAGCTTTACTGATCCAGGAGATCGCTGGTGGTGCGATTTCTTCCAACATTTCAGACCTGTATCCGAACCCGGTTAAACCATTTGAGGTTGAAGTTTCTTATAAAAACATCAACAATCTGATTGGGGCTTCTATCCCCGACGCAGAAATTAAAGCCATTATTACTGCTTTAGGAATTGCTGTGGCAGAAGAAAAAGAAGGTCAGCTGTCTTTGCGTGTGCCTAATTACAAGGTAGACGTGACCAGGGAATGTGATGTGACTGAAGAGGTTCTCCGGATTTATGGCTACGACAATATTGCCATTCCATCCAAGATCAATGCCTCTTTGTCGTACGGATCAAAGCCCGACAAAGAATTAACTCAGCACGTCATATCGGATATGCTGACCGCAAACGGCTTTCTGGAGATCTGGTGCAATTCTTTAACCAAAAGTACCTACTCTAAAAATATTAATGAAGCTGTTCACCTGCTCAATCCACTGAGTTCTGACCTCAATGTAATGCGCCAGAGCTTGCTGATGCCGGCCCTGGAGAGTGTGGCTTATAACCAGAACCGTAAAAATCAGGATGTGAAATTCTATGAATTTGGAAAGACCTATCACCTGATCAATGAAAAATATGTAGAGCGTCCGCGCCTGCTGCTCCTGATTTCGGGCACAAGTTTGCCTGAGCAATGGAACCATAAAGCCAATCCGGTGAGTTTTTATCACTTGAAAGCTGCAGTTGATGCCATTACAGGTCGTTTAGGGATCAGTACCTATCAGACGGAGGAAGTGAACGATGAAAACTTTGCTTATGGCATGCGCTATTTCCGCGGAGACAAAACCATTGTCACTTTCGGTGCTGCTACCGCTGCAGACAGAAAAAAAGGAGATGTGGATAAAGAGGTATTCTATGCTGATTTTGACTGGGCACTGCTGCTGGAGATGATTAAAAAGAACAGGATCATCAACAAAGAAGTTCCAAAGTATCCTTCCGTGAGAAGAGATCTTTCTATGTTGGTGGATACTGCGGTTACTTTTGATGATTTGAAAACGATTGCTTTCAAGACAGAAAAGAAACTGCTTAAAAACGTGCAGGTGTTTGATGTGTATAAAGGGGATAAATTGCCTGAAGGTAAAAAATCTTACGCCTTGAATTTTACTTTGCAGGACGAAGAGCAGACTTTAACCGATAAGCAAATAGATGCGGTTATGCAAAAGATTATATCTAACTTAGCACAAACAGCAAAAGCAGAGATCAGAAAATAATTTATTGAGTAGAATTTCAGATAAAAATAAATTTTAATACCATGACTTCGGTTGCAGAACAATTAAATTCAGTACTACATAAAACAGCCCGTTTAATCGAGCTGTGCGGTGCTTTACAAGAAGAAAATGAGTTATTAAAGCTTGAAAATCAATCTATAAAGACTACTTTGGACGCCGCTAAAAATAAGAACACAGACCTGGAAGAAAAGCTCCGTGTATTGAAGTTAGCGAAAAGTATTGAGGGAACTAGTGAAAAGACTCTTGATATAAAGCAAAAAATTAACGATTTTGTGCGTGAAATAGATAAGTGTGTTGTGTTGCTGAAGAAATAAGGCATCTGGAATAGTGAAACAAAGCTAAGAAATGGGAGAAATCTCGATAAAAATAACTATCTCTGACCGTATCTATCCCTTAAAGGTAAATACGGAAGAAGAGGAAATTGTAAGGCGGGCAGCCAAGATCATTAATGAGCGCATAAAGGACTATCAGGAAAATTATGCGGTAAGGGACAAGCAGGATTTACTCTCTATGGCGGTATTGCATTACGCAACGGCGGTATTAAGAGTAGAAAATAAGGCCCAGGATCAGGATACTGCCGTTGCCGATAAGGTGGAAGAGCTGGATAGTTTATTAAACGATTTTTTCTCCAAATAGGAGCGTTCTTTATATAAGTTACATTAGCAAAAAGGTATAGCCGCAGCTAGACTCTTGAGTTTCATTATTTTTTAAACTTAACACTTCAATATTTATAGGGTTGAGAGCGTACATTTCATCTGCATTTGCACCTGAAAATAACGTAAATCCTAATTATGCTTACGTTGAAGTTTACAACATATGGAACAGAAAGAGTTTAGTTGCGGTTTTTTTTTACAAAAATTTTGAAGATAGAGCGTGCTTAAGCCGGCCTTTACAGAGGGAATTTAAGCTTAGGCATGTTTTAATATATAATTAAATGGAAATAGAAATAGTTGGAATAATAGGATATCTGCTTGCCGGCATCGCCGTCGGTATATTAATAGGGCGGTACCTGCTTCGAAGCTTGCTGAAGAAACAGGAAATCGCAGCTCAGACAAAAGTTAAAAAGATCCTTAAAGATGCAGAGAGTAATGCTGACATCTTAAAAAGAGATCGTTTACTGGAAGCCAAGGAGAAATTCCTGCAGCTGAAAGCAGAGCACGAGCAGGAAGTCAATAGCAAGAATAATCAGATCAACCAGCGTGAAAATGCGCTGAAGCAAAAAGAGCAGAGCTTAAATCAGAAGATCGAAAACGCGACCCGTAAGGAACAAGAGCTGGACAACCAGAAAAAGAACCTGGAAAAACAAACCGATATTGCGGTTAAGAAACAGGAAGAAGTTGATGTGTTGAAAAGTCAGCACGTAAAACAACTGGAAGCGATTGCCGGATTAAGTGCCGATGAAGCTAAAAATCAGCTGATCGAAAACATGAAGGAAGATGCCCGCTCTCAGGCTATGATCCAGGTAAAAGATATCGTTGACGAAGCGAAACTGACTGCAGGTAAAGAAGCTAAAAAAGTAGTGATCCAAACCATTCAGCGTACAGCGGTGGAAGCGGCTATTGAAAATACGGTATCTATATTTCATATCGAAAGTGATGAAATCAAAGGTCGTGTAATTGGTCGTGAGGGTAGAAATATCCGTGCCCTGGAAGCTGCAACTGGTATTGAGATCATCGTAGATGATACCCCGGAAGCCATTATCCTTTCAGGTTTTGACCCGGTAAGAAGAGAAATTGCCCGTTTGGCCCTGCACCGTTTGGTTACAGACGGACGTATCCATCCTGCTCGTATTGAGGAGGTGGTGGCTAAAACCAAGAAACAAATTGAAGAAGAGATCGTAGAGATCGGAGAGCGGACTGTAATTGACCTGGGTATCCATGGCCTGCATCCTGAACTGATCAGGATGGTTGGACGTATGCGTTACCGTTCTTCTTACGGACAGAATTTATTGCACCACTCCCGTGAGGTAGCCAATTTCTGTGCGACTATGGCGGCAGAGCTGGGCTTAAATGCTAAAATGGCTAAACGTGCGGGTTTACTGCATGATATAGGAAAAGTACCTGATGACAATCCGGAATTGCCTCACGCTATTCTGGGAATGCAGCTTGCAGAAAAATATAAAGAGCATCCGGAAATCTGCAATGCAATTGGTGCCCACCACGATGAAATTGAGATGACTTCTATGATTTCTCCGATTGTACAGGCTTGTGATGCCATTTCAGGCGCGCGTCCAGGTGCAAGACGTGAGGTGGTAGAAAGTTATATCAAACGTTTAAAAGAATTGGAAGAGCTGGCTTTGTCCTACCCAGGTGTCGAAAAGACATTTGCTATACAGGCCGGACGTGAATTACGCGTTGTTGTAGAAAGCGAGCGTGTAACCGATCAGCAGGCAGAATTACTGGCGGCTGATATTTCAAATCGCATACAAACCGAGATGACCTACCCAGGTCAGATCAAAGTAACTGTGATCAGGGAAACCCGTTCGGTTGCTTTTGCAAAATAAGATAAATGCTGCGGAGCAGCAGGAAGCGGTGGAGCAATCCACCGCTTTTTTATTTTTTGCGCCATCCTTAAGAATGCTTAATTTTACATCTAACAATTAAAGAGAATAAAATAAATAGATGAAAGCACAAGAGAAAAGCCAGGTTGATGTTCTTTTTGATAAGTATGCAGAAAGCCATCAGAATCACTCCAATGAAATCATTCACTGGGTATGTGTGCCATTGATCGTGTTTAGTTTGCTCGGCCTGGTTTGGTCCATTCCCTTTCCTCACCTTGGTTTTCTGGGCAAGTATAACGGATACCTGAACTGGGCTTCTTTTCTGATCGCCTTTTCTATCTATTATTATTATAAACTTTCCCCGGTCATGTCTTACCTGATGCTCATCCTGATATTTATTATGTCTATGGGCATCGTGAAAATAGAGCAGGCACAAGCCAATGGAGGCCCCGCTTTATGGCTGGTATGTGCGGTGATCTTCGTGCTGGCCTGGATAGGGCAGTTTATCGGGCATAAAATTGAAGGAAAAAAGCCTTCTTTTCTGGATGACGTTAAGTTCCTGTTAATTGGTCCAATTTGGCTGTTGCACTTCATTTGTAAGAAGATAGGTCTGAGATATTAGGCAAAATATCGCTTGTTAACATAAACATAACATTAGATTAATGCTTTCTTAGTGCTAATTTAACGCCTTTTGCTGCTTTTTCCACTTTGTAAAAGTCCCTGTTCAAGCTGAAAAAGCGATTTTTTTCGCTATTTTAACCTGTTTTTAATTTAATATTAACTGTATCATGCATTAATGCAGGCTTAATATTAAGATCATGTTGCCTGTTTAGCTTTGTAAAAAAAATAATAGCAGACAATGAAAACAAAGCTACTAACCAATAATGTTTCCTATGTTCTACTGGCATTGCTCCTCCTTTTTGGAATAGGTGCAAACGCCCAGGTAACAACATCAAGTGCAAACGGAAAAGTGCGGGATGCAAAAGGCATCGCAATTCCAGGAGTAAGTGTGTTGATCATACACGTTCCTACTGGTACTAAATATGGTGCAATGACCAATGCAGATGGTACTTACCGCGTAAATAACTTGAATCCGGGTGGTCCATATAAAGTAACAGTAAGTTATATTGGTTATGCCAAACAAGAGAAAGACAACATCAACCTAAGTTTAGGAGTTGATCAGCGTTTAGACTTTACTTTGCTTGACGAAGGTCAGCAACTGTCTGAAGTGGTGGTTACCGGTGTAAAAGGCGGCACTAAAATGGGTACAGGTACCCGTATCGGTGAAGAACAGATCAAAACTTTGCCTACCGTAAACCGTAGTTTAACTGACGTAACCCGTTTAACTCCTCAGGGAAGTAAAGACAACTCCTTTGTTGGAACCAACTTCAGATATAACAACGTAACAATTGATGGTGCCATCAATAATGATGCGATTGGTTTCAGCCCTTCATTGGGTGGACAGAGTGGAAGCTCAGGTATGCCAGGAAGCAGTACAAGAACAAGTCCGGTTTCTTTAGATGCGATTCAGGACGTTTCTGTATTGTTAGCGCCTTATGACGTTAAGATCGGTAACTTTACCGGTGGTAGTGTAAACGCAGTAACCCGTGCAGGTACCAATGATGTATCCGGATCTGTTTATGGTTATGGACGTAATGCTTCTTTAATTGGCAAAAATAAAATCGGAGACAACTCTAAAGAACCTTCTGGATTCCATGATTATCAGGCTGGTTTCAGGTTAGGTCTTCCTATCATTAAAAATAAATTATTCTTCTTCACCAACGAAGAGTTGACCCGCCGTCAGGATCCTGTGATCTTAGGTGCAGGTTCGCCAGATATGCAAGTAATTACCTTAGATCAGGCTCAAAAGATCTCTGATCGCATGAAAAATGTATACGGCGTAGATGCTGGTGCTTTCAAAAATACAGATAGCTATAATATTTATGCAAGGTCTAACAAGTTTTTCAACCGTTTAGACTGGAATATTAATGACAACAACCAGTTAACGATCCGTAACAATACGATTAGATCTGAAGCGACGAACTTAGAGCGTGACCAGGCCAACTTCAGGTTTGGTGGAATCGATTTCGTACAGAACAACAATCAAAGTTCTACTGTTGCAGAATTGAAAAGCAGGTTGTCTAACAATGCCTCTAACAGTTTAGTTATTGGATACTCTAATATCCATGATTATAGAACACCTACTTCTAATCCTGCATTACCTCAAATAGAGATTACCGGAGCAAAAGGAGGAACCATATTCTTAGGTACTGACCGTGAAGCGAGTATCTTTGATATGAAACAAAAAACGTTTGAATTTACAGATAACTATACTTTTACTAAGGGAAAACACACTTTCACTGTTGGTACACACAATGAGTTGTACAACATCACTTATGGTTTCGTAAATGCATGGAATGGACGTGTGGCTTATGGAAGCGTGGATGATTTCCTGAACAACATGCCTAGTCGTGTTCGTACCAATTATAATTATGCAAATAATACCAGAGATAACATTATCGCCAATCCTCCTGCGCAGTTCAAAATGAATATGTTCAGTTTATATGGCGAAGATGAATTTCAGGTTACAGATCGTTTCAAATTAACTTACGGTGTGCGTTTTGATATGGCTGATATGCCAAACAAACAACCTTTAAGTGTTAAAACAACAGGTGCTCCTGTAGATCCGAACTACGGTACTACCTATACCTACACTAAACCAAAAGACATTAAAAATGATTTCTTTGGGCAAGTACAGGTTTCACCACGTATCGGATTTAACTACGATGTTAACGGAGATCAGAAAATGATCTTACGTGGAGGTAGCGGGTTATTCACTGGACGTGTTCCCTTTGCCTGGTTAGGTTATGCTTACTACAACAATGGTGTAACTTATGGTGCTTATGACCAGAAATATTCATATCGTAATACTGATCCTAAAAAGGATGTATTCCAAGTTGCAGGTACTGACCCGATCAGAGATGCACTAAACGGTAATGGTGAGGCTGGTTATGTAGCTAAACAAGGTAAAAATGTTAATGATGCAGCTGGTGCTACACAAGTCGATCTGATTGACAACAATTTTAAAATGCCTAAGACCTGGAGAACCAGTTTAGCTTTTGATTATAAAACTGATGATCAGTGGAAATTCACAGTAGAGGCGATCTATACGAAAGTGATCCACGATTTAAAATTCCAAATGGTTAACCTTGTAGATGCGCCTATATATTATCCTTATGATGTGAACCATCAGCAACCGATCTATCAAAAGGTGAATGGAACTCAGGCCATCAATCCTTTGTATACCAATGCTTATTTGCTTTCTAATACGAATAAAGGATATCGTTACAGTGTAACAGGCCAAATCAGCAAGTCTTTCCCTTTTGGTTTAGATGTAATGGCTGCTTATACGTATGGACAGTCTAAGGATCTCACCAATGGTATCCGTAATTCTATGGAGTCTAACTGGCAGCTGAATCAGTCTTTAAATCCAAATAATCCTGGACTGGCTTATTCCAACTTTGATATTCGTAACCGTATCGTATCTACTGTTAATTTCAGACACGCATGGGATTCAAGAAATAAATATGTATCTAATTTCTCTTTGTTCTTTAGTGGACAATCTGGATCACCATATTCCTATGGCTTCCTGAATGCAACCATCAACGGAACAGGACAAAACGTAAGTTTAGTTTATATTCCTAAAGCAGGCGAAACATCTAAATTCATTTTAGATGCAACTCAGGCAGCTGCTTTTGATGCCTTTATTGATGGTGATAAATACCTGAAAACAAGAAGAGGTCAGTTTACAGAAAGAAATGGTGCACGCACACCTTGGAATGTTCAGGCTGACTTCCGTTTCTCACAAGATTTCGTAGTAGTGGGTAGCGGTGCTAAAAAACAGACTCTTACGTTTACTTATGATATCGTGAACTTAACGAACCTGTTGAACAAAAACTGGGGTGTTCAGTATTTCTCTCCAAACACATACAACTCTATGGCTAGTGTAGGACTGAAAGCTGTTGCTAACACTGGTTCTGCAACTGCTTATCCTAACTATACATTTGATAAAGCGAATACAAGTACTTATTCTAAAGACTTCTTTGCATCACGTTTCCAAATGCAATTTGGCTTGAGATATAGCTTCTAGTTTAGCAATAACAGATAAACAGAAAAGGCGGAGATTTTAAATCTCCGCCTTTTCTGTTTAAAGTATATAGTGAAATTAGGTCTTAAAGATATATTCCTATTTACCTTCTGTCAACTCTGCAGGATCAAAATCCCGGCTGAACAAAACTCTAAATTCCGGGTGATCTGAATTGGCTAAGGGAATATTACCTTCGTATTTCCAACCCAGTCCGGTCATATAGTTCAATGCCTGCACAAAATTCTCTATAGCCTCGACTCTGTTTAGCTTTTGTACAAACACGGAATCCTTTATAGGTGTGTATCTTTTAGTTTGCCCATAGTCTATTCTCGGATTGCGCCAGAGGCTATAGTTACCACCATAGGATATTGTGCAAAATTTTTTGACTTTTTCCTGGGCATTAGAGGGGGGAAGGAAAGCTAAGGAAAGGAGTGCAACTAGCACAAGAGATTTGTAATTCATAATTTTTGTTTTTCAGCGTTATAGATTGGATAGTTAATTTTTAATGAAATTAACTATCCAATATGAAGTTACTGTTAGGTTCTTGGGTGTCATGGATGCTTTTGCCTATTGAGATTCTTTTATTGAGCCTACAAAATCGTAGACTTTTGCCAATTTCTCTTTAAAGGCCTTAAAGTAGTTTTCGTAATAAATTTTAAGAACGATCAAACAAGCGTACAGTTTCAATACAGCGTAGTGCATATAAAATCAATATTTTCTTAATCGACATAAAAATGCATTCGGATTGTAGGACTTTAGGCGAAAAATTTTGTCCTAATCTTAAAGTTGATCACAAACCATCCTAATTTTTGACCTTGGAGTTATTAGATTTTAAAATCAAACCACAATTAGAACAATTAAAAAACGGCATTTATCCTAATAGAAATAGGGCTAAAGATAATGCAAAAAGAATCCTTTATTTAACCCAGTATCAATGGGTATCGGTGCTGTATCTGGCCGTTGCTATTTACTGCTGGCAGTATAAATACTTTAGGCATATTTATAACAATTACCTTATTTTCCGTCAGGTTTACTACCATGCAAGAGAAGGACTAAATTTATATGCCTTTTATCCGAAGGAATACTACGATCAGAATCATTATGGGCCTGTTTTTTCGATGTTTATTTCTCCATTTGCCATTTTACCAGAAGGTTTAGGCTTCCTTTTATGGCAAATTGTAAATGCCATGGCTTTTCTAATAGCCATACATATGTTGCCGTTTACCAACCGGATAAAAACATTAATTCTCCTGTTTTGCGTTATTGAGTTTGCAAATACATCACATTATATGCAAAGCAACGCCATTATTGCAGCCTTTATTATATTAAGCTTTGTACTGGTAAAACGAGGTAAAGATGAATGGGCTACAGCGTGTATTGTATTGGGTACTTTTATAAAGTTATATCCTGTTATAGGTTTCGTTTTTTTTCTCTTCTCAAAAAACAAATTAAAGTTTATTTTAAGTACAATGATCTGGATGATTATCTTTTTCATTTGCCCAATGGTTATTTCCAGTCCATCTTATGTTATTCAGTCTTATCATGATTGGTTTACGCAACTTGCGGTTAAAAATTCTATGAACGTAACCCTTGGTGGTACAATTGACTGGTGTGTAATGGGGGTTGCGAGGCGCTTATCTGGCGATCCTACGATATCGAATATGCCTTTTCTAGCAGTCGGTATGACTATTTTTGCAATTCCTCTATTAAGATTTAAACAATTTGCTTCTTTAAAATTTCGTCTGCAGGTACTGACTTCAGCGCTAATCGTAACAGTTATCTTTAGTACTGGCGCCGAACATCCTACATTTATTATTGCAACTGCCGGCGCTGTTATCTATATCATGATGCAGAACAAACCTTTTACGCCATTTAATATCACATTGTTAATCTTGTTGCTGGTAATTACCGGCCTGGGCCCAAGTGATGCCTTTCCAAGATTTATGCGCGACTGGATTGAGTATTATGCAGTAAAAGCCTGGCCCTGTATTATAATATGGATTAAAATTGCTTATGAGTTGATTTTTAAAAATTTCATTGTTGAAGAAAGTACATCAGCCCGGGAATCATACAATACGCTTATTGTTAACGGTCAAACGAATTAATGGTTGCCACAGATTATGAATTATCTACATGTTTATCATCTTATAAATCACGATTGGTAATAGTAAAAGATCATAACTATGTTCATATACCAGAAATTGTTTACGCCATTGCGGGCCGAATTTTTCTTTAAAATCTATAATGGTTCGTTGTGAATTAAATAACGGGATCTTATATAAAGATGAAAAAGATGGCACAACACCCATATTTAGATACTGATATTCACAGGCTCTGCAGTATTCAATCATTTTTATAATCAGTATATCTAAAATTTCTTCAGGTGCTTCGCTAATTTTTCTGATCAGATGATAACTTGCTTCTGTTGAATTATAGGCCGGTGCAATGCTCATGAATGCAATAATTTTACCTTCATGGTTTTCTATGCTGATGATCTGGTATGTCTTTACCTCATCCGCGTTAAATAATTGTTGTGAAAATGGAACCTTTTTTCCTTCTGTATTTTTCAGCCAATCGTCTGATACCTTTTCCAGTTGTTGGATCAGGCCAGCTTTTAATGGCGGCAAATGAGTTTTAGTATGTAATCCATCTCTTTTCATGCGATCGATCGCGGTCTTCAAATAAGTGTATTTTTTTTCGTCAAGACTGAAATTCTGAATATTGACAATTGCTTCGTTACCTATCTGCAAGGATTTTTTTCCTAATTTGCTAAAGATTTTGACTTCGTCTGCATGGGCTTTGATATAGCAAGGCTTTAAACCGCGCATTCTGCAAAACCATTCGAATTCCTTGATCAGTGTAGCTTTAACATCGTAATGGCACACAGGACCTTCTATTACTATTGCAAAACCGAAATTAAGTTTGTAAGCAATGAAACCTTTAACTTTTGCGCCAAAAAACAGTAATTTTCCCTGGGGATCTAAGGGAGGGGTGGAAACAATCAACGCTTCGATACCATATGGTACAATATGAGTATAATAAACGATAGCCAAAGTCCCAAAGCCGAGGATACCAATCCCGAGCAGGATAGTATTGTCAATATCTCTTGATGGGGCATATATCCTACTTATCCATAAGGTAAGTACAGTCCAGAATATTGCTGCGATATTTAAGTAAATTTTGTTATTGGGGAGAGGAATCTTAGCCTTGCGTGAAGATTTTTCGATCATTGCTGTTTCTAAACTACGTTAATTAGAAGACAAAGCAATTTCAAAAAAGTCCTATAATCAGACCATAAATGGCAGTTTTGTTATTGATTTTGTTTGATCAGTTCAACAATACTTTTTTTCTGCATTTCTACATCTGTAGTGAAAAAGAAACCGCTTGCATTTCCTGAAATATTGCCTTTAATGTTACCAGGAACACTGGATAGAATCCCTCTCCAGTCTGTTTCCTGGAATACATTGTACAAAAAGGCAGTGTGTGAGCGGGACAAGGAAAATTTATAGATGGTCAGTTTGTCCGTTATTGTTGCTGTAAGGATGAAGTTTTGGGGAAGAAGTGGATTTAAAGCATCAGGTGAGCCATACTGATGAGAATAGCTATACTGGTAATTTTCTTCGAACTTGCCTGGGCCCCATGTTCCTTTGCCTTGTGTAATTAACCACTGCTGGGCAAAGAAAGCACCAAAAGTATGTTTTGGAACGGTTATTTTTACATCCGATACGTTAACTTTTATAGAAAGAGGAATGTACCTGTCACTGATGGGAAATACCTGGAACAAAGTGTCTGTTGCTTCGTATTGTTTTTGATCATATGTGATCTTTAAAGTATATGCTTCATTATAGTTCTTATTATTTTTCATTACTGCTGTATATACCCCGGTCTTTTTGATCTCCTTAAATGGGACATCTGTTTCGCCATCATTTACCGTTACTATTGCCCCATTAATTGGCTGGATCTGACTGCCAGCAGATAATACCGGCTTCGTTAAACGGATATACTGGTTTACAGAGTAGGTGGTAATTCCGCCTTCAACAATCAGATCATATGGAACAATGGGTTTTCCGGCATCTTGTTTTTTGCAACTCAGCGCTAAAAGGGAAGAAAGAAGCAGAACGCTTAATTTTAATTTCATGGGGATCAAAATCTAAAATTATAGGTAATAGAGGGCGTAATTCCCGAGAATGCCTGCGCCTCAACCAGACTGCTGGCTGAAGGACTCTGGTTAACCTTGTAATATAAAGAGTTCCTTCTGTTGTACAGGTTATAGAGACCAGCACTCAGGCTATTGGACCAGCGTCTTTTTCTGTTGGGGTCGGGAGCATTAATATCCCAGGTCAGGTTAATGTCGAGACGGTGGTAATCTGCTATTCTGGATGAATTCCTTTCACTGTAAATCGGGACCCTTATGCCTTGCTGCATGAAGTAGCCTAATGGTGAGGTTACTGGCCGTCCCGTGGTGTAGGTAAAATAGGAACTTAAGGATAGGTGGTTTGAGATCTGATAATTTAAACTGAGCTTAAATGAATGTGGAATGTCATAGTTAGCAGGGTACTTCAGGTTATTATTGATTTGGTCGATCTTTCTGAAGGCTCTGGACCAGGTGTAGAAGAGGGTGCCCTTAAATCTGCCCATGTTTTTGGAAACCATAAATTCCGTTCCATAGGAAGTCGCGTTGCCTGGGCGCAACTGGTCTTCAATAATTGGATTTAAGATGATCTGTGCATGGTCAATGAGTTCAAGCTGATTCAGCATCTTTTTGTAATATGCATTCAGAGAAAAACTATAATCTTTATTTTCTTTTTTATATGCTATAGAAAATAGGTCAGACTGCTGGGGTTTTAAATTCGGACTTGAAGGAATCCATGTTTCCAGTGAAGTAAAGGCCAGTTCATCATTTTGTACCAGCTGTAGATACTGATAATTTCTGTTGTAGGTAAATTGAAGATAATTTTGAGGTTGAAAAGCATATTGGACCATCAGTCTGGGTTCCAGTCTGAAGTACTTTTGATATCCTCCTTCCGGATTAAATTGAGGGTAGATGACGTTGAAATCATCATCCAAAATGACCAGCTTTGATGTAGATATATTCTGGAGCAGACTTCCCCGAAGTCCATACAACAGCCGGATTCGTTGTCCAAGATCTAGTTTGTGAGTTGCATAGATGGCATATTCGCCGGCTTTTGCCCTGGGGATGCTCAGAGCATCGGCTGTAATGGCTTCGCCTGGAATAAATAAATGTAAGATACTGCTAAAGCCAAACTGGAACTGGCTGTGTGGTTTTGAGTAGAAAGTAAAGTCACCTTTTAAAGTGGCATCTCTTATTCCGGTTACCCATTGATCCATTCCGGCTGCTGCATCTGCATTGATATTCAGTTCATTTCTATAATTGCTATAGATAGCAGATAAATTGAGGAATAATTTTGCACTGAATATATGGTTCCACCGCAAAGTAGAAGTTTGGTTTCCCCATTTGTTAAAGTAGTTGTTTGCTGATTTCAACCGGTCATTTCCAATATATGCAGAATAAAACAAACGGTTTGAAGGACCAAATTTATAATTGACCTTTAAATTGAGGTCATAATAACCCGGTGCGAGGTTGAAAATTTCAAAATCTTTATCCAAGAGGTTGGTGAGGCTTTTTCTGGCTGCGATTAAGAAGGAACCTTTTTCCTTGACAATTGGTCCTTCTACTGCAAGTCTGGCGGTAAGTAAGCTTACTCCTCCTTTAAAGTGAAAGGATTTGTCATCTCCATCGGTCATACGTGCGTCTATTACAGAGGATAAACGTCCACCAAAATTGGCAGGAATATCATCATTATAGATCTGAATATTTTTTAGCGCATCCGGATTAAATATAGATGTGAGGCCAAGTAAATGAGCCGGGTTATACACAATGGCTTCATCAAGCAGGATGAGGTTTTGATCTTTGTTTCCTCCCCTTACAAAGATATTACTGCTTCCTTCAGTCATACCTAATATTCCATTCTGCATTTGCAGGGCTTTGATCACATCTGTCTCCCCCTTGTAATAGGGCTGCTTTTTCATGAGTTCCCAGTCGAGTGACCCAGCCGGAGAAAAGCGGTCTGCAGAATCACCTGTTGCCTCTTTGTTCACTTTAACTTCTTTGAGATTGTTTGGCTGCTTATCCAGTACAATGTTGTGGATCTGACTGGTTTGCTGTAAATTGACCGTCAGCTTTTTAGTCATAAAGCCCACATGGCTCACCGATACTTCATAACGTGACGGAGGGAGAGTTAAAGCATAATAGCCATAATTATTGCTGCTGATACCTTGCTTTAATGCTGGAATAAATATATTGGCGCCGATAATATCTTCGCCATTTTCTGCATCTTGTATATGACCGCTGATGGTTGCACTTTTGGTTTCTGCTGGCATAAGGATGATTTCATTTTGGACCTGCTTGTATGTAAGGCTGGTACCAGAAAGAAGGTAATCCAGAATATCCGAAAGGGGGGTCGTCAGGAATTTTTTATTGATCCTTCTCTTTTCTTTTAGTAAAGCAGGATCAAATGATAAGGGGATTTTATATTCTGCGGTGAGTTGGATAAGTGCCTGGTCAACAGTGGTATTTTTAAAATGGATGTTCAGCTCTTGGTTCAATATCTTATTTTGAGCATAAACTTTGTTGCCTTGAAACAATATAATGAAAAAGAAAATAATCAGAATGAAGCTTTTTTTTTTACCAGGCATACATCATTTATACAGCACAAAGCTACGGCCTTTTTTCTTTACTTGTAATTGTAGCGTAGCCGTAATAATTTCTATGATCTGTTTTTCAGACTGGTTGTTGAAATAAGCGGTTAGTTTCCTGTTTTTGAGATCAGGATCCTGAAAGATGATCACTGTTCCAAATGTATCATTCAGATCGGCTGCGACTTCATCTAAGGGTGTTTGTATAAAACTTAACTTTTGATCGTACCAGGATTTGTAGTTGATTTGCACGTTTTTTGCAGAGGTCATTACTTTGGTTTTTCTGTTAAACATACCTCTGTCTTTAGCAGATAGGTTTAATTTCTTTTCCAGTTCGGGATTTTCAAGGGCTACTTCCCCTGAATTTACAACAACAACGATTTGTTCCTGGCTTATCTTTACATTAAAACTTGTACCAATATCTCTTACATTGGCTTCAGCAGCGTTGATTAGAAAAGGATGTTGTTGTTCATGTTTCACATCAAAAAAGGCCTCACCGCTGATCAGTTTGACAGTTCTGTTTTTCAGGAATTCACGTTTGTTGTAAGATAAAGTTGTATTTTCATTCAGTGTTACCTGGGAACCGTCAGGAAGGTTCACTTTTTTATGTTCGTTTTTTGTTGTAGAAATGGTTTTTAGGTCGGTGAAAGAAAGCTGTCCAACAACAAACATCAGGATAAATATTACTGCAGCAGTTCCTGCCCAGGTATAATAGTTGCGTATTCTGATCACTTTTGGCTGAACAGCTTCGGGTTTCTTACCCAAAACAGGAGCAAATTTTTTCCACGCTTTGTCAGGATTGGTTTTATTTCTGATTGCCAATAGCTCCATTTGATCATGCATTTTAATGATCTCTGAATACGCTTTCAGATGTTTAGGGTTTGCCGTTTTCCAGTCCTCCAGCAGCTGGAGATCCTGAGCGGAAATTTGTCCCTCTATCTCATCAACAATGAGATGGTATGGGGTGTTATTCTGTTGGTTCGCGTTTCTCATGATAGTTATAAGACAGCATTTTTAGAGATAAGTCCTAGTTGAACAGTCGATTGAAAAATAAAATGGCCATTATGATGAGTTCCTTTGACAGCAAGCCCCTAATTTTTTCATATCCTTGAGTGAGATGATTTTTGACCGTTTTAATAGAAATGTCTAATGCATCGGCAATCTCGTGCTGTTTATATTTGTCAAATTTACTCATCATCATTACTTTTTTACATTGAGGCGGAAGAAGTTCAATTGCTTTTTCCAGTTTTAACAATTGTTCTTCCAGAATTTGGGCTTCATCATCCGCATCATCAATTTCATCAAACTCCTGAAGGTATTTTTCTTGTTTTCCTGCTGTTTTTTTTTCTTTGTTGAGGTTGTTTAGTGCGGCATTTACAATGCACCGAGACAGATAGAGGCCAAGGGATTGTGTGATGTTTAATCGGGCTGCATCTACCCATATCTTAAGGAAAACATCATTTACGAGTTCTTCTGCAATCTCTTGATTTCGAACATATTTAAAAGCAAGAACGTAAAGCTTGCTGTAGTAGGTTTTATATAGAGATTCAAAACTCCCCTGATCTTTTTTACAAATGCGGTCTAAAAGCTTTGTTTCTTTTTCGGTCATAGGTGTATTCGCCGTTGCAAAATTAGTGTTATAAGTCAGCTTGTCAGGGAATAAATTGCAGAACCTAAACTATTCTGCTGGTTCCATTGAGCTAAACGAATTTAGGTTAAGACAATCGGATCGGTAAAAGGTCCTATATCTTTTTTGGTGTTTTTTTAATCCAAATTCTTATGGGACTTTTTTGAAGAATTGAGGTCTTATTAGCAAATGGCATCACAGGAACCCAATGAAAAAGTAAAGATGCTGAAACGCAACAATATGATTTTTATACTGATGAGTATTTTTATGAATTCAAGAAGAACCTCCCTGAAGATAACATTAATAACATTGAGTATGGTTTTTGCTGCCGCATTCCTATTTATGTCGTGCAAAAAGAAGGTTGTTGATCTCCCCAAGAGGATCAGGTTTGATGTTATTGCACAGATAGATTCGAACGGTACCAAATCTGCTTCTAAAGCAAAAGGTAACTTAACAGCAGAATATTTATCCAGTACTAAACAGTTAACCTATAATATTACATACAGTGGTGCCGAAGTTGCTCAGGTAGACTTACACTACGGTACCTCTGCTGCATTGGGTGCTGGAGTAGCTATCCTTAAGAAACAAGGTCAAAAGTACACTTCTCCTTTGAAAGGGTATATTAAATTAGATGTTGCTGCTGAAGATGCACTGTTTAAAGATAGTTTATACATCAATATCAGTACAGCGAAATTTCCGGGTGGAGAAATCAGGGGCCAGTTGACTGTAAAGAATAAAAAATAGTACAACTTCATTATCTTATAAAAATCACAAATACTTGTTAACTATTAAATTAAAAATTATGAATTTAAACATTAAATCTATTTTAAAAGTGACCGCATTCACGTTGGTCCTTAGCGGCATGATGACTTCTGCCCTGAATGCACAGGTTAAACCTGCAAAAAAACAAAGCAGAAAAGACACTGTAAAAAAAGAAACAACCGTGAAGGTAGTTAAAGAAGGGAAGAAAGAGCAGAAATCTAAAGCACTTCCTGCAAGCCAGCCTGGTAAAAAGCAATAGGGAATATTATTAAGGGTTATAGGTAGACGAGGCTGTTTTAGATATCTAAAACGGTCTCGTCTGTTTTAGTCCGACATTGTTGTTGGTGGGTGCTTACGATGATAAATTTAGGTGAATCAAGCTTCAGAGTAAAGTATTGAAAGCGGGCACTGATGCTCCTGAGCTCCCCACATAAGGATTAGATAGCATATTTTACCATTAGCATTGTGAGTTGTTTAACACACCTTGCAGGTTTTTTTTCGTCCTGAACAATGATCCGAAAAGGCCCCTCAGCGGATGGTAAGGGTTTACCGTCTACCTGATCGGCAAGGATGATGCGTCTGTTGGTGTAACCATTATCCAGTTCAGCAAGGCTATAGATTACCTGATAGCCATCACTTCCTTCTGCAAGCAGGTACTTAGTCAGATTTTTACCTTTTAATTCCGCGTCTAAAGTAACGCCCGCGGTTTTTAAAAGATCAGAAAGTAAGATACCCGAGTACGTGTGATTGTGACCATCCCTGTCTTTTCTTATCACTAATTTTTTTTTAAATTTTTGTATGTTTTCAACATCAATGATTAAGGGATTAGTGACTTCCCCGGTTATTCTTACTGTTGCTTTGACTACAGTCTGTGCCTGAATAAACGAGGAGATTGTGAGCAAAGCAAAAAATAGTGTAGCTGTAAAATTTTTCATAAGATTCGACTGATTATGGGTTGTTCGCTAAAGTTTCTAGCTTTGTAAACGCTGATGAGCGGCTATAGAAAAGTTTATGAAGAAAGGTAAATGTTGTGATCTTGGAAGTTGTTTGATGTGCAGACTGGTGGTTGAAGACTGGAAGCTGGTTATCGACCATCACCGTAAAAATTTTGTAGCCAAAAAAGGGGAGCAGATTATTAAAGAGGGAGATCCTGTAACGGGTGTATATTTTGTATATCAGGGAAATGTTAAAGTGCATAAGCACTGGGGCGATAAGGAACTGATTGTCCGTTTTGCAAATTCCGGTAAAATCTTTGGCCATCGTGGGCTGGGCACAAACAGTTCTGTTTATCCTATTTCTGCAACTGCTCTTGAAGAGACCTCCCTTTGTTTTATAGAAATGGATTTTTTTATGTCTACTTTGAAGATGAATCATGATTTTGCTTTTAATTTGATGTTGTTTTATGCAGATGAATTACAGGAATCGGAAAAAAAGATGCGTGATCTGGCTCTGATGTCCGTTAAAAGCAGACTTGCAGTAGCCTTATTGCAATTGAAAGGCCAGTTCGGACTTAATAGCTCTGGTCATCTGAACCTGGAACTCAGTAAGCAGGATCTTGCGGCATATACCGGTGCTACCTATGAAACCGTATTCAGGATGACAACAGAACTGGTTAACGAAAAACTCATCTCCCTGTCGGGGAAACAGATAAGAATTATAAACGAAGAAAAATTAAGATTCCTTACTGAGGAATCTTAATTCACTTAAAATTTATATCCGATGCCTATCCCCGGATTCCATTTCCCATCCTTGGTGCTGGTTTTTGCATTGTAATAAGCGGGAACCTGGATGGCAAAATGTTTATAAGCCATCGTGATACCTGCGCCCAGATTGGGGGTAATGACCGAGTTTTGCGGAGCCCCCGCTGCTACTCTATCTTTTTTAATGCGCAAACTGGGAAGTAGACCAATCAGTACCGAAAATGGTTTTTTGGTGAACTTAATTGTCGGACCTGTACAATTGATATAAGCGCCCTGATCTACATAACCTGCAGCAATTATGCCTTCAAAAAGCGAGGCTTTGGTCTGTACAGGATTGACATTGCTTTGTGAATGTGCCGCTAAGGTTAGCATACAAAAACTAAAGAAGAGGTAAACTGATTTTTTGTAGAGATTTGTCATATGAAAAGAATTAAATGGTGGCTGTGTTGTGGTTATTAAATGATTGAAGGTTTTTTATAGGAAGGGTTTTATAATTGCCTTTTTTAATGAGTTTGTACAGGGAAAAGCCTGGCAAATTTCCATGCTCAAATTCCAGGTAGCGTCTTTTTAAGGATATGGAGGTATATATAGCACATAAAGGTTCTATAAAATCTTCTTGCGCGTAGACATAATAATCGAAACCTGGAAATATGGCTGCACTATCCTTTAGAGTCTTTAAAGTGTTTGTGTCCATTTCTGTCATGTCACAGGCAAGGAGCAGGAGATCATCATCTGGAAATTTGAGATGTACACTTAAAAGTCCTTTAAGAGGGCCGCTTGCATCTGTTTGATCTATTATCAGCTGCTCCGAAGAAAAGAATTGCCGGTAAGCAGGTACTTGTCTGGGGTTAACGGAGAGACAGACAGGAATGCTAAGCTGCTCCAGTTTACCGAATGCAAGCCCTGCCCAGTTGTTGGTGCCCAGGGGAAGAAGTCCCTTATCACGGCCCATACGTTTACTCTCTCCGCCACATAATACGACACCCCTTATCATACGGAATCAAATTCATAGAGGTGTTGATTCACATCTCCGGTTGTCTTTTGGCAATTACAATTATTACCCCATTCTTTGCTGCCATCTGCGAAATATTCGCATTTCCAGATAGGGACTTCATGCTTAATGCGGTCAATAATATAACGGTTGCTGGCATAAGCGGCTTCACGATGTGCCGAGGCTGTAATGACCACTACTGCAGATTCAGAGATCTTTACTTTTCCAATCCTGTGCTGTGCTTCTGCTATGCTTAAACTCCAGCGGTTTCTTGCTGCAAGTAAAATTTCTGCGATCATTTTAGAAGCCATACTGATATGTGCTTCATATTCCAGGAATCTTACCGCTTTGCCAATGTTGTGGTTTCTTACCTCTCCGCTAAACAATACAACCGCTCCGGCAGATGCACAATGGGATTTCTGAAGGAGAGCCACTAAATCTATTTCTTTTTTAGTAATAAAATCCATATTAACCTCCGCTGCTTGGCGGAATAACAATGATATGCTCATCCCCGGTTAAAACATATTGATCATTCACAAAACTGTCTTGTATAGCAAACCGGCAGCGTTTCAGTACCGAAACGGCATTAGGGTTAACCTGTCCTAGGTGTATCCTCAGTTCAGAAATTGTAGCGATCCTTGCTTTGAGCTCAAACTCCTTTTTAAAAAAGTCTTTCAAGACTGCAAATACCTGTATTTTCATTTTTTCTATCCTCCTATATGAAGCATGCTTAATTTGCTTCCTGTAAATTTTATGCTTTGTTTTTGCGCCAGTGCTTCCTTTAAACGAAGGTCCAGCACTGATGTTTCTAAAATGTCTTTAATCGATACAGGATTGTTACTGCTTAGGCAGCCGTAAATGTTGCCATATACATCTAATCTTAACCGGTTACAATCGGTGCAGAAGGGCTGAGTTTCATTGGCGATAATGCCAAAAATATTACCCTCTTCGGTTTGCCAGTAATTTGCAGTAGAACCTGGCTTTCTCTTGATTGGACTAAAGCGGTGTTGTGTACTGATCAGTTTCAAGATTTCCTGCTGTGAGAAGAAATGCTCATTGGTTTTTCCATGTAAATGGCCCATGGCCATAATCTCTAAAAACCGGATAATAATTTGCCGCTCTGCAGCGTATTTTAACAAAGGTATTACCTGATTATGGTTCAGACCTTTCATAATGACCGAATTTATTTTTACTGCGATGCCTGCATTTAGTGCTGCGTCTATACCCTTTAGGGTTTGATCGAGCCCGCGCCGCTTTGCCATCAGTAGAAATGTTATAGGATCTGTAGCGTCAAGTGAAACATTAACAGCGGTTAGTCCGGCTGATTTTAAAACCGGTACTTGTTTTTCGAGCAGCAGACCATTGGTTGTTAGGTTTAGGTCTGAAATACCCAGTTGTCTTGCTCCTCTGATCAATGCGGGAAGTTCTTTGTATAGGAGTGGTTCTCCCCCTGTAAAACGGATGGTACGCAGGTTCAGCCGTTCGTGCAGTTTTACGACAAGGCTCATCAGTTCTTTTGGCTGCAATCCATGATCTTTGCTGGCCATTTGGTTGCTGCGGTTCTCATTGCCGTAGCTGCAATAGGTGCAAGCGAGATTGCAAGTGTTGATCAGGCTGATCCTTAGTGTTTTGAATGTTCTTCCAAAGTGGTCTTCAATTGTTTCCATTACATGAAAAATAATAGTTTAACGGATGCTATAGCCAGTACGGTGCTTAACAGATAGCGTACAGTAAGGTGTTGAAAGCGGGAGGCACCCCAGTAAGCGCCGGTTATACCTCCTGCGGCAGCCATTACAAACCAGTTGATTGTTGAAGGGTTGATCATCAGGGCTGCTGAACTTCCCAATAATCCGCTGAAAGAGTTTAAAACAATAAATAGTGCAGATGCTGCGGCTGCTTCTTTTACATTTGCCCAGCCCAGCAGGATGAGTACCGGGCTCAGAAATATGCCTCCTCCAATATTTAACATTCCTGAAAGCCCTCCAAGAAGGCTTCCGATCAGTAATGCAGGCAGTACTTTCACGGGTTTCGCAGTTTCGTCTTTCCTTGCTTTGATCCCAACTAATTTGATGATGGGGATGATCAGAGCCAATCCGAGTAGATAATGATAAATGTTACCTTCCAGTGAATATTTAGAGCCTATGAAAGCTGCAGGAACGGAGGTAATCAGGAATATCCTGCATAATTTCCATCTGAAATAACCGGCCTTCTGGAACTGATAAAATCCCATTCCGGCAACCAGGATGTTTAAGATAAGGATGATGGGCTTATAAGTGCTGACAGGAATGGAGAAAAGAGAAAGTACAGCAATGTAGCCGCTTGCGCCTCCATGGCCAACGGATGCGTAAAGAAAACCTACCAGGTATAAGGCAAATGCGATGCTGATGTCAAGTTCCATGATTTAAAGTGTATTAAGAGTTTCTTTTACAATTGGGGTGAATTCGGCAATAGGAGTCTCGCAGGTCGGACAGGAATAATCATTTGGTAGCGCTGAGAATGGAGTGCCTGCAGGTATGCCCCCGATTTCATCTCCCCAGGTCTGGTCATAAATGCTCAGGCAATGCGGACATTGCTGCAGGTAAGTTGTTTCAGGTTCAATAGGTTTGCTCAATTCATAATGGCTGTCTGTTTGTGTTCCGGCCGCCTGTGTCTGTAACTGATAGTAATGCTCGCAAAGATGGGTTATCGTTAGAAATAAATCTGATTTGCAGATGTCTTTGGCAAAGGTATGATAGTGTTTAGAGTTGGGATTAAAATCAGTAGTGTGCAGCACATCAAATTTTGGTTCGGTATTTTGCGAATCTGTTGTAAAATGGTTTTGTTTCCTGATGATTACGGAGCCAAAAAGTCCGCTTTTTGGATTAATTTTAATGGCAAAACAAAGTTTAAAGGTTCTCAGGTCTGATTCGTTAAATGCCCTGGTGAGTTCGTATTTGAGTTGTAAGCCTTCCTCGCACAGATCTTCAGTTTGCCAGTTCAGTTCGTTGGAAGCGTGTCGTACATTGATCCGGTTTTTGTCCAGGGTTGTATTCCATAGCTTCCGGTCTGCAGATGTTACTCCTTTAATGATGATTGATTTCCATGGTGTTGTGTAAAGTTGCGCGATCCGGGTTTTACGGCAAATGTGACACAGGTCCTTTAAGAAGGCGACAGGAAACAACTCGTTTCTGCGGTAGATGCCCAACCAGTATTTTTCTTCATATTTGTTGAAACCTTCATAATAGGGCACCTGAAAATCGGGCAACTTTAGTGGAGACAAGGGGGCTTGAAATAGAAAGTTGCCTGCCGCATTTACATCTTTCTCCAGTTGTTGACCGTTAATTTCGGTTGCATCATCATAAATATCTTTTTTACTTAAGATCGTGCGCTCAATTATTTCACTTAATACAGCGATGTCTTCCGAATAAACCAGTGAAGACCACTGATATAAATGGTTGGTTTTAGGGAATCTCAAGTATAAATGCCAGTAATTTCCAATGTCTGATGAGATGAAATTTAAGTTTCCGCTGAAAAGAGGGACCAGTGTCTGACTGTCGTCAATAAGGTTTATTTTAAGCCCCGGTGCATAATTAAATGTATCTAATATGTCTTTGTAAACGCCTTCACGTAACCAGTTTGAACTGGTAAACAGATCTTCTGCAACATAGGAGCTTACGATGTTTGGATGCTGGTCCGTGTCGGTTTCAAAATCCGTATCCGAGATCAGAAAAGCATGTTCGATGTCTTCCAGTTGTGTTGTGTTTGCCAAAAAATAAAGTTGTTGCCTGGTTCCGAACCTAACATGCGCTATGCCGGCGTTTTCCAATATTTCCAGGATGACCGAGAGGTCGCCTACAGATACGATCCCACCCGGAAGGTTAATTTTGATCTGATGGTTTTTAATTTCCCTGCCTTCCATATTAAGCTGTTTTTTCTAAAGATTGTGCTGCCAGTGCTTGTTGAAGGATCAATTTAACTTCAGGTTTACAGGAGCCACAGCCCATGCCTGCACCAGTGGTTTCGCAAAGCGCTGTAAACCCTGTACATCCTGATAAGATTTTATTTTGCAGGTTACCTATTCCTACATTATTGCAGCTGCAAACCAGTTTGCCGCTTACAGGCTCTGTTTTTTTTCCGCTTCTGAGCAATTGCAGCCTCTTATCGCTCAGTTCGGTTTTGTTGGCAATCAAATCCCTGAACTCCAGAAATTCACTCTTGTCACCTATTAAGATTGTTCCAACCAGTTTGTCCTGGTGGATGATGCATTTCTTATAATATCGTTTTGCCTTATCGATAAATACGATTTCTTCATATTCCGGTTGGTCCGGACATTCGGAAAGACCAATACTGCAGAGGTCAAATCCATGAATTTTTATAATGTTCATGAACAGACTGCCCTGGTAATAGGCGCTGATGTCTCCATTATGGAACCTGGCCACAACTTCGGCTTGTTGTTCTGCTGCGGCTGTTATTCCATACAGGATTCCCTCAAATTCGGCAATTTCCCCAATGGCATATATTGATGGGTCGCTGGTTTGCAAGCGTTCATTGACCAATACGCCACGTTTACAGTCTAATCCACTTTCGCGTGCAAGTTCAATGTTAGGGGTTGTGCCTATGGCCAGAATTACGGCGTCGCAATTTATTCTTCTGCCACTCTTTAATTCGATGCCTGTTAGTTTTGACCGGCCATAATAGAGCTGCACTTCATCGTTATAATAAATGTCGCAGCCCTGGTCTACCATTTCTTCATGTAAAAGCTGACTGCCCAGCGGGTCCAGCTGTCGGTTCAGAAACCTGGATACACGCTGAACAATGGTAATGCGTACACCGATTTCACGTAAAGAGGCAGCCATTTCAAGTCCCAATAGTCCACCACCTACAATCGTTACGTGGGCATTTTTAGGGATGTGTTTTTTGAAATTATCTGCATCGCTACGGTTACGCATGGTGAAAATGCCTGGTAACGAAGGTGCGTTTTTTGGTAAAGTTGCCCTGCTGCCTGTGGCCATTACCAGGACGTCATAAGGGGTTTTACGACCGTCAATATCTGAAACGTATTTTTTCTCCCGGTCAATTTTTTCAATGCCTATCCCTCTTAGATGCCTGATGTTATATTCTGGTTCCTCCTCATCTTTCATTTTTACCAGCTGTTCCCATTTCTGGGTACCGCTGATATAATCGGGTAGCATTACTCTATTGTAGAAAGGGAGTTTTTCTTTGCTGAAAACGGTAATGTGGTCTTCTTTATTGATTTCCCGGTACGACCGTACAAAACCGTGTGCACCGGCACCAGCGCCAATAACAACAATCCGTTGAACATCTTTTTTATACTTTTCTATCTTAACCGCACAGTATTTAAAATCTGGTTCTTTTGATATAGAGTCTATAATGGTACTGGTGATGTTATTAGCACGGTTGAGGTCTGAGCCCAGGATTTTACCCCAATGCATAGGAAGAAATACCACACCCTGTTTAATCGTATCCGATACTTTTGCCTTCACCTGCACCTCTCCGCGTCTGGAACTTACCCTGAGCAACTGTTTGTCTGAAATGTCGAGGAGGATGGCATCGGCTGGGTTAATTTCCAGAAAGGCTTCTTTAATGTGCTGTTTCAGTTTACTTACCTTGCCGGTCTTCGACATGGTGTGCCATTGGTCCCGTATCCGGCCGGTTGTTAGGATAAAAGGAAAATCCTTGTCGGGTAGTTCGCTGTTCAGCTGATCTGAGGGACTGTGGATAATCGCCCTTTTAGAGGCGGTATGAAATTGATGATTGGTGAAAAGCCGCTTTGTTCCCGTTGCAGTCTTTTTGTTGTAGGGCCATTGTATCGTTTTGTTGTCGATCTGTTTATAATCCAGTCCGTTTATGTTGATGCTGGATTTGTAAGTAAGTTTGGTATGTTCCTTATAGATGTCTTCCATACATTTGTAGGTGAAACCTTTGTACCCCATTTTTGTGGCAAAGCGGCAGATAATTTCTGCATCTGGTAAGGCCTCTCCGGGTGCTGCAGTTACTTTTTGAAGGTGACTGATCCTTCTTTCAGAATTGGTCATGGTGCCTTCCTTCTCGGTCCAGGCAGCGGCAGGTAAAATGACATCGGCATAAGCCAGTGTTTCAGCTTTGTCTGTGATTTCCTGGACGACTACAAATTTGGCCTTTTTTAAGGCCTGCTCTGCGAAACGGGCATTAGGCAGGCTGATTAATGGATTTGTGCAAAGGATCCATATTGCTTTTAGCTGGCCATCGTTTAAGGCTTCAAACATTTCAGTAGCAGTAAGCCCTGTTTTTCCGGATATGGTGGTTCCGCCCCAGAATTGCTGTACTTCCTTACGATGCGCTTCATTGTTCAGGTCCCGGTGTGCGGGCAGGAGATTGGCTAAACCACCCACTTCACGGCCGCCCATGGCATTGGGTTGACCTGTCAGGGAGAATGGGCCCGATCCGGGTTTTCCGATGTGGCCGGTAATCAGGTTCAGGTTAATCAGGCTTAGATTTTTGTTTACTCCGATGGAGCTTTGGTTCAGTCCCATGGTCCACATGGTTAAAAAGCCTTTAGCATTGCCGATGTAGTTGGCTGCGAGCTCTATTTCAGCTGCAGTAATACCGCAAATCAATGCAGATTCTGCAAGACTTCGTTCAAATACTCTTTTCTGATAAGCTTCGAAGCCCTCTGTATGTTGATCAATGAATTCTGAATCAATACTGCCGCGCTCAATTAAGGCTCTTCCTATGGCGTGATTTAAGGTAACATCAGTACCTGGATTAATTTGAAGGTGAAGATCGGCCAGGCCACAGGAATCCGTTACCCGTGGGTCTGCGATGATTAGTTTAACCTCTGGATTTGCCGCTTTATGTGCTTCGATCCGGCGCCACAGGATTGGATGACACCAAGCAGGATTGGCTCCGGTAACCAAAAAGCAATCGGCTAGTTCAATATCGTCATAACATATCGGTACACTGTCTTCTCCTAGAGCCATTTTATAGGCAGTAACCGCACTGCTCATGCATAAGCGAGAGTTGGTGTCTATATTGTTGCTGCCTATAAAGCCTTTTATCAGTTTGTTAATGACGTAGTATTCTTCGGTAAGGCACTGACCTGAGGCGTAAAAGGCTACCGCATCGGGTCCATATTTATCAATAAAGGTCTTAAACACTGCCGCCGTCCGGGTCAGCGCCTCATCCCAACTCACTCTTTGCAGGGGCATGCTTTTACTATATCTCATTTGCGGATATAATAATCGATCGCTTTTATCATTAACCGTATACTGAAGATTGAGTCCTTTACTGCAAAGCATACCGCGATTTACTGGGTGGTCTCTATTGCCTTCAACAGTGATGTTTTCATTTTTATCAATGGTTATTTTTACGCCACAGCCCACCCCGCAATAGCAGCAGGTACTTGTGTATGTCTTGTTTCTAGGCGTTGGCATAAATAGGTTGTTAATGGCAGGTGTTAAGCTTGTAATAATTCTGGTTTTAAGGTTTCCGTTTTTTTAGCGCTTTTGATCTGAAATTTTGTGATAAAGACCAGTAGTCCTATCGTGGCAACTCCGATGCCGATGTAATGAAAAGCATCTGCGTAAGTCAGGTGTTCCGATTTGAACAGGAAGCCAACCAGCATGGCACCAATGTTTCCACCTGCACCAACAATGCCGCTTACTGTTCCGATAGAGTTCTTATTAATGAAAGGTACAATCCCGTAAGTTCCGCCATTGGCCATTTTAAGAAAGAGCGCGAAGAACAACATTGCAGCGATGGCCATGCCCAGGGTGTGCGATTGGGCAAAAAGACTGATTCCAAGGCCTTCCAATACCAGCAAAGCGCCTAGTAGTAAACCCTTTCCACGCAGGCCATAGGATTTTCCGACTTTATCGCTTACATATCCTCCAAGCGCTCTTGCAAAAATATTCATCCCCCCGAATATGCTGGCCATAGCGCCGGCCATAATCATGGATGCGCCAAAACGGTCGGTAAAAAAAGTCGCCGCCACATTGTCAACGGTAATTTCAATTCCAAAACAAGCGGCGTAGGCCAAGGCGAGTATCCAGGTGCGATAGTCTTTCAATGCAGTTACAAAAGAACCTTTTTTTGCTGTTTTTGTCTTTGTGTGTTCCAGGTCTTTAAAGTTTCCGGAGGGTGTATCTTTGGTGTATTTGTAATAGATGAATGCCATGAGCAGTAGGATTACTCCGGGAACGACCATGGCCAGTCGCCAGGAGTCGGCTTTATTCACAAAGCCTAAACCTGCGAAACCTGCAGCGATTAATGGCATAATTAAATTCGTAACTCCACCGCCAAGATTTCCCCACCCTCCGGTTACAGCATTGGCCGTGCCCACTACGTTTGGCGCAAACATCATCGAGGTATGGAATTGCGTGATGACAAAGGATGCGCCGATAATCCCAATAATAAAGCGGAACAATAAAAAACTTTCGTAGCTGTTACTCAGTCCTATGCACATGACTGGAATGGATCCTATGGCGAGAAGAATCGTGTAGGATAGGCGTGGCCCAAGGGTGTCACAAAGCTTTCCAATAATCAGACGAGCGATAATTGTCGCGGAAACGGATGCGATAATGATATTGCCGATCTGGTCTTTACTGAGGTGCAGCTGCTCTCTGATCAATGGCATTAATGGGGCTACGCCAAACCAACCGAAGAAACAAAAAAAGAAGGTCACCCAGGTAATGTGAAAGGTGCGCATTTGAATGCCTTTGGCTGAAAAAATGTTTAGTTTACTTAAAGGTTTAAAGTCAGCAGTCATGTTTTTGGGGTTTAGGTTACTAAAATGGTTGATTATGGTGCTGTGTTTATTTATAATGGTTGCTGTTAGTGGTTAAATGGATAAAAATTGATGTGTTCGTTTTTTTGCAGTTGTAAGGCGTCTGCGGGTTGCATGGCAAGGCCATGGGCGTGTATGGAGGCGGTTACATCTCCTGAGCCATTAAAAGGTAAAAGATGGAGTCCGCCAGAGCTGTTCAGGCTTGCGGGAAAAAATTCAGTTAACCCATGTTTCTTAGTTCTGCTTTCTAAAAGAGGAAGGGTCTGGACTGTTCTGTTTTCAAATCCGTTACATCTTGAGAGGTATTGTTCTACGAAAATTGTAAATGTGCTGAGGCAGGAAAGCGGGTTGCCTGGTAAAGCAAAAAATACCGTTCCTGAAGGTCCTATGCCTACCAATAGTGGTTTCCCAGGACGAATACTTACTTTGTGAAAAAGTGTTTTAACACCAAGTTCCTTTAGTACAGCTGGTACATGGTCGGCATCTCCTGCGGAGACTGCTCCGTTAATGATAACCAGATCTGTTTCCATAGCCTGGTTTAAAACGGAAGTCAGTTTGGCTTTGTCATCACTGACGTGTTCGCATAAGAAAGGGTATATTTCCCATTGAGCAAGTAATGACTTCAATAGGTATTTGTTGCTGTTCCTGATTTGAAATGCGCCGATACTTGCCCCTGGGTCTACCACCTCGTCACCTGTAGTGATTACCGCAGTTTTAGGGAGTTTATAGACTTGTACTGTTGCTTTGCCTAGGGTTGCCAGTAAGGCGATAATCTGGGGTGTGCACTTTAATGGGCTGGACAGAAGTAATGTCCCAGCTTTGGTGTCTTCTCCCTTTCTGGCAATATTCTGATAAGGTTTTATAATGTCGGCATGCAGAAGAGCTTGATTGTCAGATTCCATGGCGTCTTCTCTTCTGATGATGATATCGGCGCTCCCGGGGGTGGCTGAGCCTGTCATTATTTTATAGCAGTTGCCGGATATCAGCGCTTCTTTTGTGGCTTTTCCGGTAAAAATGGTGTCTGCGACGTGATAGCTTCTGATTCCTTTTTCCCAGTCGCTGCTCATGATTGCGTAGCCATCCATCGCCGCCCGGTTAAAAGGGGGATAGTCCCGGTCGGCATAAATATTTTCGGCTAAAATCCTGCCATTTGCATGTTCCAGGTTGATTGTTTCTTTTTCAAAGGGCTTGCAGATGCTGGAAATTATGGCGATTGCTTCTTCGAGAGTTTTCATGTTCAGTGCCCTCCTCCCTTCATCATTTTTCGTGCATGGAACAGTCCTGGTAATACGGCTTCCAGAGATTCTCTTGCGCCATCTGTACTACCTGGGAGAGTGAGTAGGAGTGTGTGTGAAATGGATCCTGCAATGGCACGGCTCATCATGGCCATAGGGGTACGCATTTGACCAAAACTGCGCATGGCTTCGGTAATTCCATCGGCATCACGTTCCAGTATTTCACTTACAGCACTGACCGTATTGTCACGTGGTCCCAATCCGGTCCCTCCGGTGGTAAAGATAAAATGAACATCTTCAGCTACCCATTTCAGTAATTGTTTTTGGATTGCTGCTTTGTCATCAGGCACGATTTCGTAGGCTGTTACGCTTGCATTTGCTTTTTCCAGCATTTGTCTGATCATAATGCCGCTTTTGTCTTCCCGTTTTCCTGCTGCGGTGGAGTCGGAGCAGACCAATATGGCGCAAACCGGAGGGGTAGAAAAGTACTTTTTGCGGTCGCTTTTGCCGCCAGTTTTATTCAGAAGTTTAATTCCGCCAATCTCCAGCGTGATATCAACGGGTTTGAGCATATCATAAATTTCCAGGGCTGCTACAGATACTGCGGTTAGCATTTCCATTTCTATACCGGTTCTTCCTATTGATTTCGCAGTTCCGCTAATGGTAATTCCCGGCCTTTCTGTATCAAGTATTTCAAAGCTAATCTCCATACCGTCTATTGTTACAGGATGGCAATGTGGGAGTAGTTGTGGGGTGAGCTTTGCGCCCAAAAATCCTGCTGCGCGTGCCACATCGAATAGATTGCCTTTAGGTAATTTGTTTTTTCGGATGAGATTGATGGTCTCCGCTGTGCAATAGATCACCGCTACAGCTGTGGCTGTTCTTAATGTAATTTGTTTACCGGTGATGTCTCGCATAACTCAGGATTTTTGAAGTAGATCGTTAAAATGTGTAATGCCGTTCTTTAAGCTAAAAGCGTTTATATATCCTTTTGCGCGGAGTCGTTTGGCGGCCTGCATACTCCTGAAGCCAGTTTGGCAGTAGAAATAAAAATGCTGAGAAATGGAAAATCTGGTTAAGTCTAAAAGATCAAGTTCTTGTAATGGAATGTGTTTGCCGCCAATGTGTTGAGCAGATCGTTCTGCTGGGGTTCGCACATCGATGAGTTCTATGCCAGCTGTCTGGGTTTTTTCTATGAACTCTTCTGGAGGAAGTTCAACAGCACTTTGCAGGGATTTAAATCTAGAATAACTTTTGTTTTCTGAGTGTACGTCTAATTGATAGCTGGTAAACATTGTTTGGTTGCTGACTGCGTCGAACGTTAGAAGTCTTCCGCAAAGTACTTTGTTATGCTTTAAAATGGTTTTAATGACTTCGCCAGCCATCATAGTTCCAATTCCATTTGTAGCAATCATATAAGCGCCGGTATCTGCACAAGCAGGAATATCTTCTTCCAATTCCTGTTCCGGGAAAAGGCAACGAAGAGTGGGGGAGTTTTGGTGATTAAATACGGTCAAATGTCCCTCCGTTTGAAATATAGCGCCATAAACCAGTGGTTTGCCTTTTATGACACAGGCATCGTTAATCAAATATCTTGAGCCGAAGTTATCGGTGGCATCTACAATTACATCGTAGGGTTCAATCAGTGTCAGTATGTTCTGCTCATTTATAAAGAAGCAATGCTCATGGTACAGGAGATAGGGATTTTTTAATTTTAAAGAATGGATGGCTGCAGCAGTTTTAGCTTGACCGATATCGTTGTAATTAAAAAGCGTTTGCCGCTGAATATTAGTATTGCTGACGATATCGCCGTCGCAGATTCCAATGTTGCCTATTCCTGAAACAGCAAGGGCCATAAGACAAGGACAGCCTAAGCCTCCTGCGCCTATTACAAGAACTTTTGCCCGCTGCAGTTTGTGCTGACCGGAACTGGCTATGAAATCCAGTTTTATATGGCTCTTATAATAATTTTTATTCATGTTACGGCTGTTTGATCACTACAAACTATACTTAGTTCTTTAGGCCTATGTATACCAATCCATCTTCTATTTTAACGGGGTAGGTTTGGATACTGCATTCATCGCCATTAAGACACTCGCCGGTTGACAGCGAAAATGTTTTTTTATGAAAGGGGCAGGCAACCTTCGGTTCCTCTCCAAGAGAGCCGATCATTCCGCGACTTAGTGCCATCTGCTTGCGGTGCGGGCATAAATTTTGTGTTGCATACCATTCTTTGCGTCTGGTAAAATAAAACAGGGCGATTTGGTCTTCACCAGCTTTGACGCATACACCTCCGTTTTCTACCGCATCTTCTATGCGGCAGGCTGCGAACCAATTTATTGTTGTGTCTATCATGATTCCTTTTCTTTAAATATTTACAGAATGTTTGATTTTTTAAGCTAAAGTCCAGTTTGACGCTTTTTTCTGGCCACGCATTTCTTCAAATTGGACAGTTGGGTCGTTTTCTTCAGGGGCATTTACAAAGTGGGTGAAGCGTTTTCTTATTTCGGGGTCTTCGATGGCTGCTTTCCATTCACATTGATACGTATCGACAATGGCTTGCATCTCTGTTTCCCATTGCGCGGCCATCCCAAGGCTGTCGTTTACAATAACATTTCTCAAATACTCGATCCCCCCTTCCATTTTATTGAGCCATGGTGCGGTACGGGTGAGTGGATCTGCTGTGCGTATATAGAACATCAGGAACCGGTCTATATATCTGATACAGGTTTCACTGTCCACATCCGAAGCGAGAAGGAGGGCGTGTTGAGGTTTGCTTCCTCCGTTTCCGCAGACATATAAGTTCCAGCCTTTTTCTGTAGCGATGATTCCAAAGTCTTTACTTTGGGCTTCTGCACATTCTCTGATGCATCCGCTTACCGCTGATTTAAGTTTGTGTGGTGAGCGGAGTCCTTTGTACCGGTTTTCAATACGGATTGCGTAAGTAACACTGTCATGTAATCCGAAACGGCACCAGGTACTTCCTACGCAACTTTTAACGGTCCGTAAGGATTTTCCATAAGCATGCCCGCTTTCAAAGCCTGCATCGATCAGCTCTCCCCATATCTTTGGCAGGTCACTTAAGTGTGCACCAAACATATCAATACGTTGTCCACCGGTAATTTTGGTGTATAAGTTGTATTTCTCCGCAACCTGGCCAATGATAATAAGTTTTTCGGGTGTGATTTCTCCTCCTGGTACCCTTGGTACTACGGAGTAGGTGCCGCCTTTCTGAATGTTTGCTAAAAAACGGTCGTTACTGTCCTGGGCGGTATCATTACCTTTCTTGAGAATCATGTCATTCCAGATGCTTGCAAGAAGTGATGATACCAGCGGTTTGCAGGTCTCGCATCCATCGCCTTTGCCCAGGTTATCCAGTACCTGCTCGTAATTTTTAAGGTTGTGTATTTTTATAAGGTCGTAAAGTTCTTGTCTGCTTAACTGAAAGTGTTCACATATGATATTTCTTACGTATTTGCCGGTCTGTTTCATGGTGTAAACCATTAGGTCCTTTACCATAGGGAGACATCCGCCGCAACCTGTTCCGGCTTTTGTACATTTTTTTATTGCATCTACAGTTTCGCAGCCTTCTTCTGATACCGAATTGCAGATTGTACCTTTAGAGATGCCTTCACAACTGCAGATCAATGCGTCGTCTGGAAGTCCGACAAGCCCTGTATTTTCTGTTCCGGTATTTCCGCCTCTTGATCCAAGGATCAGATCTTCGGGATTAGGAGGAAGCAATATTTTGTTGTTTACCGTTTGTAGCAGCATGTTATAAGCTTCGGCTTCACCAATCAATATTCCGCCAAGCAAATATTTTCCGTCATTGCTGATGTTGATACGTTTGTATATGCCTTTGTGACTGTCTTCAAAAACAATGCTTCTTGCATCTGGTTCAGTGGTGAACGGATCTCCGAAGCTGGCCACGTCTACGCCGATCAGTTTCAGTTTTGTACTCATGTCAAAACCTTTAAAGGTTTTATTGCCATTGCAAATTTTTGTCGCAGCTACTTCGGCCATTTCATATCCCGGAGCAATCAAACCATATACGTTATGGTCAAAAAGAGCACATTCTCCTATAGCAAAAACATTTGGGTCATTGGTTTGCATGTATTCATTTACGATAATGCCGCCCCTTGTACCCACCTCAATGCCTGAGAGTTTTGCCAGTTCATCCCTGGGTCTTATACCGGCTGAGATGACCAGCATGTCTGTTGGTAATTCAGTGCCATCATTGAATTTTAGGGAGGTAATGCGCTCTGTTCCCTCAATACAGCTTGTTCCTTTGTTGGTGTAGATGTTGAGACCTAGTGCTTTAAGTTTATTTTGTAGCATTCCGCTGCCGTCGCCGTCAATTTGTCTTGGCATTAAACGTGGAGCGAATTCTATTACATTTGTTTCGGTCAGGTTTAAGTCTATCAATGCTTTTGCCGCTTCGAGGCCCAGTAAACCACCCCCGAGTACTGCCCCGATTTTTGATTGAGCAGCATAGTTTTTGATGAGATCGAGATCTTCAATGGTTCTATACACAAAAACCCCTTCTTTATCTATTCCGGGAATATCAGGGACAAATGGAGCGGAGCCAGTAGCAATAACCAGATAATCATATGCCACAGTAAGGCCTTTGGAGGAATGTATGGTTTTATTTGTTCTGTCTATTTCTTTTACGGGATCGTTCAGATAAAGTGTTATTCCCTGATTCAGATACCAGTCTGCTGTCGATAAAGATAAGTCATCTGCAGTCTTTCCATTGAAATATTCGCTTAAATGTACCCGGTCATATGCTCTTCTTGGTTCTTCGCCGAAAATTATGAGGCTAAAATCTCCTGATTTGGCTGTTATTTTCTCGCAAAACTTGTAACCAACCATTCCATTTCCAATTACAACTATTTTTTTGTGTTTCATGATGGTTATTTTTTAATGTTTTACTGTTAATTGTATTTATTGATGATAATTTTTTGTGTTTTCTTTGTTTTTTACTGATGATTATTAGTTTTTTATTGTTTTATGTTGGTTTTTATTGTTTTATTTATCATAAACTATTAATTAATATGATTTATGTTATTCAAATGTATGTTATTTGTGTAATAAAATCAAAATATTATGATATTTATCATAAAATATTCTATTTTAGACCTATAATACGAGTATTTATTTTGATTTTACCTGTTTATTATTGTCTTATGTTGGAAATATTGAGTGATTTTGGATTGTTTGTAGTAGGTGGAGGTCCGGGTGACCCGGAATTGATTACTTTAAAAGGATATCGGGTGTTAAAAAGGGCTGATGTGATACTTTATGATAATTTAATCAATAAAGAACTGCTTGAAATTGCCCCTAAGCATTGTGAAATGGTGTATGTAGGTAAACAACCTTATGGAAATTATACACCGCAGGAAGTTATCCATGAATTGATTAAGGAATATGCAGAAACAAAGAAGGTTGTAGTCCGTTTAAAAGGAGGGGATCCTTTTATTTTTGGGAGAGGCTTTGAAGAGGTCATCTTTGCCAGGAAACATGGTATCCCCGCATATTACATACCAGGCATCAGTAGTATGCAAGCTACAGGTTTGAATGGGATTCCTTTGACACATCGTGGTGTGAGTGAAAGTATGTGGATTATTACCGGTACCAAGAAAGATGGAAGTTTGTCTAAAGATCTGCGGTGTGCTATGGATAGTGCTGCTACGGTTGTTATATATATGGGGATGAAGAAGCTTGATGAAATATCTGGTATATACAGAGCGGCTGGGCTAGGTGAAATGCCTGCTGCAATTATACAACACGCTTCATTGCCGCATCAGAAAAAGGTAATTTGCAGGGTACAGGATCTTTCTGCTGTCGCAGCTAACGAGGGGCTTACTTATCCGGCAATTATTATTATTGGTAAGGTTGTGGAGGTGGGTAGCAAGGAGTCTTGGTAGAAGGGCTTGATTTTTTTGTTTTCATGCGTTATTTTGCGTAGTTTTTTGATTTGTTTTGCGGTTATTTGCGATTATTGCTAATAAAATTTACATTTAGTTATTGCAAATAGTTCCTTAACCTAAACCAAATCACCAAAATATGCTATCGAAAAGCTATATTTCTTTCTTTTTGCTTGTTTTTCTAACTATCAATCTGCACGCTTCTGCGGTTTTAGATACTGTATTGCTTAAGAAAATTAAAACTATTGCTGAAAATGTCGGAAGAAAAGAAGTCCCGGATCAAAGAACCGATATTTTTAATTTTGAAGTTACGGGAGCGGAGAGGCCCCGGGTAGAACTGGAAACTACTTTACCTCAGGCATTAGAAAAACTGAGTGCTGCATTTGCAAAAGAAGGTTTACAAGTGGATGTTGTTGAGCATCTTCTTCCTTCTGCTGCGTTGGAGGGGCAGGTATATGGCGTGGTGCGCCTTTCTGTGGCAAACAACCGGAAAAGCCCTGCCCACTATGCCGAGATGGTCACTCAAATGATTCTTGGTACACCTGTGCAAATTCTGAAAAGGGAAAAAGGATATTCGCTGGTCAGGTCACCAGACAGGTATATATCCTGGGTAGAAACCGAAGCGCTGGCTGTGATGGATGCGTCGGGTTTTGAACAATGGCGCCGGGCAGATAAACTGGTTTATTCAGAGGACTATGGCTCTGCTTACAGCCGGGCAGATATGACATCAGAACGGGTGTCTGATCTGGTTAAGGGTGATTTGCTGAAATTGCTGGGTAAGGAAAAGAAGTTTTATAAGGTAGCTTATCCAGATGGGCGTATCGCCTTTATTCCATTAAAGGCTGCGCAAAAATACAAACAGTGGATTTCCAGGCCTAATCCGGATGCGCAGCAAATTTTGGCTACGGCTAAAACCCTGATCGGAACACCCTACCTCTGGGGAGGAACATCTATGAAGGGGGTAGATTGCAGTGGCTTTACCAAGACCAGTTTTTTCTTAAACGGTGTCATCCTGCCAAGGGATGCCTCTCAACAGGCGCTTATTGGTGAACCCGTTGATATCTACGAGGGAGATACGGTCAGTCTGTCCAAATGTTTGAAAAACCTGCAAGCGGGAGATCTGCTTTTCTTTGCGGCGGCTAAAGGTAGGGCTGTTCATCCCCGGGTTACACATACGGCCATTTATATGGGAAACGGAGAGTTTATTCAGTCGGCAGGAATGGTGCGCATCAATAGCATGGTGCCTTCAACTGCAGATTATGCCGATTTTCAATCACGTACACTAGTGAGTGCACGCCGTATTCTGAATGAGATTGGGAGTCCACAAATTACACGTATCGATCAACACGAATTATATATACAACCAACGAATAATGAACAATAGAAGAGATTTTTTGAAATCGACCAGTTTACTGGCCGGAAGTACGTTTGTTTTAGGGGCCTCTCCACTGCTGTTGAGTGCAAGCCAGGAGTTTGGTGGGAAAGGAAAGCTAAAACTCCGTTTTAAGCCCTATACATTGAATCTGAATCATGTGTTTACTTTATCAACCAGTTCGCGTTCAACGACGCCGGTCGTACTTACGGAAATTGAATATGACGGAATCATTGGTTATGGAGAGGCTTCGATGCCACCGTATCTGGGCGAATCTCATGAAACTGTTTTGAAGTTTTTATCTAAGATCGACTTGTCTGCTTTTGATGATCCTTTTGAAATGGAGAATATTCTGGATTATGTGGATCATCTGGAGGGGGGTAACAAGGCTGCCAAAGCTTCAGTTGATATTGCTCTGCATGATCTGGTGGGTAAAATCATCAAACAGCCCTGGTATAAAATATGGGGTTATGATCCCTCTAAAACACCGAATACTTCTTATACTATTGGGATTGATACCCCTGAAATGATTCGTAAAAAGGTGAAAGAAGCGGATCCTTATAAAATATTAAAGGTGAAATTGGGGAGGGATACCGATAAGATGATGATCGAAACCATCAGGGAAGTGACTGATAAACCTTTGTGTGTGGATATTAATCAGGGCTGGAAGGATAGGGCTTTTGCGCTGGATATGGCACACTGGCTGCATGAAAAAGGAGTTGTGTTTATAGAACAGGCTATGCCGAAAGAGCAGGTGGACGACAATGCCTGGCTAACGGAACATTGCCCGGTGCCAACGATTGGTGATGAGGCGGTGCAAAGACTGGAAGATGTGGTGAAAGCGCATAAAGTATACAGTGGGATCAATATTAAGCTGATGAAGTGTACCGGTATGCGGGAGGCACATAAGATGCTGGAGCTTGGACGTGCCCTGGGCATGAAGATTATGATTGGTTGTATGACGGAAACTTCCTGTGCCATTTCTGCGGCTTCGCAACTGGCACCAATGGTAGACTGGGCAGATCTTGATGGCGCGCTGCTGATCAGTAACGATGTATATAAAGGAATGGAAGTGGTAAATGGTAAAGTGAGGCTGAATGATCTTCCAGGTCTTGGACTGAAAAAAATACGAAGCTATTAGAACATAACAATCCACAAAATACCTAACCTAAACAAGATGAAGAAAACCATTACTTTACTCATTTTACTATTCTGCTGTACGCTCAGTTTATGGGCCCAGGAGAGAGAAATCAGCGGTAAAATTACCGCATCCGACGATGGACAGCCAATTCCCGGGGTGAGCGTGACCGTTAAGGGAACCGGCAGAGGGACATCTACAGATGTCAATGGAAATTTTTCCATCCGTGCCGGCGCAGCAGAAATTTTGTTGTTTCGCTCCATCGGTTTTTTGCCTAAAGAAGTGCTGGTGGGCAGCCAGTTGAAAATCAGTGTGGCTTTGGCTTCAGACAATCAAAATCTGTCTGAGGTGGTGGTGACTGCGCTGGGAATTAAGCGGAGCGACAAATCGCTGGGCTATTCTGTACAGCAGGTAAAAGGGGATGCCCTGACGTTGACCAAACAGCAAAACGTACTGGGTACACTGGCCGGAAAGATTGCCGGGGTACAGGTAACGGGTTCTTCGGGTTCCAGTATGGGCGGAACCCAGAAGATCAAGATCCGGGGGGCGAATTCCTTGTCAGGAACGGACGAACCACTGATGGTGGTTGACGGAACACCGATCTCTAACCAGAACTTCTCCAACAGTACTTCGAATGGTGCGGATTATGGAAACGTCGGGCAGGATATCAATCCGGACGATATTGAATCGGTAAGTGTATTGAAAGGGCCGGCCGCTTCTGCATTATATGGCTTAAGGGGGCAATACGGTGTGATTATGATCACTACAAAAAAAGGAAAAAAAGGGCCTAAACAATTGGAAGTATTGCTGAGTTCCGCATTTTCAATTGAAAAAACCGGTAACTTTATGCCCTTGCAGAATATCTATGGTGTAGGGAACAAGCAGGAGTTTTTAACACTGCCAAACGGACAAAAATACCTGGACGGAAATGATGAAAGCTGGGGGCCTAAAATGGATGGCACCCCTGTAAGGATGTACTATAGCTTTTACAAACAGGATGCGAGATACGGACAGCTTACCCCTTTTGTGCCGCACCCGGATAACATCAAAGACCTTTATCAAACCGGGTACAACCTGAGCAATAACATTTCGGTAGCTGGTGGCAATGAAAATTCAGCTTTGCGGTTCAGTTACAATAATGGGTATATCAAGGGTGTACTCCCCAATACCTGGTTGAAACGGAATAATTTTAGCGCAAACGGATCGCTGGACCTGACTAAAAACTTAACTGTTGCCGCGAATTTAAACTATGCGAACAACAGCGGGCAGCGGCCTACGGAAGGGTACCAGGGCTCTGGAACAGGTTCTGTACAGTGGTTCCAAAGGAATATGGATATGAACGAACTGCGCAATTATAAATATGCCGATGGCACGATCATGAACTGGAATGTAAACCCGGATAAAGCAAGTGGAACCATCACCCCCGATGGAAATAGACCTAGCGACTGGAATAACCCGTTTTTTGATCTGTATGAGAACCTGAACAACGACAGTCGCGACCGCTTTTTTGGGGATGTAAGTCTGAGTTACCAGGTTTTACCGGAATTAAAACTGAGTGCGTTTGCGAGGTCTGACCGGTTTACGCAAAACCTTTCTCAAAGGACCGCTTTTGGCGGGCGTTCTCTGGATGGGTACATGGCAGGTAAATACCAAAATACGGAAAACAATTATGAGTTTTTAGGTCAGTATACCAAAAAATGGAATGACATTTCTTTTAACGGAAATTTTGGGGCGAATATCTTAACACAGCGTTATAGCTTTTTAAGACAGGAGACCCAGGGTGGATTGTCGAGTCCGGCCTATTACAATATCGAAGGTTCTGTAGACCGTCCTTTAGTGCAATCCTATCTGCGCCGCAAAGAAGTACGAAGTGTATATGCTACTGCTTCTGTTGGTTATAAAGATACCTATTTCCTGGATGCTACCCTTCGGAACGACAATTCTTCGGCACTGCCAAAAGGAAAGAATTCCTATTGGTACCCTTCTGTTTCAGGAAGTTTTGTATTTAATGAACTCTTGAAATGGGATGCTTTAAGCTTTGGAAAGGTAAGATTGGGGTATGCGATTGCGGGATCGGACCTGGCCCCATACCAGACCGGATATTATTATGAGATCGGGAACACCTATAAAACACCTGATGGTACTACAGTTAATACACAGTTTGTACCAGATCAGCTGAACAATCCTAATGTTCAACCTGCTTTTGCCCATTCTATGGAAGCTGGTATCGACATGAGGTTTTTGAAGAACCGGGTAGGGTTTGAATTTACTTATTATAAACAGGAGAACCAGCGGGGAATTATTCCGTTAACCACTTCTGGTGCAACCGGGTACTTGTCTTATATTGTGAATGCCGGAAAAATTGAAAACAAAGGGATAGAGTTAACGCTGACCGGAAAACCAATTGTATCCAAGCTGTTTAGCTGGGATGCCACATTGAATTTTAGCCGCAATACAAGCATGATCAAGGAACTTTATCCTGGTGTGGATGTGTATCAGCTGGATCAAAATATCTATTCTAAAGTGAATATTTTTCTGAATGCAGAGGTGGGCAAACCTTTTGGTAACCTGGTCGGCCAGGCGTATCAGCGGGATGCTAAAACTGGAAAGATCCTTTTGGATAAAAACAATCTGCCGATGTATGAAGCGAACCATGATTTTGGTACGGTGCTCCCGAAATTTACAGGAGGTTTTGTAAATAACTTCCATATTGGCCAGTTTGATATCAGTGCGATGATCGATTTTCAATCGGGCGGTAAGTTCTTCAGCTGGAGTAAAATGCTGGCCGTTAAATCAGGCCAGGCAGCGGAAACAGCTGCCACAAACGACAAGGGTTTTAATGTTCGCGATGCCGTAGCCAATGGCGGGGGTGTAAAAGTAAACGGAATTTCTTCGGTTAGCGGACAAGAAGTAACGGCCTATGTAGAAGCAAGGAATTACTATAGAAATATTCTGGGGACCCAGGTGTATGAAGAATGGCTGATGGATGCTTCTTATGTAAAACTCCGTGAGGTAAGTGTAGGGTATAACCTGGGCAAAAAGATGATGAGCAAGCTGCCTTTTAAATCGGCCAAAGTGGCTTTAATTGCACGTAATCCGGTAATGATCTGGCAAAAGGCACCTAAAGGACTAGACCCTTCGGATCTTTCTGCGGGTAGTGCGTCTATCAGCTGGATTGAAAAAGGGCAATTGCCAACCGTCCGCTCTTTTGGTATCAATCTTAATTTAACATTTTAACTGCAGGTCATGAAAACAAAACATAAACTATTAGGGATACTGGCGATGGGCATATTGTTTAGTGCCTGTTCCAAATTTAATGACGACATCAACACCAATACCAATAAACCGACTATTGCTTCAGGTACAAAGCTGATTGCGAATTCGGAATTGTCCTTACAAAACATAAGTTCGAATGCCTATGGTAATCTTTATCCTCAGTATTTGGCTACAACAACATTCCCGGAAGATGCCAGGTATGCTACGGTATATTTCAATTTTTATACCTGGTATGCAGAGCCGCTGATCAACCTGGAAACAGTGATCAATTCTTCGTCTTTGAACTTAAGCGAGGGTGCGATTATAAACCAGATTGCCGTTGCTAAAATTTTAAAGGCCTATTTTATGTGGCATATGACCGATAGATGGGGAGATTTGCCTTATTCACAGGCTCTTATGGGAAAAGACCTGCTCAATCCGGCCTACGATAAGCAACAAGCCATTTATACGGCACTGTTTAAACTGCTTGATGATGCAAATGCGAGTATCAATATTGGTGCAGGGAACATTAAAAACGACTTGATGTATTATGGTGATATGACCAAATGGAAGAAATTTGGGAATACGGTGCATATGCTGATGGCCCTGCGTTTGTCGAAAGTAGACAAAGCGCTCGGAACAGCAGAATTTAATAAAGCACTTAACAATGGCGTAATAGATGGCAACGACCAGAATTTTACCTTCCGGAACCTGGCAGAGGAGGTGAATGAAAACTTTTGGTATACTTCTTTTACTACAAAGGGCAGGAAATGGTATGCTGTTTCGAAGCAGCTAATAGACCGTATGCAGCCCTATGCTGACCCGCGGTTAAAAATTTATGCGGATAAAAATTTAGCGGGCAATTACGTTGGGCTTGATTATGGTTTAAGTGAATCCGTTGCGGTGGATAAATATTCACTGTTAGGTGCCGCCATCCGTCAGCAGAATTCACCGGTATACCTGGTTACATATGCACAGGTGCTGTTTGCAAAAGCAGAAGCAGCAAAGATGAATTGGATTGGAGGGGGCGATGCTACTGCGGAGACGAATTATAAAATGGCTATAGAACAGTCGGTAAGACAATGGAACAACGATGACATAAGTGGCTTGCCTGCATTTATGGCCAATGCTGATATCACTTATAATGCCGCAAAAGGGCTGGAGCAGATTGCGACACAGCGCTGGGTGCATTTGTTTATGAATGGTTATGAAGCATGGGCAGAATGGAGAAGAACAGGCTTGCCTGTATTGAACCCTCCTGCGAATCTGGGAAAACCAATCCCAAGGAGGGAAGGCTATCCTACACAGGAGCGTTTGGCCAACAAAAATAATTACAATGCAGCGGTTGCTGCTTTTCCATATGGAGGAACAGACGACCTCAATGCACGGGTATGGTGGGACAAGCCTTAACCTAATCTTGAAGAAGCCGGTACGTAATCACCGGCTTTTTTTATGATGGGTTGTATCGGTTTTTTGTTACTTTAGCAATAGACAATATTGAATGAAGAGCGTTATGAGCGATGAACCAGCAAAGAATTCTTTTGGGATCTTAAAAAGTCTGAAGAGGCTGATTTTTGAAGATAGCCCTGAACCATCTGTACCAGAGTCAAATCAGGTGCCTGATCAGCCTGTAGCAGCAACGAATACAGGAGGGAATGTAACTAAAAACCCTCAAACCAATCTAACACAAAACACCTCAGATTTACCGGCAATTGATATGAAACAGATGAAGGTTAAAGTGCTGGAGATGCTGGAGAAAATTAACGAGCCCGGGATCGATTTCTTTGAGGTTTGGAATGCAGCAGCTGAAATGGGATCTGTTGATGCAGGTTCTATCAAAGCGGCTTTTACCTCTTTGAAATATGTAGATAAGACTTTAAATAAAGATAAACTGATCCGGACCGGCCAAAACTATGCCGCTGAACTGAAGAAAGTAATAGATAAAGAAACCAACCAGAAACAAACACAAAAAGAAAACCTGGAACAAAACCTGGTCAGGGAGAAAGAAAACCTGACCGAGGAGATCAAGGGCATTGAAAAAAATATAGAGGACCTGCGTGCACAATTGGGCGCTAAACAAAAGGACCTGACAGATATCAACAGTAAATATGAACCTCAGCTGCAGGATATCGACCAAAAGATTGCACTGGGCAATACCGCCGTAACTGAAGTGGTTACGGATATCAATAATGCGCTCCAGATCATTGAAACCAACATAAACTAAAACCACCTATGGAAAACAAAAGTCAATTTGTAAACATACCGGCAGAGCTGAAGAGCCAGCTGCCCATATTTCAGGTATTGGGCGATCATCTGCCAAGCCAGCTGCAGACGCCTGAAGCGAAGAAAACCATTTCTTCCATCTTTTTCTGGGCACTGATTTTAGGAGGTGCTTTCGCCTTTTTTAAATTCCTGCCCATCATGCTGGAATATGCCGCCAAGAGTATTTTGCTGGTTATTTTTAGTATTGTTCTAATTGTTTTGCTGTTACTGGCTCCTAAGATCATTGCCATGCTGCACCGTCTGGGAACCATTCTGATCTTTAAAGGAGAGAAGGCCATTATCCGCAATAACCCTATTGAAACCCTTCAACTGTTGTCTAAAGATGCTAAAGACACTTTGAAACGGGTAAAGGATAAAATTGCCAATGTAGATGGCGTGCGTATCGATATGATCCAAAGTGGCGAAACGGCGCAAAAAACAGCGGAAGAAAAATATACCTATGCCAAACGGTTTACGGTCCAGGCTGCAGATCTGGATGAAAAAGGAAAACAGGAAACGGCCAATAACAATACTGAAAAGGCAAATGAGTACAACAGGGATGCTAAAGAGACCCGTACAAAGGCTTTTTTATTGGGTAAAGAAGGAGAATCAGAAGAACAGAATGCCAGGAGCTATGTGCAATATGCCAATCAGTTTGCCAAAGTGCTGGAAGTTTTGAAAGACAATGAAAGTGCTGCACGTATTTATGTAAGTACGCTTGACAGCAGTATTTCTATCATTTCTAAAAAGCTGGAAGCGACACAGAAAATGAAAAATGCAACTGAGGGTTTAGCGGAAGTATTCAACATTAAAGATGGATGGGTATTTCAGGAAGCTATGGATGCCGCAACGGGTGCTATTAGTCAGAATATTGCCTCTATACGGTCCAATCTTGATTTTCTGGATCAGAACAACAACATTACCGTTGGCGGTGCCCCTTCACAAAGTGAACTGGAAGAATTTATCCAGAAGGTAGATGAACGCAATCTTAAAATGCTTAATGTAAGCAAAATGGCAGATTCATCGTATGAGCTAAAACCAGAAGAAAAGGTAGATAAAGGCTTTTCATTACTAGATTAATCAACTTATAAAGAACAACTATATGGAAGAAAAATCAACTTGGGCCCGGTTACGGTGGCCGATAAAAGCATTTGTTATTGCCATTCCGATTATTGGGATTGGATACTGGGCATACGATAGCGGAAAACTGGATGCCATTGGAAACCGGTCTAAAGCACCGATAGACAGTACGGGCATTAGCCGCACGGCACCAACTCCGACTGCAAAGGGCAGTGACGATAAACGGACATTTAACTATACACCGGAAAAACCGGTCAACGGAGAATATAAAGGCGTTGTTGAAGTAGGAGCGTCTGGTTTTAACTCTTTTGTAGTGAATATTGATAAAGACAAACATTGGGAGATTGTTTCCAAAGATTTTGGTAAATCTTTCGTGTATGAAGGCATGGCCACTACTGCCGATATCCGCACGGGTTTAAAAGATTATATCGGTGCAATGTTTGATAAAGGGGTGAAGTCTAAAAACATCCACTTTGTGATCAGTTCGGGTGCGCAGAAAGAACCTAAAACGGCCTTGATTACTTCTGAATTAAAGAAAATGGGCTACGTGGTGAACCTGGTTACTGCTGAGCAGGAAGGTAAACTGGCTTTAAAGTGCGTATTGCCGACCTCTTATTACGACAATTCTTTTGTGGTGGATATTGGTTCTGGTAATACCAAGATCTCCTGGATGGATGGTACTGTAAAATCAGCAGAAGCTCCCGGAGCGAAATATTATGAAAAGGATTTAAAAGATGCTGCGGTGTATACCCAGGTGAAAGGTGTCGCTGAAAAGATCCCGGCAGGAAAACGTGAAGTTTGTTTTATTATTGGCGGGGTTCCTTTTGAATTGGCCAAGCAGACTCGCAATGGTGAGGAAAGGTTTACCGTGTTGAATGATCCCGGAAAATACAATACTGATAAAGTGAAAATTAAAAGTGGTGTAAATATTTATTCGGCGATTAAAGATGCGACCCATTGTGATACTTTCGTGTTCGACTGGGATGCGAATTTTACGATTGGGTTCCTTTTGTCAATAAAATAGTTTTTATGGTTATATAATCAATTATTAACATGAGCTTAATACACTGACCTTACTTTTGTGGTGTAAATATTTGGTTAGTATTTATAAGTTTAGGTTTAGTTGATAACAAAAAGCCACGATGGATGTCGTGGCTTTTTGAATTAAAAATTCTTTCCAATTTTTTCCAGCATTTCTGGTGGAATATTTTGAGTATCTACCAAAAGGAACCCATCCAAACAGTCTGAAAACTTAGGATCTATATTAAAGCAAATGATCTTTGCATTCAGGTTCATGTACTGACGAAGCAGTACGGGGATTTTAATATGGGTATTCTCTATGTCAGAGATCAAACTGTCCAGGTCCTTCAGAGATTCGCTGCTTTCAATCAGCAGGTCTTTGTCGATAGGGGTCAGATCGGCCTTGAATTTATTCTTTGGCTTTACATAGTGCGCCAGTTCATAGTCAAAGTGGTTTTTGGTGATGTAATCCACAATAAGTGACTTGGAGAACTTAGAGAAATTATTGCTGATGCTCACCGGACCAAACATGTATCGGTACTGGGGGTTGTCGAGCAGGTATTTTAAGATACCTTTCCAGAGCAGGAACAGGGGAAGTGGTTTTTGCTGGTATTCCTTACGGATCCAGGAACGGCCCAGTTCTATCCCTTTGCGAAGGATTGGATAAAAAGGTTCTTTGATCTTAAAGAGTTCGGAAAGGTAAAAGCCCCGGCGGCCAAGTGTGTTCAGGATCTCATCGCCCTTACCAATTCTGTAGGCGCCAACAATGTTTTGCTGTTCTTTGTCCCAGATGAACAGGTGGTGATAGTAGATGTCGTAATTGTCGAGGTCAATTTTTTTATTGGTGCCTTCTCCAACTTCCCGGAAAGTGATTTCTCTCAGGCGTCCGATTTCTTTTAAGATATTTGGAATGCTGGCGGTAGGCGTGATGTACACCTCATAGTTTTTTTCCACCCACACACGGAAACTTTCCAATTGTTCTACCTCTTCGACGATCAGGTGCCGTGGGGTTTCTTCAATGACCGGTTCTGGCTTTTTTTTGATCTTGAAAAGATTGATCGGGTTGAACAATTTTCTTTCCTGTTCCAAGCCTGTTCCAAGGGCATAGGTCCTGGCCCGCAGGAAGTCCAGTAATTTATTGGTGTTGTTCTTATACGAGATATCATCTATCTGAATAGGCTTGCCTATCCTTACTTTCATTTTAAGCCCTTGCTTGTTCAGAAATTCTGAAGGTAGTTTGGCTGTTCTTAGGGTAGGATGTATGAAGCTCAGGATATTAAACAAGACACCGTTATTACCATGAAAATAGATAGGAACAACGGGTACTTTAGCTCTGGCGATCAGTTTTCCCACAACTGGATGCCAGATCCTGTCGGTGATCTCCTGTTTATCGAGGCTGAAGGTGGAGACCTCTCCTGCGGGGAAGATTCCAATGGGAGTTCCGCTCTGGAGCAGGTCGAAGGTGGCTTTTAGTCCGCTGATGCTGGAGGAATGCTGTACGTTTTCAAAGGGGTTAACCGCTACAAAGAATTCGTCGAGATTAGGGATCTTCTTTAGAATGAAGTTGACCATAACCTTGGCTTCCGGTCTTACTGTACATAATAATTTAACGAGCGCTAAGCCTTCTACACCCCCATAGGGATGGTTGGCAATGGCAATAAATCCACCCGTTTTAGGGATGTTTTTCAGATCATCTTCATCGAAGTCTATACTTACACCAATGGTTTCCAGTATTTTATCTACGAATTCGAGACCGTTGAAATGTTTGTTTTGTGAAAAGACCTTGTTGATGTCGTTTAATTTCATCACTTCCATCAGCAAGGCAGCCAAACCAGGAACGCCAAGTTTGTCGATTTTTGTGGCCTTGGCGAATTCTTTAGTGGTTATGATCTTCATTTAAAATTTTTTTATGAATTGGAAAGCAACTTCAAAAATAAGATTTATATTTCTAAATATCGGTAGTACATTAGCCGGGTATGAGAAAATGGTTAAATAACTACTTCGATCTTACAAAAGGGGAGTTCAATGGATTGCTGCTCCTGTCGGGTTTAATTTTGATACTGGCTTTCTGCCCGTATGTTGTTGCCTGGCTTTGGCCACAGGTAAAAGATCCGGCAGATGAGGCGTTTATGCTGCGGGTACTTGAGCAAAAAATGGACTCGGCTGTAGCTTCAGACAACAGGAGGGCTGGCTGGACTAAAAAAAGGAAAGACAGATCTGTGGTGTTGTTTCGCTTTGATCCGAATATACTTTCCCAATCGGGTTGGGAGAAACTAGGCTTCTCTGCAAGGCAGGCACAATCTATATTAAGATACGTGGAAAGAGGTGGAAGGTTCCGACGGCCGGAAGATTTGAAGAAGATGTTTGTGGTGTCTCCGGATCAGTATCAGAGATTATTTCCTTATATAGATATTAAGTCTTCTACACCTGATTCTATGCTTAAAGCAGTATCTAAAAGGGTAACGGTTATGAGGCCAGTTCCTGTGATGGTGGAGATCAATACCGCCGATACACTGGAACTGGATAAGATAAGGGGGATCGGGCCTGCATTTGCAAGGCGGATTGTAAAGTACAGGGAGCGATTGGGTGGTTTTTACAGAAAAGAACAGCTGCTGGAAGTATTTGGTCTGGATTCTGCTAAGTTCGAAGAGATCAGGGATCAGGTACGCATTGATGCTTCGGTTATCCGGAAACTGAATATCAATACTGCTGGGTTTGAGGAGTTGCGGTTTTGTCCTTATTTAAAATATAATCAGATCAATGCAGTGTTACAATATAGGAAACAACACGGAAATTATGCTAATATTGCAGACTTAAAAAAGGTGGTTATTTTGACACCTCAGGTGCTGGAGAAACTAGAACCTTATCTTATATTTTAATGATGATTGAAGCAAAAATAAAACAGACCGTTAGAGATGTACTGGATTTTCCTAAACCCGGCATCGTTTTTAAAGACATTACACCTATATTAAAAGATTCTGTGTTGTGTGGTGAAATTACGGCTGCGCTTGTTGAGCAGTTGCAGGGCCTTGAGATTGATGTAGTAGCGGGGATCGAAAGTCGAGGCTTCTTATTTGGAATGTTGTTGGCCCAGGCGCTGAAAGTGCCTTTTGTTCCAATCCGAAAGGCAGGTAAACTGCCTTTTAAGACGATACAGCAAGCTTGCAACCTGGAATATGGAAGTGCTGTACTGGAATTACATGAAGATGCCTTGTTGCCAGGACAAAAGGTGTTGGTTCATGATGATCTTCTGGCAACAGGGGGGACAGTTGTGGCTGCTTCTAAACTGGTTACACAATTGCAGGCAGAAGTTATTGGTTGCTCTTTTATTATTGCCCTGGATTTTTTGAATGGGAGAGAGCGGTTAAGTGAATTTGCTCCTCAGACTTTTTCTCTTGCATCGTATTAAAATTTATTGATTTTTTTTAGAGGTTTATTTCGCTGTTTTTATTGTTTTAAGGGAACTTTGTCGGGTTAATGAACTAAATACCATTTTGTTCTGTTTTTGGGAGAATATTTTTCTAGTGATGCTGTTGATTTATTTAATTATAATTGCTCAAATTCAATAAAAAAACATGCAAGAAGTGCTAGATAGTTCGTTAGGATATAATTTTACAGTTTCTGAAAATCAGGAGATGATCAGAAAAATGGTGAAAGATTTTGCGGAACGGAACATCCGTCCAAATGTGATGGAGTGGGATGAGTCGCAGTATTTTCCGGTAGAGGTTTTTAAAAAACTTGGTGAACTCGGATTGATGGGGGTATTGGTTCCTGAGATTTATGGTGGATCGGGATTTGGTTACCAGGAGTATGTAGATGTTATTGTAGAGGTGGCAAAAGTTTGCGGGTCTGTTGGCTTGTCGGTTGCGGCTCACAATTCATTGTGTACTGGTCATATTCTGGCTTTTGGAAACGAAGAGCAGAAAGCTAAATGGCTGCCTAAGCTGGCTACAGCCGAATGGATTGGTGCCTGGGGCTTGACCGAAGCAAATACAGGTTCTGATGCCCTTCGTATGATGACCACTGCAACTCTTGATGGAGATGAATATGTGATTAATGGCTCAAAAAACTGGATTACTCACGGGAAATCGGGAGATGTTGCGGTTGTAATGGTGAGAACCGGTGAAATAGGAGATTCTAAGGGGATTTCTGCAATTGTAGTAGAAAGGGGAACTCCTGGTTTTTCAGCAGGAAAAAAGGAAAATAAACTGGGCATGCGTGCCTCAGAAACAACAGAAATGATCTTTGACAATTGCAGGGTGCCTAAGGAGAATCTTCTTGGCTATGTGGGTGAGGGATTCAAACAAGCGATGAAAGTATTGGATGGAGGAAGGATCTCTATTGCCGCTTTGTCTTTGGGAATTGCGAAGGGGGCTTATGAAGCTGCACTGGCATATTCTAAAGAGCGTCATCAGTTTGGACAGCCGATTTCGAGCTTCCAGGCGATCAGTTTTAAGCTTGCAGATATGGCTACGGAGATTGAAGCTGCGGATTTGCTGATCAGGCAGGCTGCAGATATGAAAAATCGTGGTGTAAAGATGACCAAAGAAGCGGCTATGGCAAAATATTTTGCTTCGGAGGTTTCGGTCCGTGTTTCAACGGAAGCGGTACAAATCTTTGGTGGCTATGGTTATACGAAGGATTTTCCGGTAGAAAAGTTTTATCGTGACAGCAAGCTGTGTACTATTGGAGAGGGAACTTCGGAAATTCAGAAAATAGTTATTGCAAGAGAAGTTTTAAATGCATAACTTGTATCCGCAATTTATTTAAACCAGCATATTCTAACCAAATATAAAATTCAAGCGCCCGGTGATCAAATGATCACCGGTTTTTTTATGCGTGTTCATTTTTGGTCAGGGTAAGTGATACTTGATTTTTGCTTGTAAAATATACGGATTGTTTCTTTTTAGTTATTTGTTTGTAGATATATTACAAGTATTTATATATTTGCGACATCTTAATTAACAATCAAAAAACATGAAAAAATTATTTACGATTTTACTCTTGACCGCGTGTAGTTTTAGTGCATTTTCACAGCAAAAAGGCAGTTTAGAATTTGGACTTAATACTGGTGTAAATTTTGCGACGGTACAAAGTGAATCAGCAACCAATACTAAATTTAGAACCGGACTTAACGTTGGGGTTTTTGGGGATTACTTTTTTTCTGACAGGTGGAGTATTAAAGCAAAATTAAGTTATGATCAGAAAGGCTGGAACAGAGGTTTTATCATTGATTTAGATAATAATCAAACGGCTGTAACAGATTATCACTTTGATTATTTAACCATCCCGGTAATGGCCAACTGGCATTTTGGTAAGACACGGAACTGGTACCTGAATTTTGGTCCCTACGCCGGTGTTTTACTGAGTGCAAAAGAAACAGCCTTGAACAGGGATTTAAAGGATTTTTCAAAAAGTCTCGATCTTGGCCTGGCTTTAGGAATAGGCGTGAAAATACCGGTTGCAGATAGGGTTAAAATTATATTGGAGGCTGATGGACAGGGTGGTCTTACTGATATTTTGAAAAACAATCAGGGATCTACGATTAGGAATTCCAGAAGCAGCCTGAATGCAGGTGTAGCTTTTAGTCTTTAAAATTTAAATTGGAGCATGAAAGGAGGGTACTTTTACACCCTCCTTTTTTATGTTTAAGATTAAAGTTGCGGCGCATTTTGGAAGGAAACAACGCTGTCTACTACAAATACGCTGAAACCTCTCCAGGGCAAGCTGGAATTGTATTCTTTGTAATGTAACTGGTATACCTTTCCGCTGTTGGCCATAAGCTGCTCTGCGAGTTTCTGGTCTGCAATTGAAAATTCAAATTCGTTGGATTGTAAGGTGCCGATTTGCTTGGATTGTATCCCGGACTGGATCAATTTACCTTCATAGGTTTTAAAGAGATATCCTTTTTTTACTACATAATTGAGTTCTCCGGACTTGACGCCTTCTCCTAAAACAAAGAAATAATGATAGTAGGCAAGCGAGCCGATCACCAGTACTGCGATGATGATACCGTAAGTAAGTACTTTTTTTCCTGTTGTCATAAGTTTATATATATAAGCTAATTTACATTTTATTCATATATAATTATACCAAGTTTTGGGATGTTAGGCGTGGTATGAAAAACAATATTACTCAGAGGGACTTTGGTTTCGTAGCAGCCGCGCAGCGGCGCTTAGAAAACTCAGTCTCCGAAGAGCACATTATTTTTTTATTTATAAGATTTTTTATTTACATTTGCATCCCTTCTAAGAATGAAGGAATTAAACACACCGAGAGGAGGTATTTTCAGCGTTATGATTATCATTAATATTAAAGACGGCGAATCATTGGATAAAGCCCTTAAACGTTTCAAAAAGAAATTTGAAAAAACTGGAGTTTTGAGAGAACTACGTAGCCGTCAAGCATACGAGAAAAAATCTGTTACTCGTCGTACTCAGGTTAAACATGCAATCTACAAGCAAAATATGCAATTAGAAGGAACAGTTTAAGTTCTGACTGATTTTCATGATATAAAAGCACTGCTGATATTCGGCAGTGCTTTTTTTATGTCCATTTGTTTTGTCATTATTTCAAATAAAACTTGTTTATATGCGATCATTTTGTATATTCACTTTACAGGTTTTTAGAAGCAGAATATATGTCAATAGAAACATTTCTATCTTACTTACAGCACGAGAAACGTTATTCGCTTCACACCATTGAGTCTTACAAAGTAGACCTGACCCAGTTTAATGCCTATCTCCTGGAAACATTTGAGATGGAGATGCTGGAGGTACAACCTATGCAAGTGAGGAATTATATAGTGCACCTGATGGAGCAGGGGATAAGTGCGAATTCTGTGGGTAGGAAAATGTCTGCGTTGAGAAGCTTTTATAAATATTACCAAAGACGAGGTGAGATCTCTTCTAATCCTGTTACTCATGTAAAAGCACCTAAGGTTGCAAAACATTTACCGGTGTTTATTGACGACCAGAAGCTGGATAACCTGCTGGATTCGGGGGAATTTTTTGATGGTAGTTTTCCTTCTGTCCGGGATAAAATGATTATAGAAGTTTTATTTGGTACCGGTATGCGTCTGGCAGAACTGCTGAACCTTAAAGATCAGGACATAGATTTTTATGGAGAGACTGTAAAGGTATTGGGTAAAGGAGGGAAGCAAAGAATCATCCCAATGGCCCGGCCGCTGGTGCGGCAACTGAAAGATTACATCAGTTTAAAAAGCTTACAAAATTTCGACAACAAAAACACATCCTTGTTCGTTACTAATAAAGGAGCCAGCGCGCACCGTAATTTTATTTATAAAACAGTTAAGAGTTATTTGACATTTATTTCCACGCAGGATAAAAAGAGCCCACATGTTTTAAGGCATTCTTACGCAACAAGTCTGCTGAACAGAGGTGCAGACCTTAATGCAATAAAAGAGTTGCTTGGGCACGCCAGTCTGGCCGCTACCCAGGTATATACACATAATTCCATTGAAAGATTAAAAACTATATATAAACAAGCCCATCCAAAGGCATAAAAAAGGAGGACAACATGAAAATCAGAGTTCAATCGATCCATTTCAATGCAGATAAAAAGTTGTTAGACTTTATACAAAGAAAGGTAGATAAGCTGGATCAGTTTTTTGACCAGATCATAAGTGGAGAAGTTTATTTGAAACTGGAGAATGTAGACGATGAGGCGAATAAAATTAGCGAGATCAAACTGATCGTTCCTGGCGGAACATTGTTTGCGAAGGAGCAGTGTAAAACATTTGAAGAAGCGACAGATTTGTCGATTGAGTCCTTAAAAAAACAAATTACTAAACATAAAGATAAGACAAGAACAAAATTAAGTGAACATAAAGCGATTTTGAGCGCGAATGAAGTATCTGATTATTAGATATATATTCGTTTTTAGATTAAAAAGAGGGATTGACGGTGTAAAAACCGTCAATTTTTTTTTGAAAATAATTTTGGATAGAAGATTTATTCTTGTAGATTTGCATTCCATTTCGGAACAGGGGTTGCCTCTTAAAGAAACGGAAAGGTTCTGTGAAAGTTTAAAATTTATATCAATTACATTGGTTTTGCGAAACAAATGTAGCATATAAGCCTCCTTAGCTCAGCTGGTAGAGCAACTGACTTGTAATCAGTAGGTCATTGGTTCGATCCCGATAGGAGGCTCTTTTAATTCGCGTAGTGATACGTGGCGGTTAAAAGATGGGGAGATACCAGAGTGGCCAAATGGGACAGACTGTAACTCTGTTGTCGCAAGACTTCGAAGGTTCGAATCCTTCTCTCCCCACAGTAAAAAAAGCGGAAGTAGCTCAGTTGGTAGAGCGATAGCCTTCCAAGCTATAGGTCGCGAGTTCGAACCTCGTCTTCCGCTCTAAATTGGAAAAGTTGGGCAGTCGGCAGAGATTGTGGAGTTAAGTCCTAAACGACTTAAATGATCATGCTGCTGAGATTAAAAGCCGAAGTAGCTCAGCGGTAGAGCACTTCCTTGGTAAGGAAGAGGTCGTGGGTTCAAGTCCCATCTTTGGCTCAGGAAATAAGGAACTTTGTTAAATCTGTAATAAAGGCAGGGTGAACAAGGTTTTTTGTATTGAAATAGTATCAAAACAATAAATTAAAATAAAAGTTAACCTACTAATAAGTATAAAAACATGGCAAAAGAAAAGTTTGACCGCAGTAAGCCGCACTTAAATATCGGTACAATCGGTCACGTTGACCACGGTAAAACAACCTTAACAGCAGCTATCACTAAGGTTTTGGCTGATGCTGGTTTAACTGAGGCTCGTTCATTTGATTCGATTGACTCAGCTCCTGAGGAAAAAGAAAGAGGTATCACTATTAATACAGCACACGTTGAATATTCAACAGCTAACCGTCACTATGCACACGTTGACTGTCCAGGTCACGCGGATTACGTGAAAAACATGGTTACTGGTGCTGCGCAAATGGATGGA
>Ga0157370_10000307_pt1 | contig 61434 bp, 46 predicted proteins | sample C35metaG_FD_113463 | JGI IMG/M metagenome (GOLD analysis project Ga0157370, IMG submission 113463) | Corn rhizosphere microbial communities from Kellogg Biological Station, Michigan, USA - C3-5 metaG | ecosystem: Host-associated > Plants > Roots > Rhizosphere > Soil | place: USA: Michigan...
CGATAACCTTTTAGCGTATTTATAATTGAGATGGAAGCAAAAAAAAAGTCTTTCCAAATAAATGAAAAGACTTTTGTCGGGGTGGCAGGATTCGAACCTGCGGTCTTCCCGATTTTCAATCGGGACGCGATAACCTTTTAGCGTATTTATAATTGAGATGGAAGCAAAAAAAAAGTCTTTCCAAATAAATGAAAAGACTTTTGTCGGGGTGGCAGGATTCGAACCTGCGGCCTCCTGCTCCCAAAGCAGGCGCGATAACCGGGCTACGCTACACCCCGATGATGTATTGTGGTACTGCCCGAAAGCGGATGCAAAGATATAAATAATTTTTGTTTACAAAAGGAAAAAATGAAAATAAATAAAACTTATTTGAACATAGTTATTTAGGATTTATTTTAGCCTTAATTTTTTATAATAAAGTTTACATTTGCATCACAAAAAAACTATACACGTTATGTCAGATACAATAGAAAAAATTAAATGCCTTATTATAGGTTCTGGCCCTGCAGGTTATACTGCAGCTATTTATGCAGCCAGAGCAAACATGAATCCGGTTTTATATCAAGGAATGCAGCCTGGAGGTCAGTTGACTACAACTAATGAAGTAGAAAATTTTCCAGGGTATGTTGATGGAGTTACAGGACCAGAAATGATGGTTCAGTTACAAGAACAAGCAAAACGTTTTGGCGCAGATATCCGTGACGGCTGGGCAACAAAAGTTGATTTTTCTGGCGATATTCATAAAGTTTGGATTAATGATTCAATCGAATTACACTGTGAAACTGTTATTATTTCTACGGGTGCTTCAGCTAAATATTTAGGATTACCATCAGAACAACACTATTTAAATATGGGCGGCGGAGTTTCTGCTTGTGCTGTGTGTGATGGTTTCTTCTACAGAAATCAAGAAGTAGTAATTGTTGGAGCAGGTGACTCAGCTTGTGAAGAAGCTCATTACTTATCTAAACTTTGTAAAAAAGTAACAATGCTGGTTAGAAGTGAAAAATTCAGAGCTTCTAAAATCATGGAAGAAAGAGTACGTAAAACAGAAAACATTGAGATTTTAATGAATCACGATACTGTTGAAGTTCTAGGTGATAATAATGTAGTACACGCTATTAAAGCATTAAACAAAACAACTGGTGAAACTATCGAAATTCCAGCAACTGGTTTCTTCGTAGCAATTGGACACAAACCAAATACAGACATTTTTAAAGATTACATTACGCTAGACGAAACTGGATACATTGTAAATACTCCGGGAACATCAAGAACAAATGTTTCAGGTGTTTTTGTAGCTGGTGATGCTGCAGATCAGGTTTACCGTCAAGCAATTACTGCTGCAGGAACAGGATGTATGGCAGCTTTGGACGCTGAGAGATATTTGGCTTCTAAAGAATAAATTTTTTAGTTTCAAGTTTCAAGTTTTCTTTTGTTTCAGGTTATTGGAGCGCTGAAATCTTTACAATAAAAAAAATCCCAGTCTAAATTAGGCTGGGATTTTCTTCTTTATATTAATGTCTTAATTTCAACTTGAAACTTGAAACAAGAAAGACTTGAAACAATAAGTTTATTTAACCTTTTTGAATAATTTCGCTTCTTCAGAAAAACGAGTCAATTCGATTTTTGGATTTCCAAAAAGAGAAAGTTCTGCTTTATCTCCGATAGCCAATGAAAGTGTTGTTTCGGCAAAAATAGTTCCTACAGCATAATTTTCTGCAGTAACATTCGCCTCTTTCAGTGTGAATTTTGTTCCTGTAAATACAGAATTATTGTCTAATCTAATTGTAGCTTTTTCAGCAATACCTTCAATCGCAGCATTTGCTTTTTGGTACAAATCACATTTAAATTTGATAGCCGAAACCAAAGTTTTAACAGATGCATTTTTACTTAGTTGTAAACTTCCATCATCTGCTTTTAAATTTAATTCGGTTTTAGATTTGTCATCTGCAATTAAAGCGAATTTCTTAGCATTAACATTCAAAAACAATTTAGAAAAATCAAGACAATTCATCGTGATGTCGTCTAATTGTAATTCTTGAATAGCATAAACGATAGCCTCATTTTTCGTAATAACTTTATTCAATGAACTAGTATAAGTAACTCGAACAGATAATTTTTTAAAAATAGACGATTCTTTGTTAGTGTATAGTCGAAGCGTTTTTTCTCTTAAATCCATTCCAACAATATCGTGTAGATTATCATCGGCTTCAATTTTAATTTCATTTTTCTCTCCGCGTTCCAAATAAACTTCCAAATTATCATCGACTTCAATGGCGTCAAAACTACCAACTTCTTTTATCGAAGTCGTTACAACTTTAGAACCTTTAATTTTTTCTCTTTTTTGTGCAAAAGTTAATGTTGTAACCAATAATAATAGGAGCAGCGCTGTACTTTTTTTCATTAATTCTAGATTTGATTTTGACAAATATAAAAAAATCATCCACTTTTGATGAATGATTTCTTTTATATTTAACAGTTACTACTTTTTAGCTTTTGTTAATGTTTCCTCCAGAGCTTGCTGATTTTTCAACTGTTTTTGGAGAACCGCTGTAATCGATGTTTCCTCCGCTTGAAGCTTCTGCTTTTAAACTTACTATCGGATGTATAGAAACAGTACCGCCGCTTGAAGCCTCTGCATGTATATCGTTTGCCATTAATTTAGCCGCATCAATACTTCCGCCGCTTGAAACCGAAGTGTTAAGATTTAATGCTTTACCTTCAATAGTTACAGAACTTCCGCTTCCAGAATCTACTGAGATTTTATCTGATTCAATATTTACTTGCATCGATGCTGCGCTTGAAGCTTCTAAAATTATATCTTGCCCTTCAATAACATTTTTACTTTGAACAGATGATGCACTTGAAGCCTCTATTTTGTCGACAACCGGCATTTTTACGGTTACTTTTTTCATTGTAATATTGCGGAAAGAATTGTATTTGCAACTAATTACCAATGTTCCGTTTTCTACTTTAGTTTCAATCTCTTTTTGAAGATTATCATCGGCTTCAACTGTAATTTCTGTAGAATCAGATTGTTCGATTACTACGTCAATAGCATTACTGACTCTTATATTCTTAAAATCACCTTGAACAGTTCTTTTTTCGGTGGTAACATTCCCGCTTCCTTCGATTGTGTTCATATTAAAATTGCAAGAAGCAAATAATAAGGCAGTAACAGCAGCAATTATAAATTTCGTAATATGAATGATTATTTTTATCATGGCTTTAATTTATTTTGATTATAACTCCGTTTTTGTCAGTGGTTAGCTTTCCTTTAGTTTTTTTTCCGTTTAAAACTTCTTTTCCATTAATTTTAACCGAAACTTCATTTATTGTGTCGTTTTCAATAGTATTTACTTCGTCAGAATCATTGTCATCATTATCGTCTGCAGGACAATTTAAACATCTCACTTTTGATCCTTCAACTTTATAATTGTAATCTCCGTCATAATTTAGGTTAAAGAAATCATCATCAGAATTATAGTAATCTCTTATTGAAGAATCTGGTTTAATTAATTGTCCGTCTGGGACGTACAAATAAACATCTACTTCTTGTCCTCTAAATTTGTTTTTAACATCTGTCAGAAAATAATTATCCAAAATTAATTGATTTCCGCTAATTTGAAACTTATAATTAATTTTTTCTGCTCTTTTTTTAGCGTTTGTAAAAGAATTTCCTCTTGCACTTTTTTCTATTTGAATAAAAGGAGTAGTTTCATCCGTATGTAAAATATGTAATCGAACATCATTTGAATAAATTAATTCATTGTTTGCCGAGTCTTGTACAAATTCAAAATCCCTGTAATTATTTAGACTTTTTGTGTAATAGTCACTGTATTTAAACTTAATATATAATGTGTCAGCGGCTTTGATTCCAAAAAGCTTTTTCTCTACGACTTTGTTATCATAAGAAATTTCAGTTGCTTGTTTAATTCCGATACTAATTACAATTGCAATTGCAATAATCCAAACGGCTAAAAGAGTATACTTTGTAATATTTCCAATTGATTTTAAATTCGGAGATAACAATTTGAAACCTAAAAGTGTTAAGAAGAAAAACGGAATTCCGACAGCAAAAAGCATCAATAAACCAAATGACCAGATTGGATATTCTGTAAAGTTTCCAGCTTCTACAAAGTTTTGCCAAGGGAAATCAATAAAAATGTTTGTTCCTAAAGTAAAAACACCAATCAATAACATGATTAAAGTTGAAATTCCAGCTATGATTAGGACAACTCCTAAAAACTTAGCAAAAATTTTAAAAACCGTCATGATAAAGTCTCCAAATGAACTACTTATTCTCCCAGCTCCCGACTTTACCTGGTTTCCCATTTTGTCATAATCTGCATTTTTGAATTTTTCAGATAATGAATCAATTTCTTCACGCACTTTTTTTTCGATGTTCGAAATAGTTACCGGCTCTCCAGTCATTTCTAATTTTTCTGAAGTTGTAACTGCTTCAGGCGTTACAATCCAAAGAACAAAATAAGCTAAAATTCCAGTTCCAAAACCTGCAAAAACGAAGATTAAGAATATAATTTTAATCCATACAGCATCAATTCCAAAATAATGTCCTAGCCCTGTAGCGACACCTCCAATTAAACCTTTTTCTTTATCGCGGTATAATTTTTTGTGTTTTCTTTGCCCAAAATCATTGTAAGATTGATTGGTGCTTTCTTCGTCCTCAATTCTATAATCTTCAGGTTGTCCCATCACCGTAATCACTTCGTCAACATCTTTCAGTCCAACAACATGTTTCTCGCTTTTTTGTTTTTCTGATAATAATTCAGAAACACGCATTTCGATATCTTTAATAATTTCATCTTGTCCAGAAGAGTTGTTAAGTGATCGTTTTATTGCGTCAAAATAGCGTGTTAATTTTAAGTATGCGTCTTCATCGATATGAAAAAACATCCCGCCTAAGTTAATATTTACTGTTTTGTTCATGACTTATTGATTTTGATTGGTGATTAAGTTTACAGCGTCGGATAATTCTGTCCAAGTACCGCTAAGTTCGTTTAAAAATGTTTGTCCTATTTCGGTTAATCCATAATATTTTCGTGGTGGTCCAGAGGTCGATTCTTCCCAGCGATAATTTAGTAAACCGTCATTTTTTAATCTAGTTAACAACGGATAAACGGTTCCTTCTACAACTAGTAATTTTGCGTTTTTTAAAGTGTCTAATATTTCAGATGTATATGCGTCTTTTTCTTTTAATACAGATAAGATGCAAAACTCAAGAACACCTTTGCGCATCTGTGCTTTTGTGTTTTCAATGTTCATAATTTCATTTTGTTTTTTTTTGATTGAACAATTCGTTTTTTGATTGATGATGATTGATTGATGATTGATCTCGAATTTATTCTATTAGAATGAGTTCGTATAACGTATAACTTTTAACCTTTTCGATGATTACTTTATAAAAGGAATCGTTAGCGGATATTTGTACAATTCTCCGTTTGAAGCTTTTATAGAAGCGTAAATCACTAAAAAGAATTCAACAAATTTTAGTAATCCAAAAAGCACTACAGCTGTAATTCCTACACTTAGCATTCCAATATGGGCTTGGAAATTAAAGTTTCTGATGTGAATATTGTGGTCATTGAAAACAGCTTCCACTGGAATATTCTGCAAGAAAACAGTTAAGAAAATTGGTATAGCAATAAGTGCTAAGATCAAACTGTAAAGCAAAATACTTAACTGAAAGTTTAAAGCTTGTTTTCCGTGATGATCTGCAAATTCAGACTTGTCTTTATAATTTGTCCAAATGATTAGCGGAAAAATATAGTTCCCAAACGGAATTATATATTGACTTAAAGTACTCAAATGAGTAAATGATGCTGTATTCTTTTCTGATGTTTTTTCCATGATGAGTGGTGTTGTTGTTTCCATGATTAAAAGTATATAGTAATTTCTTATGCAAATATATGTCTAAAAGACAGTATCTTGTTTTGCATAGTACCAAATATTAACAAAATATTAACAATTTTAAACTTTTAAAATGCGGTTTAAATTGTTGAAAATCATCTCTAAGTATTGATTTTATTGAGGTTTTTTTCATATTTGAAGAATATATTGTGCGTGCATAGTTTTTTTGTATTTTTACATAAAAAATATATCACATGGCAGTTTCAGTTTCCAAACTCAACAAATTTGTATTATTCAAATTACCATCTGCATACATTTGCGGTGTACGTGTAAAAGCAATCGACAAAGACCGATGTGTGGTTAGTGTTAAGCACAGATGGATCAATCAGAATCCGTTTAATTCTATGTACTTTGCTGTTCAGGCAATGGCGGCAGAATTGACAACTGGAGCTTTGGTGATATCACAAATTCAAGAAAGCGGTAGAAAGATTTCAATGTTAGTAGCCAATAACAAAGGAAACTTTACTAAAAAAGCAACGGGCAGAATTACATTTGTCTGCAATGACGGACATTTAATTGCGGATGCCATTAAAAAAACAATTGAAACAGGAGAAGGGCAGACTTTCTGGATGAAATCTATTGGAACTAATGAAGAAGGAGTTCAAGTTTCTGAGATGGATTTTGAGTGGAGTGTAAGATTGAAATAGTTTTAAAACTTTGTCACGAATTTGCATGAATTATTTTTACAAATGCATTAAGCATTTCTAATTCGTGAAAATTCGTGGCGAAAGAAGACCATAAAAAAAGGCCTCAAATATTTGAGGCCTTTTTCTTTGAAATTGAGTTTCAATTATTTTTTCGCACAACAAGATTTTTTGTCTTTTTTATCTGTTGTTTTTTTACAGCACGATTCTTTTTTAGCTTTTTCTTTTGCTGCTGGTTTTGTTTCTTGAGCGGTTACTCCAATTGAAAATAAAGCAACAGTCAAAATTGTAATTACTTTTGTCATTTTGTTTAAAATGTTTATGTTAGAAAGATTATAATTGGTAAGTCAAATATAAATTGATTTTCTTCCTGTAAGAATAGTTTTAATGTTAATGTTTTTGTAAAATGAATACTAATCTTCAGAATAAAACTGAGAAACCCAATTATCAAAATCCGCTTTGTATTTTTCCTGCGCATTTTCTATAATAGATTCTGTTTCTTCTATTGCCTCAAGATTGAAGTTTTCTTTTAACCAGCTAATATACTCTTGTAGATTTTCGCTTTCTTCATAATCTTCATCTTTATAAAAGTAAGCTTCTTCGTGATCAACGCTGATTTCAGTATCAAAAGTTAGTAGTTGCATAAAATCAAAAATGTTTTTTGCAACAATATGATAACCGCCTTCGTCACCAAAAACCACTACAGGTAATTCGTTTAAAGATTTGTTCGAGTCATTATTCCATAAAACGTACATAGAACCCGATCCGTTTGCTTGTGCAAAAGGCATTAGTTTATCTAAAAAAGCTTCATCTTCAGACCAGCTTGAAATTCCAGATTTATCATCTTCATAAAGACCGAAACCTTGAGAATAATTTTCATATCCTAGTTCGTCGTTTATTTCGAAAAATAGTGCTAATTCGTTTGTAATTTGGTTGTTGAAATTCTTTTTGAAATCTTCTAAAGTCATAGTTGGTTTTTGTAGATTAATTTATGTTTATTAGCTGTTTTTATTTGAAAAAATCGTCATCAATTTTAATGTTTAACGATTTCATGATGATGCCTTTATAATTTTCTTTCAGCAAATGATTTATTGCACTTTGTGATTTATAAATGATTTTATAGTTATCATTTTCTATTTCAATGCTTCTTATAGATTTGCTGATTTCACTAATGTTTTCATCATTCCATCTTCCTCTTCCAAAATAAATATGTCCGACTCTTTCTTCTGGATTATGGTGAATTAAATTAAAAACAATTGAATCTCCTTTTTTCATTTCATCCAATTGCTCGTTTTTAACTTGTGGATTTATAATGAGTTTTACTTTTACATTGCTTTCACTTTTGTTAGTAAAAAGAATGCCTTGCGAAGGATCGCAGCTTGTTAAGAATATGCAACAGAAAAAGAGCAGTATAAAATATAGTTTTCTCATATGTTATATCCAAATTATTGATTTTTGAAAACGAAGATATAATTTATTTTATTGCTAAAATGCTTTAAATGAAGTTAAATAAATTACATGTTTTAAAATCAATAATTCAAATTAATCCCAAACCCAATTCCCATATCGCTGTCATAATGTGTTGTAATTCCGAAATTTCGGGCAACTATATATTTTAATCCAGCCATATATTCTTTATCCGTATTCCACATTAAATTCATTCGCAGTCTTTGCGAAAGTGGAATATCTTTTCGTTCAAATTGCAAACGAACATTTCCATCGGTATAAACTTCAACTTGTGCTTTTATAAGCATTGGCAGCGTATATTCTACACCCGCACTAAAAACCGAACGATTGTCTTTGGTGTTTTTTTGACCAAAAATATTTTGTTCCTGTTCGTCCATTCCCATTTTGCGATAACGCCAGTCAAAACCTATAAAAGGCATTAACCATTGATTCTTTCCAATGTAACGTCCAATATGTGTTTCAGTTTCATAACCATGTTTGTCGTTGTATCCTAATCTCCATTCCGTTCCGATGCTCCAACGTGTGTTACTGAACATCGCTTCACCATCATTTCCGTTACTGGCAAAATCATTTTCTGCCATAAAATGAAACATACGATCGTCCATTTTCAACATTTTGAAAGCCATTTCAGGATGATGAATCAACGGATTTGGTGCTGAATTTTCGTAACTGAAAATTCTACCCATTCCAGCCATCATATGATATAAAATATGACAGTGGAAAAACCAGTCACCATCAGCATTTGCCTGAAACTCGATTGTGTCGGTTTCCATCGGCATAATATCGATGACATTTTTTAGCGGTGAATAATCGCCATGTTCGTTCAATATTCTAAAATCATGTCCGTGTAAATGCATCGGGTGGCGCATCATCGAACCATTGTACAGCACAATTCGAACGTTTTCTCCTTTTTTAATTAAAATCTTATCCGTTTCAGAAACTACTTTATTATCCAAACTCCATACATAACGATTCATATTTCCAGAGAGCGTAAATCGTAATTCTTTTACTGGCGCATCTTTTGGTAGATTGGTTTTAAAAGGCGATTTCAGCATTCCGTAATTCAAAGTCACAATTTCGGAGGTTTCAGTGCTGTCACTTTTCATTTCCATCCCTTCCATATTATGACCAGAATGATTCATGGGTTTAGAATTTTCGTCTTCGCCCGAAATTTCAGGATACATTACGGCGTTCATGTCCATTTTATTCAAAGACATATTCATACCCATATCATTCATTTCGCCGTTCATTTTCATCATATCGTTCATCATTTTCATGCCTTCAAAATATTTTAGTTTTGAAAGATAATGAACAGGCTGTTTTTCTCCATTTCCTAAAAATAAAGAAGTAGATCCTGTTCTGTCTTCGGCTGTAGCCAAAAAAGCAAAAGCTTTATTATCTTCTGGAATGGTAACCACAACATCATAGGTTTCAGAAACGGCAATAATTAAACGATCCACTTCTACAGGTTCAACATCATTTCCGTCACTAGCTACAACGGTGATTTTTCCTCCGCCATAAGTCAGCCAGAAATAACTGGAAGCGCCTCCGTTTACAATTCTTAAGCGGACTTTTGAACCGGGTTTAAAATCCGAAAGTTGTTGCTCGTTTTTACCATTTAGAAGAAACTTTTCATAATAAACATCACTTACATCCATGGCATTCATTCGTTTCCATTCGTTGGTAACCTTGGTTGAAAAATGTCCTTGTTTTACCGCTTCGGCGTAACTTTGCGTTGTTCCTTTTTTGATAGCAAACCAATCGTTGGCATTGTGCAGCATTCGCTGAATATTCTCAGGTTTCAAATTTGACCACTCGCTTAAAATAACTGGAATTGTCGGTAAATCGTCGATTCCCTTTCTGATTGTTGAATCGTCTTTTTTCTTATTGATAATAAAAAGTCCGTATAAACCAATTTGTTCCTGTAAACCAGAATGACTGTGATACCAATACGTTCCATTCTGAATAATCGGAAATGTATATTTATGAGTTGTTCCAGGCTCAATTGGCATTTGAGTTAAATACGGAACGCCATCTTCTTTATTGGGAAGAAATAATCCGTGCCAGTGCATCGAAGTAGTTTCTTTTTTTAATTCATTATGGACATAAATTTCGGCAATATCGCCTTCAGTAAAAGTCAAAGTCGGCATTGGAATTTGCCCATTCACAGAAATCGCACGTTTTTCTTTACCCGAAAAATTGACAATGGTATCACGAACGTATAAATCGTATCGCACCACTTTTTGGGCTTTCAGCTGAAAAGCAATTAAAAAAAGTACAAGTATATATTTGATCTTACTCATAAATTATAATTTTAAATTTCTTAATCGCAGAGCATTTACGATTACCGATACAGAACTCAAACTCATTGCAACCGCGGCTAACATCGGCGAAAGCAATATTCCTAAAAATGGATATAAAATTCCAGCTGCAATCGGCACGCCTAAAGTATTGTAAATAAAAGCAAAAAATAAATTCTGTTTGATGTTTGACATTACAGCATGGCTGAGGTATTTTGCTTTTACAATTCCGTTTAAATCGCCTTTTACCAACGTGATTTTTGCACTTTCAATCGCAACATCAGTTCCTGTTCCCATCGCAATTCCAATGTTGGATTGCGCCAAAGCGGGAGCATCATTGATTCCATCGCCTGCCATTGCTACAATTTTTCCTTGAGCCTGTAGACGTTCGATTTCTTTCAATTTATCTTCCGGAAGGCAATCGGCTTTAAAGGAACTTAGATGCAAATGTTCAGCAACGGCTTTTGCGGTATTGTGATTATCGCCCGTCATCATGATAACTTCAACACCTTGAGCGATTAATTCTTTAATGGCTTTTGCACTGTTTTCTTTGATGGCATCGGTAATGGCAACAAAACCTAAAACTTCTTTTTCAATAGCAATATATGAAATGGTTTTTCCAAGATTTTGCTCGGCAGTTACTTTACTTTCTAAATCATCAGCAACAGAAGCGCCTATTTCTTCCATTAATTTTTTATTTCCTAAAGCGACTTTTTTGTTTTCGATCGTTCCAATAACTCCTTTTCCAGCAATGGTTTCAAAACCCTGAACTTCTTTTAGAGAACTGTTTTTTGCTTTCGCGAAAGAAACTACGGCCTGCGCCAAAGGATGTTCGCTATGTTGATTTAAAGAGGCAATATTTTGAAGCAGAAAATCTTCGTCATTATGAATTGCAAATATTTTTTCTACAGATGGTTTTCCTTCGGTAATGGTTCCTGTTTTATCGGTAATTAAAACATCAATTTTATTCATGTTTTCTAAGGCTTCGGCATTTTTGATTAAGATTCCGTTTTGAGCGCCTTTTCCAACACCAACCATAACCGACATTGGAGTTGCTAATCCGAGTGCACAAGGACAGGCAATAATTAAAACCGCAATGGCATTGATTAATCCGTAAACGTAAGCGGGTTCTGGACCAAATTTTGCCCATGCAAAAAAGGTTACAATCGAAATAATAACAACTGTAGGAACAAAATATTTAGAAACACGATCGGCTAATTTCTGAATGGGAGCGCGAGATCTGCTGGCATCATTTACCATTTGAATAATTTGCGACAACATGGTTTCTGATCCTACTTTTTCTGCAAGCATTACAAACGATTTTGTACCGTTTATAGTTCCAGAAATTACCGCATCGCCCGTTTTTTTATCTACTGGAATAGGTTCGCCAGTAATCATCGATTCGTCGATGCTGCTTTCGCCAGAAGTTATTTTTCCGTCAACCGGAATTTTTTCTCCAGGTTTCACACGAAGTAAATCGCCTTTTTTAATATTGTGAATAGAAATTACTTTATCATTTCCATTTTCGACTAAAGTGGCTTCGGTTGGCGCTAATTTCAATAATTCTTTTATGGCTCCATTAGTTTGTCCGTGTGCTTTGGCTTCTAATAATTGTCCCAATAAAACTAAAGTGATAATTACGGTCGCAGCTTCAAAATACAAATGAATCGTTCCGTGATGCGATTTGAACTCTGCTGGAAAAATATCTGGAAAAAACATTCCAACAATACTAAATAGAAAAGCAACGCTGGTTCCTATTCCAATTAAAGTAAACATATTTAAGTTCCAAGTCACAATAGATTTGTAAGCGCGAACGAAAAACATCCATCCTGCATAAAACAAAACTGGAATCGAAAATAAAAGCTGAACCCAATTCCACTTTTCGATAGACATTATAGTATAGAGTGGATTATTAGGAATCATTTCTGACATAGAGATAATGAAAATTGGAAGCGTAAACAAAATCGCAATTTTCATTTTTTTCAATAAATCAGAATAAGTTTTGTTTTCTTCACTTTCAGAAGCTTGCATCGGAACCAAATCCATTCCGCAGATCGGACAATCGCCGGGTTCGTTTGAAACAATCTCTGGATGCATCGGACAAGTAAATTGTGTTGCTGTTATGGCAACTTGTGGTACTAAATCCATTCCGCAGACTGGACAGTCTCCGGGTTTGTTATACGTTTTGTCGCCTTCGCAATGCATGGGACAGTAATAAATACCATTTGCACTATGCTGATGTACTTTTTTAGTTTCTGTTTTATGATGATCGTGATTGTATTTTTTATGACCGGTACAGCAAGATTTAGCAGCTTCGCCATGATTTTTAGGAGAATCCATTTCAATAGTATAATTTCCCGCCGCAGTTAAAACTTCTTGGAATTTTTCGGTTGGAACATGTTTGTCCATTGTTATGGTTGCGGTTGGTGGATTCAGAGTTACTTCTGCCTGAACGCCTTCAATTTCATTTAAAGTTTTTTCGACTTTAGTTCGACATCCATTGCAAGACATTCCTGAAATTGTATATTGATGAGTCATTGTATTGGTTTTTAAGTATTACAATGCAAATTTCCAAACTATTAATGAGTTCGGTTTGTAGAATTTTGGGAATGATTTGTAATATTTACTAAATGCTGTTTTTTAACGCAAAGAGCGCAAAGGTTTACGCAAAGCACGCGAAGGGTTATTTTTTTAAGATTTAAAAGTTCTCAAAGCTTTAGCTTTATAAACTTTGCGCATAAAAGTTAGCCACAGATTAAAAAGATTAACACAGATTTAAAAATCCTTTTAATCCTTATAATCTGTGGCTAATAAACTTTGTGAATTTTGTGTAAACCTTTGCGCTCTTTGGGTTAAATAAAAACTATATATTCTCGATCTGAATACGTTTTTTATCTTTCAATTGTTTGAACGAAGTAGGAGTAAAGCCTGTAATTTTTTTGAATTGATTGCTCAAATGTGCCACATTGCTGTAATTTAAAATATCAGCAATTTCACTGAGAGAAAGCTCATTGTAAATCAATAATTCTTTTACTTTTTCGATTTTCTGACTAATGAAATACTTTTCAATCGTCGTATTTTCAATTTCAGAAAAGAGATTGCTCACCGAATTATAATCCTGATTTAGATTTTCGGCTAAATAATCGGACAAGTTGATTTTTAAATCATTGTTTTTATGATGAACCAAATCGACAATTAAGTTCTTTATTCTTTCGACGGTTTTTGTTTTTTTATCATCGATTAAATCAAAACCTAAAACTTGAAGGTTTTCTAATAGAACTTCTTTTTGCTCGTCGCTGATTTCTTTTTCCAGTTCGACTTCACCCAATTCAACAGAAATAGTAGGAAGTCCGAGTTTTTCGAACTCAGACTTCACAACCATTTTGCATCGGCTGCACACCATATTTTTGATGTAAAGCTTCATATTATTTAATCGTTTCTACCACATTTCCGCAAGTCAGCATAGAAGAACCGTAATAAGGATTTTTAACTGCTTTTTCTTTGCTCAACCAGGCAGCATCTGCCATTGGGCAATATTGCTTGTAGATTGGCTGTTCTGGATTAGAAACTTTTATAAGATCGTAAGTGCTTTTAGATAAAGATTTAAAAGTCTCGCGTTGTTTTTTAAGATCTGTTGTTGCTGAAATACTTTTAGCATCGGCAGTAAGTTTTTTTACAACTTTCATCCAAACCGTGTGCTCATTACTTTTTAATTTATCCATTTTTACCGCAGTAATGGCATTTAGTAAATCTTTGGCTTTCGCCGAAGTTAATTTGCTGTCACTTTTTATAAGTGCATCCTTTACGGTAAAATAAGCGTCATACACATTTTGCAATTGAGAATCTACAGCTTCAATTGCTGTTATTTCAGATTTAGCTGTGTTAGCTTGAATGTTATTTGCAGAAAATAATAGAGTGACTGCTGCTGTGATAGCTATGATAGATTTTTTCATTGTTGTTATGTTTTAAAAAGGATTAAGAATGTCCATTTGTTAAAAATTCGTTTTAAAAAAGACCCAATATGGGCTGTCAAAAATAGAATAGTTATATTTTCGGCTTCAGCCAAATAGAAGTAAAGCCAGAAGAAATAGTTACTTCAGGATAAAATGAAAAAGTATTTTTTAGAGAAAAATTAAATACATCGTTAGGTAAATTAAAATCATTTGAATTTAAAATAATGTATTGTAATGCTGAGGTATTGCAGCCTGTGTGAGTGCATTTTCCGTTGCAATTGTGTTTTTCTTTTTTGGTGTTTTTGTTTTCACAGCATTTTTTAGAACAGATGTTTTCCTTTTTAGAAGTCATTTCCATGTTGTGACCACTATTGCATGCATAATTAAAACTCGGAGTTAAAAGGAAACTGAGTGTCATTAAAAACATGAATATGTGGATTTTTCTAGGCAAGGAAATTATTTTTTGAAATACAAATTTAACTAAAAATACTCGAGTAAATCATTTTTTAAGATTTTGATAACTAGAGTTTTTTAAAATCAGTTGGTTTCATGTTTTTGCGTTTTTTAAAATAATTAGTTAGATGACTTTCATCGGTAAAACCAAATTCATATGCAATTTGTTTGATCGGTAATTGATTGTTATGGAACCTTTTCTCGATTAAAGTTGTTCTCAGATTATGAATGTACTCGCGATAACTGATACTGAAAGTCCTTTTAAAATAAGCACTGAAATAAGTCTGGGCAATATTAAAATGATCTGCAATAACTTTTATCTGCACCAATTTGGGCTGGTAAATATTTTGATGAATATAATTGGCAATCTGTTCATTGTCTAAATGCGTCGACTTCATCTGCAGATTCATACCGCGAATCGTTTCTTTAATCAAACCAAAAATGGAAAGGATCTGGTAAAAAACAATCGGCGAAGAGGTGACATCTATATATTTACCATAGGTAACGATGTTTTCAACAGTATTTTTCAGGATAGTTTTACAGGGTTCGTCAAACTTCAAAACCGTTTCTTTGAGAATTTTATCCCGCATAAAACTTTCTGGTGTATTCACGAGGAATTCATCGCAGGTTAGATTTTGTTTGGAGTTGAAATAATTATCTGTGAATTTGATAAAAGTAAATTTGGTGCTCTTTTTAATATCAAAATAGTGTTTGTCGTCTGGCGAAATTACAAATAGATCTCCCGCTTTATAGGGTAGTAGGTTGTTATTTAGGTGATGAATTCCGCTTCCTTTTTTGATATAAATAATCTCATAATAGGTATGAGTATGCGGAGGCAGATGAAACTTTTCTTCCTCAAATTCATCCAGAACAAGGGTTTTAAATTGATTTAATTTTGGCATAACTTAAATATACAATTTTATATCACAAATATACAATTTCTATCACTGCTAATGATGTTAATTTTGCAAAGTAGAAATTTATTCCTTTCTACTTTTAATGAAATGAAAAAAAGTCTTATTGCACTCTCTTTAGGAGGGTTAACTATTGGAATCACAGAATTTGTAATGATGGGCTTGCTGCCTGATATTGCTTCGGATATGAAAGTTTCAATTCCGGTGGCAGGATATCTAATTTCCTCTTACGCTCTTGGAGTTGTTATTGGCGCTCCCTTATTAGTAATCGCAGGAAGAAATTATGCACCTAAAAAAATGCTTTTAATATTAGCTTTAATGCTGGCTGTTTTTAATGCTTTGTCTATTATTGCTCCAGATTATAATTTTCTATTTGCCTCTCGATTTCTTTCTGGTCTGCCGCACGGAGCATTTTTTGGAGTAGGAGCGGTAGTCGCAAGCCGTTTGGCAGATAAAGGAAAAGAAGCGCAGGCAATTTCTATCATGTTTGCCGGATTGACTATCGCGAATTTAATAGGTGTCCCAATCGGAACTTATATTGGTCATCACTTTATTTGGCGTTATACCTTTGTATTAATTGCTTTTGTTGGTTTGCTGACCTTTTTAGCTATTTATTTATGGATGCCGAATCTTGAAAAGGGTGAAAGTGTGAATATGAAAACACAACTCCAATTTTTTAAGAAAACAGAAGCATGGTTAATTATCGGAATTACAGCGATTGGTTTTGGCGGTTTATTTGCTTGGATCAGCTATATTGCCCCGCTATTAATTAATGTGTCAAAATTTTCGCCAGAAGATGTTTCTTATATTCTGATTTTAGCCGGATTAGGAATGGTAGTTGGAAATTTTGCAGGTGGTAAACTAGCAGATAGATTTTCTCCAGCGCCAACAACGCTAGCATTGCTTCTGGTTATGTCAGTTGACTTGGTTTTGGTTTACTTTTTCTCCTTTAACCAATATTTTTCATTATTTCTAACTTTCCTAACAGGAGCGATATCATTTTCGGTTATTGCGCCAATTCAAATGCTGATGATTCGTACTGCAAAAGGCGCAGAGATGATTGCTTCGGCATCGCTTCAAGGAAGTTTTAATATTGGAAATGCATTAGGAGCTTTTTTAGGCGGACTACCTTTGGCTGCAGGACTAAGTTATTCTTCTCCCAATTTAATTGGAGTAGGAATGTCAATTATCGGAATGATTATAACGTTCATTTTGATGAAGCTACATCGTAAGCAATTAGCTGTACAGCACATTTAATAAATCTTTATAATTTTTTAAAGCCCTTAACTTTTGTTTAAGGGCTTTTTTTTGCTTTAAACGCACTGGTCTTAAATGAGAATTTTATTTCTAACCCTTTTACAATGCGTTTAAGTCAGAAAATACATTTTAAATTCTAAAGGGTTTTCGATTAAAAATTAATTTTTTTTTCGCCTTAGGCTCAATTTTAAGTGTAAAAATAACACCTAATAATTTCATAATTAATATTCATGTAATCGATTGTTTTTTTTATAAAAATCGAATCAAATGAACGATTAATAATAATATATTTAATATTTTATATTGGTTAAAATTATATATACCACATAAAAAATCAATAAAATTTTTGATATGTAATTTTTTTTAGGAATTTTTTATGACTTTTTATTTTTCGTTTAAAAAAAATATCTATGTTTGTGTAATCGATTACAACAATTTTTTTTAAGATACGAAATCGATTAAGTAATAAAGGCTGAAAAAAGATAAACAGGACACTATTATTGAATATTAAAAAATTCTCCTTCAAAAAAAAATCTGTAATAAATAAAATAGAATGAATTGAACGTAACCACAAAAAACCACTTAAACTAAAACGAAAAAAAATTAATTAACTTAAACAATCAACCATGAACTTTAAAGAACTATTAAACAAAGGAGCAGATTTTTGCTTTAAACTTGTTTTCTTACTGTGCTTATTGATCGGCAGTCAACTACACGCGCAGGGCACAACGATAGAGGGAACCGTGAAAGATGCTGCAGGACTTTCTTTACCAGGCGTAAACGTTTTGGAGAAAGGAACTAAGAACGGAACTTCTACTGACTTTGACGGTCACTATAAAATAAAATTAACCAACCCAAAAGCTGTCTTAAGTTTTTCTTTTATAGGATTTAAAAGCATTGATGTTTCTACAGAAGGAAAATCTAAAGTAAATGCAACTTTGACTGAAGATTCTAATAACTTAAATGAGGTTGTTGTAATTGGATACGGAACATCTAAAAAATCTGATTTAACTGGAGCTGTTGCTACTTTTTCAGGAAGTGAAGTTAGAAAGATTCCAGTTCCAAACGTGGCAGAGGCTCTAACAGGCCGTATAGCTGGGGTTCAAGTAACTTCTTCTGAAGGATCGCCTGATTCTGAAGTTAGAATTAGAATTAGAGGAAACGGTTCTCTTACACAGGATGCATCTCCTTTGTATATAGTAGATGGTTTTCCAGTAAATAGTATAAATGATATTTCTTCTTCTGATATTGAGAATATGACAATATTAAAAGATGCTTCATCTACAGCGATTTATGGTTCAAGAGGTGCTTATGGGGTAATTATTATTACAACTAAAAAAGGTAAAGACGGAAAGATTGCTGTGAACTATAATATGTTTTATGGCATGAAAAAAATCGCAAATACTTTTGATGTTTTATCTCCGGAAGATTATGTTAAATGGAATTACGAATATGCTTTGCTTAAAGATAATACTGATTTAAGTTCTTATGAAAAATACTTTGGTAATTGGCAGGATTACGATATGTATAAAGGGATGAAAGGAAACAATTGGCAGAAACAAACTTTTGGACGTACTGGAGAGGTTCAAAGCCGTGATTTGTCTATAAGAGGGGGTACAGAAAAAATGAACTTCAATTTTAATTATGCTCATTATGACGAAGATGCTATAATGATTGGTTCAGGATATAAAAGAAACAATTTGTCTCTTTCGTTAAATTCTAAAGCTTCTGATAAAATTGATCTTTCTTTCACGGTACGTTATTCAGATACCGAGATTGATGGTGGAGGTTTAAACGAACAAAATGAAGTTTCTTCTGCAGATTCACGTTTAAAACATAGCGTGGGTTATGCGCCAATTCCACTTCCTGGTTTAACTACAGATGATACTGATGAAGCAGTTTCTGGTTATTTAGTCAATCCATTTGTAGCTATTGCAGATACAGATCGTCAGCAATTTAGAAAGAACTTTAATACTCTAGGTAGTTTTTCATGGAAGTTAACTGATAAACTGGTATTTAAAAGTGAGCTTGGTTTAGATAATTATAATTATCAAGATTATCGTTTTTTCGGACGCTCTACTTATTATGTTAATAATAATCCTGCAGCCGAAAGACAAGGTATGCCAGCCTTAATGATGGGAGATAGAAAAGATACTCGTTTCAGAAATGCTAATACATTAAATTACGACTTCAAAAAATCCCTCGGTGAAGATCATAGCTTGAGAATTCTATTAGGAGAAGAGTCTATTAATTACGAAAGAAATGATGTTAGTAGTGTTATACAAGGCTTTCCATTGTTCTTTAACTTTGATCAAGCTCAAAAGTTAACAACTCAAGGAACTCCAATATCTGTTGACAATTACTATGCACCAGATGATAAATTACTTTCTTTCTTTGGTCGTGTAAATTATGACATTAAAGATCGTTACCTTTTTACAGCAACTTATCGTGCAGATGGTTCTAGTAAATTCTTAGGTGACAATAAATGGGGATTCTTTCCTGCAGCAGCAGCAGCTTGGAAAATTTCTGGGGAAGAATTTATGAAAAATGCTTCGTGGGTTAATTTACTTAAATTGAGAGTAAGTTATGGTGAAGCAGGTAACAATAATATTCCAACTGGACAAATGGTGCAGAGTTTCTTTTCATCTACCTCAACTTGGATTAATGGAGTTGATAATTATTGGGCTGCTTCTAAAACAATGGCAAATCCTGATTTGAAATGGGAGACAACCGTAACGCAGAATTTAGGATTAGATTTTGACTTGTTTAAAAATAAGGTAACCGGATCTGTTGAGATCTATAAAAATATCACAAAAGATTTATTAATGAATTTTCCAACTCCAGGAAGCGGTTATGATTTTCAATACAGAAACATGGGAGAAATTCAAAATTCTGGTGTAGAGGCGACTTTAAACTTAAATCTTATAGAAAAACCAAAGTATGGATTAAGTCTATCTTTTAATGCTGGATTTAATAAAAACCGTATCAATTCTATTGGTGTAATGGATAATTATGGATTTCCTTCAGGTTGGGCCTCTACTGCAATTGGAAATGATTATTTAGTGAATGTTGGACAACCTGTCGGTATTATGTACGGATATAAAAGTGCAGGACGTTATGAAGTATCTGATTTTACATATGATGGAACAAAATACACTTTAAAACCGTATTTCTTGCCAGATGGTGTTACAAGAAATCCAGAAGGAGTTGCAAGCGCATCAACAGTTGTAGGGACAATAGCACCAGGTTCTATGAAATTACAAGATGTTAATAATGATGGTGTCGTTGATGTAAACGACCGCACAATTATTGGAAATGCAAATCCAAAAAGTACCGGAGGTATAGTTTTAAATGCAAATGCGTATGGATTTGATCTTTCGGCAGCATTCAATTGGAGTATTGGGAATGACGTTTACAACGCTAATAAAGTTGAATTTACTACTTCAAACCCGAATGGACAATATAGAAATTTAACTTCAGAAATGGCAGATGGACAAAGATGGACAAATTTAGATCCTGCAACAGGACAATTAGTAACAGATCCAGCAGCATTAACCGCGCTTAATGCTAATACAACCATGTGGTCTCCATATATGGCTAGATATGTTTTTAGTGACTGGGCAGTAGAAGATGGTTCATTCTTAAGATTAAATACATTGACTTTAGGATATACCTCTCCAAGTTCCTTAACTTCTGCATTAGGAATATCTAAATTGAGATTTTATTTTACTGCAAGTAATGTTTTCACTATTACGGGTTATTCTGGACCAGATCCAGAAGCTTCTACAAGAAGAAGTTCGGCTCTTACACCGGGTGTAGATTACTCTGCATACCCGAGAAGCAGACAATTGATTTTTGGTTTAAACCTTAATTTTTAATTAAACAAAATTTCACAAGATGAAACATAAAATATTTATAGCAGGATTAATTTTAGCAAGTATTTTTACTTCCTGTTCAGACGATTATTTAGATGGAGAGGCAAAATCAACATTAAATGAAGCTTTAATTTTTTCTACCCCTGGATTAGCTGAAGGTGCAATAGATGGAATTAAAATTCCATTTGCAGAAACTAACTCTTACAGAGGTCGTTTTCTTCCTTTTTATGGTTTAAATACAGATGTTGAATGGTATAACTCTTCTCAGACTGTTAGTGATGCATCAGATTTATGTACTTATGATCCAAAACCAGAGAATTCTCAAATGAATACCACAAATAATGCCTGGGCAATGATGTACTCGGGAATTGAGCGTGCTAATGTTTGTATTCGTGGTTTGCGTGCATATGGTGATCCTCGTCCAGGTACTGAGTTAGGGTATTTGCTGGGAGAAGCATTAACGTTAAGAGCGATCTATTACGCAGATTTAGTAAAAGCTTGGGGAGATGTTCCTGCTCGTTTTGAGCCTATTGAATCAGCAACGATTTATATTCCTAAATCTAGTCGTGATGTTGTTTATAAACAAATTATTGCCGATTTAGGAGAAGCATCAACTTTAGTTCCTTGGCCTGGAGAAACTCCAGCTACAAGTAGTGTAGAAAGAATTAATAAGGCATTTGTAAAAGGTTTTCGTGCACGTTTAGCATTAGCCGCTAGTGGTTATCAGCAATATCCAGACGGTATAAGAAGAAGTACAGATCCAGAATTATCTGTTGCAAATATGTATGCATTGGCTTTATCAGAAGCTCGTTCTGTTATTTCAAGTGGAAAGGCTCATTTAGAATCTTCATTTGAAACATTTTGGAAAAAATACAATCAAGAATATTTAGTAGCGGGAGGAGAATCTTTATGGGAACTTCCTTTTTCAGATGGTAGAGGCCGTATGTTATTTACTTTTGCTGTTCGTCACACCACAAACGATCAATTCCATGCTAATGGAGCTAATCGTGGAGGAACTGCAGGACCGCTTCCTACTGTATTTTATGATTACGATCAAGCAGATACAAGAAGAGACGTAACTTGTGTTCCGTACAAATATGGAACAGCTGTAAACAACATTGCTAAGCAAGAATTAGGAGCGCTAAACACTTGGTATTTTGGAAAATATCGTTACGAGTGGATGACTCGTTTTGTTACTTCAACAAACGATGATGGAGTGAATAAAATTTACATGCGTTATGCAGAAGTTCTTTTGATTGCCGCTGAAGCAGCAAACGAATTAGAAGGCCCAGGTGCAGCAGCTCCATACTTAAAGGAAATAAGAAGAAGAGCTTTTCCTGCTGCAGTTCAATCAGTAAAAGTTGATAATTATGTAGATCAATTGACCAGCAAAGAAGCAATGTTTAATGCGTTGGTTGAAGAAAATAAATTTGAATTTACAGGTGAAATGGAGCGTAAGCAAGCGCTTATTCGTTGGAATTTGTTAAAAGTAAAATTAGACGAAGCTAAAGTAAATATGAAAAATTTAGCTGATCGTACTGGACGATATGCTGATGTCCCTGCCACTCTTTATTATAGATATAAAGCAGATAATGTAAGCTTGGAGATTTATGGTCTTAATCGTGGTGAAAGTACTAACCCTGGTACAGGTTATTCATCTATTCCGTGGACTTGGACGGGCGCAACTGCAGATACTAAGATAAATACTTTGTATAAACCGGGTATGAATCCAAATGATAGACAATTCTGGCCAATCTGGCAGGTTTTTATTGAATCTAGTAATGGAAAATTAGTTAACGATTACAATTATACTAAGTAAATCTCAAGAAAGAGTATCATTAATTTATTAAGACATTATGTTTATGAAAACAAAATATATATTTAAAGGATTAATAGTTATGCTATTGCTGGCACTGTCTTTTTCAAGCTGTGAAAGTTATAACGAAGCTTTAATAAATGAATTGGATGTAAGCAGAGAATTTTCACCAATTGGATTGAAGGCTACAGTTAGAAATCAAACTACAGTAGAATTAAATTGGACTGTTAAAGAAGATGCTGATCATTATGTAGTAGAATTTAGCGCAGATGATCCAGATTTTAAAACGATTTATAAAACAGTAAATGTTGCTCCAACAGAATTGCCTGTTAAAGTAGCGCTAGAAGGAGAAACAGTTTATTCTATTAGAGTGAAAGCAGTAAGTGCTGCAGGTTTAGAAGATTCTAAATGGTCTATTACTTCAGCGACGACTTTATCTGAACAGCTTTTCTTGGCTTCGATTGATGGTGATATTGAAGCAAAACAAGTTACTTTAAGATGGACACCAAACAGCAACGTTACACAAATAGTTGTTAACCCTGGAGCAATAACACATGTTATTACACCAGCTGAAAAAACTAGCGGTATAGCAGTAGTAACAGGATTAAGTGGAGAGACTTCTTATACAGCAGATTTGTTTAATGGCACTAAGAAAAGAGGAAATAAAACCTTTACAACTGCAATTGATATCGGAACTGGTATTTTAGTTAAGAAAACAGATGATTTAATGCAAAAAATTGCAGATGCAGCTTCTGGAGCAGTTCTAGTTTTAGAGCCAGGAGATTACACAGCCGATAATCAAACGGGAGCAATTACGTTAAATAAATCAATTACATTAAGAGGATTACGCTCTTATGACAAACCAAAACTTCATGTGAATTTCGTATTAACAAATGGTTCAGCTAATCTAAGTTTAATAGATTTAGATTTAAAAGGTGACAAAGGAGCTGCCGGTGCTGCTGTTTCAGTTGTTAAATACAATGATAACAATGTTACATATGGTGCGCTTTTAATAAGTGGCTGTAATATTCATGACTATGGAGTATCATTGATTAGTGCAAACTTAGCCGCTTCTAAAATTGCTTCTGTTATAGTAGAGAATACTTTTGTAACAAATGTTCTTACAACTGGGGGAGAATTTATTGATGTTAGAGGTTCGCAAGTAGCTCAGCTTACTCTTAAAAACAGTACGTTTAATAATTGCGCAACAGCGAGGTATTTTATTCGTATGGATGCAGGACTTACTGGTTTAACATCAAATGTGTTAATTGATGCTTGTACTATTTCTAATCCAAATATGCTTGCTACTAATGGTAACGCAATTTTATACACAAGATTTGTTACAACTGCGGGAATAATTGTACGCAATACATTGTTTGCAGCTACGCCGGCACCTTACACAAGAGAGGCAGCAACACCAAATCCGACATTTACAAATAACAACTATTTCAATTCACCAAACTTAAATAGTACGGTTAATGCACTTGCAAATAACAGACCAGATTTGTCTGCTTCTGCAACAGCATTAGATCCTCAATTTGTCAATGCCGCAAGTGGAGATTTTACACTTAAAAATCAAGCTTTAATTGATAGAAAAGTTGGAGATCCATATTGGTATGGTGGTAGATAACTAGAATTCATGGTTAATAAATAGGAAAAAGCGGTATACAAGTAAAATTGTATATCGCTTTTTCGTTATTATTCTGATTTTCCAGATTTTGCTGTCACTGAAAACTGTCACTGAATACTAAAAAAAATATTCAATAACTAAATCAAACTTTTGCAATAAAATTTAGTTTCCATATTATCTGGTAAAAGATGTTGAAGGCGTTTTGATTTTTATTCTAATTCGATGCATTCAAAAATGCCATTGTTTAGAATTAGATTTGGAATATCAAGTTCACTGTCAACCCTTAAAATATTGTCGCAGTCTTCAAGATCAAAATTCCATAAAGTATTTGGCAATAATTCATGAAGCAGAACAGAAGCCGACTCAAATTTTGATGGACTGTCAACAGAAGTTTTAAATACATAAATCATAATTTGCGTTTTTGAACTGGCAAATTTCTGAAAAAAGTAAAGCTGTTTGTTAGGATTCTTTAATCAATAATTAGGACTTATCAATCATTTTTCGATAACGAATGGGTGAAATTCCTTCGGCCTTTTTGAAAAAACGACTAAAGTACGATTGGTCTTCAAATCCTACTTGCACTGCGATTTCACCTATAGAAAGTGAAGTTTGAAACAGTAAATATTTGGCTTCTAATAATATGTTGTCGTCAATCCATTTTACTGCCGATTTTCCAGTTACTGTTTTTACACATTTATTCAAATGGTTAGGTGTTACGTTTAGCAATGACGCGTAATAATTAACTTGATGCTGTGTTTTTATTTGATCATGAATAAGTTCCTTAAATTTTCCTGTGATTACCTCAGCGGCCGAAATACCTTTAGAAGTTTTTACAGCATTTTTATTCATTTCATAAAATAAAGTAATCAAATAAGACTGAACAATATTCAAATCGGTAAATGCAGTTTCTGAATATTCTTTTTTCAATCGATCCAAAATATTGGTAATAGGATTTATTTCTGGAGGAGTAAGTGTAATTTTAGGATTCCCAGATATTTTTAAAAAATCAAAATCATTCAGCAATTCACGGCTGCCGTATTTTCGAATTAAAATATCGGGATGGAATTGACAGACATAGCCTTTGTGTATATTGTTAACATTGTCAAGCGAAAAAATCTGACCCGCAGGTATCATAATCATTTCGTTATCAGTCGTTATATATTCCTGATAACCCAGTTTCATGACATGTCTTCCTGATGAAATGAAAATTAAGGTATGACAAGAATGTTTAGAAGGCGGAACAGGATGCTGCATCTGCATTACTTCTTCAATCTCAAGACAAAAGAAATGATCAGAATTTGATTTGAAAAGCAAATGTATCGGATTGTCTTCTCCTAAAAATTTCTCCCGAAATCCTTTTGCTTCGTAGGTCTTTATTTTTTCGACTCCCTTTGTTTTCATGCTTAATAGTATAATCTAAAATCAAGCAGTTTGCACAAATTATAGTGTTTCATATAAAGATCTTCGACAACCTCAAAAAGATTATCGTTCTCTTGATACAAACTAAAGAATGCTTTGTCAATCGTACTGCAGCTCGCAATTTTATTATAAGTAGATCCGTAACCAGAAATAGCTCTTGCGCCCGTAATATCTAGAAAATATTGAGCTTCATCTTCATTTAAATCTAAAACTTTAAGATTTGCAAAATGAATAATTTTGCCTTTCATTTTTCCTTCAAACAGTTCGGCAATTTCTTCTAAACTGTAATAATAGTCATGAAGGCAGATGTTATTTTCTTGTCCCGGCATTGCAAGATAGATGATTTCATAATCCTTGAAATTATGGTCTTCATAAAGTAAAATATTCAAACTTTCTTCTAAACCTTCAATCGTGTCGCAAGTTTTATGAATGCTCGAAATGCCTTGATCCATTGCCAGTTCTTCCAGACATTTTACCACATGTGTTGGGCTAACGTCGTCTATATCTTTAACACCTTCAAGGCAGAAAATAAATTTTTCATTATCCATACAGTTGCGCTTTCTGATTTTTTAAGGATTGAAATTCTTTGTTTTTTGATTTTAACAAAAGTATTTTTTCTAACTTAAAATCTACCATAGAAAACAGAATTTAACGTGTTTTTTAGAAATTAACCAGAAGCTTTATTACGTAATCTTTTAAGCGTATTTTTGTGGACTGAAAATTACTATTACGCATGATACAAATTAATCAAACGGCATCCTTTGCCGTAGAAGACATATTATTCTCATTTGCCCTAGAATCTGAAGCAGCCGAAGTTTTTAAAGGCCATAATACTTTAATTACAGGAATTGGAAAAGTAAATGCGGCTTACGAATTGACAAAAGCAATTCAAAAGAAAAAGCCTTCGATAATTATAAACCTTGGATCGGCGGGAAGCAGCTGTTTTCAAAAAGGCGAAGTTATCTGTTGTACCAAATTTGTGCAGCGTGATATGGATGTTCGCGGATTAGGTTTTGCACAATACGAAACACCTCTTTCTGGTCTTCCGCCAGTTCTAGAATATGGTTTGTTAATGGATAATTTAAATGAAGGAATCTGCGGAACCGGTGACAACTTCGAAATGGGTCATTGTTCAGATGCTTACCAAGTGGTCGATATGGAAGCTTATGCTTTAGCCATGATCGCCATGAAAGAGAATATTCCGTTTTTATGCCTTAAATATATTTCTGATGGAGCAGATGATAATGCCGCAGAGGACTGGACGGTTCAGGTGCATAAAGCGGCTATTGCTTATGGTAAAATTTTGGGATTGATTGAAGAGACAGAAGTTGTTTTGTAGTTAAAATGCCCCAAAAGAGTATAACCTTTTTGTGACAAGTCAGATATATTTTTGCAGCATTTTAATTGCAAACCTTTAAAACTAGTGGTACAACTTTGTTGATTCTCGTTGTACATGCGAAGTCAGAAGACTTCGAACAGCTTTCATGAGTAGATTTCTAATAGCAAGGTTGATTTCCTGATGCATTTCATGAACTTTTCTGATAGTGGAGCCTTGAACATTATTGCACTTGAAAGAAATGCAAGAACTCTATTCAGAGAACTTTCAAAATCTTGAATCAAAGAGTATGTGAAAAAAAATCTTGCAGACATTCTGATTCAAGGGAGAAAATAAATTATTACGTTTAAACAAAATAAGAAAAAGACAATTCGACGAAGTATTTAAAAAATTACATACTATAAAGTATCTTGATCCTTAGCCCAAGCAGGCAACTCTTTACTCTTAACTATTGGATCATTATTTTTCACTCCATATTTTATCGTAAAATACTTCTTTTTAAAAAATCCGTGACTCTTCGCAAAATAAAAATTAGGAAAAATTGATATATATTTATTATAATTTAATGTAGCTTCGTTATATTTTGCTATCACATTATTATATTTAATATCTAATTCTTGTAATTCTTGTAAAATTTTATAATCACTAGTTTGATTCGAAATACTATCAACCGAATATCTTCTCAAAATTTTCAAGTATTCCTTATTTATATCGTACTGTAATTTAACGAATTGTATTGAGCAATTCTCTTTATATAACTTATGTTTTTCTTTGTTTGTATGTAACGCATCTTCTAAAGTATCATTTAAGTCTTTATTAGTAGAGTATAATAAGGTTTCTAGCAATTTTTGTCGCTCATTACTATAATTGTATAGCTCTGACCATTTTTCAGTTGCGAATTTATTTTTATCAGTTAAATTTTCAACTACTGCATTTTTATAAAAATGAACTGATAGAAAAATAATTATTACTACACTAACAATTATTATAAATAAGTATTTAAAAGTATTTTTCATTTTTTGATTATCAATTTATTTTAACTATTTACCAATATAATATCCCCCGCTGGCGCAAGCTTCTCGAGCGTTCACACACAGGGAGGTTGATTAATATGAATTTCTCAGGCCATTATAAATTAAATAAATAAACTTTTTCAAGATGAGACAAGGTGTGTATTTTTAATCATTTCCTTTATCATTTTTAAAGCTTCAGTAGATGTTTTACGAATGATAATTTTATTCTTTTTGTCCTTTATCAAAGCTGTAAATTGATTATCTTCTATATTAATATCGACAATAGTTCCACCATATTTTAGGGTGGTTTCTGCAATTGCAATGGGAAGATTTGTTGCGCCCGATGTCCCTAGAATAAATAATATTCCTGAATTTTTAGCAATTTTTAAAGAACTGAATTTTTTATTTGTTTGCTCATCATAATATTCATCAAACCATAAAATATTCGGTCTCATCCAGCTTCCGCAATTTTTACATTTTAAAAGCTCAATTTCTCTTTCAGTTAGGTCTTCATCTATTTCTTTACCTTTTATTTCTTCTGGCAGATTTACGATTCCTTTACAGCCATTGGAACATTTTATTTCTCTATTGTTTCCATGAATTTCGAAAATTCTTTCGGTTCCGCTTTGTCTGTGTAAGTTATCAATGTTTTGAGTAATAAGATGAAATCGGTCTTTTAAGATGCTTTCAATTTCCACCAATTCATAATGACTTTGATTAGGTTTAGCATTTTGAAACATTTTCTTTCTGAATAAAGAATATTGCCAGACTTCTTCTGGATGCTCTTTAAAATATTTAAAAGTACCAAACTCCTCTGGTTTATGAAATTGAGTGCCTTTAACCCAAATGCCATCAATACCTCTATAAGTTGGGATGCCGCTTTCTGAAGAAAGTCCGGCTCCTGTCAAAAAGGTAAAAAGATTTCTTTTATTTTTAGTTGAAACGTATTTTATTATATTTTCTAATTGGTCCATTTTTAGTTTTGAAAAGCAGTTTTTTTTTGATTAAATATAAATTAAAAATCAACATGTAAGTATTTCGATTTTGATTCATTAAAAAATAGACTTTTGAAAATGATTGCCCTAGCCCAGATAGGCGCGGCATCCTTTTATGGCGGGGTTCACCATAAAAGATATAGCAGATAGCTGGAACTAGCTTCAAATTATAAAAAACGACTTCAAACCTGCTCAAAAGTACATCTACACCCCTTAAAAAGAAAAAACTGCCACCTCTTTTTTTCGCATAAGCTTTATTTTGCAAAGCATTCGATTGATTTTTTTCATAGGTTTATTGCAATTAAATTACTCGAGCTTTTATTAAATTTCGTTTATGAAAAACATTAAAAACGGCATCTTAAGTTTTATTCTATTTTTTGCAATTGCTGTGAGTTCGTATGCTCAAAGTTCAGATTTGTATTTTGATCATATTAATTATGATACCCGTTTTTCGCAGAGCATGATTTCGAGTATTCATCAAACCAAAAAAGGATTTATCTGGATCGGAACAGCGAATGGTTTGATTAGTTACGATGGCTATGATTTTCTGCGATATGTGTATAATAAAGACATTCTCAACAGCATCAGCAACAATCATGTTAATGTAATTTTAGAAGATAATAAAAGAGAAATTTGGGTAGGAACGAATAATGGCTTAAATCTTTTTAATAAAAACGAAAAGAGTTTTCTACGAGTTGATGTTCAGAAAATCAAAGGCGGACGAAACTATATTTCATCCATAATTCAAGACGATCAAGACAGGATCTGGGTTGGGACTTTTGGCGGTATCAAACGTCTGGACAGGCAAAAATATGTATTGGAAGAAATCTCAAACGATCATAATTCGCCATTTAGGAAAAGCAGGGTTTTGTCTTTGTTTTACGATCGTAATTACGGGGTTTTAGTCGGCACTTCTAAAGGTTTAGAATGTTTTGATCCTAAAAATGGCTCTAAGAAAGCTTTACCAAAAGTTTGGAGTGATAATACAGCTTTGTTAAAATCTAAAATCTGGAAGATTTTAAAAGAAAAAAATGGCGATGTATGGTTTGCGACCGAAGCCAATGGCGTATTCCATTTTGATGCAAGTCAGAATTCAGTAACCAATTTTCTGCTAAATACGAGTAACAGAAAAAGTTTATCGTCAAATTGGGTAAATGATATTGTTGAGGTTGATGCCAATACGATCTGGTTTGCTACAAAAAACGGACTATGTGTTTACAAGAAAGACAGAAATGAATTCACGAAATACGGTCATAATGCGCTGGAGAGTTACAGTCTTTCAGACGATGATGTAAAATGTTTTCTTAAAGACCGCCATAATGATATTTGGATTGGAACAAACGGCGGCGGTGTCAACTTTTTTCAAAAAACCAACACCAATTTTACCAGCGTAAGAGAAGTTATAAAACCCAATTTCGGATTAAATACTGCTTTTGTAAATGCAGTGGCACGAGAAAATGACGGATCGGTTTGGGTGGGAACCAACGGCGGCGGTTTGAATTATCTTGATTTTAAAAACAATAAAAGTACTTCGTATGTTATTGAAAGTTATGATTTTGACAAAAGCGTAAATATGATAACTGCTTTGGTCAATCAAAACGAGCAGTATTTATTTTGCGGAACTTTCAACGGATTATTTAAGTTCAATAAAAACAGTAAAACGTTTCAGTTTATATCGCTTTCGCGAAAAGATTCCAAAGAACGTGAACGTCCAATTACGTCTCTTTTAATGGATAATGGCGATTTGTGGGTCGGTACAAATGGCAACGGATTAAAAAAAGTAATGCCAGATGGAACGGTTGAAATTTACATGGCAGATGGAACTTCCAATTCACTGAGCGATAATTTCATTACAGATATTATCAACAGGAAAGACGGACTTTGGATTGCCACGCAATATGGCTTAAACTATTTTGATAAAAAATTAAAACAAGTTACCAAAGTATTTAAAACAGGTTCCAAAAACGGATTGTCGAACAACAGTTTAACCGTCATGTTTACCGATTCTAAAAATAGATTTTGGATTGGTGCCGAAAGCGGAGGCGTAAATTTATTTGACGAACGAAAAGGTCGTTTTTTCGAGATCAACCGCTCAATGGGTTTTACGGATGAAACTATAAAAAGTATTTCAGAAGATTCTGAGGGAAATATATGGATTAGCGATAATAATCTGCTTTATAAAATAAAAACCAAAAAGCTAAGTCCAGCTTTTAGAATTTCTGATTTTGAGATAACGTCGTATTCTTCCAAAGATGGTTTAAAAGTCAAACAGTTTTCAAACAACTGCAGTTTAAAGCTCAATGCAAAAGAATTGGTTTTTGGATGTTCGAATGGTTTGGTGCTTTTTAATCCTTCGAAATTAATTAAAACAGAAGATAAAGCGCCAATTGTCCTGACGAAGCTTATCGTAAATAACGAAGAAATTAAACCAGGAAATAAAGAAGTTACGCTGGAAAAACGAATTAGCGAAACTTCAGAAATCACTTTAAAACACGATCAAGGATATATCGGAATAGAATTTAGTGCGATGAATTTTATTTCGCCAGAAAAAAGCGAGTATGCTTATAAATTAGAAAGTTCGTTTAATAAAGACGATTGGCATATTATCGGTTCGCAGCATTATATCAATTTAACGAATTTGAATTCTGGAACGTATCTGCTAAAAATAAAAACTTCAAATGGCGGTGGAGAATGGAATCCGACAATTAAAACCCTAAAAATTATTATGCTGCCGCCGTGGTGGAAAACGTGGTGGGCTTATATTCTATATCTAGGATTATTGGCCGGCGCCGCAGTTTTATTATTCCGTTTTTTACGAAACCGAGAATTATTAAAACAAACCTATTATTTGGATCAGGTCGAGAAAGAAAGACAAGAAGAATTGTATAAAATGAAACTCGATTTCTTTACGAATGTTTCGCACGAAATTAGAACACCTCTTACGCTTATAAGCGGACCCGTTGAAGAACTTTTGAGCGGTGCCGAAAAGAATTCGAATCTGGAGCATAAATTAAAAACCATTAAAAGTAATTCTGACCGATTATTGAAATTGGTCAATGAATTAATGGATTTTAGAAAAGCCGAAAAAGGCAGTATGAAAATCTATTGCGAACAGCAGGATATTGTTTCGTTCTGTTTTGATATTTATGAATCTTTCCGCGGAATTGCCGTTGAGAAAAAGATTGATTACAAATTTGTACTTAATATTAATACCGCGCTGCTTTATTTCGATAAAAACCAGATGGAAAAAGTGATTTATAATCTCCTTTCGAATGCATTTAAATTCACTAGTAAAAATGGAAAAATCACTTTGGCTGTAGAGCAAAAAGAAGATTCTGATTCTATCGAAATAAAAGTAAAAGATAACGGAATTGGTATTCCTGAAAATAGAAAAAAGAAAATTTTCAAAAACTTTTTTCAGTTAGACGAACGTGGCAGCGCCAATTTGGGAAGTGGTATTGGTCTGGCTTTGAGTAAAAGTATTGTAGAACTGCATCACGGAGAAATAAAAGTACAAACAGAAGCAGATGCCAATTTCAATACGATTTTTACCATTACATTAAAGAAGGGGAAAGAGCATTTTAAAAAATCGCAGATTGTTGAAAACACAATTAAAATAGATGAAAACGCCAATCCGATTTCTGATATTAAAACCGAAATTGATATTTATGAACCGGAATATCTGGACGAATCTGATAACAGTACAAAAAAGACAGTTCTCGTAATTGAGGACAACGAAGAAGTACTTTCGTTTATAAACGATATTTTATACAGCGATTATAAAGTGCTGCGATTTACAGATGCCATAAAAGCTTTAGAATATATGGAGAAAGAAATTCCAGATCTTATCCTGACGGATGTTATGATGCCCGAAATGGACGGTTTTGAATTGTGTAAAATTTTAAAAACCAATCAAAACACCAATCATATTCCAGTGATACTTTTAACGGCAAAATCTTCGACTTTAAATAGAATTGAAGGACTTTCGACAGGTGCAGATGCTTATATTTCGAAACCTTTTAGTATTGAAGAATTAAAATTAACCATTGCCAATTTATTATCTGCCAAAGAAATAATGCGTCAAAAATACGGCGAAGGTTTTATTGCAGATGCTGAGCAGGAAAATGCAAGTACGCCGGAAGGCCAATTTGTAAAAAAACTAACTCAGATCATCGAAGCCAATCTCGATAATACAGATTTTGATGTAAATGATTTAGTAAATGAAATAGGAATGAGCAGAACAGTTCTTTATAAAAAAGTACAAATGCTGACCAATCATTCCGTAGCAGGATTTATCAAAAACATGAGATTAAAGAAAGCGGCAAGTCTTTTGTCCAATACCAGTTATTCCGTTTCTGAAGTAACGTATATGGTTGGCTTTAATGATCGAAAACACTTTAGTAAAGAATTTAAAAAGTTTTATAATTTATCTCCTACTGAATATAAAAGCGCTCAAGTTAAAAATTAACCGAATATTTAACCGCAAAGATCGCCAAGGTTTACGCAAAGTCCGCAAAGTTTATTTTAAGCTTTGCGGACTTTGCGTTTTTTCTTTGCAGACTTTGCGGTTAAAATTTTAATTATAAAAAATTGAAATTAAGTACCCAATAATTTTTTAAGGTTTTTATTACGAATACCGTTTTTTAAGGCTTTATCGGGCATTAAATTCGCAAATAAACACATTGACGCCCCCAAATGCGAATGTTTTTCTCCCCTGTAAACTTCATTTATTAGTCACATTTGCAACATAAATCATGACTGATTTCTATCTAACTAACCAAAAAAATAACTTATGAAAAAAAACAAACATGTAAAGATGTTTTTTCTTGGAGGAAATTATCTAAAACTAGTTTTATTGCTTTTTATGTATATTCTCTCAACCACAGTGAGTGCACAAGAAAGTTCGATTACAGGAAAAGTAGTCGACAAGGCCGGACTTCCGCTTCCGGGTGTAAATGTACATGCTAAAGGAACGTCAAAAAGTACACAAACCGATTTCGATGGGAATTTTACAATCAGTGTCCCGGCAAAAAGTACGTTAGTTTTTTCTTTTATCGGAATGGATGAAGTTTCTGTTGATACCGAAAACAAGAAAAATTTAAAAGTAGTATTGAAAGAAAGTTCTCAAGCTCTTGACGAAATTATCGTTGTAGGTTACGGCACGAAAAAGAAAAGTGACGTAATTAGTTCTGTTGCATCGGTAAAACCAGGAGACATGACCAAAGTGGCAACTTCTGATGTTGGTGAAATGCTTAGAGGTAAAGCAGCAGGAGTTCAGGTAAGTTTGGCCGATGGCGGACCAGGAAGTTCTTCTTCAATCCAAATTAGAGGAAAAAAATCTATTAACGGAAGCAACGAACCAATCGTAATCGCAGATGGAATCGTAATTGGAAATATTAATGATATTAATGCGAATGATATTGCTTCTTTAGAAATCTTAAAAGATGCGGCTGCACAATCTATTTATGGAGCAAGAGCATCCAACGGAGTTATTTTGATTACTACCAAAAGAGGAAAAACAGGAAAAGCAAAAATCTCTTATAATGGTTTTTCTGGCGTTCAAACTGTCAATAGAAACTTTGATGTTTACAGCGGAGAAGAATTTGCACAGCTAAAAAGAGAAGCGTACAGAACTAGTAATAACGGCGTTTACAGGCCAGACAATCAGGTTTTCACTCCATTAGAATTAGAATCTGTTCAATCTGGAAAATATATTGATTGGGAAAAATTGGTTTTGAGAACAGGCGTAACCAATAACCATAGTTTGAGTATTTCATCTGGAACAGATAAAACAAGTATATTTTCGAGCATCAACTACATTAATACTTCAGGAGTTGTTCCAAATTCAGACTATGATAAAGTAGCAATGAGGGTAAATGTGGATCAGAGAGTTACAGATTGGTTAAAAGTAGGGATGAATGTTTCGCTTCAGTTCTCAGAATCAAATCGTCCGAATGTGGGTAACATCTTAAATAATGCTATAAATACATCTCCATTAGGGCAGGTTTATAATCCAGACGGCTCTTTCCGTTACCTTCCAGGAGGAATTCAGGAAACCCCAAATCCGCTTATTGATGTTTATGAAACGACAACAAACGAGCAGAACCGTAATGACATTATGAATATGTTCTTAGATATTAATCTTGCAAAAGGTTTTACCTATAAATTGAATGCCAGCCGCAGATCGTGGAATTATAAAGCTTTGTCTTTTAATACTTCAAAATCGCTTTCTGGGATTGCTAACTCAGGACAGGGAAGCGGCAGTATTACATATAAAGACAATGTAGAATATCAGTTAAGTAATATTTTGCATTACAACTTCAACTTAGCCGAAAAAAATCATTTTAATGCAACTGGGGTTTATGAAATTACCTCATCGGAGTACAGTGATTTTAGTAATTCAGCGAGCAGAATTCCAAGTGATATTTTGGGAATTTATGGTTTAGAAAGTGCTTTCTTAAATACACCTTTAATTGGAGGAAACGAAAGATCTCTTATTTCGTTTGCAGGAAAATTAGAATATGATTTTGACAGTAAATATTATTTCACCGTTTCAGGAAGAGCCGATGGATCTTCAGTATTTGGAGCAAATAATAAATGGGGATTTTTCCCAGCGGTAAATGCTGCATGGAATGTTTCGAATGAAGAGTTCATGAAAGAACACGTTCCGGTTATCAGCAATTTAAAATTAAGAGCAAGTTATGGTAAAGTAGGTAACCAGCCAAAAGATCCTTACCAAAGTATGGCAACTGCCGTGCAGAGGGATTATATTATTAATGGCGTAAAAGTTTCAGGATATGTGCCAGGCACGCAATTATCGAATCCCGATTTAAGATGGGAAACCTCAACACAGCTTAACCTTGCAGCCGATTTTGGTCTATTCAAAAACAGATTAACAGGTACAGTTGAGGTTTATAATACTGACACTTCAGATTTGCTGATTTATGAAACATTAAATGCCAATACGGGATATACCTTGAAACTTTCAAATATTGGAAAAGTAAACAATAAAGGTCTGGAGGTTACTTTGAACGGAGACTTAATTAAAAAGAAAGATTTCAGATTAAATGTTGGAGCAACTTTTACTAAAAATAAAAACAGCATAGTAAGTATCTACGGAAAAGACGCAGATGGCGACGGAAGAGAAGATGATGCCGTTGGAAACTTATGGTTTATTGGAAAACCAATTGATGTTTATTACCGATACAAAGCAGTTGGAATTTATCAGGAAGGCGAAAATATTCCGCTAGTTACAGGAACAACTTTGTATCCTGGAGATATCAAATTATATGACGCAGATCCGTCAAATGGTGCCAATCCAAATCCGGATCAGGACAGAGTGATCACTTCCAAAATGCCGGATTGGTTTGGTACTTTCTCTTTGGCTTTAGAATACAAACAATTTGATTTCTCAGCTGATATTTACACAGTTCAAGGCATTACAAGAGACAATCCATTTTTATATGATTATGTAAGGGGAGGATCTTTAAGAGGTGTGAAAAACGGTATCAAACAAGATTATTGGACACCAGAAAATCCAGGAGGAAACTGGCCGAGACCAAGAGATGGAAATGATCCGCCTTACATCAATACTTTAGGATTGCAAGACGCTTCATACATTCGTCTTCAAAACGTTTCGGTTGGATTTAAATTTCCAGAAAGTACAATTAAATCGCTAGGATTAAGCAATATGAGACTTTATGTAACAGGAAGCAACTTAGTTACTATTACAGATTACCAGTCTTATAGTCCAGAAAAAGAAATATACGATTATCCTGAACCTGTTACTTGTGTTATTGGCTTACAGGTAGGTTTTTAACGCAGCTTAAGACATTCATAAAATAAAAAAATAACAAGATCATGAAAAATATAAATTTTCTATTTGTTTTGATATTCGGTCTTTCTTTAGGACTTACTTCGTGCGAAGATTTTCTAGAGGAAACGGTAAAAGATCAAGTTTCTGTAGATTATGTCTACAGTTCGCCAGCAGGATTAGAAGTTGGAGTTAATGCGCTATACAACCAGATGCGTTTCTATAATCTGCCTTCTGGTGACAACAGCGATTTGTGGGCCAATGTATTTTTTATGGTGGCAACGGATTTAGGATTGCACAGAACGTGGAATACACCATACGGAACTGGTCATAATCCGCAGTCGTTCACAGGTTCAAAATGGATTCAGGGCTATAAGATTATCGACAGATGTTCGGCAATTATCACTGCTGCAAGATCAATTCAAATGGATGACGCAGCTAAGAAAAGATTAGTAGCGCAGGCAAGAGTTATTAGAGGTGAATTGTATTTGGATTTAAAACAAATGTATGGCGGTATTTTAATCGATACAATTCCAACAACACCTCAAAATATTAACGATCCTGTAGAATACAAAGTAGCAAGTGACGCAGATGTTTACAGATTAATCGATGCGGATTTAGATTATGCAATTGCCAATCTTCCTTTTAAAGTAGATCCAGGACGTTACGGGCAGGGTGTTGCACGACATATTCGTGGTAAAAGTGCTTTATGGCAGCAAGACTGGGCAGGTGCGGCGGCGCAGTTTGATGCTATTATCAATGACGGAACTCACGGCTTAGTTGCTCTTGCAGATGTTTGGGGACAAAACGGGAATCATAAAGAATCTCTTTTTACCTATCAAAAAGACTTTTTATTAGGTCCTGATGATAATTTAGCCGGAGGCGGCGGTTCTTGGCTGAGCAGTGTTTTTACACACAGAACTTATGAATTAAATACCAGCGAATTGGTTCAGGATGTGGCATACGGAGGTCAGGCTTTAGGCTGGTTTTACCCAAATAATTACTTGAAATCACTTTACGATCAAACAAACGACCTGAGATTTAAAACCTATTATTATTCCGATAATTATCAGGATTATAAAATCAATGTTCCAGGAAATCCAAAGTTCGGACAGCCAATTACAAATCCGGCAATCGCGGCTCCAAATGGAAATTACAGAGCTTGGCACTGGAGTTTGAAAAAATACCACGATACGGAAAAACTGCCAATGACTTCAAACAGTTACAAAGATTATATGTATTACAGATTGGCAGAAACGTATTTGTTGGCTTCTGAAGCTTATCACAATTTAGGAAATGATACCAAAGCCCTTGCATATTTAAATAAAGTAAGAAGAAGAGGTTATACTGGAAATCCTGAAAGCACCGTAACCACTTTTGATTTAACAGCTTGGACTTTAAATAATTATTTGGATGAATCGGCTAGAGAATTAGCATTTGAAAACAACAGATGGTTTCTCTTAAAAAGACTTGGACTTTTAGTAGAAAGACAGAATTTATATTTCCGTTCAAGTCCATCTGGAACTATTACTGGAGAAGTGCCCTTAAAAATGACTCCTGCAATGATCAATATGCCGATTCCACAAAGTCAAATCGATTTGATGGGAAAACCAGAAGGATTTAATGTAGGATACAATTAATTATTTAAAAAACATAGAAAACATAGTTTGAAAGCCTTTTTTGAGTTGTAAAACGATGTTTCTATGTGTTTAAAAATTAAACAGAAAAGTTAAGGTTAAAGTTAGTAATAACCCGATCCGGGAAACAAAGTAAAATTTGATTTCCGGATCAAACTAAAAAAAACACGATGATAAATAAACAATATATTTTAGGTCTATTAACTGTTTTGCTATTTGCTTCTTGCAGCAACGACGAAAAAGTAGTTTTTATAAATGCAGATGAAGACGGCGGTACAGGCAATCCAAATCCGATTACTCAAACCTTGAAAGAAAAGGCAAAGTTTAAGATTGGAGCAGCGGTTAAAATGAAAGATTTACAAGGAGAAGCCAATTATAAAAATGCAGTTTTAAAACATTATAACCAGATTACGGCTGAGTTCGAAATGAAAATGGCTAGTATCTGGTCATCTTCAACAGCCTATAATTTTACAGCCGCCGACTATTTAGTTGGTTTTGCAAAAGACAATAATATGGAAGTGCACGGACATACTTTAGTCTGGTACGATTCCTTTCCAGAATGGTTTAAAAACGCAAAATACGATTCCATTGCATTCGAGTCAAAAGTCAAAGTTTACATTACAGATGTTGTCGGTCGTTACAAAGGAAAAGTAAAAAGCTGGGATGTTGTAAATGAAGTTTTTGCCGACGGCGGAGCTTTAAGAAATGAAACCGTAATAAAACCAATTTTTAATGACCCAATAGGTTTTTACGGCAGATGTTTTAAATATGCAAAAGCAGCAGATCCAGATGCCAAATTATTTTACAACGATTACAGCGTAGTTCTCGATGGTGGAAAAAGAGCTGCCATTAAAAAAATGGTAACCAGATTCAAAGCAAATGGAATTCCAATCGATGGTGTGGGAGATCAATTTCACTATTCAACAGATACCAACAGGCAAACCATGAAAACCGGTTTTACTGATATGGCTTCAACAGGATTGTTAATTCATATTTCAGAATTAGACATCAAAGTAAACACAGCTAAATCGGATTCGTATGTTTTTACAGATGCCGAAGCACGAAAACAAGCTGAAACTTATAAATACATCACAACGATGTACGAAGAATTGCCTCAAACCCAAAAATTCGCCATTTCAACTTGGGGCGTAACCGACAAATATACTTGGCTGACAAGTTTCTGGAATTCAAAAGAGTATCCGTTACTTCTAGATGCGGACTATAATAAGAAACCAGCATATCAAGGATTTTTAGATGGATTGAAATAGAGTTTTTAAGAGTGTAGAATATAGAGAATAGAGAATAGAAAATAGAAAATAGAGAATAGAGGCAAGAAGCAAGATCTGAGATTTAGAAAAATCTTTTCTCTATGTTCTATAATCTATATTCTGAAAAGAAGCAGATTTTGCTGAAAAGTCTTGCTTCTTGCTTCTTGTCTCTACCATCTACCATCTCTCAAAAAAAATTAACCAAAAAACACAAAACCATGACTATAAAACTAAATCATATCGCTAAACTGAAATATTTCCTTTTAGTACTTTTTGCAAGTTTTTTTTCCTGTGAAGATGATGTACGCGAAGTATATCTTTTTAAAAAAGGAGAATTAAAAGCAGAATCCACCAATACCTCTGTTAAAGCAGGAGAAACCATTACATATACAGATTCGTCGACAAAAGTGCGTGCTGTAAAATGGACTTTTCAAGGCGGCTCTCCAGGTTCTTCTATCGAACCCAATGTTGAGGTAAAATATGCTAAAGGTGGTACTTTTACAACCACTTTAGAAATTACATTTGTTGACAATACCACTCAAAAGAAAACTTTTACGGTTGAGGTTGAAGCACCTGCAACTCCGCCAATTGTTATTCCGACTGATGCCCTTAAAATTTATTCTGAAAATCCTGATTTCACGAAAACAGCTCCTGTCCTAAACTGGGTTTCAAGTAATCAATTTGTAATTAAAGAAGTCGCTGCTGATGGTTATGAAGGAGCTTTTAGAAATTTTTCTCTTCCAGCAGCACCGCCAGCAGCAGAAGCTAAATGGGCAATGGCAATTCTATCGTTTGTAAATTTCACGGATATTTCTTCTTACACGCATATCAATATGGCGGTAAGAACGACCAGCACTGGAAAAATCAGATTTAGAATGAAAGATGCTTCCAACACTGGATATGTAGAATTTGATGCGACAAGTAATTTGTACGGATTAAAAAGAGACGGCAGCTGGAACATGGTTAAAATTCCAATCGCTGATTACAAAAAACAAAATCCGTCATTAGACTTGACAAAAATCAAAGATATTTTGGTTTTAAGAAGTGTTGATCCAGAAGATGTAAGAGCTTTAAATAACTACATTTTTGATATTGATCATATCTATTTATCTAAATAATTTCAAACACATAGAGATATAGGTTTTTTAGACTTGAGAGAGTTAAAAGTAAACTAGTTAGTTTCTCATGTAGCAAAATCTATGTGTATGTGAGCGCCTTTCTCAGCCCAAAGAGAATCTATGTTTCTATGTGTTAACATATTAAAAAACAAATTTAATGAAGCATTCCATTTATGTATTGTTCTGTTTTATAAGCCTTATTACTACAAATGCACAGAATAACATTACGTACCAAAAAGTAGAAGCCAGACAAAATGCATTAGATCCAAAATGGGTTGCGTACGATGCAAAGACAGTTGACAAGCTGCCTGGATTTAAAATTAAAAAGCAAGAACCGATTTCTATTTACGGCGGTTCTAAAGTCTGGCAGAAAGAAGCGACGGGATTTTTTAGAACAGAAAAGGTAAACAACAGATGGTGGATTATTGATCCAGAAGGCTATCCGTTTATTTACAAAGGTGTTGCAGTTTTTAACGCAGGACGCTCTGTAAATCAGCAGAAAGCATTCGATAAAAAATACGGAAGCCCAGAAAATTGGCTGAAGCAAGAAACGAAATTACTTCGTGACAATGGTTTTAATGGAGTAGGTGCGTGGTCGAATATAGATTTGGTTCGAAAAGCTGAAAATCCATTGGTTTATACCATAATTATTTCGCCAATGGGCATGTATCATTCCGATCATATTAAAAAATACGGCGGAAAATACAAAGAAGCCAGCTGGCAGAATTACCGTTTTGATCTCGTAATGGTTTTCGATAAAGAATTTGATGCCTACGTAGAAAAATCCGTAAAAGACGTTTCTCAATATAAAAATGATAAGTATTTGATGGGTTATTTTACTGATAATGAACTTCCATGGTATAACGACGCATTAGATAAACATTTAACTTTATTGGCCAAAGATGAACAAGGATATATTGCAGCAAAAGATTGGCTGGACAAAAGAAAAGGTTTTAAAGCTTCAATTTCTGATGTAAATCAGGAAGATAGAATGGCATTTACCGCTTTTTATTTTGAAACTTATATGAGGAAAGTCACAGAAGCACTTCGAAAAGCAGATCCGAACCACCTTTATTTAGGATGCCGTTTCAATCAGGATAAGGAACAGGAATTAACAAATCCTGAGATTTTTAAAGTGGCTGGAAAATACATGGATATCATTTCAATAAATCATTATAGAAAATGGGAGCCAAGTCAGGAATTAATGAACAATTGGGGAGAATGGTCAGGAAAGCCTTTTTTAATTACAGAATGGTACACCAAAGGAGAAGATTCTGGGCTGCCCAATAATACCGGCGCGGGCTGGCTGGTTCGAACGCAGAAAGAAAGAGGACTTTTCTATCAGAATTTCACTTTGGAATTACTTAAAAATAAAAATTCTGTCGGCTGGCATTGGTTCAAATATATGGATAATGATCCAGAAGATTTAACTACCGATTATTCCAACAGAGATTCCAACAAAGGAATTGTCAACAGCAAATTTGAACCGTATCAGCCTTTGTTAAAAGAAATGAAAGTGATTAATGAAAATGCTTACGAACTGACACGTTATTTTGATAATAAAAAGAATTAAAAATTAAGAATTAAAAATTAAAAATTAAAAAATCCACTAATCTGCTAAATCTGCCGAATCTGCGAGCGAAAATTTTTTCCCGCAGATTTAGCAGATCAGCAGATTTAATCTAGTGATGTGTTTAAATTAATTAGACCTATATAATTAAAGATAAAAACTATGAAAAAAATTGTAATGCTGTGCTGTACTTTTCTGCTGATGGGGAAAGCAATGGCGCAGGAAATTCCTTTAGTTTCCAATATTTCATCGAGGAACAATATTACCTTAAACGGAAAATGGAGTTATATCGTAGACCCGCTAGAAAACGGATATTACGATTACCGTTTAATGCCGTTTAAGAACAACGGATTCTTCGAAAATAAGAAGTGGAATACCACAGATTTAACCGAATATAATTTTGCGACTTCTGCCACGATGGATATTCCGTCTGACTGGAATAGTAAAGACGAAAGATTGTTTTTTTATGAAGGAACAGTTTGGTTTCAGAAAGACTTCAATTACAAGAAGAATTCTCAAAGCAAAGGTATTCTTCATTTTGGAGCAGTCAATTACGATGCAAAGGTTTATGTAAACGGAAAACTCGCAGGAACTCACGTTGGCGGTTACACACCATTCAATTTTGATGTAACCGATTTATTGGTGGACGGCAATAATTTTGTGGTAGTAAAAGTAGACAACAAACGCCATAAAGATAATGTCCCGACCGTAAACATGGATTGGTGGAATTACGGCGGTATTACAAGAGACGTGACTTTAGCGCAAGTCCCAAATACCTATATCGAAGATTATTTGGTACAATTGGATAAAAAAGAAAAAGGAAAAATTTCCGGCTGGATAAAACTAAATAGTGAAATAGCAAACCAATCTGTTTCGGTTTCGATTCCTGAATTAAAAATCAAAAAGAACGTTACGACTGATGCCAAAGGAATTGCATATTTTGAAATTAAAGCGAATCCTATTTTATGGACACCAGAAAAACCGAAATTATATGAAGTAACGATTAGCAAAGCCGATGAAAATATCGCAGATCAAATTGGTTTTAGAGCTATAGAAACCAAAGGAAAAGAGATTCTGTTAAACGGAAAAAAAGTCTTTTTACGCGGTATTAGTATTCACGAAGAAGCTCCTTTCCGATCTGGAAGAGCTTGGTCAGAAGAAGATGCTGTTACTTTATTGACTTGGGCAAAAGAATTAGGCTGTAACTATGTTCGTCTGGCGCACTATCCGCATAACGAAAAAATGGTAAAAGAAGCTGAAAAAATGGGATTGATGATCTGGTCTGAAGTTCCAGTTTATTGGACCATTTCATGGACGAATCCAGACACTTACGCGAATGCAGAACGTCAGTTGCACGATATGATTTACAGAGATAAAAATCGCTGCGGCATTGTAATCTGGTCAATTGCAAATGAAACGCCGCATGGAGATGACAGAGATATTTTCTTGAGTAAATTGGCCAAATATGCGCGTACACAAGATAATTCTCGTTTAATAAGTATGGCGATGGAAGTAACCAAAAGTCCGAACAATGTTAATACACTTCACGATAATATGAACGAATATGTAGACATTGTGAGTTTCAACCAATATTTAGGCTGGTACCGAGGAACCAATGAATCTTGCAAAGACATGCAATGGGTCATTCCGTACAACAAACCTGTTATCATCAGCGAATTTGGCGGCGAAGCTTTACAAGGTCGTCACGGCGATAAAAAAGAACGCTGGAACGAAGAATATCAAGAAGAATTATATATTCAAAACACGCAGATGTTCAATCGTATCGAAGGTTTAGCAGGAGTTTCTCCGTGGATTTTAGTTGATTTCAGATCACCAAGAAGACAATTGCCAAACATTCAGGATTTCTTTAATCGTAAAGGTTTAATCTCCGATCAAGGAATTAAAAAGAAAGCTTTTTATGTAATGAAAGATTGGTACACGCAGAAAGAAGCCGAATATAAATAAGAGTTTTAGATAATGTGAAAAGCCTTCAAAGTCAAGTTTTTGATTTTGGAGGTTTTTTGGTTTTTTATTGAATTTTATTTTCACTTTTTTGAGCAGTTATCATATGTGATAACCTTTATTCCAGAATAATAATTCAATTTTGACTTATCAAAAAATGTCAATTATAAATATGGAAACACAACAAAAAGCCGTAACAGAATTATTAGAAATAATGAATAAAGGAAACTATTTTAATAAACTCAAACCTAAAAATGATTTCTTTTCCGCAACGCTGAATGTGTCTTGTTACAGTGAATTAAATATTATGATTATTGCTTTGTTAAAGGCAAGTATAACAATGCTCCAAAGCGAAAATTCTACCAAGCCTTTCTCTGATGCTATGATTTTGGTTGAAATGGCTTTGCAGTTACTTCCGAATGATGAAATGGAGTTGTTGGATGAGTTGCATAGGGTTGGTGCGGATATGATACAATAATTCTGATTTCAGTTTTAATTTTAACGACTTAGTAAAATTTCATGAATTTTGCTTAGTCGATTGTTCACTTTTTTCTTTCTTTTTTTACGGATTTCCATAACCTTGTTAATGAAATATTCGATATTTTAGCCATTCGATAAAAATCGAACTAAATACAAGTTTTATAATATTTCATGACCCAACAACAAATAAAAAATTTAGAAAAAGAACTCTGGGATGCAGCTGATGAATTAAGAGGAAATTCTAAACTTACAGCGGCCGAATACAAAGATCCTTTATTAGGATTAGTTTTGCTTCGTTTTGCACAAAACCGCTATGAAGATGCCAAAATTAGCGTAGCTAATTCTCTGCCTATAAATCCACGAACAGGAAAAAAACGTGAAGCAACAAAAGATGATTTTGCAGGTGCTGGCGCTATACTTTTACCTGAAAAAGCAAAATATGAATATCTTGCAGCGCTTCCTGAAAGTGAAGATATGGCAGAAGCCATTAATAATGCAATGAAATTAATAGAAGCAGAATACCCAGATTTAGCTGGAATTTTGCCAAAAAGTTATCAGGAATTTGATGATAAATTACTTCGCGATTTAGTTCGTGTTTTCAATAAAGATGCGGTAAGGCAAGCTAAAGGCGATGTATTCGGGCGTATTTATGAGTTTTTCTTAATGAAGTTCTCTATGCAGGGAGCAGGTGCGCAGGAAGGTGGAGAATTCTTTACACCGCCTTCATTGGTTAATCTTATAGTGAATTTTATACAGCCCAATCACGGAATAATTCATGATCCTGCTTGTGGTTCTGGCGGTATGTTTGTACAAACGGCTCATTTTATTCAGGACCACGAAAACAAAAGCGTCAACGAAGCTATTCATGTTTATGGTACTGAGCTGAAAAGCAATAATGCTAAACTAGCCAAAATGAACTTGGCAATTCACGGTATAGAAGGTAAAATAATTGAAAGTAACAGCTTTTATACAAATCCTCATAATCTTACTGGGAAATGCGATTTTGTAATGGCAAATCCTCCTTTTAATGTAGATAAGGTCGATGCCAAAAACAAATTTCTGGCAGAAGATGAACGACTTCCTTTTGGGGCACCGCTTACAGGCAACGGAACCGTAAGTAATGGTAATTATTTGTGGATGCAGTATTTCTATTCGTACTTAAACCCAACAGGACGAGCAGGTTTTGTTATGGCGTCTTCGGCTACAGATGCTGGAAATGCCGAAAAAAGAATACGAAAAGCACTTATAGAAACTGGAGCTGTTGAATGTATTGTTTCGGTTGGAAATAACTTTTTCTATACACGTTCTCTTCCTTGTCACGTATGGTTTTACAACAAAGGAAAAAAGCCCGAAAACAAAAACAAAATCCTGATGATTGATGCGCGTAATACTTTTAAAAAAGTATCTACAACCATCAATGATTTTAGTGAAGATCAGCTTGAAGGATTAACAGCAATAATGCAACTTTTCCGCGGTGAAAAACCAGAAGTTAGATCCAATAATGAATGGTTTAAGGGGAAATTTCCATCTGGAAAATATCAGGATATAGAAGGTTTATGCAAAATTGTTGACCTAAAAGAAGTCGAAGAACAAGATTACAGCCTTACACCTGGTCGTTATGTAGGTGTAGTAGTCGATCTTGATATGGATTTTGATTATAAAGGGCGTATGATTGAAATTCATGATGAATTAGCTTCTTTGAATGATGAAGCTAATTTATTGATGGAGCAGATTCAAAGGATAAAATTATGAGAGCAGGATGGAAAGATGTAGAATTGGGGGAAATTCTTTTAAATATTAAAGGAGGAGGAACACCTTCTAAAAATAACCCTGATTATTGGGGAGGTAATATCCCATGGTGTTCTGTAAAAGATATGCAAGATGATAAATTTCTATTAACTTCCACTCAGGATTTTATAACTGAATTAGGGCTAAAATCAAGTTCCTCAAATCTTATAAGAAAGGGAACAGTTGTAACTTCAACTCGTATGGGATTAGGAAGAGCTTTTATTTCTGATATTGATATTGCAATTAATCAAGATTTAAAAGCGCTTTACCCAACTAACGAATTGAATAATAATTTTTTATTATGGTTGATTATTTACAACAGAAGTAATTTAGAAAGTCTTGGAACAGGTTCTACAGTCAAAGGAATTAGGCTAGAAACTTTGAAATCACTAAAAATAAAGCTTCCCCCTTTGCCGATCCAAAAAAAGATAGCTTCCATCTTATCAGCTTATGATGATTTGATAGAAAACAATTTAAAACGAATTAAATTATTAGAAGAAAAAGCCCAACTTACTTATGAGGAATGGTTTGTAAAAATGCGTTTTCCAGGTTATGAAACTGCGAAGTTTGATGAGATTACGGGGTTGCCTGAGGGGTGGGAGAAGAAAGCTTTTTCTAATATTGTCAATGTAAATCCTAAGACAATTATTAAAACACGAAGTGTTGCTCCTTATATTCCTATGAGTTCTATTTCAGAAAATTCAATGATTATTGAGCCTATTGAGTATAAAAGTGTTTCTGGAGGAATGAAATTTAAAAATGGAGATACATTATTTGCGCGAATTACTCCTTGTTTAGAAAATGGAAAAACTGGATTTGTTCAATTTATGGAAGATGATGATATGATTGCTTTTGGTTCTACAGAATATATTGTTCTTAGGGAAACGACTAGCATTGGTAAATACTTCATTTACTGTACATCTCGAGAAGAGAGATTCAGGGAAAATGCAATTAAAAGCATGGTTGGTTCCGATGGTAGACAAAGAGTAAAAACAGAGTGTTTTGATAAATATTTTGTAAATTATGCCCCATCACATATTAGGGGGAATTTTGAAAATTTTGCAGATAATATTTTTCGTTCAATACAAATTTTCGTAAATCAAAATCATTTTCTTAAGGAAGCGCGTGATATTTTATTGCCAAGATTAATGAGTGGAATGATTGATGTGGAGGAGCTACAAACAGAATCCTTTAAAAGTTAACATGAAAATATTTTTTGGAAAAATATCGAGTAAATTCGATACAGAGCAAATTGAAAAAGGCTATTACCAAGCTCCGCGACATAGTACATGGTACAATGGTATTGATGTTGGTGATTATGCATTTGTAATTGGTGGAAATCGTATTCAATTATGGAAAGCAAAAGATTGGAGCGACATGGCTGGCAGTGAAAATGCGAGACTTGATTTTGATATTTTGATTTCTGATACTGGTCTAAAAATAAAAGATTTAATAGCTTTTAAGTTTTTTAAACTTACAGTCGATTTAATTGTAAAAACTACAAGATCAACTGGTGGGGAGAAGAAAGCATTTTTTGCTTTAGAATTTGAATCTTCATTTCTAGAAGAAGATCTATTAAATCCTGAGACTTATAGTAAGGTAGAGAATTTTAGAAGTATTCGAACTTTTTTGCCTAAACAAGATATCGATCTTAATTCCTATGATATTCAATTGCAATTTAAAGAAGGTCGATTAATTCTTCACCAAATTAAAAATTGTGAACCAGGAATTATAGATAAATATGTAGATAATACTTCAAAAATAGGAAAAGGACAACCTTTAAAAGACAAGACACTGTCTATATTAAGAGCATCTAAAAATATTATAAAGCCTTTAGATATTTCTATCAAAGATCTTTATGATGCTTGTATGTGCAAATACAAAGTGGTAACCCAAGAAACAAAGTATTGGGTAGTAAATGGCTATGAACAAGAAAAGATAAATTATGATTTAGAAAATGATAGTTTTGTGATGTATTTTCAATACACAGTTCAAAAGCAAGGAACAGTAACACAAACTCTTAATACCGCTAAAAAAATAAAACCTGGCGATAAAGTACTTTTATTTAATCAAAATAAATTTTTTGGGCATTCAACATTTACAGAAGCAGAAGTTGAAAGTACTTTAGAAACAACTTTAGATGATTTATTAAGAAACCGATCGAGGAATGACGACGGTGAAATCGTAACTTTTACAGATGCTCCCTGTCTTTATGAAGATTTGACGATTGAAAATGGTTTTAATACAGAATGGGGGCAACGACTTTCATTAGAAGGATGGGAAGATGTAAATGAAGAAGGAAAATATATATCGGGTATTTCGGAACATCTAGGACCATCTTCAATAATTACAAACACAATAATTCAACTTAAAGACAAGACTTTTTTTGATCTTGTAAAAAGAATTCTTTCGGGAGAAGTTGAAAATGCTAACGAATATAAAAAAATGAATACAATCGTAGATTTAATTAAGCATAAAAAACAAATTATCCTACAAGGACCTCCTGGTACAGGAAAAACTTTCACTGCCAAGGATCTTTCTGAATTGCTGATTTTTGATTCTATTTCATCAGATAAAAAAGAACAAAAAAGTAGACTTGAAGATTCTGGAAGATTTTCTTTAGTTCAGTTTCATCCTTCATTCTCTTATGAAGATTTTGTTCGAGGAATTTCAGCAAAAAGTATTGATGGAAATGTTTTGTATGAAACAGAAAATAAAATCATGGCATCTTTCGCCGAAAAAGCTCTTAATAATCAAAATGCGGCATCAAAAGAATTAGAAGAGTTTTCAAAAGAAAAGCATGTTGAAAAATTGATATTTAAGTTTGCTGAAAGTGTCGCAACCGAAATTTCAGAGAATGAGATTTATAGCATAACAGATTCTGTTGGGATAATAAATGTTGAAGAAGATGCTTTTCGTTATTCTGGAGATTGGGCAACTAGTCGAAGAATGAAGTTTAATGATTTGATTCTGGCTCAATTAAATAATGTAGAATCTAGACAAGATCTTATAAGATTGCATGGTGTTTCAGGTCTAGCAAAACAACATGCTTCTTATTTTATTAAAGTTCTTAATATGTTTCAAGAATTATTTGAAGAAGAATTGAAGCAAGATGGAGAAACGACAATTGAAAAACCAGAATTAGAAAATTTTGTATTAATTATCGACGAAATAAATCGAGCCAATTTGCCTTCTGTATTAGGAGAACTTATTTATGCATTAGAATATCGTAATGAAACTGTTCAATCTATATATGCTGTAGATGGTGATAATTCGTTAATAATACCTGAAAATTTATACATTATTGGTACAATGAATACAGCAGACAGAAGTGTAGGACATATTGATTATGCTATAAAAAGGCGTTTTGCATTTGTTGATGTTTTGCCAAATGAAGAAGTGATAAAAATAGAAAAAGCTAAAGAACTTTTTAATAGCGTAGCAAAACTTTTTGTAAAAGAAGAAAACGGAAAAAAAAGTAATTCAGATTTTCTGGCTTCAGATTTTGATTTCAAAGAAGTACAATTAGGACATAGTTATTTTATCCTGAAAGATGGAACAGCTGAAGAGCAAAAAGATGAACTTCAAATGAGATTAAATTATGAAATAATTCCAATCTTAAATGAATATATGAAAGATGGATTATTACTAGAATCTGCAAAAGAAGAAATTGAAAAATTAGCAAATTTTGAGTGTTAATTTATTAAAATATCTAGAGCATGATGATGAACTTTTAGATGACAAAGTTTTATTGTCTAAAGATTTTTACGAGACTTTATTTGCAAAAACTCGTAAAGGACGAGATACAAGTTTGCCTTGTTTTTCTATTCGTAAACTTGAAAATGATGTCAATAAATATAATGTAAAAGCAAGTTATTATATTGGCGTTGATTGGTTAGATGTTAATCATACTGCTTTGTATATTGCTCCAAAATTAAATGATTTAGGTAAAGAAATTAATTTTATCAAAATGCTTTTTTCTTCATTACGACATCCAGATGTTGCTAAAGAAGTTAATGAGTTATTTGAAGTAAAATGGGATTTACCATTAATTGAAATTGAACAAAAACAAGATTTATTAACACCTTTTTTAGTAGTCGAATTTTTGAGCTTAGTTAGAACCATAGTCAAAAAAGGGTTAAAAAAATCATATTACAAAAGAGAAAACAATCTTAATAGTAAAATTAAAGGAAAGGTTCTCGTTGGAAAAACAATCAAATTAAATATTCAACAAAATAAAAATCTTTACACCTATTGTAGTTACGACGAATTTGGTTTAGATAATAAAGAAAATCGCTTATTAAAAAAAGCACTCACTTTTGTAAAAAGATATTTGCCGAATTATTCACATCTCAATAATGATAAAGATTTACAAAATACATTTAGTTTTATTAACCCTGCTTTTCACGATGTCTCAGATGAAATTGACTTGAGTGAAATTAAATATAGCAAAACAAATGCATTTTATAAAGAGTACGAATCTGCAACACGTTTAGCAAAGCTAATTCTAAAGAGATTTGGTTACAATATTTCTAATACAGAAAAAGATATAATTAAAACACCTCCTTTTTGGATAGATATGAGTAAATTGTTTGAGTTATATACCTTAGGATTATTGAAAGATCGTTTTCAGAATCAAGTAAAATTTCAATACAAATATTATGGTAATGAACTAGATTTTTTACTAAAAACACATGATTACCAAATGGTCATAGATGCGAAATATAAAATGATTTATCTAAACGGCAGTCATGATGAAGATATTCGTCAAATTAGTGGTTATGCCCGCTTACAAAAAGTTTATGAAGAATTAGATAAAAAGCAAGGTGAGGTTATTGATTGTTTAATTATTCATCCAGATCAAGAAAATGGCTTAGAAGATTTAAGAAATGTTGATCTCAAAAGTGCTAAAATTCCAAGATATTTTGATGTTTATCAAATTGGATTAAAATTACCTTATATCAAATAATATGAGTTACGAATATTCAGAAGATGCCCTTATAGAACAAGCCACTCAAGATGTATTAGAAGAGTTGGGTTGGAAAGTAGTAACAGCATGGACAAAAGAAACCTTTGGAGAAGATGGTTTACTTGGTCGTGAAAATAAATCGGAAGTAGTTTTAAAGCGTTATACGATTAAAGCGTTATACGATCTTAATCCTGAATTGCCTTCCACTGTTTATGAGCAGGCTTATGAAATTCTAACTCAAAAAGTAGCCGATAAAACATTAGCCAGTACAAATAAAGAAAAATACGAACTTCTCAAAAATGGTATTCCAGTAAGTTTTACTAATAATGAAGGAGAATTGGTAAAAAAGAAACTTAAGGTTTTTGATTATTCTGATTATTCAAATAATGATTTTTTAGCCGTTCGCCAACTTGAAATTGTAGGCGATTTGTATAGTCGTCGACCTGATGTTATTGGGTTTGTAAATGGAATTCCGTTAGTTTTCTTTGAACTAAAAGCACATTGCAATGATTTGCGAAATTCTTATAATGACAATATAAAAGATTATAAAGACACGATTCCTCAAGTATTTCATGCTAATGCTTTTATAATCTTGAGTAATGGAGTAGACAGTAAAGTAGGAACTGTAACGAGTCCATACAAATTTTTTCTGGACTGGAAAAGAATTGAAGAAGAGCAGGAAGGAATAGTAAGTTTGGATACGATGCTTCGTGGAACTTGTGCGCCAAACAGATTGATGGATCTTTTTGAAAACTTTTTACTGTTTGATGAAAATAGTGGTGATGTAGTCAAATTAATGGCGAAAAATCATCAATACATTGGAGTAAATAAAGTTTTAGAAAATGTAAAAAATATTGATGAACTTCAAGGAAAACTAGGAGTTTATTGGCATACTCAAGGGAGTGGAAAATCGTATTCGATGGTTTTTTTATGCGAGAAAGTTCATCGAAAATTTGGAGGTGCCTATACTTTTTTAATTGCTGTTGATAGAACCGAATTAGAAAATCAGTTATATGATACTTTTTCCGGCGTTGGTATTGTAAACGATAAAAATATTGTTGCAGGAAAAAAAACAGGAATTACTGGACGTGATCATTTAAGAGAATTACTTTCAGAAAATCATCGTTATGTTTTTACTTTGATTCATAAATTTTCTATTGATAATGAAAAAGAAACAGAATACCCGCTCATTACAAACCGTAAAAACATCATTGTAATTTCTGACGAAGCTCATCGAACTCAAGGTGGAACTTACGCTCGTAATATGCGTTTCTTTGGTTTGCCAAATGCTTCCTATCTTGGTTTTACAGGAACACCGATAATCAAAGACGAAGAAGAATTAACTAAAAATATTTTTGGAGAATATGTTTCGGTTTATGATTTTAAACGCGCCATTGAAGATGATGCCACATTGCCTTTATTATATGTAAACAGAGGTAAAAAGCTTGGAATAGAAAACCCAGAACTTGATGAAAAAATGGCTGAGGTTTTAGAAGATGAAAATCTCGATGAAGATGAAAAGAAAAAATTATCTTATTTATTTCAAAAAAATTATCCAATTCTTACCGCAGAAACCCGTTTAGATGATATTGCAAAAGATCTAGTATGGCATTTTAACGATAGAGGTTATCAAGGAAAAGCAATGTATGTGGCACTTGATAAGCCAACAGCCGTAAGAATGCATAAATTGATCATGAAATACTGGCCTATATATTTGAAAGAATTGGAAGGCCGAATTTTAAAAGCCCAAGATCAGCAAGAAGCCCAAGAACTACAACGCAAATATGATAAAGTTGCAGAAACAGAAGTTTGTGTAGTTGTAAGCAGTGAGCAAAACGAAGTTGATAAATTCCGTAAAATGAATTTAGATATTGAACAGCATCGTCGCAAAATGGTTGAGCGTAATTTAGAAAAAGAGTTTAAAGATGCCGATAATCCATTTCGTTTAGCCATTGTTTGCGCAATGTGGATTACAGGTTTTGATGCTCAATGTGTGTCAACAGTATATCTCGACAAACCTATAAAAGGACATACACTTATGCAGACCATTGCACGAGCTAATCGTGTATATGATGATGAAAAAGAAAATGGTTTAATTGTAGACTATGGAAACGTATATAAGCAATTGGAAAAAGCTTATTCTGTTTATGGTGAAGGAGGAAAAGGAAACAATGATTCTAATGATGGTAAAGCCGTTGAGGAGATTGCTGATCTTGAAGGTGAATTGAAAAATGCGATTCGAGAAGCTAAGGATTATTTACATTCTATAAATTTTAAATTATCAGATTTATTTAATGTAAAACCAATGGAGAAGATTGGTTTGCTAAAAAAAGCAGGAGATTGTGTTTGTTTAAACGAAACAACTCGAACCAGTTTTGAAATGATGGCTCGTAGTGTTTTTAGGAAATATAAAGCGTTATTTCCAGAGGAGCAGGCTAAATCTTATATAAAAGAATTTAATGCAATTGAAGCAATTTATAATTTGTTAAATCAAAATGTAAAATCTGCTGATGTTACTGAGATCATGATGCAATTGCAAAATATAGTTAATGAAAGTATATACTTGCAGCAAGATCAGGTTAATGAATCTGAAAACGAAGTTTATGTAGATTTAAGCATGTTTAATTTCGAAAAGCTTAAAGCTGCTTTTGCAAAAATGCCAAATAAAAATACATTTGTTTTTGATTTACAAAATGCAATTGATCAAAAACTTCAGCAAATGTTAAAAGAAAATCCATTACGATTAGATTTTTATGATCGATATAAAGAAATAGTTGAAGAATATAATAAAGGAAAGTCTTTAGAGGACACCTTAAACGCTTTTAACAATCTGAATCAATTTGTACAAGATCTGAGCTTTGAAGAGAAAAGGATGGTGAGGGAACAATTGCAAGATCAAGAAACACTTGCAATTTTTGATTTGCTTCGTGAAGGAAAAGAGTTAACTGGACCAGATCTTAAACAGGTTAAAAAAGTGGCAACTGAAACACTTGAAAAATTAAAAGCCGAAAAGTTAAAAATAGATCGTTGGCGAGAAAAGAGAGAAGTTACTGCACAAGTTAAAAGTGAAATTTATAATCAATTACTTTGGCTTCCGCAAGAAGTATATACAGATGAGGAAGTCAGCCTTAAAACTGTGACTATATATCAGCATATTTTTTCTAATTATTATGGTTCTGGGGATAGTGTTTATAACAAAAGAGCAAGTTAGTGTAAAATAATATTCTTTGCTGTCAAAGCTGGATTATCTTTCCCAATATGTTTCAAAAGTGAAATTTCATATTGGTTCAGACAATAGCAGATCACAAGTTGCAATCTCTAGAGTAACAGCTAAAAAAGCTACGAAGAAGAAGTCGCTTATTTTGGCGAAAAACTAAAATTGAAACTTTGTGTGTCAGATTGATAAAAAAGATAGGAAAATACAAAAGCCCTAAACATTCTCGTTTAGGGCTTTTGTATTTTTATGGATAACCATTTTATTTCACCAAATAATCAACCTGATCAGCTTCGCAAAGTCTAAAATAACCCATTGCATAATTATTAGCATTGTTGGTATTGATTATATTCCCGCGAATGTTTCCAGGAGGAACAGAAAACGGATTTGAATTTGAAGCTTCTAAAATTAATTTCATGTAATTAAAAAAGTTTTTAGAAACACCTCTATGTGTAATTTTTACCGTATTTCCGGACTTCATATCTTCATCGGAAAATCTTGTACTGATTTCATTTCCATTATAAAATTCATCATTTGTAATTTCATATTCTGGAAAAATTAGAAACTCACTTTGGTAATCGGTTAAATAAAAATTAACTTGATCTGCGGGATCCGTATAGTAAAAAGTCAGTTCGATTACATCTTCTCCGCCAAAATCGGGAACAATGGCTTGATCCACTTTAGTAATTGGCGTTACAGAAGTTAGTTTTTCGGTTGCTGTAAAACTTTGTCCTTCGGCTTCAACAAATAATTTATAATCCATGTCGATTACTGGAACAAAATTATTGCATTTGTAAACTCCTGCTTCAGATTCAGTAAAAGTAAAAACGTCGCCATTACTATTTTCCACACGCACTTGAGCTCCCGAAACTTTTGGTGTTGTGTCGTTGTAATAAGGAGCTGTTTTACTGATTTTTATAGTTTGTTCGTTTCCGGCAGTTCCTTTTTTCCAGATAATTTCAGCATCAATTACCAATCTTGTTTCGCCAGTTTCCAAATCAAGGTTTACAACATCTTCACAAGAAGTAAAAGACAAAGCCAGGAAAAGCGTTAGTAATGCCAGCGCTTTGTTTATTGTACTATATTTTTTTAATCTGTTCATCGCATTAAAATTTAAAATTATAAGAAATTCCAGGTACAATTCCGAAAATCGAAAGTCTTCTGGTTTCATTTGCTCCTGTATCGTCATTAGTTGTAAAACTCATAGAAGCAGCATTTTTTCTGTTGTAAATATTATAAAGGCTGAATACCCAATAGCTTTGCCACCCTTTCTTTTTGTCTGGTTTTGGAGTGTAAGTTGCAGCAACATCCAAGTGGTGGAAAAGAGGTAATCTGTTTTCGTTTCTTAAAGAATAATTAGGAACATTGATGCCACCAAATTCATAATATCCATTGGCATAAGTAACCGGCTGACCTGACTGTAAAGTGAAATTTCCATTAAAAGACCATTTCGGATTCAGTTCATAGCTTCCTACGATGCTTAAATTATGAAGTTTATCATATCCAGATAAATACCAATCGCCATTTGCAATTCCTGGTTCTTCAGGCGTTCTTCCAACGGTTTTTTGTTCTGCTCTAGATAAAGTATAAGAAACCCATCCTGTGAAATTACCAGCGTTTTTTCTAAATAACAATTCCAGTCCGTAAGATCTGGCTTTACCGTTCAGGATCACTTGTTCAATATTATTGTTGGCCAAAACATCGGCTCCATCAATATAATCGATACGATTTTGAACTTTTTTATAGAATAATTCTCCTTCAAAAGAATAATCACCGTCTTTAAAATTTTGGAAATAACCCATTGCGTACTGGTCCAAAAGCTGAGGTTTAGTAAAAGGACCACTTGGAGTCCAGATGCTCATAGGCAGGGGAGACTGTGTATTCGATAAAATATGAATGTACTGCGCCATTCTATTATAACTTGCTTTTACAGAAGTTTCATCATTAAAAGCATAAGACAAAGCAGCTCTTGGTTCAAAATTATTAAAAGTGCTTATGGCTTGTCCTTTTTTGTAACTTATTGTTCCTGTTGGAGTTCCTTCCTCATAAATTTTATAAAGCGGATTAAATACTACAGCCTGACCATTTTCATAAGTACTGATTTCTTCGCCGCCTAAACGATAAAATGAACTGTAACGAAGTCCGTAACGGAAATTCAGTTTTTCTGTAATTTGATTTTCAAAATCGATATAAGCAGAAGTTTCTAATGCATATTTTTTATCCAGCTGTTTGTAATTGAACTGAGAATCTGAACTTGTTGGCTGTACAACTCCTGGATTGAAGTTGTAATACAAACCATCAATTCCGTAATTGATTTTGAATTTTTCTGATGTTTGGTAATTCCAAGCATATTTTAGTCCGTAACTGCTGATGCTGCTGTCCCATTCGAAATTCTCTGTAGAAAGTCCCAAATTGAATTTATAGTCACTGTAAAAACCAGAAAGATTACTGTTTAAACGATCAGAAAATTTATGTTTCCAGCTTAAAATACCCATTGTACTTCCGTAGGTACTCGAAAAACGTTCATTGATATCGAATAAATCATTTCCTAAATAACCAGAAAAAGAAAGTGTATTATTTGGGTTAAAACGGTAATTGAATTTAGCATTCAAATCATAAAACATGGCAGAGTTTTTATTATCTGCCAGTTTCATGAACAAATGCGCATACGAAGCACGTCCGGAAAGGATGAACGAACTTTTCTCTTTTTGTATTGGTCCTTGAACCAAAAGTCGGCTAGAAATAATTCCAATTCCTCCGTTAACTTTATAATTTTCAAAATCGCCGGTTTGCTGTGTAACGTCTAAAACAGAAGAAACACGTCCTCCAAATTTCGATGGAATTCCGCCTTTATATAAATCTAAACCATTAACAATGTCAGCATTAAAAATCGAGAAGAATCCAAACATATGCGAATCCGCATAAACAGGAGCGCCGTCTAAAAGAATCAAATTCTGATCGGCTGCACCACCGCGGACATTAAAACCCGAAGAAGCTTCTCCGGCATTCGTAACTCCAGGCAAAGTTAAGATCGACTTTAAAGGATCTGGTTCGCCCATTGCCACAGGAATTTTTTTGATTTCCTGCATCGAAAGTCTGTTCACACTCATTTGAGTGGTTTTAACATCAACAGCTTTATTGTTCATTACAATTACTTCGCCTAATTGCTGGCTGTCCGATTCTATATTGAAATTTAGGGTAGTGTCATCATTAATATTTATCTGTCTTTCCTTATTCTGAAAACCGACATAACTAATCGAAACGGTATAAGTTCCATTCGGAACTTCGATGCTGTATTTTCCATTGACATCTGTTACAGTGCCAGTCTGTAATTCTGTGATATAAACATTGGCGCCAATAACAGGTTGTTTTTCATCATCAAGAATCTGACCTTTTAGCCTGCTTTTTTTTTTGGTCGTCGTTTTAGGACTTTGAGCTTTCTGTTTCACAAAAATATTATTGCCTGCTATAGAAAATTGTAAAGAGGCAGTTTTATTTAATTCTGAAATAAGTTTTTCAATAGTAGTCTGCTTAAAAGTATTTTTTTGAGTAAAATATTTTTTACCAGTATCGATTTGATCTGTAAAAGCAAATTTATAATCTGTTTGATTTTCAATTTGCTTGAAGAATTCTTTTAAAGTGACATTTTGATCTACAGTTATCGTAACGCTTTGAGCGGACATACATAAGCTGAATAAAAAAAAGCATGCTGAAATTATATGCTTCATGAAATTTCGTATTTTTGAATATTATTAAATGGAATAACTTCGTGTTATCCTGATTAAGAGGAGGATGTGTAGTTTCGCGGCTTACATCCTTTTTCGTTTATTATTGAAAAGTAATCTGTTTTAGATCTTCATTTATTTCAAAGTTTAGGTTATACATTTCTGCTATTAATTGTACAATTGTATTTAAATCTTCTTTTTTGTTGATTCGAATGGTAATTTTTTGAGTAGAATATTCTTGAGGGATATTTACTTTGTAACCATAATTTTCTTCGATATAAGTTCCTAAAGCGCTTAACTTAGCATCGTCAAAATCTATAAAACGACTAAACTCGGCAACTGCAGCAATATGATTTCCGTAAGTAAATTTCTCGCCAGGTTTTAGAATCCATTTTTGTTCTTGACCGTTTACGTTCATTTGGACACTTCCCTCGTACAATTCAACAGTAACTTCTTTTTGATTTGATTCTTTTACTATAAAAGAAGTTCCTAAAACAGTTGTTGTCGTTTCGTTACAAAAAACCTGAAAAGGATGCTGTTTGTCTTTTTTAACTTTAAAATAAGCTTCACCATCAATTTCAATTTTTCTGTTTAAAACAAAATTGTCTCCATAAGAAATTTTAGAATTAGGACTTAATTCTACTTTTGAATTATCCGGCAGGACTACATATTTTATTTTCTGAGTAGTATTCTCAATTACATTTCCTGCCAGAACTTCTTTTTCTGTTACAGATTCATTATTAAAATAAATTCCAGTTCCTATAAGAACAAAAAGTAAAACAGATGCCGCTGCATAATAGCGCCAAGGTTTAATCTTTCGTTTTTTAGGAAAAGCTTTTGCTTGAAATTCTTCCCAAGAAGCTTCTTTCATGCTTTCTGAATGAGAAGCTGGAGTTTCATTCCATAACTTTTTAAACTCATCGTCTAAATTTTCCTTGTCCATTTTTTTTTGGTGTTAGAGTTTCTGGCAATAAAATCCTTGTTTATTAAAAACACCATAAACCATTTCCTTAATGTCTCTGTTGGTTTCGATTCTTAGAATTCTTTCGCGATTTTTGAAATCAAAATATATAATACAATCGGAAATAATGAACTGCAAAAGCACCACAATTAAACTGGCATCTTTTTTAGTTCTAACATTTGTTTTATACGCTTCAATGTGCATTTTTTGTTCTTGTTTTTATATATAACAAACGAGAACAGAAAAGTTCCTAATGGTTTTCGATTTTTTTTCGAATAAATTTACTGGCGAGATAAATATGATTGGCAATGGTCTTTTCAGAAAGATCCGTGATTGCTGCAATCTCCTTATAGCTAAGGTTTTCCAATTTGTGTAAAGTAAATATTTTTTGCTGCTGCTCCGGAAGCTGATTGATGAAGTTTTGTAGTTTTTCTTGTCTTTCTTCAAAAATTCCAGAATCGGAATCTTGCTCTTCCAAGATATCAGCTTGAAAAGAGTCAAGCTGAACTATTTTATTTTCTCTGTTAATGTGATTGAGAATAATGTTTTTGCAGATAGTGTACAATTGCTTGTCCAATAGAACATCCTCGTTGAGCAGTTCTCTTTTATTGTAGAGTCGTAAAAAACTTTCTTGAACAAAGTCCTGGGGAGTAAGGACTGTTAGATTAAAACGTTTGGCAATGTTTATCAGTTTATCGTAGTAAGTGAAGTAAACCTCTTTAAAAGCGGCTTCATTCCCTTTTTTCAAACTAATAATAAACTTTTTATTATCCATAACGAAAATATCGCGACTTGTTTAACTAATAACAACTCATTGGTCTTACTATTATTGCATTCAAAAAACACGAATTTGATATCAAGAATGTAATAAGTTACAAAGAACCGTAATTTAATTTTATATTTTGACGCTGTTATTGGAAAATGTTACAGAAAATCGAGTTCTTTTTTATTTCTAATAAAAAGTATTGGCAGCAAGTTATTGATTACTTATTTCTCACCATCAATATCTTCGACAGCAGAAATTTGGTCCAGTATATTGGTTTGGTTAGGCGAAATGTAGTTTTTTACTTCAGCGGGAGTTTCTTTCTTAAACAGAAGATCCAATGCATTGTAAAGTTTTAATAAAACATCTTTGTCTTCTTTGGCAATATCTAAGGCAGTATTAAAATTAAAAACATAATTATTCGAATTGCGTACTTCTACTTTGATTGTTTTAGATGTGATCTTAAATTTTACTATGTCCATATGTTATAAAATTACCTCTGCAAAATAACTATTTTAATGGCAGTTTTTATGGTTATTTTTTTGATTTTTTAATTACAAAGAATTTTTATTTTCTTGTTTTAATTTTAGCAATACTTCGATTGCTTTTAGAGCGTCATTTTTATCAATAAATATATGGTCGTGTAAATAGGCAGCAACTACATTGCAGCTAATATTGGCATTTCCTAGTGCCTGAGAAAATGCAGCGGTCAAACCTACAGCAGCCAAAGAAGAATGAACTTCTAAAGTAATCCAAGAAGCGATGTAGGAGAAAGTAAGATTAAGCTCTTCTGCAAAACGCTTTTCTAGGACAACAGTAATTCCTTCTTTCTCTTTAAATAGAAACAAAATTTTTGAAAAGGCGATATGGTCTATAGAATCTACTTTTGTAAAAACATATTCTCCTGCATTAAGAACAGGATTAAGATTCTCTAGAATAGTGTTTAAATTTATTTCGCCTTCCATAAAATTAAGACTCTTTTTTTTTATAAAATAATAAAAAACCCTTAAACATTTCTGTTTAAGGGTTTTGCCTTTTTTGTAGCGAGGACGGGAGTTGAACCCGTGACCTCAGGGTTATGAATCCTGCGCTCTAACCAACTGAGCTACCTCGCCTGGACTGCTATCATGAATTCCTGATTGCGGGTGCAAAGATAGAAATAA